>ERZ827478.792-NODE-792-length-28139-cov-4.096888_pt1 | contig 28139 bp, 25 predicted proteins | sample MGYA00519705_ERZ827478 | MGnify/ENA primary metagenome ERZ827478 (study PRJEB31778, sample SAMEA3449318) | human gut metagenome | biome: human gut; feature: human-associated habitat; material: faeces | place: United Kingdom | collected 2010/2012 ... | reverse complement strand
ATCTAAGCGTGAAACTCCCCCTAAGATAAGATCTCCCATCCGAAAGGAGTAAGGGTCGAAGAAGACTACTTCGTTGATAGGCCAGCGGTGTACGCACAGTAATGTGTTCAGCCTACTGGTACTAATAGCCCGAGGGCTTGACCTACATCTTATGCAGGTTCATCTAGCCTTGCTTCCTCTGTTTAGTTTTCAGGGTACACAATGTATCTTGAATAGTTGGTGTTTTTAACGGTGAGGGTCCACCTGTTCCCATTCCGAACACAGAAGTTAAGCTCACCAGTGCCGAAAATACTTGTCTGGAGACGGACCGGGAAGATAGGTCAATGCCAACACAAAGAGAGGCGCAGCAGCGTCTCTCTTTTTTGCTTATATTTAAGAAAATCGTTCACATATTATACTTGACTTAAACTGAAAAAATGGTTATCTTATTGAAGCAAACCCAATGATACGAAAGGAGTATTTAATATGGCAAATAAATATGCAGGCACCAAAACCGAGAAGAATCTGTGGGAGGCCTTTGCCGGTGAGTCTCAGGCCCGGAACAAGTACACCTATTTTGCTTCAGTGGCAAAGAAGGGTGGCTTTGAGCAGATAGCCGAGCTTTTTCTGAAGACTGCCGACAATGAAAAGGAGCATGCCAAACTCTGGTTCAAGGAGCTGGGTGAGCTGGGAGCCACTGCCCAGAACCTGCTTCATGCCGCTGAGGGTGAGAACTTCGAGTGGACCGATATGTATGATCGGATGGCTAAGGAAGCCGATGAGGAAGGTTTCCATGAGCTGGCTGAGAAGTTCAGAGGCGTTGCAGCTATTGAAAAGACTCACGAGGAGAGATATCGTGCACTGCTGCATAATGTGGAGACTGCCCAGGTCTTTGAGCGCAGCGAGGTAAAGGTCTGGGAGTGCCGCAACTGCGGTCACATTGTCGTTGGCACCAAGGCACCTGCCGTTTGCCCGGTATGTGCTCATCCCCAGAGCTACTTTGAGCTGCGTAAAGAGAACTACTGATAAGGCATATTTATTAAGAATTATTAAAAAGCTCCGTTTTTTACGGAGCTTTTTCCTATTCCTGGGAACCTTCCCTAAAATGGAGCGTCTCATTGGGCGAGGTGATTTTTATGAAGAAGGCAGTTGTATCTTTTATTTGTATTCTTATTGTACTGGGCGCGGTGGGGGCCGTATTTGCAGGCAGGAGCCCTAAGAGGGATTTTCTTAATTCAGCTTCCCAAAGCGATATGGTGTGCATTGCTGACAGCAGCAGTGAAACCGTGTACGACCTGCTGGGCGTGTATATAGATTGAGTTTCTGTTATACTGAGGCCTTGTCTGCGATTAGTACATTCAAATGGAGTTGCAAATGAATATGGATGAGTTGTAAGACCCCGGATCGGCGTGAATACTGCTGTCCGGGGTCTAAGCTATAAGAAACCGTATTCAGTTCATTTTCGCCTAGCGGCATATCTGAACATCCAGACAACGATTATTATCAGGGCCAATATTACGGCCAGTCCGAGAAGGGCGTTGAGGACTCCGGATACTATACTTACGGCTCCGGAAATCAGCTTAATAAGCAGGACCGCCAAGATAAACAGGACAGCGGCAGCTGCTATTATGAGGGCGAAAGTTCCTTTTTTCATTTTTATTTCTCCATAGTTGTTTTGTGCCCGGTTTAAAATCGGCACTCAAAGTTGCGGCCCAAGTCTGTCTAACACGGCAGCGAAATAAGCCGGAAGAGGAGTCTCCAATAAAATTTGCTCTCCGCTGCGGGGATGAACAAAGCGCAGCCTCCGGGCGTGGAGGCATTGCCCCTCCAGTCCCTTATCCGGAGAGGGCGCACCGTAGGTAAAATCTCCAAGCAGAGGGTGACCGATACTGGCCATGTGCACACGAATCTGATGAGTGCGGCCTGTTTCAAGCCGGCAAAGAATGTGGGAGTAGCCCTTGTAGGAGGCCAGCAACTGCCAGTGAGTGACTGCGGGTTTGGAGTTTTTTTCGGTCACGGCCATGCGTTTCCTATCCACTGGATGCCTACCTATGGGGCGATTGACAGTGCCGCAGGTATCTTTAAAGCAGCCACGTACAACGGCCTCATACTCCCTGCACAGGCTGTGGTCTGAGAGCTGGGCGGACAGTGCCTGGTGGGCAAAATCGTTTTTGGCGGCTATTATCAAGCCGGAGGTGTCTTTATCAATGCGGTGGACTATACCCGGTCTGCGCTGGCCGCCGATGCCGGAGAGGCTGTCTCCGCAATGAAAAAGCAGGGCGTTGACCAGAGTGCTGTCGGGATGGCCCGGGGCAGGATGTACCACAAGGCCACGCTGCTTGTTTACGACTATAAGATCATTGTCCTCATAGACAATATCCAGTGGGTTATCCTGGGGCTCCAGTGGAAGCTCCGTAGTATCGGGGAGAAGGATATCATAGATCTCTCCGGCTATACAGCGGTAGTTTTTCTTAAGCACTTTGCCGTTTATGGACACGGCGCCCTGCTCCAAGAGTCTTTGGATCTGGCTGCGGCTGTATCCGGCCAGATTGTGGGAGAGGAGAGCGTCGATACGTTCGCCGCTCTCCTCTGCTGTTACATTGATGAGGAAATCATCCATAGCTGTGTTTTACTTGAATTCGTTGAGTATGTCGTCCAGGTCAAATTCGCTGTCGGAAGAGGGAGCCGGCTTGGACTGGGGCCGAGGCGCCGGCTGAGACACAGGCTGCTGGGGAGCGGCCTGCGGCTGCTGCTGGGGAGCCTGGGCATAGGGGGCTGCCTGGGCAGGACGTGCTGGGCTCTGCTGGGCAGGACGCTGTACTGGGGGGCGGTATGCTCCGGCCTGCTGAGAAGAAGGCTGGCCGGGCTGGGCAGCGGGACGGCTTTGCTGGGGCATTTGGGCACCCATGGCTTTTGCCGCATAGCTGCTATTGCGCTGGGCATCCACCCTGGCATTGGCTTTCTCCCACTCGGCAAAAGGATCGGCATTCCTGGCCTGAGCCTGGCTGCGTACAGAAGTGCCCTGAGCCCTGTCGGAGGGCCTTACAGGAGCGCTGCTTCTTGCGGCAGGAGCCGGAGCACGGCTGGGCCGCTGCTTGGCTTTATATTCCTCGTACTCGTCTTCATACTTTGCCTTCTTGCCACGGCGGGGACGGTCTTCCTCATCCTCCTCGTCATCATGACGGAAGCGGGAGAGCAAGCCACGGCGGGGCTTTTCAGCCTCTTCTTCCTCCTCCTCATCTTCTTCGTAGTCATCCTCGTCCTCATCCGCAGTGGAATCTTTTTCAAAGATGATGGCGATGGCGAAGATAATGGCAAATACCGTGATGAATATGTCTGCCACGTTAAAGATGGCGAAGTTGAAAAGCTCAACCTTGAACATGTCCACTACGTAGCCATACATGACCCGGTCGATGCAGTTGGCAAAGCCGCCGGCAGCCACCATCACCAAGCTCCACCGGGCAATGCGGCCGTTTATGAAATTGGTGGCCAAAGCAATAATCACAGCCAGGCAAAAGACCACGGTTATGATGATGAAGTAAATGCGGGCATTGCCTCCGCTGAGTATGCCGAAGGCCGCACCATAGTTGGGTACATCCACAAGGCTGATGACACCGGGGATCAGGCTGACCACGTCATAACCCAGGAGGTTGTCGGTGACCCAGAACTTCACGGCTTGGTCAAGAATAACGACCAGCAAAGCAACTATAGAATAAAGCATAAGTTTCTCCTATCTATCTGCCGGCGAAGAACGCCGGTTTTTTGCTGCCGCCAAGGAGAGGCGGCGTCTTATGTCCGGAGCTCAGAGCTTGGACAGCACCTGAGCACAGCGGGGGCAAAGACCGGTTTCAGGCTGGGCCTGGGTGGAGTGCATCCAGCAACGCGGGCACTTGGTGCCGGGGGCCTCCTTCACGGCAATATGCAGGCCGGGGTTCTTGCTGCCCTCTCCGGTGACGGAGTCGGCCTCATCCTTACCGTCTTCGGAAATCAGACAGGCGGAGACGATAAAGAGCTCGGAAAGGTTCATGTCGGAGATAGCATCCACGGCCTCACGGGCAGCTTCATCCCGGACGCTGAGAGTGACTGCGGCTTCAAGAGGCTTGCCAATGCGCTTTGCACCACGGGCGGCTTCCAGCACGCCGTTCACGTCATCTCTGACGGAGATGAGAGTATCCCATTTCTGAAGCTCCTCAGCAGGGAGGGCATAGGCTTCAAAGGGCTTGTTCATGGTGTTGAGCAGCACGTTGCGGCAATCGTCCTCTTTGCGGTGGGGCATGGCCTGCCAAATCTCGTCGCAGGTAAAGGCCAGGATAGGGGCAAACATTTTTGTCATGCTGTCAAGGATCAGATACAGTGCGGTTTGAGCACTGCGGCGCTTCAGGCCTGTGGGTTCCTCGCAGTAGAGGCGATCCTTGATGATATCCAGATAGAAGCTGCTCAGCTCCACCACGCAGAAGTCGTTGATAGCGTGGGACACCACGTGGAACTCATAGTCCTCGTAGGCATCCTCCACCTTGTTGATAAGTTCATTGAGCTTGGTGACGGCCCAGCGATCCAGGGGCAGCATATCCTCCGGGGAGACAAGATCGTCGGCATCAAAGCCGTTGAGGTTGCCCAGGCAGTAGCGGGCGGTATTGCGGAACTTCAGGTAATTCTGGCTCAGCTGCTTGAAAATCTCCCTGGAGCAGCGCACGTCCACATGGTAGTCGGCGGAGCCGGCCCAGAGACGCACCATATCGGCGCCGAATTCCTTTATCATATCGTTGGGGTCGATGCCGTTGCCCAGGGACTTGTGCATGGCCCGGCCCTCGCCGTCCACAGTCCAGCCGTGGGTGAGGCACTCCCTGTAGGGGGCACCCTTGCCCAGCGCGCCTACAGCCACCAGCAGGGAGGACTGGAACCAGCCGCGATACTGGTCGCCGCCTTCCATGTACATGTCCGCAGGCCAGAAGCCCTGGTCCCGGAGCATGGCGGCATAGTGAGTGGAGCCGGAGTCGAACCAGCCGTCCAGAGTGTCGGTCTCCTTAAAGAAGTGGACGCCGCCGCAGTGGGGGCACTTGAAGCCATGGGGCAGCAGCTCCGCCGCCTCCATCTCGAACCAGGCGTTGCTGCCTTTCTTCTCGAAAATTGCGGCTACGGATTCGATGCTCTCGTCGGTGCACACGGGCTTCTTGCAATCTTCGCAGTAAAATACGGGGATAGGCAGGCCCCAGCGGCGCTGACGGGAGATGCACCAGTCAGAGCGCTCACGGATCATGGCGGCCATCCTGTCCTTGCCCCAGGCAGGCAGCCAACGCACGTTCTCGCAGGCTTCGATGGCCTCAGATTTAAAGGAGTCTACAGAGCAGAACCACTGGGGGGTGGCCCGGAAGATGATGGGGCTCTTGCAGCGCCAGCAGTGGGGGTAGCTGTGGATGATATCCTCGGAGGCAAAGAGCATGCCGCTCTCCTTCATGTCATTGAGGATGACGGGGTTGGATTCCTCGGTGCTGAGCCCGGCGTATTTTCCGGCATAGTCGGTGTGGCGGCCCTGGTCATCCACGGGCACTACCATCTCCATACCGTAGCGCAGGCAGGTGAGATAGTCGTCGGCGCCGAAGCCGGGGGCGGTGTGGACGCAGCCGGTACCGGAATCCATAGTGACATAGTCTGCCAGCAGCAGGCGGGAAGTCTTGTCCAGGAAGGGGTGCTGGGCCAGCATATTTTCATAGAAGGAACCGGGGTGGGTCTCCACAATTTCATAGCTGTCAAAGCCGCCGATACCCATGACCTTCTCTGTCAGGGCCTCGGCCATGATGTACATCTCACCGTTGGGGGCCTTCACCACGGCGTAGGACTCGTCGGGATGCAGGGCTATGGCCAGGTTGCCGGGCAGGGTCCAGATAGTGGTGGTCCAGATGAGGAAATAGAGCTTGCTCAGATCCAGGTGGCTCAGCTTGCCCTGATCGTCCTTCATGGGGAATTTCACATAGACGGTGGTACAGGGGTCGTCGTGATACTCTATCTCGGCCTCGGCCAGGGCAGTCTCGTCCTTGGCGCACCAGTACACGGGCTTGAGGCCCTTGTAGATATGGCCGTTCTTGTACATCATCCCAAAGATGCGCACCTCATCGGCCTCGAATTCCTTGTTCATGGTGAGGTAGGGATGCTCCCAATCGCCCACTACGCCCAGGCGTTTGAAGCTCTCCATCTGCAAGCCCACGTATTTTTCGGCGTAAGCCTGGCAGGCGGAACGGAAATCCGCCACACTCATGGCCTTGTGGTTGAGCTTCTGCTCCTTGATGATGGCGGATTCGATGGGCATGCCGTGGTTGTCCCAGCCGGGAATATAGGGGGTGTAGTAGCCACGCATGGCCTTGGAACGGGTGATGAAGTCCTTGATGGACTTGTTCATGGCGGTGCCCATATGAATGTTGCCGTTGGAGAAGGGAGGCCCGTCATGGAGATTGAAGCGGGGCTTGCCCTCGTTCTTCTTCAGCAGCTCATTGTAGAGATCCATTTCCTGCCAGCGCTTCAGCATTTCGGGTTCTCGGGTGGGCAGGCCTGCACGCATGGGGAAGTCGGTTTTGGGAAGATTCAGACTGGCGTTAAAATCCTGTGGCATGTTTCTTTTCTCCTGTATATCTGTTTAGGGTTTTTGGGGCCCATAGGGGCCGTTTAAATATAAACGGGGGCGTGCGCCTTGGCGCCGCCCCGGTGATGATTGTCAAAGGGAGAAGGGCTGGGTGCTCTCAAACTTGCGGGCACGGCCCTGGGTTTCCGGCGCCTCTCTCACGGGGGAGATGTCTATCTGTATGGAGGGGTCGGCCTGTATTCGGGAGGCGGAATTCTCAATGCTCCGCACAGCCTCGTCAACCTTGCCGGCTTCCGCCTGCTGCTGAGGGGCCTGCTTGGGAGCCACGCCGGAGGCGATGGCTTCGATTTTGGTGATCTGGGCAGAGCACATGCTACGCACGGTCTCCAGGAATTTTGCGGTGGCTGCCTTGGCCTCCTCCAGACGCTTTTCCTCCGTCTGGGCACGTTCCTCGATGGAGCCTACGGTGGCCTTCACCTGCTTCTCGGCATCTGCCAGCATATTGGCAGCCCGGGTGCGGGCCTCATTTTCTATCTGTACGGCCAGCTTCTGAGCAGAGAGGACAGCCATATTCAGGGCCTCCTCATTGGCCCGGTATTCCTCTATCTTGTCCACCAGGACCTTCATCTTGCTTTTGAGGACGGCGTTCTCCTTCTGAGATGCAGTGATATCATCGGCCAATTCCTCCAGGAAGTCGTCCACGGAGGCCATGTCGTAGCCGCCTATGCGGGCTTTTTCAAAAGTCTTTTCACGAATATCCTGTGCAGTGATCATGTGCTTATCCACCTTTCGTTGTTATGTCTTAGAAATAGTGCCCGGCGTTCTCGGGCTGCTGTTCCTGGGTGCCGAGAATATCCACATTCTGGGGTGTTATGAAATAAGTCTTGGCAGACACGGGAGTTATTTTGCCCTGCAGGGCAAAGGCTATGCCTGACAGGAAATCCAGCAGGCGGCGAGCCATATCCGTCTGCACGCCCTCCAGGGTCATGACCACGGTAAGGTTGCGGTGCATGTAGTTTACCAGCTCACCGGCCTCGTCAAAGCTCTTGGGGCTGAAGAGGATCACCTGAGTGTCCTTGCCTCCGAAATTTACCAGGCGCTCCCGACCGGGGGATTTGGGCCTGGAATTCTTCCTCAGACCCAGATTACCGAAAATACTGCCGGCACCGGTACTCTCAGACTTTTGGGGCTGGTTCTCCGGGGCTGGGGTATCGTCGGCAAAGGAGCTTTCAAAGACCATCTGAGCACTGCTTGTTTTAGGCTGGGCCTCGGCTTTGGGCTGAGGCTTGAAGCTCACATCCGCACCTTCGAAAAAATCATCGTCGTCATCATAGGGCTGAGTGAGCTTTTTTAATTCATCCATGAAACCCATGGCGTTCCTCCAGTGAAAGTGCTAGTTTTGACGGGCGGGGTATATACGCTGTCCAAATATGGCGGAGCCTACACGAACCATGTTGGCACCGCAGGCGATGGCGGTCTCATAGTCTCCGCTCATGCCCATGGACAAAAGGCCCATAGATGTATTATCGTATTTTTTCGCCCCATTGTCAACAAAAAGCTGCTTCATAAGAAGAAAATATGGGATATTTTCTTCGCCACGGCTGCAAATTGGGGGCACAGCCATGAGTCCTCGTATAAAAACGCCTTTATATTGGGCTGCAGCCTCCAGGATACCGGCCACTTCCTCGGGCCGGAAACCGGATTTTGCCGCCTCTCCCGCCACATTCACCTCCAGCAGGATGTCCTGTATAATGCCCCTTTCAAGGGCAAGACGGTCTATAAGGGAGATAAGTTCCAGGCTGTCCACGCTCTGGATAAGGGAGACTTTCCCGACTATCTGCTTTGCCTTGTTCTTTTGCAGATGGCCGATGAAGTGGAGCTGTGCCCCTTCATAAGCCCCCTGGGGGAGTTTTTCCAGCAGTTCCTGCACACGGTTTTCCCCGCAGCATTGCAGCCCCGCGGCAATGGCCTCCTGAATACGCCCGGCGTCGTTCATTTTTGTGGCGCCCACCAGAGTGATGTCGGCGGCCCTGCGGCCGGAGCGCTCTGCGGCGGCGGCTATTTTTTCCTGTACCTGTCTGAGATTTTCAGCTATGCTCACCACGTCAGAACCTTTCCTTCGTATATATCTTTTCCCACCAGAACCCGGTCGCCCTCCTTCAAGGAGCCGGGAGAGGATCCGGAGGCAGCCAGTGAAAAACCGCTGCCTGTATATATGATCTCCACCGGCTGTTTCTCTGCAATGCCGGAAGAGAGGATGTAGACAAATTCATTTCCGGCCTCATCCTGCATGATGGCCTCACTGGGCAGGTACAGGCCGCTGTGCCGGGAAAACAGGAGCTCCGCCCCGGTTTTCCTGAGACTCAGATATTCGCTGCCTCCCTGGGTCAGGCGCAGTAGGACGGCACGTTTTCCTCCGCTGCCTTCGGACAGGGAGATTATCCGGGCATCAACACTCTCCTCCATGCCGTCAAACCTTACGGAACATTGCCCGGAGTCGGGGAGAGCTTCTTTTGAAGATGTCAGGGCCCAGTAGTACCAGGCCGTATCGGTGACCAGGCGGCCGTCGCCGCGCTGGGCGGGCTTTTCATCCAACAAGTCCTCCAGGGCCTGGATGTCCTCCGGATCTATGTCCTGGATTCTCAGGTGTTCAAAGCCGTCGGTATCTGAAAAAAACACTGCGGAGCAGGGGCTGAGAAGATCCTCGCCGGCAAGATCCACGGCCAGGGACTCTCCGGCGGAAACCCGCCGGGAGTCCTGGGCCAGGAGCCGGGTGCCCCAGCTGAAGCTGAGGCTTTGCTCCCGGCGCAGGACTATGCCCTGCAACTGTGCGCTCTCCTGCACATGCAGGACCCTGACGGTCTCTATCTCCGGCTGCTCCACCCGGGAATATACCGCAGCGGCGCCGTAGGCGCAGAGGGCCAGAAATACCAAAGCCGCCGTCAGGGAGAAGTAGCGGGCCGATTCCACGGTTTATGTATCCCTCTCAAAGTCCAGAGGCTTTGGGGGCACTACCGTGGATATGGCGTGCTTATAGATAAGCTGCTGCTTGCCGTCACTGTCCAGCACTACGGTAAAGCCGTCAAAGCCCTTCACTATACCATGAAGCTGGAAACCGTTCATCAAAAACATGGTGACGGTGGAGCGCTCCTTTCTCAGCTGGTTTAGGAAATTATCCTGGAGATTCTGCGTTTTCTGCATTTCAGCCAACTCCTTTTTCTCAGGGCGGCGGTGTAAGCCGCCCCGTCATGATGTATTTGTATCTCTTGGATACTTACATCATGATATACCGTGGCTGTGGAAAAACTTTGTCGAAAGGGAACGGGCATATTCAAAATCGGGCTCATAGTCCCAGTCGATATGCAGGGCTGAGATATCCCGGTTGAACCAGGTGAGCTGACGCTTGGCATAACGGCGGCTGCGCAGTTTTATGAGCTCCACCGCTTCCTCCCGGCTCGTCTTGCCCAGGATGGCCTCCGCCGCCTCCTTGTAGCCAATGGCCTGCATGGAGGTGCAGCTTTGGGAGAGGCCATGTTCCAGCAAGCTCTCCACCTCGGTAAAGAGGCCCTGCTCCACCATGGCATCCACTCGCCTGTCTATGCGCTCATAGAGCCGGGCACGGTCCCTGAAACCCAGGTGCACGGCAGCGGCCTCAAAGCGGGGGGGAAGGGAGCGGGTATATTCGTCGTGCTCGGTCATTGTCATGCCGGTGAGTTCATATATCTCCAGGGCCCGGATTATCCGCCGCTTGTCCGATGGCGGCAGCTTTGCGGCCCGTTCCGGGTCTATGGAGGCCAGGTGCCGGTGCAGCGCCTCTCCGCCAAATTCGTCGTATTCCGCGCCCAGCCTATCTCTCAGCTTTTGGTCAGAGTCCACGGCGGCGAAGTCCCTACCGGATATAAGCGAGTCGATATAGAGCCCGGTGCCGCCCACAATGACGGGCAGCTTTCCCCGGCTGATGATGTCCCGGCAGCACGCCTCCGCCTGACTGACATAGCGGGCCACGGAGTAGTCCTCCCAGGGCTCCGCCACATCCAGCATGTGGTGGGGCACGGCGGCGCGCTCTGCGGCCGTGGCCTTGGCGGTCCCTATGTCCATGCCCCGGTAGACCTGCATGGAGTCGGCGGAGACTATCTCACCGTTATACCTGAGGGCTAAGCGGATGCCAAGGGCGGTCTTGCCCGAGGCGGTGGGGCCGGCCACAACTATCACTTTGTCTGCCATGGCTGCCTCACACTATGCGCTTGAAGAGCTTGTCCAGCTCCCGCCGGCTCAGGCTCACGGATACGGGCCTGCCGTGGGGGCAGTATTTCACCCGGCCGGAGACTACCGCTTCCACCAGTCTTTCCAACTCCCTTTTGTCCGTATCCCAGCCTGCCTTGATGGCGGCTTTGCAGGCTACCGTGTGGAGTATCTCGTCCCGGGCGGAGTCCGGGTCCGGGGCTTTGCCCAGCCGCAGCTTTCCCAGTATCTCCTCCAGGGCGCTGCGGGCATCCTCCGGCAGCATGTCTGCCGGAACGGAGCGCACTATATATTCATTTTCCCCATAGGGCTCCAGTTCAAACCCCAGGGAGCAGAGAAGTTCGCCGTTTTTTTCCAGGAGTTCCCCCTCCTCGGGGCTGGCCCGGAAAGTCACGGGGCTGAGGAGGGCCTGGGCCATGATCTCCCGTTTCTGGTTTTTGAGGGTATCAAAGATGATCCGCTCGTGGGCGGCATGCTTATCGATCAAAAGCAGGCTGTTCTCCAGCTCAACGATGATGTAGGTGTGCATAGCCTCGCCCAGTATCTTGTGGTAGATGAGGGGGCGGCTTTCAACATTTTGAACAGAGTTTTCCACAATCTGCTGGGTGTTTGCTGTGGAAAAGCCAGTGTTATCAGAGCCTTCAGGTTTTTTTAAGGGGGAAACGGGAGGAGAAGCGACGAAATTTGTCGGAGGGCTCATATCCAGCCTTGTCTGATAGGGCTCTTCATAGGCGCGCAGTGTGCCCCCCTTTTCCAAGGCGGAGAGCATATCCGCCCCGGCTGCCCTTACGGGGCTGCCGCTGTAGTTTGAGAAGGAGGCGGGGGCGGGCGGATTTTCCGGCCCGGCGGACTTAGGACTCAGCTTGTATCCAGCCTCCCGGAAATCTTTGGCGCTCATGCTCTTATAGAAATCTGCCTTGGGCTGGGCCATTTGCTTCACCGCCGGGGACAGTTCGATTTTAGCAGTCCTGTCCTCGGAACCCAGGGCAGAGAGTACGGCGTGATAAACCAGGTCGAAAACCTGGCGCTCGGCAGAAAATTTCACCTCGGTTTTTGCAGGATGGACGTTCACGTCCACGCTACCGTAACCCAGTTCCAGATACAGCACACAGGCGGGATATCGACCGGTGAGAAGGCTGTTTTTATAGGCCTGTTCCACTGCGGACTGGAGCAGAGAGGATTTGATATATCGACCGTTGCAGTAGAAATACTGGGCGGAGCGGTTGCCGCGGCCGGCAGCAGGGGAGGAGACGAAGCCCTTTACGGCCATGCCCTCGCCCCTGCTGTCACACTTCAGCATGTCTTTTGCCACATCTCTGCCCAACAGGGAGTAGAGGCAGGACTCCATCCGCCCGTCGCCGGGGGAGAAGAATTCCTCCCTGCCGTCCCTGATAAAGCGCAGGGAGAGCTCCGGGTGGCCCAGGGCACAGCGGAGAGCCGCCTGGATGCAGGCGGAGGCCTCACTGCGGTCGGATTTCAAGAATTTCAGCCGGGCCGGGGTGTTGTAGAAAAGGCGGGATACTTTCATGGTGCAGCCCTCAGGGCAGCCCCAGGGGCCCATATCCTGGATGTCCCCGGCGCTGAGGGTAACTCTGGTGCCCTCGCTGTCTCCCCGGCGGCGGGTGGTGAGCTCTATCTCCGACACGGCGGATATAGCGGCCAGAGCCTCGCCACGAAAGCCCATGGTGCTGATGGCCTCAAGGCCCCGCTCGTCATGGAGCTTGGATGTGGCGTGACGCAGGAAAGCGACCCCGGCATCCTCCGGGGCCATGCCGCAGCCGTCGTCCGTGACCCGGATAAAGGTGGCGCCCCCGTCCTGTATCTCCACGGTAATGTTTTTTGCCCCGGCGTCTATGGAATTTTCCACCAGCTCCTTTATAACGGAGGCCGGGCACTCCACCACCTCGCCGGCGGCTATCATGTCCGCCACATGGGGAGAGAGAATATTTATAACAGGCATCCTGGCACCTCCTGCCGACCTTTGATGGAACTCATATTATACATTATTTGTGTTGAAAATTCCACTGCTTTTATGTTAATATTAAGAGAAATACTGCGCCCTCCGGCAGCAAAGGGAGGGGCGCAAAGATTTTTTGCGGAGATAATTATGGCATACGAAAGAAAGACTATAGATCCGGCCCAGATCCAGATACAGCGGGATATCTGCGGCGAGATATTTCAAAAGCTCACCGCCGGAGGGCGGCAGCCCCTGGCCCTGGTGGATACCTACGGCTGCCAGCAGAACGAGGCGGACAGCGAAAAGTTGAGAGGCTATCTGGCCCTGATGGGCTGCGGGTTCACTCAGAATGAATTTGAGGCGGATATCATAGTGGTGAACACCTGCGCCGTGCGGGAGCATGCGGAGATGCGGGTGCTGGGCAACGTGGGCGCCCTTAACCACAGCAAGAAAAACAAGCCGGAGCAGATAATCGCCGTCTGCGGCTGCATGGTGCAGCAGCAGCATATGGCGGAAAAAATAAAGAAGTCCTATCCCGTGGTGGATCTGGTCTTCGGGCCCCATGAGCTGTGGCGCTTTCCCGAGCTTTTGAAGCAGGTGATGGAAAAGCACAAGCGTGTCTTTGCCGCCGACAAGAGCGACGGGGTCATGGCCGAGGGTATTCCTCAGCGTAGGGACGGCAGCGTGAAGGCCTGGCTGTCCATCATGTACGGCTGCAACAATTTCTGCTCTTACTGCGTGGTGCCCTATGTCCGGGGCCGGGAGCGCTCCCGCAGGGCGGAGGACGTGGTGGCGGAGGCCAGGGAACTGGTGGCCGCCGGCTATAAGGACATCACTCTCCTGGGCCAGAACGTGAACTCCTATGGCAGAGATCTGGGCTTGGACGTGGATTTCTCCGACCTTATCCGCATGATAAACGATATTCCGGGGGATTTCCTCATAAGGTTTATGACCAGCCACCCCAAGGATGCCACGGAGAAGCTCTTCAAAACCATGGCGGAGTGCGAAAAGTGCGCCCATCAGTTGCACCTGCCGGTCCAGTCCGGCAGCGACAGGATATTGAAGCTGATGAACCGCAACTATGACAGCGCAAAGTATATCGCCCAGGTGGAGCTGGCCCGGAGCTATATGCCGGATCTGGTGCTGACCACGGATATAATCGTGGGCTTCCCCGGAGAGACGGAGGAGGATTTTGAGGACACCATAAAGCTGGTGGAGAAGGTTCGCTACGACGCCATGTTCACCTTTATATACTCCAAGCGGGTGGGAACGCCCGCCGCCCAGATGCCCGACCCCTATACCCGGGAGGATAAACAGCGGCATTTTGACCGTCTCACGGAGACGGCCAACCGCATATCCGGGGAGAAGCACAAGGAGTACGAGGGCAGGACGGTGAAAGTCCTTGTTGACGGGGAAACCGGCCGGGACGAGTATAATCTCTCTTCCCGCACCAACGGCGGGCGCCTGGTACACCTGAAGGGGGACAAGAGCCTGATAGGCCGGTTCATCCAGGTGAAGATAGTTGCCAGCAACACCTGGGCCCTGTATGGAGAAATAGTTTAAGGCTAAAGAAAGAGGTAGGGCCATGGCTGAGCTCACACCCATGAAAAGACAATACAACGAGATAAAGGAGCAGTATCAGGACTGCCTGCTGTTCTTCCGCCTGGGGGACTTCTACGAGATGTTCGACGAGGACGCCAAGATAGCCTCCCGGGAGCTGGATCTGGCCCTCACCACCAGGGACAGGAATGTGGAGGACCCGGAGGAGCGCACCCCCATGTGCGGCGTGCCCTATCACAGCTGCGAGACCTATATCGCCCGGCTCATAGCCAAGGGCTACAAGGTGGCCATCTGCGAGCAGATGGAGGACCCCGCTCTGGCAAAAGGTATAGTGAAGCGGGATGTCATCCGCATCATAAGCCCCGGCACCGTCACTGAGAGTTCCATGCTGGAAGAGGGCCGCAGCAATTATATCTGCGCTCTGGAGCTGACGGGCCAGAGAGGGGGAGTGGCTTTTTGCGACGTGTCCACCGGTGAGTTCTGCTGCGCCGCCTTTGAAAACGATGCCGTCACCCACATCATAAACGAGCTGGCCCGCTTTTCGCCAAGAGAGGCGGTGCTGTCTCCCGGGGCGGCAGACTGTAATGAGATAAGCGACTTTCTGCTGAAGAAGCTGGATGCCATGCTGGAAAAGGACAAGCAGGGCTTTGAGTTCATACCCTGCGCCGCCCGGCTCTGTGAGCAGTTCGGCTTCAAGGATGTGGACGACTGTGGGCTGGGGGACCAGAGCGCCGCGGTCTGCGCCGCCGGGGCTCTGCTGGGCTACATAGACCAGACCCAGAAATTTGACCTGAGCCATATAAACCGCCTGGATGTTTTCTACGGCGGGCGCTACATGGAGTTGGACTGGACTACCCGCAGAAACCTGGAGCTGACAGAGTCTCTTCGCAGCGGGGAAAAGCGGGGAAGCCTTCTCTGGGTGCTGGACAAGACCAGGACGCCCGTGGGCGGGCGGCTGCTCCGCAGCTGGCTGGAGCGGCCGCTGCTGTCCGTCACCGCCATCGTCAAGCGCAACGCCGCCGAGCCTGGATAGAGCGGCCCCTGCTGTCGGCGGTGGCCATCAAGCGGAGGCTCACCGCAGTTCAGGAGCTCTATAACGACAATGTGAACAGGGGAGAGCTGATGCTGGCTCTCCGGGATATATGCGACATGCAGCGGCTGGTGGGCCGGGCGGTGTACGGCACTGCCGGGGGCCGGGATCTCCGCGCCCTGGCTAACTGCGCCGCCGTGCTGCCAAGGCTCCGGCAGCTGCTGGAGGGCTTCAAGTCCATGGAGCTGCGGGATATTCGGAACATGGACATCCTGGAGGATATGCGCTTTGAGATAGACCGGGCCATCTGCGACGATCCCCCCTTCTCCGTGAGGGAGGGAGGCATACTGCGCAAAGGCTACTCGGAAGAGGTGGACCGGCTCAGGAATATCCGGGACAACGGGGCCCAGATGGTAAAGGAGCTGGAGGAGCGGGAGCGGCAGCGCACCGGCATAAAAAAGCTGAAGGTGGGCTACAATAAGGTCTTTGGATATTACATAGATATACCCAAGTCTGCCGGGGTGGAGAATGTTCCGGAGGACTATATCCGAAAACAGACCCTGGTATCCAACGAGCGCTACTTTACCCAGGAGCTGAAGGAGCTGGAGAACACCCTCCTGACATCAAGGGACAGGATAAATGAACTGGAATTCAAATACTTTGACGAGCTGCGCCGCAGCGTGGCCGCCAAGGTGGACAGGATAAAAGCCACGGCGGAGGCCGTGGCCCGGCTGGATGTGCTCTGCTCCCTGGCAGAAGTGGCTGTGCGCAACAACTATACCTGCCCGGAGGTGGATGCCTCCCGTACCTTGCAGATAATCCAGGGCCGCCACCCAGTGGTGGAGCAGACCTTGAAAAAGGTGCTATTTGTCCCCAATGATACCTACCTGAACGACAGCGAGGACCGTGTGGCCATAATCACCGGCCCCAACATGGCGGGCAAATCCACCTATATGCGCCAGACTGCCCTCATCGTACTCATGGCCCAGATAGGCTCTTTTGTACCGGCAAAGAGCGCCACCATAGGCATTGTGGACCGGGTCTTCACCCGCATCGGGGCCTCCGACGATCTGGCCGCCGGCCAGTCCACCTTTATGGTGGAGATGAGCGAAATGGCGGAGATACTGAAACACGCCAGTGCCGCCTCCCTGCTGATACTTGACGAGATAGGCCGGGGCACCTCCACCTTTGACGGCATGGCCATAGCCCGGGCGGTGCTGGAGTACTGTGCCGACAAGCGTAAGCTGGGGGCAAAGACCATGTTTGCCACCCACTACCACGAGCTTTCCGCCCTGGAGGGCCAGCTTCAGGGGGTGCGCAACTACAACATAACCGCCAAGAAGCAGGGGGGCAACCTGGTATTTCTGCGGAAAATAGTCCCCGGTGCCGCCGACGACAGCTACGGCATAGAGGTGGCCAAGCTGGCGGGGCTGCCGGAGAGTATAATTGCCAAGGCCAAGGGCTATCTGAAGGAACTGGAAAAAAGCGGAGCCGGGGCTGTACCCAAGGGGGAGAGCGCCCAGGACGATCAGATGAGCCTGGCGGACCTGGGGGTAGACCAGATACGTAAAATGCTCTTGAGCACCGACCTGAACAGCCTCACTCCCATCGAGGCTATGAACCTGCTTTACGAATTGCAGAGAAAGGCAAGAAGCTGATGAAAAGAAATATACCAGAGTTTACCAGCCGGCTCAGCCGGGGAGAGGCTATCGCTGCCCTGCTGTATCTGCCGGTGCATATATTGCTGCTGCCTGTGGCTTTGACGCTGGCCGGGCCGTCCCTGGGTCTGGGGGAGGCGGATCTGAACCTTATCCTCTATGTAGTGGGCACGGTCTATATGCTGTTTCTGCTGTTCAAGTTCCTGCGCCGGGATTTCGACCCCCTGCTGGACCGGCCGGGCTATTGCCTGCTGGAGATAATTACCAGCTATGCCCTGATGTATCTTGCCAATATGGTGGTGGCGGGCATCTTCATGCTCATCCCCTGGTTTACCCAGGAAAACCCCAACAACTCCGCAATCATGGATTTGGCGGGGCAGAATTGGGGAAAGATGTCGGCCATGGCGGTGTTCCTGGCCCCTATAGTGGAGGAGTGTATGTTCCGGGCCGGCATTTTCGGAACTCTGCGCCGGTATAATCGCTGGGCTGCCTACATTGTGTCGGTGTTGGCTTTCAGCGTCTACCATGTGTATGCCTATGCCCTGATGGACAGCATATACTGGCTGTACATCCTCCAGTATATCCCCGTGTCCATACTGCTGTGCCGAGTGTACGAGCGCACCAATACCATATGGAGCAGCATCTTTTTTCACATGCTGATAAACTGGATGTCCATGAACGCCCTGAAGCTGCTGGAGAGCCTGATGTGATGGAACATGTGATAAGGCCAATAGCCCGGATGCACAGTGACTTTTCCGGGAAATTCGGCATACCCCGCCAGGCGGGGATAGTGCCGGAACTGGAAGGACTGGTGGTTTTTGAGCCGGAGTACCGCGACCCCCAGGCCCTTAGAGGCATAGAGGGTTTCAGCCATCTGTGGCTGATCTGGCAGTTCTCGGAAAACCTTCGGGAGGGCTGGTCCCCCACGGTGCGCCCGCCCCGGCTGGGTGGGAATGAGCGCATGGGCGTCTTTGCCACCCGCTCACCCTTCAGGCCCAATTCCCTGGGACTGTCCTGCGTAAGGCTGCTGGCCGTAGAGGAGGAACCGGGTTTGGGAACGGTGCTTAGAGTGGGAGGGGCCGATCTGATGGACGGCACGCCCATCTTCGATATAAAACCCTATGTGCCCTATGCAGATTGTAAGGCGGAGGCCAGCGGCGGCTTTGCTCCCGATGCCGGGAGGACGCTCAAGGTGGCCTATGCCCCCGGTGTGGCTTCAATCCTGCCGGAAAACAAGCTGGAAGCCCTCACCCAGGTGCTTTCCAGGGATCCCCGCCCCGGATACCAGCATGATCCGAAGCGCCTCTACGCTATGAATTTCGGGGGTTTTACCCTCCGTTTTACCGTGGAAGGGGAGTGCCTCACCGTCAGGGAAGCGGAGCCCATGGCCAGGGGCGAAAAGGCAGAAGAAAAAAGATGATTTTTTTATTTGATTGCAGGCTTGGGAACAAGCTCTATTACTCTTTTTCCTATTTCATGGGCATGGCTAATTGCCCTTGCCATTTGCTTCGTCGGATGACTCCAAGCAGAAATGATTATATCTGACTTGTCAATCATGTATAGGGCCTGTTTGTACAAGCAATCTGGGGAATAGTGCTTTTGCAATAAGGTCTCTTTGTCACAACGGGCGGCAATATTAAAATATTTGTCTCTAAGTGGTTCACTCCATCTGGAAGCCTGAGTCTCATAGGGAATAATGCTTTCCAGCGTTACATAAGGATGGTTTTCCTTGAGCTCCAGAATGAGTTCAGAGGCGAGCATTTCTGCCCCAACAGATAAGCCGCATAAAAAGTGTGTTACGAATTCCTGCTCAATCAAATGCTCGAGCTGAAAAAAGAGAAGCTTTTTCAAGGCAGAGTAAGAAATGTTGCTTTCCTGGCATTCAGCTGCCTTCCTGACACTAAAACCTAGAATGGCACATGCTTTCATATATTCACAACCAATCTGTATATTTGCGTTATAAACTATAACGCTTATACATAGAATAACATAAAAAAGAGAAAAAACCTGTCGAATAATGTCAATAAAAAGAAGCTGCACAATCATTTGTACAGCTTCTTATACTAAAGACTTATTAATTTATTTCCAGTTGCTGGCCTGACGTATCATCAGCTCCACCATTTCCAGAATACGCTTCTGCTCCTGAGGGGGCAAGGCCTCAAGCTGCCGGGAGAGGATGGAAGCTTGATAGTCTGTAGAGTGCTCCAGCACATCGCAGAATATGGCATCAGCATTGGTTTCCAAGGCATTGATTATAAGTATCAGCTTTTCACAACGGGGAAAGGAAGCACCCCTTTCAAGGGTGGAAATATAATTTGGTGTAAGCCCGGTCTTTTCTGCAAACTGTTCCTGAGTCAGACCCAGCCGCTCCCTGCACTCCTTTATACGCCGGCCTATTCTCTTATCTATCATAAACTCACGCCTTTGTATGGTGTTTGTATAGATTATATGGATAAAAGAAATAGTTATACAGAGATGTTAATCCATAGACTATGGATTAACAATATAGTTCATGCGATTAATGGAAGATACTGAATTATAAATAAAATTAGGCACAGAGAGAATGTAAAGCCCTGGCCCGCCAGGCGCAACTGCCGGTTGACAAATTGACCGGGGCGGGTTGGTGGCGGGAACCGGGGGAAAATGCTAAGCTGGAGCCAGACCCGGGGAGAAAAACAACAGGAGGCTCACAATGATTTTTGCGGATAAACTTATACAGCTAAGAAAAAAGAGCGGCTGGTCCCAGGAGGAGCTGGCCGAACAGATGGGGGTCAGCCGCCAGTCCATATCCAAATGGGAGGGGGCCCAGTCCATACCGGATCTGGAAAAGATAATAAGGCTTGCAAAGTTGTTTTCCGTCAGCACCGACTATCTGCTTCTGGATGAAATGGGAGAGCCGGAGGGAGGAGCCCCGGCGCTGCCGGGGAAGGACATCCCGGCCCTGAGACGTATCTCTATGGAGGAGGCCAATGCTTTTCTGAAGATAAAGGAAGAGACTGCCCGCTATATTGCCTGGGGCGTGTTCCTGTGCATACTATCTCCTATAGTACTGCTGATGCTGGGTGGATTCAGTGAAATGCCGGGCTCCGGTATTTCCGAAGGTCTGGCCGCAGCCATAGGGCTGACGGTTCTGTTGGTGATGGTGGCCGCGGCGGTGGCCATATTTGTCTACAGCGGCGGGAGGACCTCGCCCTTTGAATATCTGGATAGCGAGTTTTTCGAGACGGAGTACGGCGTCAGCAGCATGGTGAAGGAGCGCCGGGAGCAGTACAGAGAGAGGTATATGCGTAATAACATAATAGGCGTGTGCCTGTGTATACTCGCTGCGATACCTCTGTTCAGCAACGTGGCCCTGGAGGTGGAGAACCCGCTTTTGCCTGTGGGGCTACTGTGCGCCACTCTGGTGATAGTGAGCCTGGGAGTGAGGCTCCTGGTGCACAGCGGCACGGTCTGGGGCGGTTTTGAGAGGCTGTTGGAGGAGGGGGAGTATACCCGGGAGGAGAAGAAAAAGCAGCCGCTCATTTCCCGAATAAGCCAGGTATACTGGCTGCTGGTGCTGACGGGCTTTCTGGCCTACAGCTTCGTCACCGGCGGCTGGGACAGAAGCTGGATAGTCTGGCCGGTGGCGGCGGTGCTGTTCCCGGCGGTGACCGCCCTTATCCTGCTGTTTGCAAAAAAGAATAATGGGGAAAACCCGAATAAATAAAACTAAGCTCCCGGTTACGGCCGGGAGCTTAGTTTATGTATCTGCCCGAAAGTCAGATGAGCCCTTGGATGAGGATGACCAGTATCAGCAGGGGCAGAACGAACTGGAAGTAGCGTTTCAGCCTGGGGGACATCTTCAGGCCGCTGCCCTGGTTGGCCTCGGCGATGTAGTTGTCGAAGCCCCAGCCCCACTTGCTCACGCAGAACAGCAGGTAGATAAGGGAGCCGATGGGCAGCAGGAGGTTGCTGACGATGAAGTCCTCGGTGTCCAGCACGTCCCGGCCGCCGATGAGGTGCAGGTCGCTCCACAGGTTGTAGCCCAGAACGCAGGGGAGGCTGGCGATGAGGACGAAGACGCAGTTGATGACGACCGCCTTTTTCCGGCTCCAGCCGAAGTTGTCCATACAGCTGGACAGGAGGTTTTCAAACACAGCAATGACTGTGGTGAAGCTGGCAAAGAACATGAACAGGAAGAACAGGGCGCCCCAGAGGCGGCCGCCAGCCATGTCCACGAAGATGCGGGGCAAGGTGACAAAGATAAGGGTGGGGCCGTAGTCCGGCTCCACGCCGAAGCTGAAGCAGGCAGGGAAGATTATCATGCCCGCCATGAGAGCCACGAAGGTGTCCAGAGCGCAGATGCGCACGGCCTCGCCGGTGAGGCTGTGATCCTTGGACATGTAGCTGCCGAAGATCTCCATGGCGGCAATGCCCAGACTGAGAGTAAAGAAGGACTGGTTCATGGCGGCGGTGGCCACATTGCCCAGGCCCACCTGGGCGGCTCTCTCAAAGTCGGGCAGCAGGTAGAAGTTGACACCCTCAATAGCGCCGTCCAGGCTGACGCTGTTTATTGCCAGCACCACTATGAGCAGCAGCAGGGCGGCCATCATCCACTTGGTTATCCGCTCCAGTCCCTTCTGAATGCCGAAGCTGCACACCAGAAAGCCTGTCAGCACGGTAAGGGCCATCCATATGCTCATCTCCACCGGGTCTGCCAGCATGGCGGAGAACACTCCGTCTACGGCGGAGACCTCCATGCCATTGAAGGCGCCGCCGGCAAACTTGAAGAAATAGCCCAGCATCCAGCCGGCCACGGTGGTGTAGTACATCATCAGCAGGTAGCAGCCTATGATGCACACCCAGCCGTGGATATGCCACTTGCTGCCCGGCTTTTCCAGGGCCTTGTAGCCCAGCACGGCGCTTTTCCGGCTGGCCCGGCCCACGGCCAGCTCCATGGTGAGAACAGGCATACCCATGATGATAAGGAACAGCAGGTAGAACAGCACGAACACTCCGCCGCCGTTGACGCCGGTGACGTAGGGAAAGCGCCACACATTGCCTATGCCGATGGCGCAGCCTGCGCTCACCAGCAGAAAGCCCAGGCGGGACTGAAATCTCTCTCTTTTCATGTTAATCTCTCTCTTTCATACAGCATAAAAACACGGCAGGGACGAGGTGTCCCCTGCCGTGTAATGTTAACTTGGTGGTGTATCGGAGCCTTAAGCCTCGCCGCGCTCCCGGAGAGCGTCCTTGCGGGAGATGTTCCAGCGGCCCTTCTCGTCGATGCCGGTGAACTTCACCCAGGTCTTGTCGCCCACGTTCAGCACGTCCTCAACCTTCTCGGTGCGCTTGAACTCCAGGTCCTTGATGTGGCACATGGCGTCCTTGCCGGGAGCCAGCTCCACGAAAGCTCCCAGGTTGGAGATGATGCGCTTGACCTCACCGTAGTAGAGAGCGCCCACCTCGGGTTCAAAGACGATGTCCTCTATGGTCTTGCGGGCGGCACGGCAGGCCTCGATGTCGCTGCTGGCAATAAAGATGCTGCCGTCGTCGTTGATGTCTATCTTGCAGCCGGTGTCGGCGGTGATCTTCTGGATGACCTTGCCGCCGGAGCCAATGACCTCACGGATCTTGTCGGGATTGATCTTCATCTGGATCATCTTGGGAGCGGTCTTGGCCAGCTCCTTGCGAGGCTCGGCAATGGCCTTGAGCATAATGGCGTCCAAGATCTGGAAGCGGGCCTCCTTGGTGATGGAGAAGGCTTCCTTGACTATCTCGTGCTTGAGGCCGTCGTTCTTCAGATCCATCTGGATGGCGGTGATGCCCTGCTTGGTACCGGCCACTTTGAAGTCCATTTCACCGTGGAAGTCTTCGACGCCCTGGATATCTATGAAAGTGGTGAAGTCCTCGCCGTCCTGGATAAGGCCGCAGGAGATGCCGGCCACAGGGGCCTTGATAGGCACACCGGCGTCCATAAGGGCCAGGGTTGTGCCGCAGATGGAACCCTGGGAAGTGGAGCCGTTGGAGGAGAGCACCTCGGAGACTACGCGGATGGCGTAGGGGAAGTCCTCCACATCAGGGATAACGGACTCCAGAGCCTTTTCCACCAGAGCGCCGTGGCCGTATTCCCGGCGGCCGGTGGAGCGGCTGGGACGGGCCTCGCCGGTGGAGTAGGAAGGCATATTATAGTGATGCATGAAGCGCTTTTCTTCCTCTTCCCAAATGGTGTCCAGCTTCTGGCTCTCGCTGAGAGTGGCCAGGGTGGCTATGGACAGGACCTGAGTCTGGCCCCGGGTAAAGAGACCGGAGCCGTGTACCAGAGGAATGACGCCCACTTCGGCGGCCAGGGGACGGATCTCGTTCATCTGACGGCCGTCAACACGCTTGCCGGCCAGCAGCCACTTCTTTACGACCTTCTTCTGGAGCTTGTAGAGGATCTCGTCCATGTACTGCATCATGTCGGGATGCTCCTCGCCGTACTTCTCCTGAACCATGGTGATCCAGTCGTTGACTCGGGCCTCACGGACGTTCTTGTCGTCGGTGTCCATGCAGTACTCCATGGACTCGAACTCGTTTTCAACCAGCTTGTCAAAGAGCTCGTCGTCGAAGGCAGCGTGCTCATACTCGAACTTGGGCTTGCCCACTTCCTCCACCATCTTGTCGATGAGATCCAGCACCGGCTGGAGGTGCTCATGGGCCTGGACTATGCCCTCGTACATCACGTCGTCGGGGACCTGGTCGGCCTCGGACTCGATCATGACTATCTTCTTGTGGGTGGCGGCAATGGTGGTGGTCATGCGGTTGCGCTCACGCTCAGCCTTAGTGGGGTTGAAGAGATACTTCTCCCCGTCCCAGCCCAGGACTATGCCGGCGATGGGCCCGTTGAAGGGCACGTCAGAGATGGAGACGGCAGCGGAGGCGCCGATCATGGCGGTTATCTCCGGGGAGCAGTCTCTGTCCACGCTGAGCACTTCGCAGGCGATGACTACGTCGTTGCGCAGGTCGGAGGGGAAGAGGGGGCGCATTGGCCGGTCAATGAGGCGGGATGCCAGCACTGCGGGCAGGCTGGGCTTGCCCTCACGGCGCATGAAGCTGCCGGGGATGCGGCCCACGGCGTAGAGCTTTTCGTTAAAGTCTACGGCGAGGGGGAAGTAGTCGATTCCATCCTTGGGGCGGGCGGAGGCGGTGCAGGTGACCAGCACGGTGGTCTCACCGTACTTCACCAGCACGGCGGCGTTGCAGAGCTCGGCCAGCTTGCCCACTTCCATGGACAGAGGACGACCCTCGTACATCATTTCGTACTTTTTGTAGTTGGGGAACTGCTTGTTGGTGATTATCATCTGGATTCTCCTTTAAAATTCCGTACATCCCCCATACCTAGCACTTGAAAAAAGCCCGGCCTTGGGACAGAAAGCAGAACCTTTTTCAAATACTAAGCAATGAGGGCAGTACATTGTTTACGGCTGGGGGAGGCTTAAAAAGATGGAGAGACAATATTAAATTGTCTCTCCATAAAAACCTTCATAAACCTCAGTAAAAGCTGAAGGGCCGCAATTACTTGCGGATGTTCAGCTTTGCGATGATGGCGCGGTAACGCTCGATGTCCTTCTTGGCCAGGTAGTCCAGCAGCCGGCGGCGCTTACCAACCATCTTGTACATGCCCAGACGGCTATGGTCGTCGTTGGGGTGCTGCTTGAGATGCTCGGTGAGCTCACGGATACGCTGGGACAGAATGGCGATCTGAACCTCGGGAGAGCCGGTGTCGCCCTCATGGGTGGCGTTTTCGCTGATGACCTGGGTCTTGACTTCTTTGGTGATCATGGTGGTTATACCCCTTTCGAATAAATACTATACCCTGCGCCTAAGCTGTGGGATTGAAAGGCTGCCGCAACGGCGGCATAGGCCCGGAGCCTGGAACGCGGGTGCCTGTGTCATGCACAAGCTAAAATATATTAGCATCATATCCACTGTAAGTCAAGGCTTTTATCTCTTTTTAATGGATGTATCAGCTTTGTTTACACCTATGAAACATGCCGGAAGCAGCGGGAAATGTAAATGACTTCATCAAAAAACAGATATCACAAAACCCGCTGCTCAATCGTGTATAGGGTGAAAGGAGAAACAAACAGAATATTGGATTATTCCCGGATTTAATTATAATGACAGGGGGTGAGTGTGAAATGGGAGTACAGACGGAAAGGCCAAGCAGTAAAGAGATAGAGGCGGCGGTAAAGGACTGGGGGGATATGCTGTTTCGCCTCAGCTTCACAATGCTCGGAAATCAGGCCGACGCCGAAGACGCCGTGTCCGAGACCATTATAAAGTATATTGAAAAGGCGCCTGCCTTTGCAGACAAGGAGCACCGGAAGGCCTGGCTTATAAAGGTCGCCTCAAACAAATGCCGGGACATGCTCAGGGCGGACAGGCGCCGCCGCTGGGTGAGCCTGGAGGACGTGACGGAGCTGTGCCGGCAGGAGCGGGACATGGATGTGATGTACGAGCTTTTGAACCTGCCGCCAAAGTACAGGCTTGCCGTATATCTGCACTATGTGGCGGGCTATAAGACCGCCGAGATGGCTGGCATGCTGGGCATTTCCCCGGCGGCAGCGAGAAAGCGGCTGGAATACGGACGGAAGATGCTGAAGATATCTATGGGAAAGGAGTAGACGGAAATGGAAGCCTATGAAATCAAAAATGCGGTGGAGAGCATAAAGCTGTCTGAGGAGGCAAAGAAAAGAATATTGGACGCAAGTCTGGCCTGTGCCGCAAATAACGAGCAGGAGGAGAACCCGAGGAGGAAAAGAATAAATCTGAGGCGCACCGTGGCAGCCGCCATTGCGGCGGTGATGCTTTTGTCCATAACGGCTTATGCGGCCAACGGGGAAATGGGCAGCTGGAATGCAAAAGAGACGGGAGGGAAGTTCAGAGAACTGCCCACGGCAGAGTATTGCCTGTCCGAATTGGGCTATGTGCCCCTTATGACGGAGAGCTTTGAAAACGGATACAGGTTTACCGGCGGCGGGATAGATGACAAAAGCTTCACGGACAAGAGCGGCGGCGTTATTGAGGAATACCGCTCCCTCTCACTGGACTATGAAAAGGACGGGGACAGGCTCTCCCTGAGCGCGGATAAATTCCATACAGCCCTGGACATGTCCGGGGACAAAAGCCGGGTGATCGGCGGGGTAAAGGTCATGTACGACAGCTATGTCAATAAGGTGGTTCCGGTGGGGTATGAGCTCACGGCAGAGGACATTGCGGCCCGGGACAGCGGGGAGCTGGTGTTTTCCTATGGCGCTGAATATCCGGAGATCGTGCATGTTCAAAGCGTTTTCTGGGAGATGGACGGCATCAAGTATTTTATGACCCAGCTGGACGGAGCCCTTACGGAGAAAGAACTTTTCACAATGGCAGGGGAACTCATCGGACAGGGAGCATAGCTGCCGGTGGAAAACAGGCAATAAATGAAAGCGGCCAGCCCTTTCAACAGGGGCCGGCCGCTTTCGGATAGTATGATTATTTATTACGCATTACGGCCTTCATGCGCTGGCCGTGGTCCAGGATGCGCTTACGCAGGCGCAGGTTTTTGGGAGTGACCTCCAGCAGCTCGTCATCGGCCAGAAACTCCAGGCACTGCTCCAGACTCAGCTGCCGGGGCGGCACCAGGCGCAGGGCCTCGTCGGAGCCGGAGGCCCGGGTGTTGGTCAGATGCTTTGTGCGGCAGACGTTAACCGGCACGTCCTCGCTCTTGTTGCAGACGCCCACCACCATGCCGCCGTAGACCTTGGTGCCGGGGGTGATGAACATGGCGCCTCTGTCCTGGGCGTTCCATATGCCATAGGCCACAGCTTCGCCGGTCTCAAAGGCAATAAGAGAACCGGTGCTGCGCCGGGCGATGTCGCCCTTGTAAGGCTCGTATCGCTCAAAGACGGAGGCCAGGATGCCTTCGCCCTTGGTATCGGTGAGGAACTCATTGCGGTAGCCGAAGAGGCCCCGGGAGGGGACCAGGAATTCCAGCTTCATGCGGTTGCCCACGGGGGTCATTTCCAGGAATTCGCCCTTTCTGGCCCCCAGCTTTTCCATGACGGAACCCATGTACTCCGAGGGCACATCCACCACTACCCGTTCCACAGGCTCGCAGCGCTTGCCGTCAATCTCCTGATAGAGCACACGGGGGGGAGATACCTGAAATTCATAGCCTTCCCGGCGCATGGTCTCGATGAGGATGGAGAGGCTCATCTCGCCCCGTCCGGCCACATTGAAGCCGTCGGTGCTGCCCTCTATCTCGGTGACCCGCAGGGACACGTCTTTCAGAGTTTCCCGCATCAGCCTGTCCTTTATCTGCCGGGAGGTGACAAATTTACCCTCCTTGCCTGCAAAGGGGCTGTCGTTTACTGAGAAGGTCATCTCCAGGGTGGGGGCGCTTATCTTCACGAAGGGCAGAGGCTCAGCAAAGCCCCTGGCGCAGATGGTGTCGCCTATGGTCACGTCGCCAATGCCGCTCATGGCAATGATGTTGCCGGCCCCGGCCTCGGTGACGGGAACGCGGTTGAGCCCGTCGAACTGATAGAGGGATACGGCCTTGGCCTTCATGGTGGGGGCGTCCGGGCTGTGGTAATTGCAGACCTCTATTTCCTGGTTCTGGCGGATGACGCCACGCTCAATGCGGCCTATGGCTATGCGGCCCACATACTCGTTGTAGTCAATGCTGCTCACCAGCATCTGGAAGGGGGCATCATAGTCCATCTCCGGGGCGGGGATGTATTCCAGAATAGTCTCAAAGAGGGGCTTGAGATCGGTGCCCACCACATCGGGGGAGTAGCTGGCGGTACCCTGACGGCCGGAGCAGAAGAGCATGGGGGAATCCAACTGCTCGTCGGTGGCGTCCAGATCCATGAGTAGCTCCAGCACCTCGTCCACCACCTCGTGGATACGCTGGTCCGGGCGGTCTATCTTGTTGACCACCACGATGACCCGGTGGCCAAGCTCCAGGGCCCGGCTGAGGACGAAGCGGGTCTGGGGCATGGGGCCTTCGGCGGCGTCCACCAGGAGAATGACGCCGTTGACCATCTTCAAAATACGCTCCACCTCGCCGCCGAAGTCGGCGTGGCCCGGGGTATCTACAATATTTATCTTGGTGTCGCCGTACCAGACGGC
>ERZ827478.788-NODE-788-length-28259-cov-9.973018_pt1 | contig 28259 bp, 31 predicted proteins | sample MGYA00519705_ERZ827478 | MGnify/ENA primary metagenome ERZ827478 (study PRJEB31778, sample SAMEA3449318) | human gut metagenome | biome: human gut; feature: human-associated habitat; material: faeces | place: United Kingdom | collected 2010/2012 ... | reverse complement strand
ATTATAGTGAAAAAAGAACATTTTTACAATAAAATAATAAATGCAATAAAGAAAATATTACATATATGAAGGTATAAAAAAACAGGAGAGTGACTGTTATGTTAATAATAGATATAGAAACAATAAATGAAGAAGTAAGAGAAATAACGCGAACTAAATATCAAGAATTTGCAGATGAAGTTAATAGATTGCTAGCAGAATATGAAAATGAAGATGTTAGAAATGGTACTAGAAGATTAGAAGAGATAGCAAAAATAATTGGATTAAAAAAAGAAAATAATAAATGGATAAAATCGGATGAAGAAAAATCAAAAATTGATTCAGATGGAGAAACATTAAAAGTTGATTGGAATATAGGAATAGGAATAAAGGGGTTAAGTCTAGATAAAACAAGCATAGAAGAAGTACCAATTTCTTTACTATTAGCGTATGAATATTGTTTGGGAGTTGAAAGAATTACTCTCTAAGAAAGTGCAATTTGATTATCTATATCTCTTTTAAAGTTTTCATATTCTGCTTGAATATCATCTCTAATTGGTATATACACAGTAACTGGCATTTCATTTGGATTAGTCGTACTTGCTCCTTTGCCATTATCTTTCTCCATTTCCAATACTATATTGGGATTATTACCATTTATTATATGATTAAATTTCTCACATAAACTCTCATCAATACTTGCAAAAAATCTTTGTGCAAGTTCAAGTGTATCCTCTTTTGTAATAGCTGTTTGCATTGGAAATTCATAAACTTTATTACCAACTTGTTGATATTGCAGATATGGTTGAACTGCTTTTTCTATCTCTGGAGTCATATTTCTAGTTGTTCTTTCTACAAACATTTTGCATAATTCTAAATCATCAATAGATTCAACTAAATCCTGATATTGTGTTTTAGGAGCATCTAATAATTGTTTATTATCATTTTTACCAAATATTTTTTTGAAAAAATCTACTATTTTCAAATCACATTTCTCCCTTATTATTTTATACCTATTTTCATTTTATAAGAAAACAAAGCATTTAAAGTTTTACCTTCAAATAAATTTTCTAATGTAGAATCTAAATCTTCTAGTATTTCTATAACAGGCTTGTAATTATTTCTTATAGCTTTTTGTATGTTACTTTTACTCAATATAAACTTCTTAAACCTATCTTTATCGTATTCCATTTCAACATCAAAACAAATTTCTCTGCAAAATTCAAATTTATTGCTCTTGATCAGATTATTTAAGTGTTGATTTTGTGGGTATATAATAGTATCTTCATCTTTTTCAAGATTCATAGTTAATTCACGCAAACTTCTATTTAATTTTTCCAATCTTAAATCAATTACAGGTAGCCAGTCAGCATCTATTACAGCAAACACTCCACCTTTTTTCAATACTCTACTTATTTCAGAAATCGTTGAAGTAGGCTCCATCCAATGAAAAGCCTGTGAACATATTACTATATCTGCAATATTACTATCTAATCCTGTCTTGTTACCTAAACCTTCTTGAAATTTCAACTTATTATTTTCTTTTTCTTTTGCTTTATTTAACATATCTTTTGAAGGCTCAATTCCAATTACTCTTTCGGCAAAATTAGTACACACTTCAGTAGAATTTCCAGTACCACAACCAACATCAACAATTAAATCTATATTACCATTTATGTATTTTTTTATAATTTCAATTGCTTTTTGTGGTAGTCTTGGTCTTCCTTCATCATATAAGTCTGCAAATCCTAAAAACCTTTCATATCCCTTTTCCATTAAAATCAATCCTTCCTATTAATTCTTAATCTTCAATCATATCCAACATTCTAATATGAAAGCCGTTTTCTTTATAAAATCTTATTGCACTTTCATTATAACCAAATACAGCAATCATTATCTTCTCACATCCATTTGATTTCAGGTACTCTTTCATTTTTAGAAGTAATTCTTTTCCTATGCCCTTTCCTCTATATTCTTTACCTACAACTAATTCAGTAATTCTTCCTCGTTTTGGTGCTTTAAAATCATATCTAATCGTTTCATCATTATTTATGATTCCAACTATTAATCCAACTATTTTTTCATCATCTTTATATAGTAATATCTTTCCATTACATTTTTTTACTTCTTCTAACGTCTTTTCAAAATACTTATCTCTATATCCATCTCCAACTATGTTGTATCCTTCTTTATCCATATCAGCTAAATATTGTTGTAATTGAACTAATAAATCTTTTATTTGTTCATCATATTTAGAATCATATTCAATAATCATTCTTTCACCCCATTACTAATTTCTTAACTATATAATACCAGCCAATTAATCAAAATCCTCTATTTCACATTTATAGTTCTAAAAATACTTTCATACTCACTTTGCAATCTTCCAATATCACCATTTTTAGAGCTATGACTCATAATAAATTCAGACACCTGTCTAAAAATATAATTCTTATCCTCGCTTGTAAATTCTTGTTTATCTTCTATATTAACTCCTGCATTTCTTAACAATTCTATTTCTTTATTATTAAATAGTTCCATCTTTTACATCCTCTTTCTATTGTTTAATTGCTACTAATATTTCATTGCTCTCAGCTACTCTTTTAGCATTGTCATATTCAAATTTTTGACCTTCAGTATATATATGATAATTTTCATCTTTCAATCTTTTTCTTAATTGTTGTAAAAACATCCCTAAATCCTGTTTCATAATTCCATATTCTTTCGGATATTTTACATTAATTTCATAAAAACTATATCTTATGTAATTAGGATTATCAATTTTCTTTTCAATTAATGTTGTTTCAATAACATTGTCAATTTGTCTTTGTGTCACTTTTATCACTCTTTTCATAATTTATTTGTATTATATCATACATTTTATTTTTTTCAACCTCATCAACCAACGCTTTTATGGGCATTACAGCCGAAAAAAGCGAGTTAATTAAACTAAGTTTCATCATAGCAATTTTTTTATTATTTTTTACATTTTCCAGCAAAAAAATAGACTACTTTTTCAAGTAATCCACTTCAATATTCTAATCATTATTTATCAAGCAATCTTTAATTACATTTGCACCCATTTTAAAACCTTGCCTATAATAAATATAATTCAAAAATCCTATTTCATCTTTTATTGTAGCTTTAAAATCCTCTAGCATTTCCTTGCATTTTTCTTTAATGTTATCATCTTCAATAGATTCAAAAATAATTTTACAAATTTTCTCGCTACCTTCTTCTTTTTGGTAATATTTCTTTAGTTTTTCTCTTGTTTCTTTACTTATAATATTTCCACTATCCTCATCATAATCATACAGAATATCAATAACATCCTGCTCTTTTCCTTCTTCAAAATCATCCATTAATTATCACCCCAATTCATATCAATTTTAATTGTGTGTGATATTAACTCTGTTGAAAATACTTGTCAACTATTTTTTATAAACTTTTTTCTTCTATAGTTTTATCTTGTGTTTTATTAACAACTAATTCTTTTGAATATTCCATTTCTCGAACCAAATAATACTTTTAATCTTTCCATATAGCCTTTATAATTGAATGTTTTATACTTTTTATTATGATCAAATGTATCTTCACTTGATGAATGTTCATCATAATTCTTTACAATTTCTTTTGTAACATTCACAAATTTTTCAATTCCCATATTAAATGTATCTATATCTGAAGTAATAATTGTACCTATTATTTGTTCTAAACTATCTTTTATCTTTTTATCAGAAAAGACGTTTCTGTTAATATCTGCAAGTCCATCATATCCTCTGTTGTTTTCGAGTTTATGAATTACTTCAGGAATTAAATCCATTCGTTTTTGTTCTTTTATAATTGTTATCATATCTTGAGTTTTCTGCCATTCCAACTCTAAACATTTTTGAACATCAACAACAACTATTGGTATATTTAGTTGTTTTGCCATCTGTTTAGCATTTCGCCATTTAGCATTATTTTCATCACTTATATCATTTATATTTTCTGCTAAAAAAACGGCATATGTTGGCATTCTATTAACTAATTTTCCATCCTTTTCAATTTTTCTTTTCAAAACGAGTTCATTATAGCCTTTTGATGTATTTAATTGGTTTTCAGGAATTAAAAATTCACTTTTCGCGTAAGGTTCAAATATCGAATCTCCAGCTCCTGCATCTTGATTTCTAGAATGTATTAATTCATTATCTTTAATATCTGAAAACCCAAGTAAGAAAGTAGTATCTGTAACTCCTAAAAAATTATTACCTATATAAGAACATGAAATTGTATGATTACTATCAGCTCTATCCCAATCCTTTTTCATATCACTAAAGTCATGGCTATAAGCATAAACTCCACCTATTGCTGTTAATATTATGTTAAAATCAGCATTATCATTGTTTTTTCCTAATGCATTATAAATATTTATTCCATCTTGTGTTTCAATATAAGCATCATCTTTTATTTGATAAAGTGTTTTTTGATATTCACGTAAATAACTATTTCTTAAATTTGGAATAATATTTAAAGTTCCTTCATAATTAGCAAAGTTTTCGTTTAAGTCTATTTGCCTTAATTTCTCAATATCTTTTTCATTCAAGATTTGTTTAAGTTCTTCTATTATTCTAGTTTCTTCAGTTTGTTCTATTCTATCAACATCTTTTCCAAAAGTTCTGCATAATTCTCTTGCCTTTTCTAAACTCATTCCATATTTAGTTTCAATAATAGCCCAACGTATTCTTTCATCTACTTTTAATTGTTGCATTTCGTCTATAATACCATATGGTATATCGATTTCTTCTCCGCTTTCAATTCTTTCCCAGTATGTATCATAATCATATTCTTCAATTACATTTGGATTATCAATTATTCGCTTACAAGCGTTTTTTCTTTTTTCATAGTAATTATTTAATTCTGATAAATCACTCAATTTAAATTCACTATTACTTAATAATATACTTATTGCTTTAGTTCTGCTAGATTCACCTAAATTTTGCAATTCATTTAATTTTATATTTCTTAAAGTGTTCGTATTTATATTTGTAATTCTTTCTTTTTGATCTGTTGCCTTATATTGTAATAAAAATCCGAATGTTTTAAGTTCCTCTTCCGACATTTCTAATATATCTTTTTGCATATTTTCATCAGCAACTATTCTTTCTAAAAGAGGTTGTTCAAATATTTCTAAATAACTCCTTTTTAGAATTCGTATATCAAGCATATCTAATAAATCTTTATTTCTGCTTAACATATCTTCTAGCATTTTATTTACTTGTTCTTGCTCTTGTCTATCATAAAATTCAGATTTTATAACATTCTCAATTTCACTATTTAGGCTTTTTCGTGGTATAAATCTATTTTTAACGCTATTTAAGATATTAGAAAACCATCTTTTAATAGGATTATTTTCATATTTTATTAATTGATTGTTTTTACTCATTAGTTATTTCCTTTTAAATAAATTTTTTATCTTTTTTATTATTCTACTAATTAAATTATCCTTTACTTCAACTAGAGCTACCTCGTTATTTATTGTTGTACTAGGAGTAATATTTTCTTTTTTTACATTTTTGAATATGTTATCTGGATTATATTTTTCTCTTAATTCTTTTTGATATATAATTTCATTACTTTTATACTTATTAATCAAGTATGTTTTTGTATCGGCATTATCATTTATATATTTTAAAAACAAATAAGATAAAACAACCATAGTCTCTTTATCATCTATTTGAAATTGTAAAGGAATATTCTTATTAAATTTGCATCTATATTTTCCTTTATGATTTATAAAATAATTTTGCTTATCTTCTGGAATTTTATTAAACAGTTTCATTTCAGTCAATATACTATAAACATTTCCACAAGTTCTACTACTAATACTATTTATCATATTCCTTTTGTCCCTCCTTTTCTCTATCATTAAAAGCCTTATCAATACCATCAAAATCAGAGGCTTTAATTTCGGTAGATAAACCTACTACACATGTTTCTAGTTTTCTTTTATTTTCATATTCTTCTAGTAATGTTTCAAGATCTTCTGGTGAAAGATGTAATTTTTTTTCAATTTCTTCTTCACTACATCCTAAAAACCTTAATTGGTCTTCGCTTGAAAATTCTGCTATTTCTCCTTCTTCAGTTATTTCAAACATATCATGAGTTATTTCACCAATTCCAACAGAATTAAATTCATCAAGTGATGGACAACAGTATGCTAATGGGAAACGTTCAAGTTTTATATCATCTGCATCCCAAGTTAAATCACATAAATATTTCTTGCCATCCAATATAACAGAATTCCATGCATGTCCATGGTCATCTTGATATCCATAACTTTTAACAAATTCATCTATATCAGTTTTTTCAAAGCCTAAAAATTCATCCATTTTAACTTCATATTGATAGCCCATTCTTTCCGCATATTTTTCCATATCTTCAGGATTTCTTCCAATATATTGTGCTTTTATACCAAATTCTCCTAGTACATTTTTTAAAATATCTGCATAACCAGCACAAACTGCTTTCCCTTCAAGTAATCCATCCTTTAAATTTCTACAAGATATTGCTAAATTATAATCTTCTTTACCTTCTTCAGAAACTGCATAATGATTATAATCTATCATTTTACCTAAAATAGTATATACCTTCATAAATATTTTCTTTTCTCTATCTTTATCAGACTCATCTGGAATCTCTATCTGCTGTTTTATTTCACCTATTTTATGTTTTATTCGTACAAAATCTTCTCTTAGATACGGTTCTTCTTGTTCACTATCACAACGATTTTCTTCATCTATTATTTGAATTTTTAATATTTCTGGATGTTGTATTAAGAATTCTGTTGATATATCTTTAGTTCCTCTTACAATAATATTACTAGGAATTTGAAGTTCACTATTAAATTTTTGATAATCTTCAATTTTTATAAATGGAACTATTTTATAATCTTTACAAAATTGAAGAATTTCTTCTATTCTGCCTTTAAAAATTTCAGGATTGCTTAAGTCTATTTGTTTATCTTCCAAAGCAACTATTATTGAATTCAGAAAAGGATGTTCATTAAAAGCCATTTTTCCATGACGCTTATTAAATTCGTTCACAATATCATTAATACTTGCATTACTCATTGGATTATCTCCAACATCAACTGCTAATTCTTCATTTATTTTAGATATTATATCAAAATCTTTAATATTATTTTTTCCTAAAATTAATACCTTTAATTTTTCAAACTGATTAAATACATTTACATCAACATTTGACAAATCAATATTAGATATTTGCAAGTCGTTTAACTCACTATTAACTCTTGATAAAAATGTCATATCTACATCAGATACCACATTTTCATTATGTGCATATATATAGAATCCTTTTAATTTCATTACCTCTAAAACATTAGCTAATTCTTCAAAAAATGTATTTATTTCTTCTTTTGAAATATCGCCAATATCAATATATAAAAGTTTTATTTTTTTTAAATCTTCTTCTTTTACTTCTCCATCTATAATTAGATTAATTTGTTCATCTTTTGAGTCTTTATTATATGAGATAATTGCATTATTAATCTTCTCTATTACTGACTTATTATTTATTATCATACTTTCTCACCTATAAAATTTAAAATTTTTAAATTCTTCTACTGAAAATATGTATACACTTGTTCACCTTTTTTGCTTCAGTTTTTTTCTTATTATCCAACATAATTTTATATCAAAAATCGTAAAAATGTCAATGAATTTAACTTAATTTTTAAATTCTTTTTATCCACGTAAACCTTTATTCTATTTAGTTTGCACCTTTTTGACAGTTTTGATTTTCAAACCTTGAAACCCTGAAATTTTAGAGTTGAGTAAATGGTGTATTATCCCCTTATATTTATAAAAAAATAATACACCATAAACGAAACCCCTCATTCCGTCGTCTCGCTTATAGCAGTCTAGTATGTAGATTTAAAATCTACTACTGATGCTGACTTTTTTAAGTCTTTGTACATACTTGCCCACACTTTTTACACCAGTATATCCATCATACAAGTTTTGCCCCCTAGAACTCTTTGTTTATTGTGAGTTTGCGTTACGAAATCTCACCTACACATATATTTTTAATAGACCGTTAAAAATACTGCAAGTCATTTTATAGCGTTCGCTGACTAGACGTGTCACTTTATTATTTTTTAACGAGTTTATGGCATATCTCGTTATAGCACGAAAAAAAGACATCTATAAAACAGATATCCCTTCATGACCAATATTTAATTTATAAAATTTTTCCATCAAAAAAAGAACACAGCATGTGTGTTCTTTTTTTAATATATTCCTTATCTATATTTAATATTTTTTTGCCAATTACTACCAGAATAATATACTGCAATAATTTGCACTTCCTTTGTTCTCTCGATTATTCTATAGAAAATCATAAAGTTTTTTACATTTATTTTTCTAATATCACTTTTTCCTGTTATTTCATTATCAATAACATTATATATATCAGCAGTATCTTTTAGCTTTGAGATTTCTTTCTTGAAAGCTTTACTATGTTGCTTAGCAATTTCTGGCTCTTTTAATTTTGTCTTTATATATATTATAATTTCTTTAATATCGTCCTTGGCTTCATCTAGAATTTTTACATCGTACTTATTCATTTTTGTGTCACCTCAATTATAAACTATCAATTTCCTTAAAAGCTTCATCAATTGTAAGCATTTTTGCTTTTCCATTTTCAATTTTCTCAATTCTTTCACTCAATTTTTTCTTTAAATCTTCATTATCTTTTATGATTAATCTGTCAGGCATAGTTTTTTCAATATATTTTGAAGTTAAGTAATTAGCATAGTTTAATAATTCTTTAGCGACTGAATCAGGTATTAAATCAATTGCATTATATAGTTCTTGTTTGGTTGCAGTCATTTCTATGTACCTCCTTATTTTCTTATCACATATAATTATTTTACTATATTTTTCAAATATTATCAATAATTTTGCTAAAATTTTTATTGCCATTTTGATTGTATCTATTTGTAAATCCTTTTTATGTGCTGTTTTAAATTATTGATATTTCCTATTTAATTTTTAAGCTTTATATTTTCTCTATACTTCAGTAGTTCAAAATTGCCCTCAAGCAATTTTGCAGGAACAGGAAGTCTACTCGTCTCCCATGAACAGCCTAAAAGCGGGGGCTTTTAGCGAGTGCACTTTTAAATTTTGGAGTACACTTTTACTGCACCCATAATTTTAGGCTTTTTGGTAAATTTTCTGACTACATATACATTAGCTTTTTCTTTATTCAATATTTATTTTTTCGCACGACAATCGATTTTGTGGCATTTTTATGATCAACTGTATTAACTATCCCTTATTACAACTTTTCTTATGTATTATTATTTATATTTTCTAAAATCTCCTCAAAAAAATAAAGCATAAAAATGCTTTATTTCGAGAAAAACTTTAACTAATTTTTTAATTATGTTAATTTGGTCTATTTTTTACTAATTTTTTACTAGTTTTTTAACTTTTTTGTAATTTTATCAAAATGATGTAACGCAATAATATCAACGCTTTTCTAACCTTCTCTACGACCCATCACCGCTACACATTCCACATGGCTTGTAAATGGGAACATATCAACTGGTTGAATTTTCATAATATCATAGTCACATTCCATAGCTTTTAAATCTCTAACCATTGTGGCAGGATTGCAACTAATATAAACCAATTTTTTAGGTTTAACTGCTAAAATATTTTGTATAGTATTAACATCAAGACCTCTTCTTGGTGGATCAACAAAAATTACATTTGGATAATCGCTTTTAGTTCTCATAACATTTTCAAATACTTTTTCTACATCTCCACATATAAACTCTATATTTTTAATATCATTTAATTTGGCATTTTGTTTTGCATCTTCAATTGCTTGCTCTACAATTTCAATTCCATATACTTTTTTTACAAATTTAGAAGCAAAAATTCCAATTGTTCCAATGCCACAATACAAATCATATAAAATATCATCTTTGCTAAGTTCCGCAAGTTCAATTGCCGTATTATACAACACCTCTGTTTGAACTGGATTGACTTGATAAAATGACATTGGTGATATCTTAAATGTATAATCTCCTAAAATATCATAAATATATCCATCACCATGAATTACAATATTTTGTTGTCCCAAAATAACATTGGTATTTTTCATATTCATGTTTTTTATAATAGTTTTTACGTTAAATTCTTTAACCAACAAGTCAACAAGCTCATTTTCAAATGGAAGTTTATTACCATTAATTACTAAAATGCACATAATTTCATGTGTACGAATTCCAACTTTAATTACAATATGTCTTAATAACCCTTTTTTAGTTTGTTCATTGTACACTGGAATTTTCTTTATGCTAATAAATTTATAAATTGCAAATGCTATTTTTTCTGATATTGGATTTTGTATAAAACATTCTTTCATTGGTATAACTTCATGTGTTCTTTTTGCATATATTCCAATTACTGGTTCGTTATTTTTATTAAGTCCAATTGGATACTGTGCTTTGTTTCTATAATAATATGGATTTCCCATTCCAATTGGCTGTTTTACGTCTATTTTAACACTTAAATTTTTATTTACAAGATTTTGAACTATCTTTTTCTTTAAATTTAAAGTTTCTTCATATTTTATATGTCTTAAACTGCATCCGCCACATCTTTTATATGTAAGACAATCTACATCTTCTCTATTTTTTGATTTTTTAATAATTTCAAGTAGCTTGCCAAAAGCATATGAAGATGTAACTTTTACAATTAGAATCTTACACTTTTCTCCTTTAATAGCGCCTTCAATAAAAATAGTAAAACCATCTATTTTAGCAATTCCTTCACCTTCAAAACCTTGATCAACAATCTCTACTATATATTCACTATTCTTTTCTACTGGACTTCTCATTTGTCTTTCTCCCTTAAATATTTTTCTTGATTTCCTTTATTTGTTTGTTTTTTTCTCTTTCCTCTTTTTCCTTACTTTGCTTTTTATCCATTTCCACTAAGTCAGATAAATTAAACTTATTTAATAATTCTTCTCCATTATCTAATCCTAAGTCATTAAAATACTTTTCTTTCATAACTTTTCGCATCCTTTCACATATAGCTTTAATTTACTATATTATACTCTCTTTTTCTATATAAAAACACTATAATTTAAATTTAATTTTCACAAAGTTTATTTGTAAAAAAATAAAAAGTACTTTATAATGAGCTGCAACTATCCAGTTGTAATTCAAAATAAAGCACTTTCTAAAGGCAGTTATTATTTAATAATAATAATCTTGTTGCCACAATCTACTTGCTTCCACTCTACGTAGTGTCCAGAGTCTGATAACTTTAAAGCAAAGTCGAAGAGCTTTTCTACATTGCAAGATGTTATTGTCAAATTCCTACCTTCTTTTGCAATACGAACAATGTTCTGTACCGCTGACGCTGTAGCCATTGGACTACACACCTCCTTAAATTATAGTACTTTATATTATACCACAAATTATTATAAAAGTAAATCAATTTTTAAAAATTGATTTACTCATTAACTTTTCGTTATTTACTTTTATCTAAATCCTCCGCCAGATGAGCCACCGGAAGATTCTCCACCACTACTGTAGCTACTTCCACCGCCACCACTATCGCGGTAACTTGTACTGCTGCTAGCTCTTTCTCTTCTTCTACCCGCTTCTATAGCATTATATCCAATTTCAGCTATACCTCTAATTGCAATAGTTGTATTTTCAATATCTAATTTAGAAACTTTATTAAAGTCTGGATAAACTTTGCTAAATTGCTTTTCAACTTTTTCGGCAATTCCTAATAGTTCAGCAAATATTAAATATTCATCCCATATATGGACTTCAAAATATTCTCTTTCTGGCATTATACTAAAGTCCAATAAAAATTTCATCAATCCTTTTAAATGCATAGCATCATCTTGTAGTTCTTTGCCAACATTTTTAACTTTAATTATTTTAGTTTTTCCAAACAAGCCTTTACATTCTTTAGAACTTTGTGTAATTAATCCCTGTTGCTCTAATTTAAGTTGTTCAATTCCAATTATTTTTGAGAACCATGTATCTAATTCATCATAATTATTTTTACACCACTTTTTGAATTCATTTGACTCTAATATTCTATTTTTTCCTGATGCATCAATTAGAATTTGTAATAATCTATTTTCTATTTCATTAGGAACATCTTGTACATTATTAAAATCTATGACATAATTATTGTTTTTAATATCGAATAGACCTTTTTTTGCTTTTAATACAGTCACAATACCTTGTTTAATCCATTTCAATAAAATAGCTCCAACAATTCCTTGTTTTAACTCACTTACTGGAACTATATTATATTGATATGCTACCCAGTATGCTCTTTCTAAATCCTTATCACATGGTACCTCACGCCAATACTCAATTTCATTATTGGGTGGTAATTTGTTTCCTATAGGTCCAAAATCTAAATATCCTGAGGAATTATTATTTGATACCTTTCCCATTACAATAATAGTAATCACTACTAGCACGATTAAAATTAATCCCGGAGCCAAAGTAAATACTAAAGATACTATTAACCCCATAACAGATGAGAACATTCTTGATGAACCATTCAAGTTTTCCGTCTTTTTCACGCTTTTAAATGCTGATTCATATATATCATCAAATGATTCACTGGATTTATTACTATCACCCAAATTAAATACATTATTTTCCAGTTTAACCAATGCAACCATATATTGTGATGATGATAGCTCTCCATTCGAGTCCATAACTATAGTTCCGTTTATAAAATTTATATTTCCATTATTTCCAAATGCCCAGATTTTAGAGTTTTCATAAGAAAAATCAATTTTATCTGAATGTATCGTGATTTTTGCTTTGCCAATTTCCTGTTTTAAATTTAGAAAATTAAAATAAATTCCTTGTATATCTGTATATTGGGTAACAAAATTTTCTATATTATATTTCAAAGTGTATGTTCTATGTCCATATTCAGAAATCCCCCAACATAATTCTAATCCGTTGCTCACATAATTGATACCACTTTTATATGCTTTTGAATCAAAGTTTGCTTTTGTATTCCACTTTTGCAACGCTGTATACTCTTTACCATTTTCATCTATAACACTAAAATTTGATATTGTGGCATTTCCTAGTTTGCTAAATGCTCTAAATCCTTCAGTTCCACTAGTTAAATTTGCATCCCATACTTCTGTAATATTAGCATTGCCATTTTCATCAATATTAACGTCCATATCAATTCTGTTAATAGTATTTGCATTTACTTTTCCGAGTAATAGTCAAAAACAAAAATATGAAAAGAGAAGCAAATAATAACTTATAAAATACTTTCTTCATAATGGTTCTCCCTGTATCTTATATATAATTTTTTCATATGCTTTAAAATTGAATTCTAACATTATCCTTTTCATTCGAATTTGCTTCGAAAAATTGTTCTTGTTTAAATCCTAATAATCCAGCAATTACAACAGTTGGAAATGTTTCTATTTCATTTTTATATTTTAAAACAGTGTCATTATAAAATTGTCTTGAATATGAAATTTTATCTTCAACATCTTTTAAGTTTTCTTGCAAAACTTTAAAATTATTGTCGGCTTTTAATTCCGGATATGCCTCACTTAATGCAAATAATCTATTTAAAGCTCCAGTTAGTTCTTCATTTGCTTTCATTTCGTCTTTTGGTGCTTTAGCACTAATGGCTGAATTCCTTGCATTAATTACTGTCTCTAATGTTTCTTTTTCATGTTTAGTATACCCTTTTACAGCTTCTACAATATTTGGTATTAAATCAAATCTTTTCTTAAGTTGAACATCAACTTGGCTCCATTGATCCTTAACATTATTTCTTAGTTTCACCAATTTGTTATATGTTTTTATTATCCAAAGTAGTAATATAACTATTAAAACAATTAAACTAATCAATCCAATTATAGCAAATTTCCCCATCTGAAATTTTCCACCTTTCTATCGTTTATATATTCTTTTTAACACTAATTTTATTTAAAAGATATTACCTCTTCACACATATTTTTGATCCACGAGTCCACATCTGATTGAGTTGGATCGATACCTTCAGCCAAACTAGTTACTTCATATATAGTTCCATCAATTTCGAATAATATTCCTACATATTTTCCTTTAAATGGGTATTTATCAGTACCATAAATTATATAAATATCTCTATTCATGTATTTATATTCTTTTAATCCTAAATATGATTGATTTAATAAGCTTGAAGAAACAGAGTCAAAATCTTCATTTTTATTACATTCCAAAATTTCTACAGAATTGTTTCTAGAATTACACGTAAAAATTATTGTATCTTTTTGCTTGTTTGCTCCTGTTACTCCTGAATTCCAATCTGTCATTTTCATACTGCTCATAAGAACTGTAGTATTATCGTCTAATTTAATGTCATCTTGATTAACTTTAAAAGTAGCATACTTCATATACGATTGATCTTGCATTTTTTCTAAAGAAATAAGTGATGTTACTTTATCAGCTAATTCTTTTAAATCTTTTACTTCTATTTCAGTATTACTGTTAGATGATTTAGATGGATATGTGATTTGTAAGCAATAATCTGAATTAATAGGATAATAAGAATTAATATATGCATAAGAATGCTTTTCATTATCTTCATAAGATACTGTCTTCCAACTTCCTTCGGTTAATTCTACACCTTTAGGATTGTCATCAACAGATAATTCTATATTATAGAATTCTAAATTATTTCCAAGAACATAAAATTCCATTTCGTCGCTATTTTCGCTAATTGGTCGTATTCTTTTAGGTATTAAGAAATTATTATCTTTTACAGTTAATGAATAATAGTCTTTTCCAGAATTAGATGATTTATAACCAATTTTAATATTCTCTGTAAAACCTACTGGTCGTATTTTTAGTTTTCCGGTTGTATTTCCAATTCTGCCCTCCCATCCTAAATCAAATATTTCTTTATTTGTACGCACATAATAATCTCCTATGCTCCATTGTTTATTAACAGAATTCCACCATTCATCTGAGATCTTATTTATATCATATATAAATTTAAAACTCTCCGATGTCTCTTTTGATTCATTATTAGATACATTAGACTCATTATTAGATGAATCAGTTTTATCGTTTCCACATCCTGTTATTGTAAATAAACTCATTAATAAGATTGCAATAAGAAGACTGTTTATAATTTTCCTTTTCATTTTATTTCCTCCCTTTTTCTAATTATATACTACAATAAATGTTACCATATTAATTTATATCTTTCAATATATATCTTCTATTTTTGTACTTGTAATTTATGTAAAATATAACTTAACATACTAAAATGTTATTTAGTTACAGTTCTGTTGCTACATAAGTATACCTAAATTTTTCCTTCTTCAATATCTTTTATCAGCATTTCTTTCACTTCTGTAGGAAGTAGCATAATATCTTTCACTTTATCTTTTGCAATTATTTCTGGAGTATAAGTTCCTCTATCTATATATTTTGGATCTCCTGAAAACTCTGGTCCTTGTCCTGTCCCTAGTTTTCCAGAAACATATTCACATAAAAAAAAATGTTCTTCAGCTTTATCGTTTTGAATTGTATATAATTCTTTAATAACTTTTACATCAATTCCAAATTCTTCTTTTATTTCTCTTATTGTTCCCTCTTCAAAGCTTTCATTTCCTTCTCTTCCTCCTCCAGGAAATACATAATAATTTCCTATAGGATGGTTTTTCACATTTTGCCTATGCATAAAGGCAAATCCATTTCCCATAGGTATTAAACCTGCTAATCTTATTCTCATTTTTTCCCTCCATTCTAATTATTTTTTTATTCAACTTTTACTTGCTCATTGCCAACTATTTCCTTTAATTCTTTTAAAACTTTATCACTTAAGAAAATTCCTCCAGCTGCATCTTTCTTTTCTCCATTTATAATATAAACCTGTATATTATTTTTTTCACCTGAGAAAAATCTAAGTAACCCTCTTAATCTGTTTTTATTATTTTCTTCCAAATTTGTTATATCTAAATTTAGCGATTTATTTTTCGCAGCTCCAAATTCCTTTATACTACTTGCTACAATTTTAGCATCATCATCTTCTCTTATGCTTAATCTTCCTTCTACTAATACTATACTATCTTCTACTAATATATTAGAGCAAGATTGATAACAATTTTCAAATATTATGACTTCAAAACTTCCATACAAATCTTCTATTGTTATAAATGCCATTAATTTATTTGTTTTTGTATACTTTTTCTTAACACTACTAATTATTCCTGCTATTTTAATATTTTGTCCATCTTGAAATAATGATTTTTCATTATTTATCATTGCATTTTGTGCTTCTTTCATTTGCATAGAATTAATAGTAGACTGTCTTTTTATTTCATCTTGTATATTATCTAATGGATGCCCCGAAATATACAACCCCAGCATTTCTTTTTCCATTGATAATAGTTCTTTTTCCGAATATTCTTTTAATGTAGTATAATTATATTTCATTTTTTCAATTTCGTTTTCACCTTGACCGTTAGTGGTTCCCAAGTCAAACATAGTGATTTGCCCTTTTAAACTTTTTTTTGAAGTATCTAATATACTATCAACTATATCTTCAAATGAAGCCATAAGTGTACTTCTAGTTTGTTCAAATTCATCAAATGCCCCTGCTTTAATTAAACTCTCTATGCATTTTTTATTTACCGCTTCATTTTCCATTCTTTCACAGAAGTCTGAAAAGCTTTCAAATTTGCCATTTTTTTCTCTATTTGCTACAATTTGATCTACAACTTGCGTTCCAACGTTTTTTATACTTCCTAAACCAAAACGTATTTTTCCATTATCTACAGTAAATTTTGTAAAACTTTTATTTATATCAGGTCTTAAAATTTGTATATTCATTCTTTTACATTCATTAATATACATTGGCACTTTATCTAAATTTCCCAAGAAACTATTTAATGTAGCTGCCATGAATTCTTCTGGATAGTATGCTTTTAAATATGCTGTTCTGTATGATACTACTGCATATGCCGCTGCATGTGATTTATTAAATGCATATTTAGCAAATTCAGCCATTTCATCAAAAATTTTGTTAGCAGATGCTTCATCTATTCCATTTCGAATACACCCTGGAATAATAACATTTCCTTGCTTATCTGTTTGTCCATGTATGAAATATTCTCTTTCTTTTGCCATCACATCCAATTTTTTCTTTCCCATTGCACGCCTTACCAAATCTGCTCTTCCGAAGTGAATAGCCTGCCAAATCTCTAACAATTTGCATAACTTGCTCTTGATATACCATACATCCATATGTTACTTTAAGTATTGGTTTTAATGCCGGATGAGTATATACAGCATGTTCTGGATCTTGTTTATTTGCAATATACCTTGGAATTTGATCCATAGGTCCAGGACGATATAGTGAAACACCAGCTATAATATCTTCCAAGCAGTCAGCCTTTAATTCTTTCATAAAGTTTGTCATTCCTTGGCTTTCAAATTGAAATATTCCGATGCTATCTCCATCTTGCCATAATTTGTATACTTTTGGGTCATTCATGTCTTTATCAAATTCCACATTAATTCCTTTAGTTTGCTTTACTAGATTTATTGTATCTTGAATTACTGTTAATGTACGAAGTCCTAAGAAATCCATTTTTAAAAGTCCTAATTCTTCTAGAGTAGTCATTATATATTGTGTGGAAATTGTTCCATCACGTACATATAAAGGTACATATGTATCTACAGGTTCTTTTGTAATTACTATTCCGCATGCGTGTGTTGAAGCTTGTCTAGGAAGTCCTTCTAAAGCCATTGCTATATCTAATAATTTTTTAACTCTATCATCATTTTCGTAAATATCTCTTAATTCTCTATTTTGTTCTAATGCTTTATTAATAGTAATATGTAATTCATTTGGAATCATTTTTGCAAGTTTATCTGTTTCACTGTATGCTAAATCTAAAGCTCTTCCAACATCACGAATTACCATTCTAGCTGACATTGTTCCAAATGTAATAATCTGTGAAACATGGTCTGCTCCATATTTTCTTGATACATAATCTATCACTTCTTGTCTTCTCTCATAACAAAAGTCAACATCAAAGTCAGGCATACTAATTCTTTCTGGATTTAAAAATCTTTCAAAAATCAAGTTATATTTTATGGGGTCAATATCTGTAATTCCTATAGTATATGCAACAATAGAACCAGCTCCAGAACCACGTCCTGGTCCTACTGGTATTCCTTGAGATTTTGCATAATTAATATAATCCCATACAATTAGGAAATAATCTACATATCCCATTTTCTTTATTACTGATAATTCATAATCTGCACGTTCTAATATCTCTTTTGATGGATTTTCTCCATATCTTTTTATTATTCCATCATCACAAAGTTTTTTTAAATAATCAAAGTGAGTTTCAAATTCTTCTGGTACATCATAATTTGGAAGTATTGTATTTCCAAATTCAAATTCCACATTACATTTTTGAGCTATTTTAACTGTATTTCCAATTGCCTCAGGAATATTCTTAAAAAATTCTTTCATCTCTTCTGGTGATTTTATATAAAAATCATTTGTTTCGAATTTCATTCTATCTTCATCTGTCATTCTTTTTCCTGTTTGAATGCAAAGCAAAACTTCGTGATTATAACCATCTTCTTTTTTTAAATAATGTGAGTCATTTGTTGCAACAAGTGGAATATTTAGCTTTTTGGATAATTCTACTAATTTCTGATTTACCAAAATCTGTTTTCTCATTGTGTTACTTTGAACTTCTAAATAATAGTCCTCACCAAATACCCTTTTATGCCATAATGCTACTTCTTCTGCTTTTTGATAATCCTCTTTTAATATATTTCCGAGCGACTTCTCCTCCTAAACATGCACTGCAACATATTAAACCCTCATGATACTTTTCAAGTATTTCTTTGTCTATACGTGGTTTGTAATAGTATCCATCGATAAACCCTAAAGATACAAGCTTTGCTAAGTTTTTGTATCCTTCATTATTTTTTGCAAGTAATATTAAGTGATAATATTTGTTATCAATGTTTGGTTCCTTATCAAATCTTGTTCTAGGTGCTACATATACTTCACAACCAATAATTGGTTTTACTCCATTTGCTCTGCAGGCTTTGTAAAAATCAATTGCGCCAAACATTACACCATGGTCAGTAATTGCAATAGAGTCCATTCCTAATTCTTTTGCTCGTATGGGTAAATCTTTTATTCTGTTTGCACCATCTAGCAAACTAAATTCACTATGTACATGAAGATGTACAAAATCCGACATATTGTTTCCTCCTTAATTTTTGCTACATATCTTCTTGCAATTATATATCAGGTTTGTCTGAATTACAAGAAATGTTACAATAGTTTTTAATTTGTTATTAAGTTTTTTTATAGGAAATAGTAAGTTTAAATTTTTTACCACTAAAAAAAGTATGTGTCTTTAACCACATACTCTTAGAAATATTACAACAGTTTATATTATCCATTAATTTGGACTAAATAAGTATAGTATACTCACCTTATTCTTTAATATTAGATAACAACTATGAACCCTCCAATAATTACTAAAATTAACCCAACAATCTTCAAACTGAATACTCCCTCATTTTGGTCACCAAAGCTGAATATTTTTTTAGTTATAATTCTGGCATCAAAAATCATAATTGCTCCAATTAGAGTTAATATCATACCCACTAATATTAAAATTAACTTTCCTATTTCAATTGCTTCCATATCATAAACATCCTTTACTTATTTTAGAAAAATTCTACCGTATATTTACATTCAAATTCTTCATTTGGCTTTAGCATTATAATATCTGTTTTTTCTGCAAAGATACCACTTGTTTTAACCGTATCTGCTGTATTTTTCCATGGCTCTATACATAAAAAAGGTGCATTTGGCTTTGACCATATTGCTAAATATGGAAATCCAGAAAAATCTAATGTTAAAAGTGTTTTATTTGTATCACGTTTCTTCAAACTTATTTTTGAAGAAGTTATCCCTTTCATTATTAATGCATCATTATTAAATGTATCTTTATTTAAATAAATTTTTGTTTTATCCACAATAACATTTCTTGCATATTCTGTACCAATTAATCCATCTACAAGATATAAAAAATGTATTTTTTCTTCTGGTTGTTCAAATTCCAAATAGTAATTTCCATTATTTAATTCTTCAGGGTCCACTTTAAAGGCTGGATGTCCGCCTATTCCAAATGGCATATTTGTATCTCCAACATTTATAACTTTGTATATAGTTGTTAATTTGTTTTCATCTAACCTGTAAGTATTATATAATTCAAATTCAAATGGGTATCTTGCGAGTGTATTTTTATTGCTTTTTAATACATATGAATGAAAATTATCTAATTTTGTAATTGGTTCAAATTCCATATCTCTTGCAAAGCCGTGTTGCATTATTTCATAGTTCTTTCCATTTATCATTGTTTGGTTTTTCTTTAGTTTCCCTACGATAGGAAATAGTACTGGCCAGTGTCTTTTCCAATATACTTTTCCATTTTCATCTACACAATCTTCTCCTTGGTGCAATTTCTCTATTCCATTTAGTTTAAAACTTATTAATTCTCCACCAAATTTCGATGTTAACATTTGAGCATGCATAGCCATTCTCCTTTTCTTTTTTTTACCTTTATATCATATTGTTTTTTTATGTAAATGTCAAGTGTTTTACATAAAAATGTTAGCATAATATTACTATTTAGTGTTCTAAATGTCGATTTAATAAAAGCACTTGACTTTGAATGTTTTTATAGCACAATAGAATCTATTCCACCTTTTAGTATATAAATGTTTACATACCCCATTTTTTCTAAAATTCTTTTAGCTTTAACACTTCTTTTTTCTGTTTGACAATACAAGATTATAATATAATTTTTATCAGTTACTTTATTTACTATTTCTTTTGCAATATCATATACAGATATGTTTATAGCATTTGGTAAATGACCCTCATTGAATTCTTGCCTACTTCTTACATCTATTAACACTACATTTTGATTATTTCTCATTATATTTTTTGTTTCAACATAAGAAAGTCCACTTGTTGCACATCTATTAAACATTCTTATTATTTTCCTTAGTATTTTTTTCACAATTTTCACCTCGAAAAAAGATATCTAGTATATTATATTCTAGATATCTCTTTTGGTTTACTCTTCTTCTTTAATTGATTTATCTTCTTTATTTATCTTTTCTTCTAAATTATTCATATCTTGGATATTTATCGCTATAATTGTTGCTATATAAACTGTTAATCCTGCTGGAATTGTATATCTATTAACAGGGCATCTTGTAATAGCCAATATACTTAAAAATAATAGTTCTGCAAGTATTAACATTCCTCCTGTTTGTAGTACAATTTTTACGCTTCCTAATTTATTATATCTAATTGCCATAACTGCAAGTATAATTAGTGTAGAAATTATTGTTGGTAACACATAGGGCTTAGCTAAATCCTTTAGTCTTAATTTTCCAACAGTTAAACTTGTAATTATATTACTAGTATCCTCAATTCCAAACTTCTCTCCAACCTTTTGTTTTAAACTTTCTATTTGTTCTTCAGAAACGCTTTTAGTTTTTACTAAAAACATATCATTAAATGATTCTATTTTAGTAACAGTTGTTTTCTGCTTACCAAATACATCTTTAACTATATTCATTATCTCTTTTATATCAGTTTCTTTTCCAACATATACTTGCAATTCTTGGTGTTCTTTATATATTATATCCACATTTAATCCAATAGTAGCTGTTATTATAGTTCCCACTATTATTATAACTGCTAGCGCTATATAAACTATTTTTTTCATATACATTTACCTCTTTTTCAATTATTTATTTTCTGAATCTATGATTAAAGCTTTAGTTATAATCATGTGATATATTATCATAAGCACAATAGAATAAAACATAACCATACCGAAACTTGCAACTTGTAGATATTTGCTAAATGAAAATACTACTGAAATAATTAGACATGGTAAGTATATTGTTAGCATTTTATATGCTATTTTATTAAACGCTTTTTCTTGTGTTTTTCTTAATTTTAATATCATCATAATAAATAAATAACTCATAACAACACTCAATATCATTGCAAGAACTCCTGATATTGTTAATACTACATTTGCATATCTTATAGTGATTAACAATGTTGCAATGTATCCGGACTAAGCCAATCATAGTTAGAACTCCAGCTTTTTTATATTTAATTATAGCATAAATTATCAAAATAGCTAAAACTACAATTCCAATTATAACAAAACTACGAACTGTCTCTGCATTAAATTCTGATTGTACATATAAATTTTTATCTATTTTATAAGTAATTGGTAAATTTTCTGTTTTCAATAATACAGCTAAATTTGAAGCTTGTGTTAAAGAATCTTGAAGGTCTTTACTTGTTGCAGTACTGCTTGTCCCACCCATTGTTAATTGTAATAATCCATCTTTTATTTCTTCTGAGAAATAGGTTGACAATAGTGTTTCATCATCTAAAATAAGACTTATTTGCTTTTTAGTTTCATTTCCTTCTTCATCTGTTGTTGTTACATATGTTTTGCTAATTTCTTGTAATTTTTCTGTTCCTTCTTTATTAAATTGAATATTTATATAAACTACGTTTCCTGTAGATTGTGTACCATATCCAACTTTAACATCTTTTATTTTATCTCCATCTATTAAAATGTTAGATGTATCTTCACTATCTGTAATTTTAAAATTTCCAGTAACACTCATTTGTGAAACAATTGTATCTGAATAGCTATTTTCTGGTATCGAGATATACATTTCTCCATTTTCTTCGTTTTCTCTTATTTCAAATTCTTTAACACCAGATAATTCTAGTCTTTTACAAATTATTTTCTTTGTTTTTTCATAATTTTCCTTGTTCAAAACTTCTTCTGAATTAATTGGTATCTCTTTTTTAGTATATTCCGATTTTTTGTCTTCCTGTATTGAACTTTCTTCTACTTTATTTCCTTCACTATCATAGTATTCAGTATTTACTGTACTATCTGGTTTTATTGTAAATACTCTTGAGCCCTTAAAATCATTTCCTAATTGATATTCTGGTAGTAAGTTTTTCATTCTATTTTTATCTTTCACGAAAATTCCTCCGAAAGATATTAAAGTGATTAATATAACCACTAATATTGCTAATATTATTTTTAATGTTTTATTTTTTTTGCTCACTTTTATTCCTCCTAAACTATAATAATTTTGTATCATTGATTACTAATTCAAACCATATTCCCAAATATTTTGCTGCGAATTTACTCATCATTGTTCTATCCATAAAAATTTCAAAGTAGTCTAAAACAGGTGCAATGTCTGTATCTATTGTTAAATCTAGCACAACTTTTCTTTCTTCTTTTTTTATAATAAACTTTGAATTCGTAACTGCATAATTTACTTTATCATGTTTATCAAAAGTAGAAATATTTGTATTTACTACTCTATCTCTATGGACATCTGATTTATCTGCAAGTATTAGTGCTGCTGATATATCGCTTACTGCGGTGCCTGTTTGTTCATCATGGTTTCCAATTGCCATCATGATTTCTATTCTTTTTTCAACATCCATCCCCATGTCTTTTAATAATTCATAGGCAAGTATTGCTCCTGATTGTGCATGATCCACCCTGTTTACACAATTTCCTATATCGTGCATATATCCTGCAATTTTTGCAAGCTCTATTCTTTCTTGTGGATACCCTAGTGTCTCTAACACTTTTCCTGCTCTATAAGATACAATACTAATGTGTCTTGAAGAATGTTCTGTATAACCAAGTACATTGAGTTGTTTTTGTGAACTTTTAATTAACTCCTGAATTTCTAAATTGTTCTTTACATCTTGTAATGTTATCATATAATTCCTCCATACATTTTTAAATTTTATATTAAAAAACAAAAAATATCAACTGTTTTTGTAAAAAAGATTGATATTTTTCTTGCTTTTTTATTTTCTTATATTCTTCCTTCATTTTATGATAGGTTTACACCTGCAACCCCTCCTATCATTCCAGCAATCACAGCTCCGATTATCATAATAATCGAATATACATTTAAGCTAAAACCAACTAATGATATACTAGATAAAATATATATGCTAATTATATAAATAATTCCGACGATTGCCCCATTTATAATTCCTCTTTTTTTTATTTTTCTAGCACTAATATAACTACCTATTAGCAAGCTTATTAATGAGATTATAATTACAACTGAAGGTATGATATTTTCTTTAACATTAGTGCATGTTAATATGCTTGCAAATATAATAAATCCTATAATTGAAATTATAAAAGCACACATGCTTCCTTTTAAAATCTTCATCATATTTGTTGTTAATTCTGATTGATTTGTTTTTTCCATATTGTTCCTCCTCATTTAGTATGATTTTATGCTATTTATTTTTATATAGAACTAAAAAAGAAGCAAAACCCTAAAACTTTTATAATTATAGTTTATCGGTTTTGCTTAAAAATAATACATTATTTTCAATTATTTGATATTTCATTATTTATTATTAGTTGTGTTATTAGCTGTTGTATTATTAGTTGTATTGCCTCCTACAGTATTGTTATCTATAGTATTATTTACCGCATTGGTATTTGAGTTTGTTGTACTATTACTGTTTGTATTGTTCTGATTTTTACTGTCTTGTGCATTTGTTTTATTATTGCTATTTGTCTTTTCTAGCATTTCTAATATATTTACTGTTTGATTATTATATACCATGTAGTATGTGTTTTTTCCACCGTTTGTTTCTGAATAAACTTGTTGCAAAGCAATTGGCACTAATGTTTTTCCTGAAGAGCTAATAATTCCGTACATTGAATCATTATAAACAATAATTCCTTCTATTTCTGGAATCACTAATAAGTTATTTCCCTTTGCTTCTTTTGATGTCCCCTTTATATATCCTAATGCATCATACAATTTTTGAGTTATTTTATCTCCGTCTTTATTAATTAATTCCCATTTTTCTATTCCATTTTCAACCTTTTTACATGGAATACAATAATCATATAATATGTATTGATTTTTTATTTCATCATTAGGAAATTTACTTTTTTCTATTCCAATAGAATCATATTCTGGATAAATAACAACAGCTTGTTTTTCTCTATTAAATACACCAAATTTGTTTTTATCATTCTTTACTAGATATAAATTCAACTCAGCATCAAGTTGCTGTATTGACGTATACTGTGGTTCAATGCTTTTGCCTCCTGAAGTAGATATTATTCCTTGCTTTTTCTCTGGAGTAGTAACTATAAAATCTTGAGTACTTTCAACAAATTTTAACTCTGTATATTTAGTTCCTAGTACACTTTCTCCAGTACTAATTTTATTAACTCCATATTGTCCGTCGTCACTTTTTATAATAATCATATCATATTTTAGTGCCTTTTTATTTGAAAAAGACATGTCTTTAGATGTAATTACAGTATTATTTAATTTCTTTGCATATGTTTGTACTAAGTAATCTAAAGTTTGGATTTGTACTTGATTTTTACTGTTATTATAATAAAATTTAACATTGAAGCCAATTTCTATTCCCAAAGGTGTTGTATATAACTTTCCATTTCTAGATATTACCTTTTTATCCAGATTAAAATATTCGTATACATTATCTGTTATAACAACTTTATACATTTTTTGAGAATTCGCTTCATATCCTGCAACTTCGTCTACACTTTTTATATAATTTTTAGTAATATCTTCATCATATTCTTTATATACACCATTATTTATCTCATAATTAACTGAATTGTTTTTTAAAACATTAACTAGATCTTTAATAGATATGTATATTTCTCCATTATCGAAGTAAAATAAGTCAGATGAAAAACTTTGCGTCTTTCCATTTATAAAAAATTTGAATTGCTTTGATTGTAAATATGACAAATATCCTAATAGTGAGCCACCGATTACAAATAATATTAACATACATATAATGATAATTTTTATCATTCTTGTATTTTTTTCTTTTTTTACGTCTAATTCGTTATCAATTAGATTCATTTTATTTCCCCCTTATTCTTTTGTATATCCATATTTTCTATAAAATTCATTTCTAAAGTTCAATAAATTATCATGCTCAATTTCTATTTTAACTCTTTCCATTAATTTCGTCAAGAATCTCAAATTATGAATTGACAATAATCTTACTCCTAAAATTTCATTTGTTTTTACTAAATGTCTAATATATGCTCGCGTATAATTTTTACATGTATAGCAATCACATTCAGAATCAAGTGGTCCCCAATCTCTTTCGTAAGTAGCATTTCTTACTACAACTTTTCCATTCCATGTCATTGCGGTACCATTTCTTGCTATTCTAGTTGGAAGAACGCAATCACACATATCAATACCTGCTATTGCCGCTTCAATTAAATAATCTGGTGTTCCAACTCCCATTAAATATCTAGGTTTATTTTTAGGCATTAGAGGAGTGGTATACTTTAAAATATCTATAAATTCATCTTTTGGCTCTCCAACACTTATTCCCCCGATTGCATATCCTGGTAAATCTAGGTCTATTAGTTCGTTAGCACTTTGTTTCCTTAAGTCTTTGTAAAATCCTCCTTGAATAATTCCAAATAGAGCTTGTTTATCGACTGTTTTATGTGCATTTTTACATCTCTTAGCCCATCTTGTTGTTCTTTCCATAGATTGCTTTGTATATTCATAAGTTGATGGATATGGGCAACATTCATCAAATGCCATTATAATATCTGCGCCTAAATCTTCCTCTGTTTCCATTACTGATTCTGGTGAAAAGAAATGTTTACTTCCATCTAAATGAGATTTAAATTCTACTCCTTCTTCATGTATAGTTCTTAAATCTCCCAAACTAAAGACCTGAAACCCTCCACTATCTGTTAAAATTGGTCTATCCCAATTCATAAATTTATGAAGTCCACCTGCTTCTTTTACAAGTTTGCTCCCTGGTCTTAAATATAAATGATATGTGTTTGATAATATTATCTGAGCTTTAACCTCTTGTTTTAATTCTTCTGGAGTCATTGACTTTACTGTTGCCTGTGTTCCAACTGGCATAAATACCGGAGTTTGAATATCACCATGTGGAGTATGTATTACGCCTCTTCTTGCTCCTGTTTGTTTACACTCATGTAATAATTCATATGTTACTGCTGGTTCCATATTTTATACCTCTCTTTTTCTAAAAATTGCTTTTAGTTAATAAACATTGCATCTCCAAAGCTAAAAAATCTATATTTATCTTTTACAGCCTCATTATATGCATTCATTATGAAGTCTTTTCCAGCCAATGCTGAAACAAGCATTAATAAAGTAGACTGTGGTAAATGGAAATTTGTAATTAATCCATCTATACATTTAAATTTATACCCTGGATAAATAAATATTTGAGTATCTCCTTCAACTTTTTTTACTAATCCAGTATTTTCATCTGCAATTGTTTCTAATACTCTGCAAGATGTTGTTCCGACAGCAATTACTCTTTTTCCTTCTTGTTTAGCTTTATTAATTTTGTCACAGTCTTCCTGTTTTATATAAAAATGTTCTGAATGCATTTTATGTGCCTCTACTGTATCCTCTTTTACAGGTCTAAATGTTCCAATTCCAACATGTAATGTTACATTTGCAATTTGAACATTTTTTTCTTCAATTTTTTTTAACAGTTCAGGAGTGAAGTGAAGCCCTGCAGTTGGTGCAGCAGCAGATCCTTCATATTTTGCATATACAGTTTGGTATCTATCTTTCTCCCTTAATTCCTCGTGTATATATGGTGGTAGTGGCATTAACCCTATTTCGTCTAATATTTCATTAAAAATTCCATTATAATGAAATTTAACTTTTCTTGTTCCTCCTGGCATTATATCTAAAATTTCTGCTTTTAATAATCCATCTTTAAAAATCACTTTTGTTCCTATATGTAATTTATTGCCTGGTCTTACTATGCTTTCCCAAATATCGCCTTCAATATTGTTTAATAATAAAAACTCAACATTTGCTCCAGTTTCTTTTTTTCCATAAATTCTTGCAGGAATAACTTTAGTATTATTTCTAACCAAACAGTCACCTGGTTGTAGATAATCAATTATATCTTTAAAGACTCTATGTTCTATAGACTGATTTTTTCTGTTTAAAACCATTAATCTAGATTCATCTCTTTTTTCTAATGGAACTTGTGCAATTAATTCCTCTGGCAAAT
>ERZ827478.783-NODE-783-length-28456-cov-70.529488_pt1 | contig 28456 bp, 26 predicted proteins | sample MGYA00519705_ERZ827478 | MGnify/ENA primary metagenome ERZ827478 (study PRJEB31778, sample SAMEA3449318) | human gut metagenome | biome: human gut; feature: human-associated habitat; material: faeces | place: United Kingdom | collected 2010/2012 ... | reverse complement strand
GATTTGAACCTCCGACCCCACGCTTAGGAGGCGTGTGCTCTATCCAGCTGAGCTACTGAGACATTTTTAAGATTTATGCAATTTTCATTGCTCGAAGGAATCGAACAATCTGCCGCTTAGGAGGCGGTCGCTCTATCCAACTGAGCTACTGGTGTATACGCCTCTGTATTCTACCCAAATTTTTCTTGTCTGTCAAGAAAATACGTCACTTTTTTTGCTTCGAGAAGCATATACTGTCAGGTAGCGTTTTCGGGCGGCATTGCGCGAGGGCAGACTGCCGCCCCGGAAGGAAGGTGAAACCATGTACAGCTGTGACGACCCCTACGCCGATCTGGACGATCTGATCTTTGAAAAAGGAGACGGCGGCCCCAGCGAGCGCTGACTCCCCATCCATATCGGCCTGCCTCTCCCTTTTCGACGGGCGAGGCATTTTTCCTTTTCAAACTATACAATATATAATATTGCACAATTCATTGCCGAAAAGTCGCAAATCTTTGGCGGGATTTCGGCTTGCGCCGAACTGCGCAGAATGGTATGATACCGAGGTTGGAATTTAAAAAAAGAGGAATATTATTATGGAAATTTATCTGATTGGTCTAGCCGTAGCGCTGGTCGGCGGACTGCTCATGTCCCGCCTTACCCGTCTGCTGCATCTTCCCGCTGTCACGGCCTATCTGGTCGCCGGACTGCTTCTCGGGCCGTTCTTCCTTGGACGGCTGAACGTTCCCGGACTTGGCTTCAACACCCTTGAGGAAGTGAACGTCCTCAGCATCGTCAGCCAGACTGCTCTGGGCTTTATTGCCTTTGCTATGGGCAACGAGTTCCGTCTGAGCCAGCTGCGTACCATCGGCTCCCGGGCAATCATCATCGGCATTTTGCAGGCCGTGATCACCACCATTGTCGTGGATGTCATACTTCTGCTGCTGCATCTGTTCTTCCCTCACATCATTTCCGTCCCCTGCGCCATCACCCTGGGCGCCATTGCCGCCGCCACTGCCCCTGCCGCCACGCTGATGGTGGTTCGTCAGTACAAGGCAGATGGCCCCATGACCCGGCTGCTGATGCTGGTGGTCGCGCTGGACGACGCAGTGGGTCTGCTGCTGTTCTCCGTGTCTTTTGGAATCGCTACGGCGCTGTCCAACGGGCAGGTCAGCGTGCTGGCCGTGGTCGTCGAACCCATCGTGGAAATTCTTCTGTCCGTTGGTCTCGGCGGCTTTATGGGGCTGCTGCTCCACTGGGTGGAGCGGTTCTTCCATTCCCGCAGCAAGCGTATGTCCCTGTCCGTCGCCTTCGTCATGCTGACGGTGGGTCTGAGTATGCTGGAATTCCAGATCGGCCCCGTCCACTGCGGATTCTCCCTGCTGCTGGTGTGCATGATGACCGGCACCATCTTCTGCAACGTCTGCCCCACCTCCGAGGAACTGATGGAGCGTGTGGACGGCTGGACGATGCCGCTGAACATCCTGTTCTTCGTCATCTCCGGCGCGGAGCTTGACCTCAACGTTCTGTCTCAGCCGGTGACCCTGATCGTCGGCATCATCTACATCATCGCCCGCTCCGCCGGCAAGTATTGCGGCGCGAACCTGAGCTGCCGCATCACCAAGGAGCCGAAGTCCATTGTGGATCACCTGGGCATCACGCTGCTGCCCCAGGCCGGTGTGGCGCTGGGTATGGCCATCACTGCCGCTTCCCTCTCCGACGGCGCGCTGGCGAGAAACGTCGTGCTGTTCGCCGTGCTGGTTTACGAGCTGGTTGGCCCCACGCTGACAAAGCGCTCCCTGCTGGCCGTGGGGGAGATTCGCCCCGAAGGCCGCACCAACGCCCGGAAGCAGAACGATCCAAAAGAAGCAAAGTAAACTTCCCCAAAAGCATTATAGCCCGGTTCGGTACAACGCCGAACCGGGCTATTTCTTTAGTTAAGCACCCCGTGATGAACGCCGGGACTGGTTTCCGTCAGGCGTTCAAAGGAATAGCCGTTATTCAGTCCCCAGACGATGATGTCCTCCACTGCGTCCACGCTGAAATCGTGGATGTCATGCTGCAAAACCACAGAGACGCGGTTCTGGCTGACGCCTGCCGTTACGTTGTTGAAAACCGTCTGCGCCTTTTTCGCGCCGCCTGCATCGTTGCTGTCCACGTTCCAGTCGAAATACTGGAACCCCGCGTCCTGCACCGCCCGGGTCAGCAGGCTCATCAGCCCCACGTAGCTGTGGGCGCTGACGGTGTTGGAGCTGCCGCCGGGGAAGCGCATCAGGGTCGTCTTTACGCCGGTATTCCGGTAAATAACGTCCTGCATCCCCAGCAGGTCCGCAAAATACGCCTCCGGACTGGCATAAATGCGCTCATAAACGTGGGACATGGTGTGAATGCCGATGCTGTGCCCCCTGTCCACGATCTCCTTCATCATCTCGCCGTAGCCCCGGTTGGTGACAAAGAAGGTTGCCTTCACGCCGTAGCTATCCAGCACGTCCAGCAGCTGCTCCGTATAGGGGCCGGGGCCGTCGTCGAAGGTCAGGTAAATGACCTTTCCCTCGGGCCAGACGACCTCGGGACGGGGAACCGCCTGCACCTCCACGGTTCTTGTGACGGTGGTCGTGTTTTTATAGCCATCGGTCACGGTGTAGGTCACGCTGTAGGTTCCGGGCGTCAGCCAGTCCACCTCGCCGTCTACCTGCACCTGCCCGGTCAGATCGCCGTCCACGTTGTCCAGCGCGGAGTACCCCGGCTCCTGATAGAAGGTGCCGGTGGTGATGGCCATATCCGCGCCGCCCTCCAGCGTGATCTCCGGCGGGATCGGGTCGTAATAGGGCACCTCCCGCTCCGCGTAGCCGGGATTTCCGGAGGAATCCGTCACCGCGTAAATGATCTTTCCGTATTCCTCCGACCGAACCACCCGGTCGGTGATGTCGCCGTCATAATTGTCGATGGCCCTGTAGCCCGCCTCCTGATAGGGCGTGCCGGGAAGCAGCGTCCCGCCCGTGTCGGGCGCCAGGATGATTTCCGGGCATACCGTGTCCACGACACGCACGATGCGCTGTGCCTCGGCGTGCATTCCCCGGTAATCCGCCGCGTAGGTGAGGATATATTTCCCCGTTTTTTCATCATCGACCTTGCCCTGAATGCCGACAGAAACATCCTCCGGGGACATGCCGTCCTTCCAGAGCAGCGAGCCGCGGACGCAGAGGTGTGCTCCCGGGTCCTGAAAATGCCCGCCGTATTCCAGCATCACTTCCGGTTCGCCGTCCAGCTCCACGGAAAGAGAAAGCCGGTTTGCGGTGAGAACAAAGGCCACCGCGCTCAACAGCAGGACAAACACTGCAGCAATGATCAATATCCACTTTTTCCCGCTTCTGCGAGGCTGTCTGTAAATCTGTTCCTCCATATGCGCCCCTCTTCCATTACGCCATTAGTTTACATAATCTTACACCATTCTATGCAAAAATGGAAGAGGTTTTTCAAAAAAATTTTTGGCTGCCTACTGTCCCAGCATTTCCATCAGCTCCGGCAGAAGCGGCTCAAATTTGACGCCGTACCAATGGGCGGGGGCGTTCACCGTATTCTCAATGCACCGGCAGGTGAAATCCGCGGCGATTTTCGCCGCATCCAGCCGATTTTTTCCCTGCATCAGCGCCCCGGTGAAGACAGCGGCAAAAATATCGCCGGTTCCGTGGCAGCCCTTCCTTATCCGTTTGTGGCGGTATTCGTGCTGCACCGTTCCCTCTTGCAGGACAATGCCGGTGCTGTCCTCATCGAAGTCAACGCCGGTGAGCACGGCGCAGGGGTGATTCAGCCCATTCAGCAGCTGGTTAACATAATTTTTGTCAATATTTTCCTGATATGGTAAACCTGACAAAATCGCCGCTTCCGTGACATTGGGCAGAATGATGTCCGCCTTCCCGGCCAGCGAACCGATCGCCCGGACATAATCCTCGTCAAATCCGGAATACAGCTTTCCGTTATCCGCCATGGCCGGGTCAACGATGGCAACGCCGCCGGGGGCAAGCAGCCGGTCGATGATCTCTCCCGCCGCCTTAACCGCCTCCAGACTGCCAAGATAGCCCACGAGGATCGCGTCAAACGTAATGCCATTCTCCTGCCAGTGGTGCCAGATATCCGTCAGCGCCCCGTCGAAATGCACCACGGCGGGCTTGCCGAAGCCGCCGGTGTGGGTGGACAGCAGCGCGGTGGGCAGAATGCAGGCTTCCAGACCGCAGGCGGACAAAATCGGCAGCGCCACCGTGGTGGAGCACTGTCCGACGCAGGAAATGTCCTGCATGGTCAAAATACGGCGGTACATTCCTTCAGTCCTCTACATCCATGTCCAGCCCCAGCTCTCTCGGGCGGAACCGGGGGCAAACGCTTTCGGAGGTCACGATCACGGACGCTGCCAGCATGGCGCCGATCTCACAGGCTTCCTTCAGACCCTTGCCGTAGGTCAGGCCGATGGCCGCGCCGGCGCAGAAAGCATCCCCAGCGCCGGTGGTGTCCTTCACCTCCAGCTTTCTCGCGGGGCAGTAGCCGCTCTCCCCGTGAAGATTGGCATACACCGCACCGTCCGCGCCCATGGTCACGATCATGGCCGGAATGCGGGCGGCCTGCACCTTCGCGGAAATAATGGGGATCATTTCCTCCGGGGTCTTGCCGGAATAGTCATCGGAAAACAGGATTCCCGCCTCCTGCTGATTGCAGACAAAGCAATCCGTGGACTGAAGAAAATCCCGTCTTTCCAACGCAATGCTCATATTCGCCACCACGGCATAGACAGGCTTTCCATACTTCTGCGCCAGCCGGAAGGTGCGCTTGACGATTTCCTTGTCCATGTCGATCTCGATGACGACGCTGTCCGCGTTTTGGAAAATCTCGTCGCCGTCCTGCTCCAGCGTGTGGGCAATGGGCAGCAGGTTCGGCCGCTGGGAGATGGACGCTGCCACATCCCCGTCGTCGTTGAAGACCGCCAGCCATGTTCCCATGCCGTTTCTGGTCTTGCGGATATAGTCGGTGTTCACCCTGTGGCTTTTCAGCTTGCGCACAACATCCACGCCGGTTCCGCTGTCGTCCACGAGACTGACAAAGGTGGGGCGAAGCTCGCAGTTTGCGATGTCCTCCGCCACATTCCGCCCGACGCCGCCGTGAATCTGCTCCACGCGCCCAGCGTTCCGCCCAGTGGGGATAAACGCCGACGTGGGATACCCCTTGATATCCACAAACACCGCGCCGATGACAACCATTCCCATGATAAGCCCTCCATTTTTCTCCGGATTTTGCGTTTATTATACCATAGCATTTCCATTTTGCAACAAAGCTGCCTTTCTTTTTGCGGAAAATGATTGCAAACGGTCAATTTATCCGGTATAATGAAGCCATTATCTACCCGGCCGCCGCGCCGGTAGGCAGAAAATGGAGGAAGCTGAAATGTCAAGCAATGTACGCCCCGAGTCCATGGAACGCATCACGACCCCCGCCCTCGCCAACGCCTTTATCGCCCAGCAGATCGAAGAAATTCGCGCGCAGGTGGGCAGCAGGAAGGTTCTTTTGGCGCTGTCCGGCGGCGTGGATTCCAGCGTGGTCGCCGCGCTGCTGATCAAGGCCATCGGCAAGCAACTGGTCTGCGTCCACGTCAACCACGGTCTTCTGCGCAAGGGTGAGCCGGAGCAGGTCGTCAAGGTCTTCCGGGACGAAATGGACGCGAATCTCATCTATGTGGATGCCGTCGATCGTTTTCTCGACAAGCTGGCGGGCGTCTCCGACCCCGAGACCAAGCGGAAGATCATCGGCAAGGAATTCATCGAGGTATTCAACGACGAAGCAAAGAAGCTGGAAGGCATTGATTTTCTGGCGCAGGGAACCATCTATCCCGACATTCTGGAGTCCCACGGCGTCAAGGCCCATCACAATGTTGGCGGTCTGCCCGAGGGCATGACCTTCGAGCTGGTGGAGCCAGTCAAGCTGCTGTTCAAGGATGAAGTGCGTGTCGTAGGCGAAGCGCTGGGTCTGCCCCACAGCATGGTCTACCGCCAGCCCTTCCCCGGCCCCGGTCTGGGCGTGCGCTGCCTCGGTGCCATCACCCGCGACCGTCTGGAAGCCCTGCGGGAAGCCGACGCGATCCTGCGGGAAGAATTTGACAAAAATGGTCTTGCCGGCAAGGTCTGGCAGTACTTCATTGCCGTGCCGGACATGAAGAGTGTCGGCGTAAAGGACGGCAAGCGCTACGAGGGCTGGCCCGCCATCATCCGTGCGGTCAACACTACCGACGCCATGACGGCCACCATCGAAGAGATCCCCTATCCTCTTCTCCACCACATCACCGCCCGCATCACGCATGAGGTTGACGGTATCAACCGCGTAGTGCTTGACCTGACCCCCAAGCCCACTGGGACGATTGAGTGGGAATAAACCGAAAAAGCTGAAAAGTGCTGAAATACCAACGCTTTTTCGGTTTTGCCCACCGCTTCTGATAAGGTTTTGATAAGATTCCGCTGAAACGCAATTATTCTGCGTTGCCAGTGGCTTGTGGGTAATGAGTAATTTCTCTTGGCTCACAAACAATCCATATTAACATTTAAGCCCGTACTGATCGGATGGTCAGTACGGGCTTTTTGGCGTTTATCAAATAGATTTATTCTTTTTCAGAGCCTCGATCAGCATATCGCTGAACTCCTGCGAAGGAACTTTACCCCAAATCTGGGTGGTGTCCTCTGCCGGGAATGTATAACGCCAACGGTCATACTGCTCTTTGCTGATCTCGCCGTTTCTGAACTTCTCAGCTTGTTCCGCCCAGGCAGACAGCATTTTGAAAACAGAGGCATCCGTTGTACGCTTGCTGCCATCAAACACGATATGTATCTCGTCTCCCTGCTTTTCCGCTCTGACACCATGAATGTCCTCGATAGCAAAAAGCGTATGGATAAAGCCCAGATTACTGTCAATATCGGGAACGCTCAAAGCCAAAGGAGAAACTTCCAGAACATTGGCTAGAGCCTTTACCAGATCTTCCTTGGGGGTTCTGGTGCCAGACTCATACTGAGCCATGCGAATATCTGCGGTTTTCTGTGGAAACCCCACGGCTTGACCAAGCCACTTCTGCGTCATCCCACGCAGATTGCGCATAAAGCGGATTCTTTCACCGATTGCCATAGCAATTCACTCCTGATTCATGTTTTTGTCATCATAGCATATATGCTTATGTGCTGTCAAGATATATTAAATAATTCTGTTTAATATTTTCTCGAAAGCCTCTTGACATAACTGAATTTGTTTAGTATAATGCAATTGCATGCTTAAGCTTTTATGTTTAAGTATGTCCGCCAGGGCAAATCGGATGGCGGCCAGCAAGTATTCCGACACGAAAGAAGACTACTATACTCAGAAAGGAGGTTAGAACCATGGAAAACAAGTTTATTCGAGTGGATGAAGTCGCAAAAGAATTGGATGTGTCAAAGCCTTACGCCTACAAGATCATTCGCCAACTGAATGAGGAGCTGAAAACGAAAGGCTTTATCACCATCGCAGGACGGGTCAACCGTCAGTATTTCAACGAAAGACTCTACGGAGCAGAAAGGAACAAAGTAAATGCCAGCATATAAGAACAAAGAAAGCGGTTCGTGGTATGTGGTCACGCAGTACACGGACTGGACAGGAGAACGGAAACAGAAGTGTAAGCGAGGGTTTTCTACCCGCCGTGAAGCACTGGAATGGGAGCAGAAGTTCCAACAGCAAAGTGCCGGTGATCTGGATATGAGTTTTGAAGCCTTTGTTGAGATTTACACCTCTGATCTCAAAGCAAGGCTGAAAGAAAGCACCTGGCAGACCAAGGAGCATATCATCAAAACAAAAATCATCCCGTATTTTGGCAAACGCAAGATCAATGAGATCACCACCAAGGATGTGATTGCGTGGCAGAACGAGCTGCTTGCCTACCGTGACGAGAAACACAAGCCCTATTCCCAAAGCTACCTCAAAACGCTGCACAATCAGCTCTCAGCTATCTTTAACCATGCTGTTAGGTTCTATGACCTCCGTTCCAATCCGGCAGCAAAAGCCGGAAATATGGGCAGCGAAGAACGCAAAGAGATGCTGTTCTGGACGAAAGAGGAATACCAGAAATTTGCGGAAGAAATGATGGACAAGCCTATTTCCTACTACGCATTTCAGATGCTTTACTGGACGGGCATCCGTGAGGGCGAGCTGTTGGCTCTGACCCCGGCAGATTTCGACTTTGGGCGTGGGACGGTGAAGATCTGCAAGACCTACCAGCGCATAAAGAGCAGGGATGTGATTACTTCTCCCAAGACCAAGAAAAGCAACCGTACCATTCAAATGCCGGATTTCCTCTGTACAGAGATGCAGGAGTTTTTCGGGATGCAATACGGCCTGAAAAAGAAAGACCGCATTTTCACTATCAACAAAGGCTATCTTCACCGGGAAATGGAAAGAGGAGCAAAGGCGGCAGGGGTTAAGCGTATCAGAATCCACGATTTGAGACACAGCCACATCAGTCTGTTGATCGACATGGGCTTCTCTGCGGTAGCCATTGCCGACAGAGTGGGACACGAAAGCATTGAGATCACTTACCGATATGCGCACCTGTTCCCCTCCAAGCAGAAGGAAATGGCCAGCAAGCTGGACGACATTAACAAAGGAGCGTGAGATTTATGTCAGCAAAGAATGTAGACAAGCACAACCGATTCCGCAGCATCACCGTGGGATTCCGGGTATCGCCGGAAGAACAGGAGGAACTGAACCGAGCCGTTGCCCTGTCGGGCCTTCCCAAGCAGGAATACTGCTACCGCAAGTGCATGGGTCGTGAAGTAGTAGTGCAGCCGAATCCGAGAGTTCACAAGGCGCTCAAAACGCAAATGGAAGCCATCCTCGCAGAGCTTGAACGCATTGCCACTGGTGACAGCGTTCCTGATGAGCTGCTGAGCACCATCGATCTCATTGCCATCACCATGCAGGGGCTGAAAGGAGAAAATGCCCATGATTGATGAAAAAGAAAAGACTGCCCTTGCAGCATCTGTTGGCGCAGATGAAAGGCAGCCGTTTCAACCATGTAACACTCAGATTATAACAACTGAAAACGCAGAAATCAATTACCCAGACGAAATTTTTTCAAAAGAATATGAAGAAATCTCCCGGCAGATACAGCGCATGAATGACCCGGCATATCTGCATACGGTGTCTATGAATGAGTTGTATGAAACGGTATATCAGAGCAGGCCGCCCGTCATTGACGGTCTGCTCTACTCCGGCACCTACCTGTTTGCAGGAGCACCCAAGGTTGGCAAGTCGTTCTTCATGGCACAGCTTGCCTACCACATCAGCACCGGGCAAAAGCTCTGGGATTATGATGTCCGCCAGGGCACTGTTTTATACCTCGCCCTGGAGGACGATTATCAGAGATTACAGGAACGGATGTCCCGTATGTTCGGTGTTGAAGGTTCAAACAACCTGTACTTTGCCGTATACGCGAAGCAACTCGGCGCCGGATTGGATGAGCAGCTTGAAAAATTCATCCGTGACCATCCAGACACCCGGCTCATTATCATCGACACCTTGCAGAAGATCCGAGAGGTCAGCACCGATGCTTACAGCTATGCAAACGATTATGACATCGTGGGCAGGATGAAGCAGTTTGCCGACAGGTATGGCATCTGCCTGCTCCTGGTACATCACACAAGAAAGCAGCAGGCTGGTGATAAGTTTGAGATGATCTCCGGCACGACAGGACTGCTCGGCTGTGCAGACGGAGCATTCCTTCTACAAAAGGAGAAGCGTACCGATCTAAGCGCCACCCTGGAAATCGTCGGCAGAGATCAGCCTGACCAGAAGCTTCATCTGACAAGGGACACGGAGAAGCTGATTTGGCAGCTCGACCATGCGGAAACAGAACTTTGGAAGAAACCGCCCGACCCCTTACTGGAGAAGATTGCCGCTATGATTACAGAGGACAGCCCGGTATGGAGCGGCAGCGCAACAGAGCTTGTGGCTCTGCTTGGAGAGGACATTCAGCCGAATATCCTGACCCGCAGGCTCAATGTCAAAGCCGGTGATTTGCTGAACGAGTACGGCATTGAATACGCCATGAAGCGCACCCGCACAGGCAGCGCCATTAGCCTGACGAGAATATCTGTGTGACGATTGGTGACGGTTGTGACGATTAAAACGGCACCGAGGTCGGTATCAGAAATACCGTCACAATCGTCACAACCGTCACGCTCTCCACGCATCCTCCGTCCCCACGATGAAATCCGCAGAGTTCATCGTGGACAAACCTGAGAGAGAATTTTGATTTTTCTCTCAGGCGACGGACGGCGGTGATTGAAAAAACTTTTTTGGAGATTACCGTTGTCCGTAGGCGGATTTGCAGTTTATATCCCACCTGCAAGCCGCCCAGAGGCACTCGCAAGTGCCGCATTCCCCGGTGCCCCTCGGAGAGCCCACGATACTTTGCAGCCCCCGGATGAAAGTATCATAGTGGGTTATTACACTTTGAAAAAGTGCCGTTCTCTCCGTTTTCCTAATCTCACCGCTGAAAAATAAGCAGAAAGGAGCCCTATGGCAAGAAACGACGGGATTGACCGTACCATAGCACGAAACAAAAATCTGACAGCTTCCAAAATCACCAACGCGCAACGGCACAACGAGCGCGAAAAAGAATCTTACACAAACCCGGATATCGTACCGGAGCGCCTGTCCTACAATGTTCATTTCAAAACACCCACCGGCAGCTACACAGAAATGTTTGAACAGATGAAGGCTGATGGCGTCATCTCCATCCGTGGTCTGAAAGACGATGCCAAGCTCTACGGCGAGTTGGTCTTTGATGTGAACTCCGCTTACTTCTACAACCACGGCGGCTATGACTTTGCAAAACAATTCTACGCTGATGCCTATAAAGCCGCCGTGGAGATCGTAGGTGGTGAGCAGTACATTCTCTCCTCTGTGATGCACGCAGACGAACGAAACCGGGCAATGTCCGAAGCCCTGGGCGAGGATGTTTACCACTACCATCTCCATGTTGTGTATGTCCCGGTAGTTGAAAAGCAAATTCTATGGAGCAAACGCTGCAAGGACAAATCACTGGTCGGCACTGTGAAGGAAACCATCATGCAGGTCAGCAGCAGTAAGAAGTGGCAGTCCAAGCCTGCGCTGGACGAAAATGGAAATCCCATGCTGACCGCAAAGGGTAAACCGATTTTGAAAAAATCCTACAGCGTCCTCCAGGATGATTTCTTCAATGCCATGCGCGCCGCCGGTTACACCGATGTGGAGCGTGGCGAACGTGGCAGCACCGAGGAACACCTGACCGTGACACAGTTCAAGGTACAGGCTGAACAGGAACGCCTTGCCGATCTAACGCAGCAGGCACAGCAGAAAGCCGCTGAGGCAAAGGCTCTGGACAGAGAAATCGAGAAGCGTACACAGAAGAAAATCGACATTGAGAACATTGAGAAAATCGAAGCAAAGCCCGTGGTGCTTTCCTCGTCAAGGGTCTCTCTGGCAAAATCGGAGTATGAAACGCTGGTAGCTGCCGCTAAGAAATATTATGCGCAGGAACGCCGGGAATCCAAACTACAAAAGGCACTGGATGCCGCAAACAAGCTGATTGGAGAACTGAAAGCGCAGATCACTTCGCTGAAACAACAGATTTCGGCGCTGACTTCCGAATTGTCGGAATACAAGTCCGTCCGTGGCAAAATCCGCACCGCAGAATTGGAACAGGAAAATGATCGCCTGCGTTCCAAAATTCGCAGCTACGAGACAGCTATCGAGCGCAACAATCTGTGGCACATCTTTAATCCCCACCGCAGTAAAATCCGAAATTGGGACGATGCCCGATAATTCCCGTGTAGAGCTGAAAAAAACGCGTTTTGTCCAATGGGAGTGTTCCAAACGATGCCTATATCGTTTGGGCACTCCCTGTCCGAAAATCAGCCTACTTTTACAGGTGTAGAGCTGATAAATATTCATGAAAATCAGGAGGTTCTATGAAAACAGGTCTTTCCAAGAAACAGAAAACAACCAATGTCTATTTTAATGAAGCAGACAGTATCGTCGAAGTCTGCACATACAACACCGCACTCAAAAACAGGCTCACCGAATATGCCGGGAAATATCCCTCTGAGTGCCGGTTGATTGACGATGATGGAAATGGCTGTCTGACTTTTGAGGTTAATAAGGGGCGCTTCGGTTTCAAGCTGACCGCCCCTTACTCAGAGGAACGCCGAAAGGCGGCAAGTGAACTGGCAAAGAAAAATACCGAAAGGTTAAGGAGGCAAGCATAATGAAAATTCTATCCTGTGCGTTCAATATGGATACCACCTGTGTGGAGCTTCGGCTGACAGATGGCACGCTGATCTCTATCGACTGCACCGCAGTAGAGAACGAGGTTGCCGATAATATGTATCAGCGCTCCGAGCTGGACTATCTGATCTACAATGACCCGGTGGCGCATGCCGAACTGGTACTGAACGGAGATCCCGAAATGTATTTGAAAACCGCAACCGAATACAAACCTTTGGATAGCTGATCAACACGCCGCCCGTGGGAGAAATCCTGCGGGCGGTAATTTTGTTCACGAAAAAATCAAAAAGGCATGGTATAATTTTATCCTCACAGGAAGATATGTTCCCCTCAATGCACAGGAGCAACATTACCGCACCGGTTCAAAGTCCTGCGGTATAACGGTCTCTGGTTTTTACCGTTCCTGCGGCTATACAGCATACATTGGAGAAAATATCCGCTATCAGGTTACAGGCTTTGACCATTGGATTCTCTACAAAGGAGGCTTTTTGTGTGTAGAGCCGCAATTGGGCGGCGTCAACGCCCTGAACAACCATGACCATTGCCCGCTTATCCCCGGTAAAGGGACAGTGCATCTGGAAAACACGGATTGCGCTATCCCATTACGCGGGTTCCAATTAAGGAAGCTCTGATTAAATCAGAGGTTTCTTAGTTCATAGCTCCTTCAATCTTCCGCAGAAGATAATCCTCGGGCACAAGTGCCTTCAGATCAATCATTATGGGTTCATGCCGTGCGCCTTTTCTCCAGTCTTCCGTAAAAAGTCCCCCGTTTCTTCTATTATAGCAGAAATGGGGGACAGTTTTGAAGCTTTTTGACAGACTGACCGCCCTCCGCGGATTTTCACGGAGGGCGGCGTAATTATTTTGCAGCACCGCTGCTTACTGAAGCAGAATCGTTGTTCTTGGGAAACTCCGAATAAATCGGCGGGAGCCGGCGGCAAAAAATTCGTCGCCAGCCGAAGACGGTTTAGTCAGAGGTTCCCTTGTTCGGCATAATCCAGAATTTCATTGTCGGGTAGCTTAGAACGACCTGCACCACAATATTTACGATATTTGCAAGCGTGGGCGCCAGTCCCGCAGGAATGCCCCAGCTGATGAAGCACGCCTGGCTGTATGCAGGGAGCGCCGCTGAAATAAGCACCAGCACGATCGCAAGCAGAATATACTTGGATACCGCTCCGGCAAACTGTGCGTTGGATTTGAAGACCAGATTCCGCTGAACGATAAAATTCACGCTCTGCGCCGCAGCCGTTGCCGTAAGAAAGCTGAGAAAACCGCACAGCATCAGGCTTTCCGATGTTGTATAATTGAACATCAAAAACCGGAATGGGCGCGTGCGCAAGCCCCGGAAAACGAACCCTGTGCAAATCCACATTACAACAAAATTGGTAACGGTTGCGCAGTTGGACAGAACATTGAATTTAATAAACTCCCATAAATCGGGATGCTGCCGTATCCATGTTTTTATCGCCGTCATGCGTCGCCCCTTTTCCTAAATGCTTTTGCTTCTCTTCCCTTTCGCCGCCACGCCTTCAGAAAGCTGCCGCAGCCACGGAAGAAATGACCGTTGAAAATCTCTACCACGGCTTCCGTCATTGCCATATCCGCTATCCCACCCGTCATTTTTGCTATCCCCCGAAAGGGCATACTCAGACGGAAAAGAGCATCCAGATCCGGCTTTCCCTTGGAATTGGCGCTATCCACCTGATGTTGGAAAAGACGGAAAATCTGCCGTCCAATCCAGCTGGGGGCGTACTGAAGCTGTACAAAGGTGTCATTCACCGTCAGAGGCGCCGTTCTGACCCACCTTCGATCCGGCAGAGGGTAACCCAGCAGGCGGGAAAATTCTTCCTCCTCCACTGCGTCAATTCTTCCGCTGGCATAGCTGGGAAGGGTTCCGGGCATATAAGGAATCGGCGCATTGGTGCCCTCTATGACTTTGCTTTTCACCAGACGAATATCCCTGGAGGAAGCGCCCACCTCAATCCGGTAGCTGCCCGCTTCCCTTTCCCAGCGGTTTGTTGCCGAATTAAAATAGCGAAAGGCCTTGTCATCCAACAAAATGGAAACTGTTTTGCTTTCTCCCGGCTGAAGGAAAGCCTTTGCAAATCCCTTCAGCTCCCGGATTGGGCGAAACACCTTCGGTTCTTCGATCGAAATGTATAACTGAGCGATTTCTGCCCCCGGAACATCCCCTGTGTTTGTAATCCGAAAAGTGGCTTCCGTATCAGAAACGTCCAAATCCGCGTATTCAAAGGAAGTATAGCTCAGGCCGAATCCAAAGGGGAAGCGAACCTGTTTTCCCACAGTGTCGTAGTACCGATAACCGACATAGATTCCTTCCCGATATTCCGCTGTTTTCTCCCGGCCGGGATAGTAGCGGGCACACGGTGTATCTTCAAGCGTCATAGGCCAGCTTTCCGCCAGCTTTCCGCAGGGAACCGCATTTCCCGTGAGAAGATCGGCCATTGCACCCGCTCCGGCCTGCCCGCCCAGGTAGCCGTGAATCAGGCTTTTGCAGCAGGAAATCCAGGGCGTTTCTATGGGCGCTCCCCCGGACAGCACAACCACAATGCTAGAATTCTCCCGGGAAAGGGCTTCCAACAGCTCCACTTGGCAGGGACGAAGGGACATGTCTTCTCTGTCCATTCCTTCCGTTTCCGCCAGTTCATCCAATCCAAGCCAGAGGATAACCACTTCCGCACGTCGTGCCAGCGCAATTGCGTCCTGAAATGCGGAATCATTTCTGCCGCCGAAGCGTTCATATCCCGGCGCATATCCGATGACATCCAGTGAGCTGTTTTCCAGGTACGTCAAGGGGCAATCAACCTGCGTTGGATTTACGCAGCTGGAGCCGCTTCCCTGATACCGGGGCGCTTTTGCAAAGTCCCCGATTACCGCCACACGGGTGCCTGCCGCCAAAGGAAGCAGATGGTCTTCATTTTTCAGCAGCACTGCGGACTCCGCCGCCGCACGGCGGGCGAGGGCGTGGTGACATTCCGGATCGAAGGAAACATTTTTTTCGTCCAGCTGAGACACCAACAGGCATTTTTCCAGATACTCGCTCAGAATCTGATCCAGCCACTTCTCATCGACTTTGCCCTCCCGCACTGCCCGAAGGACTTCCAGGTCGCTGGTTCCGCCGGTGGTGGGCATTTCCATATGGCTTCCTGCCAGAAGTCCTGCGACGCGGTCGTTGCAGCCGCCCCAGTCCGTTACGACGAAGCCGTCAAAGCCCCATTCGTCCACCAGGATATCCCGGAGCAAATGCCGGTTTTCGTTGGCATATACGCCGTTGACCCGGTTGTAGGACGACATGATGCACTGGGGCTTTCCTTCCTTCACGGCGATCTCAAAGCCGGTGAGGTAGATTTCCCGCAGCGTCCGTTCGTCAAGCACGCTGTCGGAGTGCATCCGCAGCGTCTCCTGACTGTTCACGGCAAAGTGCTTCGGGCACGCGGCAACTCCCTGGGATTGAATACCGCGGATATAGCCGGCGGCCATTTTTCCGGAGAGATAAGGATCCTCCGAAAAGTATTCAAAATTCCGCCCGCAAAGAGGACTGCGCTTGATGTTCAGCCCAGGCCCCAGCAGAACGTGAACCTTCTGCGCTGCCGCCTCTTTGCCCAGAGCCGCGCCGATCTCCTCCGCCAGTGCGGTATCCCAGGAATTTGCAACTGTCGCAGCCGACGGCCAGCAGGTCGCGGGAACGCTGGAATGCAGCCCCAGGTGATCGGCCGCGCCTTCCTGCCTGCGCAGGCCGCTGGGGCCATCCGAAAACCGGATGGCGGGAATCCCCAGATGCGCAATGGCTTTGGTCGTAAACTGTGTACCACCACTGAGCAGGGAGCATTTTTCCGCAAGGGTCATACGATTTATGTAATCTTGTATTTTCACATTTTCAGTCCTTTGAGCGTCCCCGCCCGGCCGGATAGCCAGGTGGGGACGTTCTTCACATTCGGTGCGGCGGCTTTAGCCGTCAACGGAGGTCCACAGGGTGGCGTGGTTCCAGCTTAGTGTAACCGTTCCGTCGCCGTTGTCTCCCCAGATGCCTTCAATAGTCGACGGACCTCTGGGGGGCATTTCTCCAATCTGGCAGAACTTAAATGTGCCGTCTGTATACAGATCCAATGTAGCGTTGTCAAAGGCCCAAAACGTATCTGCCGCTACAATAAAGCTGTACGTGCAGTTCGCTCCAGGCGTGGTGGGAGTTGCCGTAAATGTAAAGGTGACGGAGGTGTTGTCGCTGTTCAACGTGCCGCCTGCGGTTACATCCAGATTCTCTGTAATCTGAGGATAGCTGAAGGAGTTCCGTGCCATATCATCCGTATAATAGTAATTCGTGGATACCACATTGTACTCGCCAAAGGTCACTCCCTGTGCGACATCAACCGTATTGGTTTCTGCATTTGTGACAAAGGCGGATGCACTACGTCCCACGGCACTGATGTTGTAAGTGACACCAGCTGTCAGTTCGCTGCACTGTACAGAATAATGATCAGCAGACAGGCCTTCGATGGTTACTTCCACGGCGTCTGCACTGTCTTCTGCATTGGTAAATGTTACCACGACAGAGTCGGGATAAACCTGATACATGTAGTTGCCGATATTGCTTACCTGAATATCAACGGTATCCTCAAATGCATTCCAAAGGTAGTCAATCACGGGGTCTTCCATCACGCCGGAGCAGGAATATGTGGTTGTTGCAGCGGAAGACATCGCGTTCTGGTTGTCGTTCACAGACGGGAAAGCAAAAACCTTCACAAGGAATTCTCCATAGCCGTAGCTTACCAGGTCATTTACATTTCCGGTGTAGGTTTCTTCCCCGTTCCCTGTCGCGGGGATGGACTCACTGCAGAAAAGGAATGCGTCCTTGTCGTCGGTGGCGTCCATGCTGCAGAAATACATGAGGTAGTAATCGGCATTTTCCACGCCGCCGAAGGAATAACTGCCGTCCGCATCCAGCGTAAAGTCAGCGGGGGTCGCCAGCTTTGCCTTTGCGCTTTCCTGGTTTCCCTTCGCCTCCGCGGTGGAACCGGAGGGGAACCACGCTTTCATGACCGCGCCGACCTCATTGCGGTAAATTTCCGCATTGCTGAAGGCAGTCGTGGAACAGGCTGTTGTGAAAATACAGATTGCCGCGATCATCAGCAGCAGGATCAATTTCTTTCCATGCTTCATATCAGGCTGCCTCCTTTCGGGTAAAGCAAGAGACGATTCCCAGAACAACGGCGCCAATGCACAGCAGCATAATGGCCACCACGGGAACGAGCGAGCCTCTGGCTCCGTACATGTCAATGTTGTTCAGTCTGTCCGCCCATACCGGGTGGCTGTTCAGGAAGAACAGCCCCAGGCCATAGGAAACCAGGATCACCTGCAAAAGATTCAGATATTCCGTTGCTTTTCCGTCAACAAAGGCGTAAACCGCTGCACAGGCCGTGCCCAGTGCCAGGGCAATGGCGACGACGGAATCGAAGTAGTCATAGACCGCGCCGTAGATGCAGAACGCTGTCAGCGTCACCAGACAAACTGCCGCGCCGATCAGGCTGAGCTTTGCGCTCATGCTTTTGCCTTTCATACATTATCCTCCTCAGTACGTTTCTTTTGCTTGACCGTATCCACCACGCTGACCACCGTACATACCAGGAAAGAAACGCCGAACACTGCGGTCGCAATCAGCATTGCCTGCTGCCACCAGGGTACGATGGTAACGACGGTGCTTCCGCTGGTCAGGCCGTTGACTGCGAAGCTGCGGCTGATGACGTACAGGTCGTTCTTTGCGGCTCTGCGCAGGTAGGCAATGATGGAGGTATCTCCGGCGTCGATCAGTTTTCCGATGGCGGATTTATAGGCGTTGGCGTCCATACAGTAGTAATCCTGACCTGTCACCAGGAATTCTGCAAAATGGTTCTTGTATGGAATAGAGGAGTAGCCGTCGGAGGTGATGTGACCCTTGAAGCCCCATTCTCCCCGGAGAACATTTTGCAGCAGTGCGGGATTGGCGTTGTTGGGAGTGCAGCCGATGCGGTTGAAGGCTGTCATAACGCTCAGCGCGCCGCCCTCGCAGAATGCGCCCTCAAAAGCTCTCAGATAGATCTCCCGCAGAGCCTGCTCGTTGGTGAACGTCACCACGCCGCCCCGGGCGGTTTCCTGATCGTTCAGCGCAAAGTGCTTGATGCAGAAGGTCGTGCCGACGGACTGCATTGCAGCCGCCTCATATGCTCCAATGATGTAGCCCAAATTGCCGTCTTCGGAATAGTATTGATGGTTGCGCCCGCCGAAGGGGGTGCGGTGAAGGTCGCCGCCGCCGTACCAGATCTCCGTTGCGTTGCAGAACAAAGCTTCGATGCCCAGCAGCTGGCCACGGGCGCTGAAGCGGTCGGTATTCCAGGTTCGGGAGGTTGTAGACTCAGATACCCAGCCGATGCACCGGTTGCCGTTACAGACAAGCGAGCCGATGCCGGAATTGTCGTCGGTGCGCTTTGCGCTGGGCATACCCACGCTGTCGACCGCAACATATCCGTCATTATCGGAAATCAGGTTGAGCATATCGTCAACCGTCAGCTGATCCAGGAAGGCGTTCCAGGTTTCCTCGTCGTCATAATCCGTGTTATACAGATCCGCAAAGGTCAGACCGTTGTCCGCGCCAAAGACGAATTTCTCGCCGGTGTCATATGCTTCTGCGGAGTACCAGTCCGGCACCATGTCTTCCAGCATTTCTGCCGTCATGGCAAGCTTGATCGCTTTCTCGGGGTAAGTGCCTTCCCAGTCGCTGCGGGAGAGGTAGGTGAAGTCGGTGCCGTAGTAATTCACGTCCGCCTTTTCAAACTGGTTGGTCACTTCCGTGTCGTTGAAACGGGAAAGCTTGTAGCTCTGGGTGTCCAGATTCTCCTGGCTCCAGGTGTGAACCATTGTCTCGTCGCCGCTGTAGTCCATGCCGTCGGCGGTGGTGAAGCCCTTGACCGCCAGAACGTTATTCAGTGCGTCATGGGCGTTTTTGCCGATCGCCAGATAGTAGTCGCCTGCGCTGAGGATATAGCCCTGTGCGCCGTAAGCGTCGTAGCTTGCCAGGAAGTAGCGCTCTACCTCCACGGTCACGGTCTCGGAGGCGCCGGGCGCCAGCTCGGAGGTCTTTCCGAAGCCTACCAGCTGAACGGCGGCTTTTTCCACCTTGTTCTGCTTTTCATACTCGCCGTAAGGGGTCTGGGCATAGACCTGAACCACGTCCATGCCGGCGGTGTCGCCGGTGTTGGTCACGGTCACGTCAATCAGATAGGCGTCCTTCTGCACGTCGTATTCCACCTTGTCCAGCTTCTGGGCAAAGGAGGTATAGGACAGGCCGTAGCCGAAGGGGAACGCAACCTCTTCGGTATAGTTCCATGCATTTCCGAAGGAGGAACCGACGGTGCTGGCTGCGTTTCCGCTGTGCATGACGGTATCCTCGTAGCGGGTCTCATAGTATTTGTAGCCGACGTAAATGCCCTCGGCATAGAGAATCCAGTTGTTTTCCGAATCTTCACTGCCATAGTCTGCGTCGTTGGCTTCCACCCAGTCCAGGTTTGTCCATTTCTGGGTGTTGCCTGCCGCGTAGGTGATCGCGGGGGAGGAAAGGGAGTTGACGGCGTAGGTGTCCACGGCATGGCCGGAGGGGTTGGCCGCGCCCACCAGAACATTCACAACGCCGGTATAGCCCGTTGTACCGGTCCGGCCGATGATCATGCAGGCGTCCACGTCATACTCGTCCAGCCAGCCCAGCTCCATGGCCTGTTCAGAGTTGATCAGAACGATGATGCTCTTCAGGATGCCGGCGGCCTTCTGTTCCTTCAGGTATGCCATCAGGTCTTCTTCGTTTTTCGAGAGGTTCAGGTAGTGCCGGCCTTCCTGAGTGACCATGACCGGGTCGTTGCCCTCACCGCCGGCACGGGACAGAACCACGATGGCCGCATCGTTGCAGGAGTCCTTCCAGGTTGCTTCCTGTGCGCGTACATCCTTGATCTCGCCCTCTACGACCTGGGAACTGTTGGTGGTGCCAAGACTGCCATAAGCAGTTTCGCCGAGAACGGCGTTGACATTTTCCTCGCCCAGCTCAGCCTGCAAAGCGGAGACCAGCGTGGACGGGACGATGGAGTCAAAGGGCGTTCTCGTGGAAGCGCCTACGGAATGGAAGGAGCCGTTACCGAATACCGTGACGCCTGCACCCTGATGCAGGGGCAGCGCGCCGTTTTCATTTTTCAGAAGGACGGTGCCTTCCTGTGCCTGGGTGATGTTTTCGGCGGCGACATCAAGCTCCAGCAAAAGCGCCGCCTGGTTGTTGCTGCTGTCGATATCATACGGATTGTCGTATACGATCGCGCTGGCGGCATCTTCTGCGTCGTTCTGAACGATTTTGCTGGTGGTCAGGTTCAGCGCAGAGTTGATCACGCCCGCATAACGGAATGTCAGTGTGGTCGCCGACGTGCAAATAAACAGCAGAAATGCCATTATTCCGGCGATACCGCGAAGAATTGCTGTTCTTTTTTTCATAATTACCTCCATATACTTACTTTTGTCCCTGTTTTGCAGAATCATCTGCCTGCGTTTGCCGTCGGCAAACAGGTATGCCGGGCAGCCGATCTCTACCCTTCCTTCGTCATTTCTCACGCTCCTGTCCAAATCTGTGTCCTCTATGCCTTGTCCTCAGAGACTTATACAACGGTAAAGTCTCCTGTTGATTTGGATTATAGCAAAGATTTTTTGCCGTGGAGCCGCGATTGCGCACTTTGTCGGTTTTCTGTCGTAAATTGTCAAAACAATCATGCCTATTGCACAAAAAATCCCCCTTGCATCAGCAAGGGGAATCCTTTGCAGCGGGATCCGGAAGCAGAATTTGCAGCACGAACCACTGCTTCTCCGTCCGCACCGTGGCAATTCCGCCGTATTTTCCGACTACATAACGGATACTTTTCAAGCCGTACCCGTGGAAGTTCTCGTCTTTTTTCGTAGTAATGGGCAGCCCCTCAAAGAAGCGCAGATTCCCTTCGTAATAGTTTTCAAAGCGAATCAGCACGAAATTCCGCTGGGAAGAAACCGTAACATGGATCAGCCGCTTCTCCGGATTCTTGATTTTTTCCACGCACTCAATGGCATTATCCAGTGCGTTTCCGAAAATCGAGCTTAAATCCATCACTTCCATAAAGTCCAGCAGCCGGCCGTCCGCGACACAGGTCAGGCTGATGTTGTTGCGCATACAGTACATGCTCTTTCCGGTAAGCACCGTATCCAGCACCTGATTGCCCGTTTTGTACTGGGCTTCATAGGTTTTGATTTCCGCCTCCATCTGGTCCAGATACTGTTCCCGCTTGCTTTCGTCAGTTTGCGACCGGAGAAGCGCAATCTGGTGCTTCATATCATGATACTTCCGGTTGATCAAATCAATGCTGTTCTTGGATATCTGATACTGCTGATACTGCACCTTCTGCACATTGCGCACGGCCTCCAGTTCCCGGCTGATCCGCAGCTCCCGGCACTGAATGTGGTGGGCATACAAAATCGCCAGTCCCCCCAAATCCATGATAGTGCGGATGTTATATATCTCCGCACCATAGCGCCCGCTGAAGGGCGTGTTGTTCGTAAGGAAGCTTAGATTGCTTGCGGCAAAAACGGCAATGCCGATAGTGGTTGCGGTACTCAGCTCCCGCCATGTAATATCCAGACTGCCGCCTTTGGCGCACAGTCTGCGCAGCATGGCGCCCACCAGCAGGAACGCCATCAGATAAACGACCACAAGCAGTCCAAGCTGTTGCCACGCAGACGCGTCCAGCAGGAGAAAGCAGTGCAGCTGCCACTCAAGGGATGCCACGAATTCCGCCAGAACGAATGCCTGAACGCAGTAAAAGGCTGCATCCCGCAGGCTGATTTTGCCGCACAGCCATATCAGGAGGAACATCAATCCCACTACCCCCGCCATACAGGGAAGCCATAATTCCAGAGGAAGACCGCCTGTCAGGATCATAAATCCCACGATCACGCCAAAAAGAGCGCCGGAGACCGCAATCAGACGCCATCCGTGAAGGCGCTTCGGAAGCGGGATAATGTAGACCATGCATGCCAGCCATTCTGCCAGCGCCGTATATAGTCGGGGAATATCAGGAAGTGTATTATTCATTTCAGAACCTCACCCAAGTGGTCTGTCAAGGCTTCCATAAAGGCGTTTTTCCGCGGGCGGCTCAGCTTCAGCAGGTCTCCGCGCACGACCGCGCAATTGTCCTGAATTCCGTCCACATGCTCTAAATTGATCAGATAGCTGTTATTGCCCCGGAAAAAGTGGCAGCCCTCCAACTGCTCCTCCACCTGCCGAAGGGTCAGTCTTGAATCCAGATTTCCCACCTGCGTATGGAATGTCAGATCATGATTCCGGCTTTCCACATAGTAGATTTGGGAAACCTCCAGCTTACGGACGCCGCCGACCACCGGAATGGTGATGTATTTCCGTGTCCGACTTTTCAGCCTGGTGATGGCGCGGTCGATTCTTTGACTGAAGGCAAAATAACTTACCGGCTTCAAAATATAGTCCAGAGCGCCTACAGCATATCCCTGAATAGCGTACTGCACCATGTTGGTGATAAAAATAATGACGACCTCCGGATCCAGCTTGCGGATTTCCTGTGCCGCTGTCATGCCGTTCATAAAGCACATTTCAATGTCCATGAGGATAATGTCATAGTTTGGGCGGTAGCCCTCCGTAATCTCGTCCCCGTCTGTGAAGACCGAAATATTCATGGCTTGTCCGCTCTCCTGGCCGTACCGCTGCAAATACTTTTGCAGCTGCTGGATGTAATTCCGGTCATCCTCTACAATTGCAATCCGCAGCATTCTGCTCCCTCCGAAAAGAATTTCCCATATTATAGCATACCGAAAAAAAACACGCAAGAGGATGTCATAGGCAAGCTCTTAGCAAAACCGTCGCATTCCGGTTTCTGACCCTGCAGGCGTCTAATGTGCGCCCTTACATTCTCGCTGCTATGTTGTCAATGTATGGCAATCAGATAAATTAACGCGAATATCCGCAGGAGCGAAACCACCCTCTACAGTCACTTTGAGAAGTAGCGTGAACGTTTCTTCAATCACAGCTGGCAAGTCTTGTAGTGCCCTTACTCGTGTTTTGCGTAAGCGCATCTTGATTTTCGACCGCATTCTCTCAATTGGATTTAAATCAGGTCTGTATGGCGAAGATACAAATAATGGATTCCAGCCCTCATCAGGCAGCAGTCTGGTAAGAGCGTTTCGTTCGGGTATGCCAAACACAAGGTACAGCGCAAGTCGCTGCTCAGCCGGACACGTTATCGGGTGGAAAGTCTGGATAACGGCTGCATCCGCCTGGCCATGAAAACGGCCTTACTCACACGGCGGTTGGGAATGACACTCCGAGGCGGCAAGCCAAGGTTTGACGCCGACTTCAATAACTTGGTACTGGGACGCCCCGGAATACCGGCACCAGCTGAAAAGCCTAGAGCGCCACATTCGAAAAAAACACACAGCGCTTGCATAACAAGAAACGCAAGACAAGAAAGAAAAGAGAGGGGACATCCAAGTCGTGTGTTGATGATCCATCAGCGATTCTAAAAATTATGAGCGAAAGAATGGATCCAGAAAACAATATTTTCTGGGAACTTATGTCTAACAATTTTATTGTTGAAAAAACAATGTAGGAGGGTAGGAGGATATTATTAAAGTAACAGCAGATAAATACTATAAAGCACCATAACAAAAAATTAAGCCGCCGATCAATTGACGACTACAAGCGAACACGGTGGTACTGAAAAGGTATCGCTGTGTTTTGCTGTTCTTTTACAAAAACGTCGCGGCATCTTGATTTTTCGATCGATTCTGCGTATAATATTATTGTTAGGGTGACAACCACCCGAAACAACTGTGTTGACCCTCCCATGGCGATTTATCACCACTGATAAGATTTTGATAAGCATCCATCGTACAGCTAAGATAATATGGGTAATCAAAATAATCAGAACAGCAGGTGCAATATCTTCTAAACAAAATTGTTTAAGTCACAAGTCCCTGCAACGAGTGGGAATAAATATTTAGTGTTTTCTGAATCCTGAAAAGCGTTGGTAATACAGCGTTTTTCAGGATTTTTCTTTTTTTAGCGGCTACAAATTGGCTACATTTGCAGCGATTTTTGTAGCCAGAGGCTCACGGCATAATGCCGTCAAGCTGTCTGGCTACCTCCACCTGCTTGTTGGGGTACAGGTGACTGTACGTGTCCATCGTTGTCTGTACCTTTTCATGTCCGAGCCGCTCCGCGATCAGCAGCGGAGAGAAGCCCATCTCCACCAGCAGGCTGGCGTGGCTGTGGCGTAGGTCATGCACCCGTATCCGCTTCACGCCCGAAGCCTTGCAGCCATACTCCATTTCGTGGTATAGAAAGCTCTTGGTGTAGGGAAAGAGCCGGTCATCCTTTTGCAGCCCGTAGCAATGGGACATATACTCCTGCAAACAGTTGCAAAGGCCGTCGGGAATAGGGATAGTACGGATGCTTTTCGGTGTTTTCGGAGTGGTGATAATATCCTCTTTGCCGAGGCGCTGATAGCTCTTGTTCACCGTCAGGGTCTTCTTCTCGAAGTCGATGTCCGACGGTGTGAGTGCCAGCAGCTCTCCCTCCCGAATCCCCGTGTAGTACATGGTCATGAATACCGTGTAGCTGGCGGGACGGTCTTTCATGCTCCCAATAAATGTCTGGAACTCGTCCTTTGTCCAGAACAGCATTTCATCGGCTTTCTTCTTGCCCATGCTCCCCGCCTTGTGGCAGGGATTTTCTTTCAGCCCATAGTATTTGACTGCGTAGTTGAAAATCGCCGTGAGCTGGTTGTTGATGCACTTGAGATAGGTCTGGGCGTAAGGCTTGCCGTTTTCATCCCGGTAGCTGGTCAGGGAGTTCTGCCATTGGCGCACGTGAGTGGGCTTGATCTCGTTCAGCGGGATTTCCTTGAAGAAAGGCGTTACCTTCAGGTCAATCAGCCATTTCTTGCTGGCAACGGTTGAGGGCTTGAGGCGGTGCTCCATATCCTTGACATACAGAGAGATGAAGTCACCGAAGGTCATGCCGAGGCTGCCCGTGGATTGGCTGATAAAGTCACGTTCCCATTGCAGGGCTTCCTTCTTGGTGGCAAAGCCACGCTTCTTCTTGTGGATGGTCTTGCCCGTCCAGTCCGTCACGCGGATCTGGGACATCCAGCGACCGGTGTCGCCGTCTTTTGTTACTGACATTTTTACCTCCTTCCCTCAAGAATCAGGCTTTGATCAGGTTATTCACTCGTTACTCTCGCTTTTACCGTATTCCTTTTCCAGAAACTCCGTCCGCTTTGCGATTCGCTCATCGCGGTCAAGCTCCTCTGGCTCTGTGCATTTGACTGCGTTCGCGGCGTAATATGCCAAAGTCTGCTCCTTCCAGCGCTTATATGCTGCCTGCGTGGAGTTATAGGCGCGAAGCTCGCTGCGCTCGTCCTCCCACTGTTCAAGAAAGAGGCACATATCCGCATTGAACTCCGCCGTGCTCTTTCCATCAAAGGAAACCGAGCACTCCCATTGCTTGCTGCGGGGCGGCTTCTGCACATTGATCTTGAAGTCGATGCCCTCTACCGTTTCCAGCTTAAAGAGGAAGTCCATTACGTCGGCAAGCGTCCTGATCTGTGTCGTGCTGGATTCATACCCAAGAATATAGGTTGAGGTCGTGTCCAGCAGATCTGCGATCTGATTGACAACGGCAATCGACACTTCAATCTCTCCGGTTTCGTACTTCTGTACGGTGCGGAGAGATTTTTTCAGCATTTGTGCCAGCTCGGTCTGGTTCAGCCCTTTGCGTTTTCGGAGCTGCTTGATTCTCTGCCCAATGGCGGGATAATCGAAATTGTCCATGTCTGATTCACCTCGTCCATATCATACCACAGAATAAAGCGAATTGCAAGTACATATTTTTATTTTCTAAAGGCTTGACAGATGCATCTTGTGTGCGTATAATAAAATATGTATTCAGGGTGCGTATTTCGGAGAGACTGGGGGAAAGGAGTGTGAACAAAAGATGCGCAGACTGAGGAAAATCACATTGAAACAGGAGGTACTATGAGAGCACAGTTTATCACAGCGTCAGAGGTGGCAGAGATCATGGGAATCAGCCGCAGCAAGGCGTATCAGATTGTCCGGGAAATGAACAGAGAGCTGAAATCCCAGGGCTATCTGACCGTAGCCGGAAAATGCCCCGCCCAGTATTTCAAGCAGAAGTTCTACGGCTTCCAGATTCCCGGAGGTGAGCGCAATGACGGAAAATGAGAAAACGACCGCCCTCATCCCATCTGTTGGAGCAGATGGAGGGCAGCCGCCTCACAATTCAACCTACCAGAGCATACCACATGAAACCTGCGAAAGCAATCCCCCGGAGGAAAATATTGAGGAAATGCGCGAGAAAATCCGGCGCATGAACGATCCTCGTTATCTTCATACGGTTTCCATGACAGAGCTGTATCAGACCGCCTACAAGAGCAGACCGCCCGTCATAGACGGTCTGCTCTACTCCGGGGCATATATCCTCGCAGGAGCGCCCAAAATCGGAAAATCATTTCTGGTAGCGCAGCTTGCCTACCATGTCAGCACAGGGCAAAGGCTGTGGGGCTATGAAGTCCATCAGGGTACGGTTCTGTACCTTGCACTGGAGGATGATTTCCAGAGAATCCAGAGCCGGATGTTTATGATGTACGGCGTGGCGGATACCGCCAGCCTGCATTTTGCAACGGCAGCAAACAAAATCGGAAACGGTCTTGACGAGCAGCTTGAGAATTTCATAAAGGAACACCCCGACACGAAGCTGGTTATCATTGACACCATGCAGAAGATCAGAGAAGCTGGCGGCGAGGCTTACAGCTACGCCAGCGACTATGAGATCATCGGCAGGCTCAAGCGTTTTGCGGACAGACACAGCATTTGCATCGTTACCGTCCATCACACAAGAAAACAGCCAGCCGGGGACAGCTTTGAAACGATCTCCGGCACAACAGGACTTCTCGGTTGTGCAGACGGAGCACTCCTGATGCAGAAGAAGAAACGGACTGCATTGGAGGCCACGGTCGATGCCGTGGGGCGAGATCAACAGGATCAGATTCTATATCTGAAAAAAGATGCCGACACGCAGATATGGAGCCTTGAACGGACAGAGAACGAGCCGTATCAGGAGCCGCCCGACCCGGTATTGGATACGGTTTCCCAGCTTGTTTCCTCCGAAAGCAGAGAATGGACAGGCAGCCCAACCGAGCTTGCGGAGACGGTCAACACAGGCATGGCGGCAAATGCCCTCACCAAATACCTGAACGTTAAATCCGGCAGGCTGCTGGACGAGTACCATGTGAGGTATGAGAACAGGGCCAAACACTTCGGGCGGCAGGTGAAGCTCACCTATATGGTAATCGACAATGCGGAGTACGAAGTAATCGAATGAGGACGGCGCGACGGCTGCGACGGTTGCAACGGTGAAAATGATACTGTCAGAGCAACCGTCGCAATCGTTGCGACCGTCGCGGATAGGAAAGGATAGGAAAATGAAAAGCGTACAAATCCCCTATGATCTGTTCATCGACCTCGCCATGTACCATCTGCGGGGCGAGGATGATTTTGAAGAAGAAATCCGGCAGGGCTTGGAGCAAAAGCTCGACGCCATGCTGAACCGGCAGCTCTATTCCCGGTACAAAACTGCTCCCAACGAAGAAGAACGGGAGCAGGCGCGGCAGGAGTATCTTGACCGGCGTGGAGTGCCGCAGAGCTACCGATGGACTACTCCTCCTTGGGAACTGTGACAGGAGCGTGCCACGCTCCTGTTGCTGGCAGACAAGGTAAAGCATTGGCTGACACAGCCCCTCGCATCCCCGTCTCCATCGAAAAACCCGCAGATTTTGAGATGGATGGCGGAGAGGATTTTCAAAATTCTCTCTGCCTGTGGGCGGCAGCGTTGAAGCAAATTCGATTGCTGAAAGGCTGGCGGTCACGCCGTGGATTTTGCAAAGTGGGTACTACTTGCAAGCCACGGCAGAGGCTTCCGCAGAAGCCGCATTCCCCGTTCCCCCTCGGAGAGCCCACGATACTTTGCAGCCGCAGGATGAAAGTATCATAGTGG
>ERZ827478.771-NODE-771-length-28720-cov-3.607326_pt1 | contig 28720 bp, 13 predicted proteins | sample MGYA00519705_ERZ827478 | MGnify/ENA primary metagenome ERZ827478 (study PRJEB31778, sample SAMEA3449318) | human gut metagenome | biome: human gut; feature: human-associated habitat; material: faeces | place: United Kingdom | collected 2010/2012 ... | reverse complement strand
TGAGTTTTCCGCCGAGCTTTCTGCCCATATAGTTAACATAATTTTTAAAATGAATAGGAATTACAACGGGGAGCCATGAGCAAAGGCAGAACCTGCGGAGCGCAGCGGGACGGAGAGCAAAATTATTCTTGCACCCCAGGCGGGAAAGTTGTATGATTGCACTTAATCATAAACGGTGCAGGGCTGCACCGGAATATGACTGCATTTGAAGACAATAAAGGAGAGATAAGTGATGAGTTATATTCCCACGCCGGAACAGGCCAGAGAACTGGTTATGCGCTATAATAGGGAGGCTTTCCATCTGCAGCACGCCGAGACCGTTTCCAAGGTCATGGGTGAGCTGGCCAAGAAATACGACCCGGACAGAGTGGATTTTTGGCGCACTGTGGGCATGCTCCATGACGTAGATTTTGAACTCTATCCGGAGCAGCACTGTGTCAAGGCCAACGAGATACTCCATGAACTTGAGGTGGACGAGGATGTCATCCACGCTGTGGTCAGTCACGGTTACGGCATCTGCTCCGAGGTTGAGCCGGAGCTGTATATGGAAAAGGTGCTCTTTGCCGTGGACGAGCTCACCGGCCTCATCGGTGCGGCGGCCCTCATGCGTCCCACGGGCATTTCCGACATGGAGAGCAAGTCGGTAATAAAGAAGTTCAAGGATAAAAAATTTGCCGCCGGCTGCTCCAGAGACATCATCCGCAAGGGTGCGGAGATGATGGGCGTGGAGCTGGGCGAGCTGGTGAGCATGACTCTGGAGGCCATGAAGGCCTGATGCTCAGGGCGTACTTTGCCGGAGCGCAAAGCTGCCCGGAAAAGCCGGGGGAGCTGGACGTGCTGTCCGCCTACAGGCTTGAGCGGCTGAGACGCATAAAGCCGGACAGGCAGCGCGCCCTCAGCTTCAGCGCGGAGCTGCTGCTTATAGAGGCTCTGAAAACTCTGGAGCCGCCGGACCTGCCCCTGGACATCTATACCCTGGAGGGGGGGAAGCCGGCGCTCAGGCACGGCCCATGGTTCAGCCTGTCCCACTCCGGGGACCTGGTTTTCTGCGCCGTCTCCGACGCCCCTGTGGGAGCCGACGTGGAGAAGCTGCCGGATAAGGAGCCGGGCTGCGGACTGCTTGAGCGCTGCCTTTCCGAAAAGGAGAGGGAGCTCTGCCTGGAGAGCGAAAACAAAAAAGAGCTCTTCACCCTGCTGTGGAGCCTGAAGGAGAGCTACGCCAAAATGGATGGGGCGGGCCTGGGACGGCTGCACCTCAGGGAGATATCCCTGGAGCTGGGGCCTGAGGGCCGGGCCGGAGTGAGGGGCTCGGACGCAAAGCTCAGTTATTATTTGCATGGGGGATACGTGTTCTCCCTGTGCTCTGAGAGCTGTGCCCATCCCGAGGAATTTTTACAGCTTGAATTAAAGCCCCTTTGAAAAAATATTACTTCAAATTTTTTCCCGATACCGGGCGGGGACAGGCAGCGCAATTTTGCTCTGCCTGTCCCCGCTTTTTTTCACGACCACTACCCATAGTTCTAAATTGACTAAAAAACTAACAAAAATGTACAAGGTATTGTGTAGCTTTCATATGCAATTTACTAATGTTTAGAAATTTTTAACATTTTCTCTTGCCTTTTCGCTCTTGTGTGGTATCATGTCAAATATCTCATCATCAATTTACATCGCAAAATGAGACCCTCGCCGCGGATGAAGCCGAGGGCAGGGCCTGAAGACATATGCAGCGGATATACATTGTGTGAAGAGGCGATTTTTATGGGAATTGAAACACTTAAAGAGAAAGCCGAAGCCTGCTACGACGAGGTCGTGGAGATACGCAGAAGGATACATCGCCACCCGGAAATCGGCCGCAGCGAGTTTGTCACCTCCGCTCTCATAAGAGAGAAGCTGGCTGAATACGGCGTGGACAGGATAGAGTCCCCGGTGCCTACCGCCGTGGTGGCGCTCATAGAGGGCAGGAAAGGCCCGGGCCGCTGTGTGGCCCTCAGGGCGGATATCGACGCTCTCCCCGTCCAGGAGGAGACCGGGCTGCCCTTTGCCAGCGAGGTGCCCAACATGATGCACGCCTGCGGCCATGATCTGCACGCTTCCATGCTGCTGGGCGCGGCAAAGCTGCTGTGCGGCATAAGGGAGGAGTTTTGCGGCACGGTGAAACTCATCTTCCAGCACAGCGAGGACACCTTGCCCGGCGGAGCCAAGGAACTGGTGGAGAAGGGTGTTATGGAAAACCCCCATGTGGACGCTATTTTTGCCCTGCATGTCCTGCCGGACGACAATATTGTGGGCAAGATAGGCCTTCGAAAGGGACCAATGACCACCTCCGTGGACTTATACGACGTGACAGTCAACGGCGTGGGCGGCCACGGCTCAGAACCCCAGAAGACCACAGACCCCATACTGGCCGCCTGCCAGATGGTGGTGGCCTTGCAGCAGATAGTTGCCAGGCGTGTAGACCCGCTGGAGACCGCGGTGATGTCAATAGGCAGCATAAATGCCGGCGTCGCCCCCAATGTGATACCCAGCCAGTGCAAGTTCGGGGGCGTGTCCAGAGCCTATACCGAAGAAGTCAGAGAGATAATCCGCCAGCAGATGTTCGCCATTGCCAAGGGCATGGAGGGCGTCTCCGGCTGCCAGTTCGACGTGTACCACTACTACGGCTACCCCGCAGCTTACAATGACGGGGAGCTGGTGGACTGCGCCAGGGAGGCCATAGAGCGGGAGCTGGGCAAGGACGCCGTTATAGAGCTGGAAAGACCCATGGGCTTCAGCGAGGACTTTGCATACTTCCGCCAGATGGCGGGGGTGCCCAGCGCCTATTTCATGCTGTATGCCGGACATGTGGGAGACGAGACCTACTCCCTGCACAATCCAAAGTGCTGCGTGCGGGAAGAGGCCATGCCCTACGGCATACGCACTCTGGTGAGCGTGGCGCTGCACTACCTGGAGAGCTGAGGCCGGATATCGTATTCCCCCGGCGCCGAGTTGGACGGCGCCGTGTGAATAAAGCAAATTTATAGGAGGAAGAAATAATGTACAACTTTGTGCTCGCCTTCATCATTTGTGCAGTTGCTTTCGTTATCGGCGAAGTAGTCAGCACCGTGACCAAGGCATGGATCCCCTCCGTCTTTGTAACTGCCATCATCATGCTGGTGGGTTACTGGACGGTCATCCCCAAGACCGTGGTTTCCGACAGCTTGCTGATCCCCTTCGGCAGCCAGATCGGTATCTACCTGCTGATAACCCACATGGGTACCGTTATCAGCCTCAAGCAGCTTAAGGAGCAGTGGAAAACCATTGTGATCTGCCTTGTGGGCCTGGCAGGCATGTGCGCTCTGTCCATGCTCATTGGCCCCGCCCTTATGGACCGTACTCTGGTCATCGCAGGTCTGCCTCCTCTCACCGGCGGTATCGTTGCAGCTACCATGATGCAGACTGCCGCTGCTGAGGCAGGTCTTGAGACCGCCGCAGTATTTGCCATCACCATGTACTGCGTACAGGGCTTTGCCGGCTACCCCCTCACCGCCGTCTGCCTGCAGATGGAGGGCCGCCGCCTGCTCAAGGAGTTCCGCAGCGGCGCTGTGGACACCTCTGCCGGCTTTGAAAACCCCCTGGCCGGTGACGACGCCAACCGCAAGACCCTCATTCCCCCCGTGCCCAAGAAGTTTGATACCGACGTGGTGGTTCTGCTGCGTCTGGCCATCGTTGCTTGGCTCGCCTTCATGATGGGCACCGTGAAGTTCCCCGGAATCGGCACCATCAGCGGTGCTATCTGGGCTCTGATCTTCGGTGTTATTTTCACCACCATCGGCTTTCTGGATCGCCGCTCCCTGAATAAGGCCAACTCCTACGGCATCATGATGTTCGCCCTGATGATGTACATCTTCGACGGACTGAAGGACTGCACCCCCGACATGCTGGTCTCCATCATCGGACCCATGATCATCCTCATCATCATCGGTGTTGCCGGTATGTGCGTTGCCTCCTTCATTATCGCCAAGATCTTCAAGATGAGCTTCCCTCTGGCCTTCGCCAACGGCCTTACCGCTCTCTACGGCTTCCCCCCTGATGCCATCATCACCGAGTCCACCTGCACTGCCTTGGCTGAGAACGAGGAGGAGAAGGCTTACCTCATGAGCAAGATGTTCCCGTCCATGATTGTCGGCGGCTTCACCACCGTCACCATCACCTCCGTGATCATTGCCGGTTTCTTTGCCAAGATGTTCTGAGACTAATTTGAGCTTGAATAATTTCCGGCATCGGACTATAATAACGACATAAACCTCCATCCCACGCCTCCAATGGGGGTGTGGGATGTGTGGTATTATCATTTGCTAGGAGACAAGATAATGGATATCAAAAAGATTGCAGCTTCCTATAACGATTATCTGATAGAGATGCGCCGCCATTTCCATGCCCATCCGGAAATCAGCGGCCAGGAATATGAGACCAGCAAGACCATCAAGGCCGAGCTGGACAAGTATGGTATCGAATGGCGCCCCTGCGGCATGGAGACCGGCGTTCTGGCCACCATCCAGGGCGCAAAGCCCGGCAAGACCATCCTTCTGCGGGGGGACATGGATGCCCTCTCCGTACAGGAAGAGACCGGCGTTGATTATGCCAGCCAGAATCCCGGCGTGATGCACGCCTGCGGTCACGATTGCCATACCGCTTCCATGCTCACAGTGGCCCGGCTGCTCAACGACCACAAGGACGAGCTCTGCGGCACCGTGAAGCTGGCCTTCCAGCCTGCGGAAGAGGTGGCCCAGGGTGCGGCCAGCATGATCCAAGAGGGTGCCATGGACGGCGTTGATGCCTGCTTCGGTATCCATGTCTGGTCTGACGTGGAGGCAGGTAAGGTTTCCGTGGAAACCGGCCCTCGTATGGCCGCTGCCGACATGTTTACCATCAATGTCCATGGCAGAGGCGGTCATGGTTCTGCGCCCCAGCAGTGCATCGACGCTGTTGTTGTGTCCAGCGCCATTGTCCAGAATCTTCAGACCATAGTCAGCCGTGAGCTTGACCCCTCCGACGCAGCCGTCCTCACCGTGGGCAAGCTGCAGTCCGGCAGCCGCTGGAACATCATCGCCGAGTACGGCACCCTGGAGGGCACCACCCGCTACTATAAGCCGGAGCTCACCGACTATTTCCGGGATGCCATCACCCGTGTGGCCACCCAGACCGCCGCTTCCTACCGGGCCGAGGCTGAGGTCATCTTCGACCACCTGATACCCCCCACCGTGAACGAGCCCGTTTTCACCGCCATGGCTGCGGAGTCCGCCAAGAAGGTCATGGGCGACAACTGCCTCATCCACCAGCCCGCCATCACCGGCGGCGAGGACTTCGCCTTCTTCCTGGAGAAGGCCCCCGGCGCAATGGTGTTCATGGGCGTGCGCAACGAGGACTGCGGCGCCTGCTGGGCCCAGCACCACGGCAAGTACAATGTGGACGAGTCCGTCCTGATAAACAGCGTGATGCTCTATGCCCAGGTGGCCCAGGACTTCAACTCCGGCTGCTGAATCCTCTGCATCCCCTTAAAATGATTTCTTATTCAAACCCCGGCCACTTGGCCGGGGCTTGAAAGCATTTGTTGCATATTCAGCCCGAATTAAGCGAATAAATATAGATTTTCCTTGCGCGGCGTAGAATATCATGATATAATTTCCGCCGATATATATTTAAAGAGGTCAGGCATCCATGATAGCTACTATAGTAAACGTGATCGCAATAATCGCCGGAGGCACCATAGGTGTGCTCTTTGGCAACAGGATAGGGGACAAATATTCCAAGGGCCTGATGACCGTTATAGGGCTCATTACCTTCACCATAGGCATACAGAGCGTTATGGGCTCCCAGAATACCCTGGTGGTAGTGGTGTGCCTGGTGCTGGGCACTCTGCTGGGTATGCTGATGAAGCTGGACGACGCTATCAACACCTCGGGAGACTGGCTGAAGTCAAAGCTGGCCAACACCAAATTTGGCAGCGGTCGTTTTGGTGAGGCTTTCGTCACCTGCACCATACTCTTCAGCGTGGGCACTATGACAATACTGGGCTCCATTCAGGCGGGCCTGAACCACGATTACACCATCCTGTTCACAAAGAGCATCATGGACTTTGTCAGCTGTCTGGCCTTTTCATCTGCCCTGGGGCCCGGGGCAATATTTGCCTGCATCCCGGTGCTCATTGTCCAGGGCTCCATAACCCTGTTGGCCTCGGTGGTGTCTCCCATACTCACTACGGAAGTGGTGGCGGAGATGTCTGCCGTTGGCGGTGCCATGTTTTTGGGTATGTCCGTGAACCTGTTGGGACTGCGGCAGGAGAGCGTAAAAGTGGGGGACATGCTCCCGGCCATTATCCTGCCTGTGCTCTATTTCCCCCTTGCAAACCTGCTGGGCATAGGCTGAGGCGCATAAGTATACTGAGAGAATTTATACCGGTCCCGGAGCAATGTCTATTGCCCCGGGACCGGTTTTGTTTTATACTTGTTATATAAACTTTTGCTTTGACGCTGCGGAAAAGGATGGGCCGATACAATGACTGAATATGCTGGATATATGGGAAAACTGCTGCTGATAGATCTGGACGAGGGCAGCGAGAGGGAATACCCCTGGACGGATAAGGACAGGGAGCTGTACATCGGCGGCAAAGCCATGGCTTCCAAGATAATGTATGACAATTTTACCGGCAGGGAGGAACCCTTTTCACCGGAAAATATGATAATAATCGCTACGGGGCCGGTGACGGGAACCTTTGCCCCGTCCTCCAACCGCTTTGATATATCATCCCTGTCGCCGCTTACTGGTATCACGGCCTCCTCCAATTGCGGAGGGGACTTCGGTTTCTATCTTAAAAAGGCGGGGCTGGACGGCCTTATAATCCGTGGCAGAAGCGACAGGCCAATATGGATAGAGATCCAGGAGGACAAGGTGAGCTATCACGAGGCGGGGGAGCTTTGGGGTATGCGAACCGGAGAGACCCAGGCTGCCCTTAAGAAAAAGCTGACGGAGCTCCACGGCCCCAAGGGCCGTTACGGCATGGTGAGCATAGGGCCTGCCGGAGAGAACTTGGTACGTTACGCAGCGGTCATCAGCGGAGAGAGAGCAGCGGGCCGGGCGGGCATAGGGGCTGTGTTTGGCAGCAAGAATATCAAGGCCATCGTGGCCTCCGGCAACAGGGAAGTTAAGATTTTCAACAAAGAAAAGGCTATGGAACACCACAAGAAGTGGACCGCCGCCTTGAAGGCCCACCCCATAACCGGCTCCCAGCTGCCGAGGCTTGGTACCGCCGGTCTGGTGAGCACCATGCAGATGCGAGGACAGCTGGCTACCAGGAACTTCTCTGCGGGACGCTTTGAGGACTTTGAAAAGGTCAGCGGCGAGGCATTGGCTGAGGAGGAGAATAAGGGCAACACCGGCTGCCTCTCCTGCCCTATACGATGCTCCCGAACTGTGGAGGTAGACGGAAAAAAGGTGAAAGGCCCGGAGCTGGAGACCTTGGGACTGTTTGGGGCCAACCTGTGCAACGACAACCTGAATCTGGTGTGCCGCTGGAACCATGAGCTGGATGAACTGGGTCTGGACAGCATATCCTGCGCCGGAACCATAGCCTGGGCCATGGAGGCCAACGAGCGGGGATTGTGGGACAACGGGCTGAAGTTCGGCCAGGTGGACAACCTTTCCCGGGTGATGGAGGATATTGCCTTCCGCCGTGGGATAGGGGCGGAACTGGCCGAGGGTTCAAAGCGACTGAGCGAAAAGTACGGCGGCAAGGATTTTGCCATACAGTCAAAGGGGATGGAGCTGTCCGCCTATGAGCCCAGGCGGGCCGTAGGGCAGGGCCTGGGCTATGCGGTGTCCAACCGGGGCGGCTGCCATCTGAACGGGGGATATCTGGTGGTACTGGAGGGCCTGGGGCTGAGCATAGACCAGCAGACGCCGAAAGCCAAGGCCGATCTTTGTATGTTCATGCAGGATTTCATGGAGGCCATCTCCCTGTGCGGCCATTGTCTGTTTACCTCCTACGCTGTATTTCCCGGCTTTCTCATAAGCAAGCCCAACAGCCCGATGAGCAGACTGGTGAATTCCATGATACCCCACTGCGGCTGGGCGGTGCGGATGCTGAACAAGTTCCCGGCCATGGCCTTTATGAACCTGCCTCTGATCCCCTATACCTATGAGCTGAAATATGCCGTGGGAATGAAGATGAATATTGGCAGGTTCCTGCGCATAGGCGAGCGGAGCTACAACGTGGAGCGGGCGGTAAATGCAAAGTTCGGTGTCTCGGCGGAAAACGACAAGCTGCCAAAACGCCTGACAAAGGTGCTGCAAGACCCGAAAGACCCAAAGAGCAAGGTGCCTCTGGACAGGATGAAAGCCACATATTACAAGGCCCGGGGCTGGGGAGAGAACGGCCTGCCCGGGGATAGGAAGCTGAAAGGACTGGGAATCAAATGAGCGTCAGAGTCAGGCTTTTTGGACTGCTGCGTCTGGACACCGGCATCAGAGAACTGGAGCTGGAAGCGGGCAGCGTGAGAGAGCTATATCCCAAACTGGCGGAAGAACTGCGGAGACGGGATGAGAATTGCCCGTTGAAAGAGAGAGACCTGAGGGGCTGCGTAGTATCGGTGAATGACCGTTTATCAAAGCCGGGTACCGGACTGAAGGATGGGGACGTGGTGTGCCTTATCCCACCGGTGGCAGGAGGCTGACCAAGCTTAAATTATGTAAACCAATTCGGCGGGCGTACATGCCCGCTGAAATTTTTTTAAGTATTGACGAAACAAAAGAGGATTTTCTGGGGTATTAATAGTGAAAAGACTTTTGTAAGCAGGGAGGGGATGGCCGAATGCTTAGCCTGGAGGAATTCGATGCTGTGGCCCGGGGGAATATGGACGGAATTTTCCGACTGGCACTGAACTATATGGGCAGCTACGCCGAGGCGGAGGACGTGACTCAGAACGTGCTCATAAGGTTGTACAGATACAGAGGTGACTTTGAAAACACCGAGCACCTGCGCCGCTGGCTTATCCGGGTCACGGTGAATGAGAGCAAAAGGGCGCTGATATCACCGTGGCGGAAAGCGGAGGCACTGGACAGCCTGGAACACAGGGCCGCCGGGCCGGAAGGGGAGGGCAGGGAGCTGATAAGGTCTGTGATGGCCCTGCCGGAGAAGTACAGGGTGCCGATGTATCTGCACTATTACGAGGGCTATTCCACAGAAGAGATTGCAGAATTGCTGAAGCTGCCGGGCAGCACGGTGCGCACACGGCTCAGGCGGGGCCGCCTGCAGCTGAAAGCGGAATTTGGAGGTGAGGAAAATGTTTGACAGGGAAAAATATGTGAGCAGCTTTTCCAAAGTACGCGCTCCGGAGGACACCATGGACAGGGTATATTCCAGGCTGGATACCCCCAGAAGCGGGAAACTGTCCCGCACGGGATTGATAGCGGCGGTGCTCCTGCCTCTGTTTGTGGTGACGGCCCTGGCGGCGGGCCTCAGCCGTATGTTTACGGCAGAGCCGGAGGCAGGGGAAAATCTGGCAGGTACGATGACGGTGAGCATGGGCAGCGGAAAGGTGGAGCACAGGGACCTAAGCATCGGCGGAGTGAGTCTGGTTTTGAGCTTTGATATAGAGGGGGAGTGCAGAAAGGTGTACTTCAAACCCGGATGGCTCCCGGGAGAGAAGCATCCCTCATACCCTGACAAACAGGGATATACCGATATAATATACGGCACTCAGGGAAACAGCGGAGATATCATTTGCAGCATCAGCCTGTATACCGGAGACAGGCTGAAGGACACAAATTATTTCTTCTGGGGAGACACTGAGATTTTGCGCCAGGAGCAGTGGCTGGACTGGCAGAGACTGGATGTGGTGGAGACGCTGGAGGCAGAGGGAAAACAACAGGAAAACTATTTTCTGCTTCTGTTTTCCCAGGAGCACTCTTACCTGCTGGTGATTGCAGGGGCTCCAGCGGCGGGCACGGAGATGGCGGATCTGGAAAAAGTGGCGGAGAGCCTGAGCATAAACGTGACGGACAGCCCGGCAATATCCGCCAGATCAAAAACGGACTTTGCCAATATCGGACTGGCCTGGGGCTGACAACGGCGGCAGGGGAAAAGCAAGGCCGAGATGCTGTTCAAAATTCAAAATAAAAACCACCCTCCAAGGGTGGTTTCAGCTTGTCGAAGAAGGCATAGCCTTCTTCGACAAAAAATTTGCACTTCGCTCCATGCCTCGGTTGTACGCCGTAGGCGTACAATTCGACACTTCGCTCCGTGAGAAGTGTTTTCTGCGACGCACATGTCGCCGCAGAAAACGATTAAAATTATTTTTTCGCTGGGTTGAAAAAACTCTGCGAGGCTTTTTCAACAGTCTTAAACCACCCTCCAAGGGTGGTTTTTATTTTGGAAAATTTAAAAAAAAAAACGCAATTTGGGGTGGGTATTTTTGCTCTTTTATGTACCTATATACATGAGGGATTATATTTAAATCAGAGGCAGAAAAGGAGAAAAGAAAAATATAGCTAATTATGGAAAAAAATTAACCAATTATGCATTAGTTGAGCATTTTCTACAAATTTGGCGTTTTTATATTCTTTACATAAAAACAATTATAAAGTATAATAATTGTGGTTTTGCACATATAAAATGTTTCAAATTTCAAAGGCATTGGAATAAATTGCCATATACATAAAATGTAAATTTATTCCAAATTATGAAAGATATTTCTAAAAAACCGGCTTTGGTCGAAAGGCAATTAACCTAGGTTAATTGCAGTGCCGTATGTATGGCCCTGGAGGCAAGTGTGACACGTACTCAGGGATGATGATACATGTTAGTTTTTAAACGCATAAATTTGGAGGTTACAAACATGAAAAGAGCCAAACGTCTACTGGTCTGCTTGCTGACTGTAGTCATGCTGTTCAACGGCGTGATGCCCAGCTATGCCTTTGGCAGCGACATCGCCGCCGGCGATACACAGACAACGGAGCAGCAGGTGCCCAGTACCGAGCCCAGCCCTGTGCCGGATCAGGATCAGGGCGATTTGGACAAGGACGTATCTCTGTTCAGCGAAGAGGGGGATGACAAGGATCCTCTGGTAACGAAGACCTTCCTGGAGGCTGCAGAGGGATATTACGGTGCCGGCGGTAGCGTAACGGTGGGTACGCTGGAAGCCTCTTGGGACTCCGCCTCCGGAGGCGGCACCGTAAAGGCCGGCCAGCAGCTGAACCTGATGCTGAGTTGGGTGCTGAACCCTGCGGCCACTTACGAGTATACTACCCATGCGGAACCGCTGTTTGACGTCTATGAGTATACTTCTATACAGATTACCCTGCCAGACGGTGTGAGCATCTTGGAAGGAATTGAGGGTGCTCTGAACAATGTTGTGCTCATACAGCAGACCGGTAACACCTGGACGCTGATGCTTTCTCCCAACCTTGATGCCGGAAGCTCAATCGGAGGAACCATAACCGTGCCTTTGAAGGTTGAGGGCAACGGCGAACGTGGAGTTGGAGAAGTTCTGGATTTCAGCACGGGAGCTCTTGATGCCTCTCTGTATACCCAGTTCACAATAATGGACCGCACCGGCGGAACGGACGTATCCAGCGGCAAGTCTTATGCTAAGATCATCACCGGTACCGGAAACCTTGAGACAAAAACCACCGTCACCGACGACGTGTGGGGTATCAGCAAGAAAGCCATAAGTGACGTACCCAGCGGCGACAAGTCAACCGTTACTGTGACCTTCGAGCTGGAGGTTGGCCTGGTGGACGGCATCGGCACAATAATCAATAACCCCGGTGAGTATGAGAGAGTTGGCCGAGTGCCTTTTGCGGAAAATAGCGTGACCCTCACGGAGATACCGGCGGTGAATGGCAGAGACGGTCAGCCAATAAGCGCAAAAAGCATCACCGTGACGCCCAAGTTCGGGACAAAGACGCCTATTGAAGTGACCGGCACAGGAGCCTTCCGGCTGCCGGTGGATACCTGCGCGGGGAAACAGGGACTTGACGATGTGTCAGGCTCTGCTCCCTACCTCAGCACCTATACCGTGGAAGTGGTATACGATTATGACGATTACTTCATAGCCAACTACCACGACCAAAACCAGAACAAGCTGAATGTAATTAATACTGCCACGCTGAACTATCAGCTGAAGGGGCAGGAGGCAAAAACTGACAAAGCCACCGCATCCATCTCTGTAGGCGAGGTCACCCAGCCTGCGGGCATCAATATAAGCAAGTACATAGTTGAATCCAACACCAGCACTTCCAAGCTGTACTCCGCCGACTATTACGGCGAGGCCGATGAGCCCATAAGCGGTGATGCCACTTTTGAGATTTTTAAAGAAGGTGGCACCGAAGCTGCTACTATATATATTAAGCAGTCAGACGGCACTTACGAAGCACAGACGGACAACACCATCACCATAAATCCCAAGGGCAAGGGCACGGGAGCTGCCAACAGTACCACGGGCAGTCTGGTGGTGTACCTTGATCCGGGCACCTATGTGGTGAAGGAGAAGAGCGGCCCTGCCCACACGGAAAAGATAAGCGGCGGAGAAAATAACGCCGAAGACAAGACCGTGACGGTGGCTGCCGGAGATACTGAGGCTGCCCAGTTCTACAACCGGGAGCTGCTGGGCAGCATCACCGTTACCAAAACGGGCCAGGACGTGGGAACTACCAGCAACCTGGCCGGAGCAACAATAGGTCTGTTTGAAAAAGACAGCGATGCAAAGCTTGCCGAAGCTGTTTCCGACAGTAACGGCCATGTGAGCTTCACCCGCCTGCCCTACGGCGAATATTATGTGCAGGAGATAGAGGCGCCTGATGGCTGGCTCAAAGACGATACCAAGCATGAAGTCACCCTCGGCAGCACCACTGCTTCCGCCAGCGTGACGGTGGTGAACAAGACCAACAAGGCCCTGGTTGAGCTGCAGAAGTACATGTTCAACGGCAAGGACTATGTGCCGGTGGGCAGCGCCAATTACGGGGAATTCGCCGGAGCCTTCTCCCTGGAAAAGAAGACTGGTGAGGACTGGGTGACTGTGGACGGCTACGGTAGCCTGTCCCTGAATGTAGAGGGCAAGTATAATGCCACTCTGCCGGTATATGAGGATGACGGCAAAACTCCCATCAATTATCGCTTCAAGGAAGAGCTGCCTAAGGGCTGGCACAGGCCGGGTAGCTATACACCCAACGACGACGAAGAGAACGAAAAGGTAATGTACTCCCAGGAGTTCACTCTGGTAGACCAACTGGGACAGGGGACTACTCAGGCCAAAGTGGTGAGAATGGATAATGACCGCAACGGCAGCATCAGCCTGACCAAGGAGTTCTATGCCCTCAATGCCGCGGGAGCCATGACCCAGGAGACTGCGAAGCTGGCCACCTTCACCCTGTACCGTATGGTAGAGGGTGAAAGCCAGGCGTCGGAAGTAAAGAGCGAGACCTTTACCGGAACGGTGAGCTTCACCGACCTGGAGCGCACGGACAGCAGCGGAAACGCCTATCTCTACTATCTGGTGGAGGAGCCGGTAGCAGGATACGAGGCGGACACCACGGACACCGAAGACCTGAAAATATACAGTGGAACAGTGAAAGCCTGGGGCCCCTACAAGTTTGACGATGGCGGCAATGTGGCCACTTTGAGCCACAGCCTCACGGTGAAGAACTACAGCCAGAAGATACCCGTCACCGTGAAGAAGGTGGACAGCGTCACCAAGCGGTTCGTGTCCGGGGCATCCTTCGAGATATATGGGTATGACAGTGATACTAAGGGCGCAGAGGTCATAGCGTCTACTGCCATCACCAGCGCGGCAGGCGTCACCGTGTACCTGGAGCCGGGACACAAATATATCGTGGTGGAGAGCGCCGTTCCCGCAGGCTATACCCATGTCACGGCAACGGAAGAGCTGGTCATTAACCTGACCGATATCACCTCTGTGGGCAGTGGAACCACGAAAACCGTCACCATCACCCTGCAGAACCGCCCCGACCCCCAGCTGCTTATCACAAAGCAGCTGGTGGACGACCAGGGTAAGACCACTACCCTCCCCGGCGTGGAGTTCCAGATATACACCAAGAAGGGCGAAAGCTTTGAAGCGGTCAAGGATGAGGATGCCACCGCCACCCTCACTTCCGGCACGGCAAAGCAGCTGCCGGCAGGTACCTATTACCTGAAGGAGATCATCCCGAAGGGCAACCCCAACGGCATCCTGAACCCGGCAGAGCATGACGATGTATATAACAAAGATGGGCAAACTGCGGTCGGCAAACTGAGCGGGGGCAGCTTTTACTTCGGGCCCTTTGAGCTGGAGGAGGCAACCGACGGCAATGCCCAGAGTCTGACCCAAAACTTCACCGTCGTCAACTACTCCCAGCTGGGCTCCGTGTCGGTGAAGAAGGTATATCTGGGATATGACGGGGATGAGCATATTCTCCCCGGCGTGGGACTTACCATATACACTAAGGACGAGAACAACGATCTTGTGGAAGTAAAAAAAGTGACCGTCGGCAAGGACGGCACTGCCCTGTTCCTGGATCTGCCCATCTATGACGGTGAAGGAAAAGAAATCACCTATTATATAAAGGAGACAAAGCCCCTGGCCGAATACACCGGCAGCGATGCGGAGCTGAGCGTTACGCTGGAGGTTGGGGAGACCGTCACCAAAGGCACCGACAATAAAGAACTGAAATTTGTCAACCTGCCCAAGGTGGATTTCCAGGTGACCAAGGTGTTCCGCCACCTGTGGGAGTTCCAGTTCACCAACAAGGACTATGCCCTGCTGGGGGCCCAGATCGCCCTCTATGAACAGCAGGCTGACGGCAGCTATAAGCTCTTGGGGGAAATGAAGGCCACGGACGAGCTGGGCAACGTGACCTTTGAGGATCTGGACCAGGATAAGGAGTATGTGGCCGTAGAGTACAGCATTCCGGACCACGAGGACTACAAGTATCTGGAGCCCCAGACCGGAAAGTATCTCTCCGAGGATTATCCCAATGGGCCTCCTGAGACAATCAGCGCGGATAATATGGCCAAATACTACTATGCCGAGAAGAATGCATACGTAACCACCCCGGCTTCCACGGTACAGGGCTACCTTATCAACGTCGAGCACTGGACCCAGCTGAACATTGAAAAGTTCATGATGGTGGACGATGAGGATGCCCCAGATAGTCCGAAAAGGACACCTGTCAACAACGCAAAGTTCGACCTGTATATGTATGTGGTGCCCGAGAGCAGCGGCACTGCGCTGACTTATAAGGAAAGCAGCCCGTATTATACCTATATCGGCAGCTACAGCAGCGGCACCATGTACGATGCCAACGGCGACCGCAAGGACGGCTGGTTTGCCACAAACATCCTGAAAGCCGGGGACGATGTGGTCTACTGGCTGGTGGAGCGGGAGCCGGGTATCGGAGCACAAATCAAGCCGGAAAATCAGATAATACTTATTAAACCCGAAGGCAGCAACTACTCAAATAGTTCTCAGTCTCTTGCCACACCTGAAATTTCCTGCACGGGCACAATAAACTATATGCTGGACGCCGTGACCGACGGCAAGGTGGAGAACGATCCGGTAACCGGTGAGGGCAGCACCATGTACTCCACGGTTCGCATCACCAAGTGGGCGGGAGCCTATGATGAAGACGGCAAACGCAAGGATACTTATACCCCTCTGGGCAACGCCAGCTTTGAGCTGTGGCTGGTGCATGGGGACGGCAGAAAGGTAGCTCTGCTGGATACCCTCACCACCGGTCTGGACAATGACCTGAGCGGGAATAACGGCGGCACGGGCCTTACCGCCTGGGCAAGCTCCATGGCCTTCTCCTTCACCAGTCTGGAAAAGGAGTACGGAGGTGACAATTACCCCGGCAATTACAAGGACATCATCTGGAAGGATGCCTCTGGCAACGGCTATGTCCGTGTGCTGCTGGAAGAGGTGAGTACTCCCGGCGGCTACAATGCCCCCACCGGCGGCTGTCAGATGATAATGTACTTCCGGTTCGAAGCAGGCAAAACTACCGAGACCTTCAACGACGCCTACTATGTGAAGGGGGCAGATACCAAAGAACCCTTGGCAGAAAACCAGACCGGCTGGGCCCTGTACCCCGCTGACGAGTCCGGAGCTCTCATCCATGGAGTTGACGGTGTTAACGGCCAGTACCGCATAGTGAACTGGCCCACGGACAATTTTGCCGTGACGGTGCACAAGTACGGCTATGAGGTGAACGGCAAAACACTCGGCAAGACCAGCGCGGAGCTGGACGCCTGGTTCCAGACCAACACCGGACGCACGCCCATAGGCGTGACCATGAAGCTCCAGCGCTACAGCCCCACCACAAACAGCTGGTCGGATTATACCTATCCCGGCAGCACCAGTGGAGCTACCTTCCAAACCGACTCCACTACAGGCTACTTCGCCTTCCCCAACGGCCTGACTGTGGGACGCTACCGCATTATAGAGACTGTTGCCAACAGCGACTATGAAAACATCTATGACGGTTCGGCGCTTACAGGTGATAATTTCTACAGCGCCAAGGCCTATTACTTTACCGTCACCAACAGCAACCTCAGCCTCAATCTCTATAACCCGGACAAGCTGTCCATCCAGCTGCTGAAGCAGGACACTGCTGACAAAACCCTCAGCGGAGCCGGCTTCAGGCTCACCGGTGCGGCAACTCTCGACTCCACTGCCAGCGGAACGGACGGAGTCGCCACCATTGACAATATCGGCAGCGGAGTGTATGTGCTCTCCGAGGTCACGGCTCCCGGCGGCTATTCCAATGCCTACCTGAAGGAGTATCTGGCTTCGGTCTATGCCGACGGCTACAGCTACGGCAGCTACAGCCTGAAGGACTTTGCCACCGGCGGAGAGGGCATCTGGCTTGGCTTCGTCACTGAGCAGGATGGCAACGACGTGGTGGTCACCGATGTGGTGGATCTCAGTGACTACGGCGTGACCGACCTGAAGCTGAAGATCGAGAACCCGGCCCTGAGCTCCATCAAGATAATCAAGACCGACAACCTCACAGGTGTGCCCTTGGAAGGCGCTGTGTTCCGGGTGGAGTACAAAGCCTTCACCGGCTGGGATGGGGAGGATACCATAACGGATGACGGAAACTGGACGCTTATCGGCGAGAACTATACTACCGCCGGGGGAGCCGGTGCCAGCGTCACCGTACCCGGCCTGAAGCCCGGTATCTACAAGATAACCGAGATCACGCCGCCTGCGGGCTATGACCTCACCGGCGGTCCCCAGTATGTGGTGCTCACCGGCGGCATGGAAAAGACCGTGACCATAACCGGGCAGCAGGTCATACCTGACCCGGGCGAGGACGGCGTCGTCTTCGCCAATCCCCAGCAGGTGAGCCTCACCGTGGAGAAGAAGGTGCTGTCCGGAGACCTCACCGTTGAGGGCAGCCATGAATTCACCTTTGACCTCTATGACAGCAACAAGACCACCCTGCTCCAGAGCAAGAAAGTCACCGTGACCAACGGGGCCAAAGACGGTGACGTATTCCGCGTGACCTTTGAGGACCTGAGCCAGGGCAAGACCTACTATCTGAAAGAGGTCTATGCCGGGGACGATTTTGCCCTGACCAAGGTGGAGGGCAAGAACGGCCTTGCCGTCGCTCCGGATCCGGATAATACGGAGCTTTACAGCTTTACCGTGCCCAGCAACAGCGCGGCAGGGATTTCCATCACCGCCGAGAACACCTACCTCTACGGCGAGGTGGTCATCCTGAAGGTGGACGGCACTGACGGCACTCCTCTGGACGGAGCAGCCTTCCGCAGCTGGTTAGCGGTTGAAATGCCTGACGGCACGGTAACTACCGGTTTGCCAAGACCTGATGCAGAAGAAATTAGGAACGGAGAATATCTCCTGCGCATACCAGTCAGTAAGAGCGGAGACAAAATACTGATAAGAGAGGTAAATGCCCCGGCGGGCTATGTGCTGGAATTCTATGAGACCACAGTGACAGTCAAGCCTGGCGAGCGCATAGTGCACGGCAGCTATGATGCCGCCTCCATGGGCACGCAGGACCGGACAGCCAACGACAGGGCTATGCTCTCCAAGCTCATCTTCCCCAACTATCAGGGCACCGTCATTACCGTCAAAAAGTATGACGACATGGAGGAGAGCAGCGATGCCAAAGCCCTCTCCGGCGCAGGCTTTACCCTGTTTGTTAAGAACGAAAAGAACGAATGGGCTAATGTGAGTACGCTTGCCACCGGCAACGACGGTACGGCCAGCTTCACCGTAGAGAGCGGCAAGGTATACGCCCTGGTTGAGAGCCAGGTGCCCGACGGATTCCAGGGCCTCCAGGGCATATATGATGCCGGCAGCGGCCAGGCAATGACCAGCGAGACCCTTAATGGAAGAACCTATTATATACTCAACGGCGGGCAGGCCGTAACCACCGGACTGGAGCTGCAGTACAATGCCTACAATATACCTTGGCTGGAGCTGGAGATCCGAAAGCTGGATGCAGCCGACAGCAGCAAGACTCCCGCACCTACGGCAAAGGTCAATGTCTATGAGGTTCTGGATACCACCGGCGACGTGCTGACCATGGAGCAGGTCAAGGCTCTGATGGACGATAATGCACCCATACTCACGAATGTGGATGTGAGCAGAGCCGGAGCTGCAGGCGGGGAGAACTACAACTATGCCAATGCCGATACTATGGGCGCTCTGGGCAATACCATAGTGGGAGGCAAGACCTACCTGGTGGTGGAGACCGAATCCAGCTACAGCCAGGTGAGGGACAACAATAAAGTGGTGTGGTACTCCGTGCTGAGGGTGCCTGCCGGGGCCCAGGGCAAGCAGATAGTCACCCTGAAGAACCTGGATGCCTCTGCAAGCCACAGCCTGAGCAAGACCACCACCACCGCCAGCTACCCCAGCCTCATGACCCAGGCGGCCGAGCTGGAGTACACTATCACGCCCAAGGTGAACAGCAGCTATCCTCTGGATAACTTCATACTGACGGATAAGGGCCTTAGCGCCAAAAGCGGCGATACCGCCCTGGACTTCGACACCTATCTGAAGGATAAGTACTCTATCACCCAGGTCATTGTGGGCAAGGCAACTCACGATACCTCCGCTTATTCCGGCAGCGCCGACGACAAGGTGAGGGCGACCGTGACCTTCTACGGCTTTGACAATGATCGGATATACACTGAGACGGTAGATGTCAGCAGTGCCGCCCAGACGGTGGAACTGGACTCCGCAACCAAGGCGAAGTTTGTGACGGTGAGCTACCGGTCCGAGGAATTTGAAAGGGCCAGCGGATATTCCCTGGGCCAGAACTTCCGGCCCGGAGAAGTGAAGATCAAGATCCAGCTGGATAAGCAGGCAGGCGGGGCTGCCGTCCAGGCCATAAGCCAGGTGACAAATACCGCTGAAACCGAAATGAGATGGCGGCCCTGGAGCAAAGAGGGTGTGCGGGAGGGCATCAAGACCGAGACCGAGACCGCCACAGCCATAAACACCTTCGGCGAACTGGCAACGGCACTGGTCAGCGTATCCAAAACAGCGGATAAGCAGTCCGTGGATCTGGACGGCGGCGTGGTCACCTACACCATTAAGGTGAGCAATGCCGACACTGCCACCGCAGCCATGCAAAATCCCTTCTTTGTGGATTTGCTGCCCCAGGGCACCATCCTCCACGGAGAGGACGGCAACCTGCAGATAATTGAGGCTCCGGAAGGCATGAGCATTGAAAACAAGCGCTCCAGCACCTTTGGCGGTGAGACGGCCTTCTTCGTATTCCTCAGCGGAAATCTTGAACCCGGAGAGAGTGTCACGCTGACTCTGGAGGTGGAGGCCACCAAGTCCGCGGCCCTGTACGGCGCGGATATCTGGAACAATGTCATTGTGGGCAGCAGGGTAAAAGGTGTGCAGAGCTCCGATAACCCCCGCGCTACTTCCTGGAAAACTTCCGACGGCAAATGGCCCAACGACGTTGACAACGCTCTGGCGTCTTCCGTGGCCACAGAGAGGAAAGAAGCTCTAAAGACCATGCTGGACGATATGTCCGGATTTGGCTATATCAGCAGCAGTGCCAGCGTGACCTGGTCTGCCTCGGCCGATGCCTCCCTGGTCAAGACCGGGCGGGGCGACCGCACCGAGAATCAGGGCTTCAGCTCCGCCAGGCTTTCCGCCGTGAACAATAAGGGCTATATGGATTATCAGCTGATATTCAGTAATGTCAGCAAGAGCTCACATTTCACCAATGCCACACTTCTGGATGTGCTGCCCTTCGTGGGTGACCGGACCAGCAGCGGCGCAGACCGCTACAGCAAGTGGGGCATGGAGTTTGACAATGTAACCAGCGTGTACCGGATGGATGCCGGCGGTACCACTACGCAGATAACGGATTACAGGCTGTTCTGCTACACCAGAGCAATAGACAGCAGCAATATAGACAATGTATATGCCCAGGCAGAGAAGCTCAAGTTTGATACTGATGACCTGCCTGAAGGTTGGAGCAAAGGCGCCAGCCCTGCCGCTACAGCCATCGCCGTGGCTATAAAGCAGGACGAGACTATTGCCCTGGATCCCGGCGAGAGCTATGTAGTGCAGTTCCATATGAACGTTGATTATTTGGACGAGGAGGAGCTGGCGGCCCGTTCCTGGACCAACACGGTCAACAACTTCAACTGCCATTACTTCAGCTATGTTCAGGATATTGACACAGCCGCACCGGCCAGCCTGCTCAGCTCCAACTCCGTCTCCGCCACAATACTGCCAGAGCCTGTAAAGGTGGGCGGCCATGTGTGGATTGACAAGGATGCCGACGGTGTATGGGATGCCGACGAGTCCGTATCCGATGCCAGCCTCAGCGGAAGGAGCATAGTGAAGAATCTGTTGGATGCTATTGAGGTGAGACTGAACACCTTTGAAGGCACCAGCAGCAGCGCCAGTTCCACAACCAGCTACGACAAATCGGCCGACCAGAACTGGTACACCAAGGCAAACTTCATCTTTGAACGGCTGGATCCTGCCAGCCCCAACGAGAATATCACCGATGCCCAGCTCTACAGCGGCACCGCACCGGTCAACCGCCTTGACCCGTCCCAGCTGAAGGGCACGGCTCCCAAGACCTACAATATCGCCGTCACCATTCCGGAAAGCTCAGGCGTGCTCACTCAGGTCACCGGCTTTGGACCCACCAGCGGCTACTCCCGCTATCCCACCGACCTGGCTGACGGAGGAGCTTACGCCAACGAAGCCACGGACAACAACTATGTGAAAGCCTCCGAGAGAAGCTCCGTGTCCGAGCGCTTCTTCCTCCACGCTACTGCCTATGAGGTCTTTGACAATACCAAGGACATCGGTCTGGTGCTGGAGAGAAATCTGGTGATAAACAAGTCCGCAGCAGATAACGGCGACCTCGTGGAGGGTGCAGAGTTCCAGGTCTATGGGCCCTTTGCCGATGTGGCCCAGGCCACCACTGCCACACTGGATGCCAGCAATCTCCTTAATACAGTCAAGACCGGCTCCGACGGAGTGGCAGATTTCGGCAACCTGAACTGGTTCCAGGTCTATGTCATCGTGGAGAGCAGCGCAGCTCCCGGCTACAAGCTGGACGGAGCCAAGGGCACCAACACTGACGGCGTGCTCAGCGTCTATGAAGGTACATCCACCACCAATCCTGCATGGGTGCTGGATATCCCGGGAGACACCGTCACCAATTCCCGTCAGGTAGTGAACATCACCAATAAGCGGGATATTCAGTACACCATCCAGGCCAGTAAGGAGCTCAGCGGCAAGACCCTGGCGGCAGAGCAGTTCGAGTTCCAGCTGCTGAATGAGAACATGCAGCTGATTGAGACCAAGAAAAACAACGCCGCCGGAGAAGTGAGCTTTACACCCATCTCTGCAATAAGTGTGGGAGACTTCACCTACTATATCAGGGAAACAGTTCCGGCACAGCCAGCCCAGGGCTATACCTATGATGAGAGCCTCTACAAGGTGGAGGTCTCCGTTACCTGGGATGACCAGGCGGACAACCTGAAGGCGGATGTGAGCTACTTCATCCAGGAGGACGACGGCTCGTGGACGGCAGCACCCGACGGGGCAAAATTCGTGAACCTGTATGAGGCCGCGCCCATAGGCTACGCGCCCAAGGTGGAAAAGACCTTTGCGGCAGGAAGCCAGGACCCCGCAGCGGGAGACAGCTTCCAGTTTGAACTGGCCTTTGCCACTGGAGACAAGGATTCTGTGGTGATGCCCGCAGATACCACCGTTACAGTGACGGGCAGGGGTACTGCCAGCTTTGGCGAAATCTCCTTCAAGAAAGCAGGCACCTACACCTTCACCATCAAGGAGACTGTGGACCAAACGCTCCAGGGCTTCGGTTATACCTTCGACACTGCTGAGTGGACCCTGACAGTGGTGGTCATCGACACCGACGGAGTGCTTTCGGTGGATAGCCACAACTACACGGCCGCAGGAAAACAGGATTCCACGGAGCAGGCTAGCTTTGAAAACAGCTACACTGCTGTGGAACTGCCCTATGTTCCTATGGCCGAAAAGAAGATCACCGGAGAGGCGCCTCTTACTGACGAGACCTTCAGCTTCAGCTTGGCACTGGCCTCGGCCAATCCCGCAGGGGGAGCCGTTCTCCCGGCCAATACCACTGCCACAGTCACAGGCGCAGGCACTACCAGCTTTAATGCAATTACTTTCAGGGCAGCGGGCACCTATAGCTTCACTATCACCGAGGTGAAGGGCAATGCCCAGGGCTACACCTATGACGACAGCGTATGGACTCTGACGGTAAAGACAAAGCTGGACAACGGCAAGCTGGTTCTGGACGGCGACCCGGTATACAAGCAGGACGGCTTGCTTGGAGCAAGCAACACCACCGGAGCAGTGTTTGAAAACGAGTTCCACAACTTTGTAGAGTTCACTCCCGCAGTGTACAAGAGCTTTGCCGCAAACAGCGACCCGCGGCCCAGCGCCGTCACCTTCAGCTTCACTCTCAAGCCGAACGATAACTACAGCGGTGTTGAGATGCCCGGTCTCACCGGTATCTTCGGCAGCACAGCTACCGTCACCGGCCAGGGCAAGGGCTACTTCGATGCCATCAAGTTCACCCAGGCAGGCACCTACCTCTTCACCATCACCGAGGTGAACGGCAGGGCTTCCGGCTACACCTACGACACCAGCAAATGGACCCTGAGCGTCACCATCACGGAGGACGTTAACGGCCAGCTGACTGTGGGCGCGGTGAGCTACAGCAAGCAGGGCACTACTACGGTTCTGCCTGACTATGCCAGCTTTGTCAACAGCTTTGACAAGGAGAAGGGACCCAAGACCGGCGACGATTCCAACCTGCCCGGATACACGGCGGCCATGCTGGCTTCTGCCGGCGCCCTGGCTGTACTGGAGTTCATCCGGCGCAAGCTCAGAAAAAGCTGAGAGGCATAAGCTAGGAAGCATAGGCCCCGAAGGCTGAAACAAAAAGCAACACAAAGTCAAGGCCCCCGGTCATGGAAACCCATGACCGGGGGCGAACTTGTTTTCCTTTGCTTCTCACATGCCGCTGGCGCCGTAGTTGGACAGTACCCGGGCGGAGGGGTCATTCACGTCGCAGCCAGCCCAGCTCTTATTGGGCATCCAGAAGTCCGCCACCATGCCGGACTGGCCGGGGTAGTACTTTTCAAATATCTCCCGGTAGAGCAGGGACTCCTTGGTGAAGGGCCGGGCGTGGCGATATTTTCTGCGCAGACGCTCAAAGTCCGAATCGCTGTACAAGGTCTCGGCGTAGTTTTTCAGGTGATCCACCATTGAATGGCCCACGGCGTCAGAAAAGGCTGCCTTCTCCCGGTACAGGATGCTGTAGGGCAGGCAGTCGTCCTGAGAGAAGGCCCGGCGCAGCAGATATTTGCCCTTCCCGTGGGTGTTGAGTTTCAATGCCGGGTCTATGGCCATGACGTACTCCACAAAATCCAGGTCACCAAAAGGCACACGGGCTTCCAGAGAGTTTACGGAGATGCAGCGGTCGGCCCGCAGCACATCGTACATATGCAGTTCCCGCACCCGCTTCTCCGCCTCCTTTTGGAATTCCTCTGCGGAAGGTGCAAAGTCAGTGTACTTGTAGCCAAAAAGTTCGTCGGAGACCTCTCCGGTGAGCAGTACCCGGATATCGGTGTTTTCGTGTATCCATTTGCAGAGAAGATACATGCCCATGCTGGCCCGGATGGTGGTCATGTCATAGGTGCCAAGAAGCTGTATCAGCTTTTCCAGGGTGCCCAGCACCTGCCAGCGGGTCATTATTACCTCGGTGTGGTCGCTGCCTATGTAGTCGGCCACCTGTTTTGCATACTTCAGATCGATGGCATCTTCGCTCATGCCTATGGCAAAGGTACGGATCGGAGCGTCGGACTTACGCTGGGCAATGGCACAGACCAGAGAGGAGTCCAACCCGCCGGAGAGGAGGAAGCCCACTTTGGCATCGGACACCAGACGCTTTTCCACGGCGGTGCACAGCTTGTCGTGGATGTTCCGGCACATCTCATCCAGGCCGCCGTAAACCGGCTGTTCCACGGCGGCAATGTCCCTGTAGCAGTGGAACACGCCGTCCTTGTAGTAGTGGCCGGGAGGGAAGGGGAGTATCCTGTCACAAAGACCAACCAGGTTCTTGGGTTCACTGGCCAGCACCAGGGCGCCGCTGAGGTCGTAGCCGTAATACAGCGGGCGGATGCCGATGGGATCTCTGGCTGCAATACAACCGCCTGTGGAGGCGTCAAAAATAATAAGGGCAAACTCGGCGTCCAGCATGCGGAACATGTCTACCCCGTATTTCTCGTAAAGGGGCAGCAGTATTTCGCAGTCCGAGCCGCTGGCAAAGCTGTAGCCCTCGGCACTGAGTTCCGCCTTGAATTTCTCAAAGCCGTATAGCTCGCCATTGCACACAAGGTATTTGCCGTTCAGTTCAAAGGGCTGCATGCCCTCCGGACTCAGGCCCATGATGGCCAGACGGTGAAAGCCCATAAGGCCCATGCCTGTGTCTATGATGCGGCTGTCGTCGGGGCCGCGGGACTGGGTGGCTTCAAAGTATCTTTTGAATTCCTCGTAGCTGAGGCCGCTGCCGCAGTAACCCATAATTGAACACATGTTTTATCTCTCCTGTTCCTGTTTCTTCCCCGGCTCCGGGCTTTCACACTCCGAAAAGCAGGTCACCGTAGGTGGGGAAGGGCCAGTATTTTTTAGCGGTGAGGGTTTCGGCCTCATCGGCTGGGGCGCGGAGCCGACTCATCCTGGGCAGCACCTCATCCCGGATGAGTACAGACTGGTCGGTGATGTCCTTGGCGAGGCCAAGGCTTACCAGCACGGAGTCCAGTTCATCCACAGCGGCCTGCATCTGATCTACCAGGGCGGCAAGTTTGCTTACCCTATTCTTTTCATAGCAGCAGCTTATGTCTTCGCTGAGGGCTCTCTTTGCGGCGGCGGTGGAGGAAAGAGCCTCTATATAGCCTTCCACGGCAGGGATTATCTCTTTCTCCGCCATGTCCACCATGGTGTGAGCTTCTATAGTAACGGTCTTGCAGTAGTTCTCCAGCAGAATCTCATAGCGTGAATCCAGCTCCGCCTCACTGTAGACCCGAAGGCCGGTGAGCATATCCACATTTTTCTTCTCCAAAATGCAGGGCATACAGTCGGGAGTGGTGCGGAGATTGCTGAGCCCACGATGCTCCACTGCTTCCTCTATCCAGCTTTCATCGTAACCGTTGCCGTTAAAGATGATACGCTTGTGCTCCTTGAGTGTCTTGCGGATAAGAGCGGTGAGCTCGCTGCTGAAATCCTCCGCCTTTTCCAGCTGGTCGGCATATTCCTTCAGCTCCTGAGCCACGGCAGAGTTGAGCATGATGTTGGCGCAGGCAATGGAATTGGAGGAGCCCAGCATGCGAAACTCAAACTTGTTGCCGGTAAAGGCAAAGGGGGAAGTGCGGTTGCGGTCTGTGGTGTCCTTGGGGAAGCGGGGCAGAACACGGGCACCAAGCTTCATCTGCGTACGCTCTACGGCGCTGTAGGGTACATCCTCCTCAATGGACTTCAGCACGGCGGTGAGCTCATCGCCCAGGAAGATGGACACCACGGCGGGGGGAGCCTCGTTTGCCCCAAGACGGTGGTCGTTGCCTGCGGTGGCCACACTGGCCCGCAGCAGATCCTGATATTCGTCCACGGCTTTTATGACGGCGCAGAGGAAGAGCAGGAACTGGGCATTCTCATGGGGAGTGTCACCTGGGGAGAGAAGGTTCACGCCGGTGTCGGTGGCAATGGACCAGTTGTTGTGCTTGCCGCTGCCGTTGACTCCGGCAAAGGGCTTTTCATGGAGCAGGCACACCAGGCCGTGCTTGTCGGCCACCTTCTGCATTATCTCCATGGTAAGCTGGTTGTGGTCGGTGGCAATATTGGTGGTGGTATAGATGGGGGCCAGCTCATGCTGAGCCGGGGCCACCTCATTGTGCTCGGTCTTGGCCAGAATGCCCAGCTTCCACAGCTCCTCATTCAGCTCGGCCATGTAAGCTGCCACTCTGGGCTTTATCACGCCGAAATAGTGGTCGTCCATCTCCTGACCTTTGGGGGGCTTTGCCCCAAAGAGGGTGCGGCCGGTGAAGATGAGGTCTTTGCGCTTTTTGTACATCTCCTTATCTATAAGGAAGTACTCCTGTTCCGGGCCTACGCTGGTACGGACGCATTTGACGGTGTCGTTGCCGAAGAGACGCAGTACCCGCAGTGCCTGGCGGTTGATAGCATCCATGGAGCGGAGCAGGGGTGTCTTCTTGTCCAGAGCCTCGCCCCCGTAGGAACAGAAAGCGGTGGGGATGCACAGGGTCTTGCCTTTAATAAAGGCGTAGGAGCTGGGATCCCAGGCGGTATAGCCCCTGGCCTCAAAGGTGGCTCTCAGCCCGCCGGAGGGGAAGGAGCTGGCGTCGGGCTCACCCCGTATCAGTTCTTTACCGGAGAAATCCATGATAACACTGCCGTTGGGGGCGGGAGATATGAAGCTGTCGTGCTTTTCGGCAGTGATTCCGGTCATGGGCTGGAACCAGTGGGTGAAGTGGGTGGCGCCGTGCGCCACGGCCCAGTCCTTCATAGCTGCGGCCACCGCATTGGCAACATTCAGATCCAGCCGGGCCCCCTGGTCTATGGTTTTCCTAAGAGATTGGTATACATCAGCCGGAAGCATTGCCCCCATGACTCTGTCGTCAAAAACCAGACTTCCAAAATAATCCATAACTGCTGCCATATGATAACTTCCTTTCATTTACCGGCGTTGATTGTGCGCCGCCGGGAGGGCGGGCCGACAATGCATATCACCGGGGAGTAATAAAAAAGAAAAGCGCCGACGGGTCAGAGAGATCCTCTGAGGCGTCGGCGCCTTTCATGGGGCGTAATATACACTCAAGCGCCCTCTTTGTCAATGGGCCTGAAAAAAATTCTTAGACATTACAGAAAATCCGGCGAACAGCCCGAGGTAATTTGTACACAAAAACGAAAGTTTTTACCATGGCTCTGCTCCATTGACAAGGTGGGCAACTTATGATAATATGCGCTCTGTGAACACGGACGTTCATCGGGGGTCGCTGCACCCATTTCACCGATGGACGGTTTTTTATTTTAAAAACCATGCTAAGGGGGTCATTCCATGGACTATTCCGCCCAGGAAGTAATGCAGTACGCCAGAGAGGCCGACGTGAAAATGATACGCCTGGCCTTCTGCGACGTGTTCGGCAAGCAGAAAAATATCGTGATAATGCCCCGGGAACTGGAGCGGGCCTTCGGCTACGGCATCGCCATAGACGGCTCGGCCATCTCCGGCTTCGGCGGGGCAGTGCGCTCAGATCTGATACTTCACCCGGAGCCCTCCACCCTGACACTGCTGCCCTGGCGGCCGGAGACGGGAAAGGTTGTGCGCATGTTCTGCGACATCTCCTATCCCGACGGAACAGCCTTCGAGTGCGACACACGGGGGCTGCTGAAAAGAGCGGCGGCGGAGGCCGAAAAAAAAGGACTTGTCTTTACCTTCGGGCCGGAGATGGAGTTCTATCTGTTTAAAAACGATCTCCAGGGTGAGCCTACCAGAATACCCCACGATCAGGCGGGTTACATGGATATTGCCCCCGAGGACAAGGGGGAGACGGTGCGCCGTGAGATTTGCCTGATGATGGAGGAGATGGGGATACTTCCCGAGTGCTCTCACCACGAGGAGGGGCCGGGGCAGAACGAGATAGACTTCAGATACGCCGACCCGCTCACCGCCGCCGACAATACCATCACCTTTAAAACGGTAGTCCGCACCGTTGCGGCAAGAAGCGGTCTTTATGCAGACTTTTCGGCAAAGCCGATTGAGGACGCTCCCGGCAACGGTATGCACATGAATATAAGTGCAAGAAATTCAAACATGAATGAAGATATAATGCCATCTGTAATCGCGGGAATCCTTGAAAAAATAAAGGAAATGACGGTTTTCCTGAACCCAACCGCAAATTCATATAAGCGCTTCGGCTCGGATAAGGCGCCCAAGTACATCTCTTGGTCAAGAAGAAACCGCTCGCAGCTGATAAGGATACCTGCGGCGAGCGGCGAGTACAGGCGTGCAGAGCTCCGCTCCCCCGACCCAATGTGCAATCCCTACATTGCCATGGCGCTGATAATCAACGCCGGAATCGAGGGCGTGGAAAAGGGAC
>ERZ827478.767-NODE-767-length-28865-cov-18.425998_pt1 | contig 28865 bp, 29 predicted proteins | sample MGYA00519705_ERZ827478 | MGnify/ENA primary metagenome ERZ827478 (study PRJEB31778, sample SAMEA3449318) | human gut metagenome | biome: human gut; feature: human-associated habitat; material: faeces | place: United Kingdom | collected 2010/2012 ... | reverse complement strand
TTGCCGAGACGCAAGAATGCGTCTCTACAAGTTTTCGTCGAACTCACGTTATTTAGCAGAAACAATTAGCGTCAATGAGGCTGCAAATCAGCATACTCACTTGCGGCATTGAAACACGGGCAGGCTTTCTGCGGATCCAAATCCCGATGACCGACAATCAAGGCACGAGGATATTTTCGGTGTAACGCCTCCAGCAACTTGCGTAAGGAAGTACGCTGGGCATCCGTCCGGGTATCAGCAGGTTTTCCGTCGGCAGACACGCCTCCAATATAACAGATTCCTATCGAATGACGATTATGCTTCTTGCAATGCGCTCCGACTTCGGCTTCAGTCCTTCCAGTCTCAATGGTTCCGTCTGTAGGAATCACGTAGTGATACCCGCAGCCTTTCCATCCCAACGAACGGTGATAACGGTCAATGTCCGCAAGGCGGAGGGCACTGCCCGCCCTATTGGCGGAACAGTGCACGATGATAAGTGTGATGGTTCTCATAAGCCGCTGCCAAGTGCTCCTCCTGCGGCACCGGTTATCAGCAACTCAACCAGCCTTACGATGTAAAGCAACACTTTTTTCCAACTTGTTTTCATACGTGTGGTTTTTAAATAAATGAATAATATAAACTCCATTCGCTTAGGGTTAAAGCCTGGAGAGGCACATGGCCCCTCCAGACAGGATTACTCCTTGGTTGCGGGATTACTCCTCGCCGCCGTCCTCGGAACTACCGCCACCACCCGTACCAGGTGTGACAGTGGTGCTACCTGTGCCGGTGGAGTCATCCTCCTCGTCCTCATTGGTGCTTTGCGAGCCACCAGCGTTCACCTTGTTCTTGGCAGCCTCCAAGTCCACTGTTGCCTCACCCGCCTTCTCCGCTTTCAGCGTAGCCTTTTGGGCGATACGACTTGCCACGGGGTTGAACTCGGCACGGCCAATCAGGTTCTCGAAGTCAGCACCTGGCGAGAAAAGAATGTTCACCGCCTTGATGTTCTTGGACGCGAACTTCTCGATGCTCTCCGCCCCTTCGCTGCTGATGGAGATACCGAAAGTACCCAGCTCGCCCAGTTGGATCTTGTTGCCGTTGAGCAGTTGCTCCACCAAGCACTCGCACATATCGGAGATTACGCCTTTCACCGTACCGCGTGAATACACGCCGTTGTGGTCGGAGATGTGCTTGGCGAACTTTTCCAGCGACCAGATTTCAGACACTTGGTTCTTGGCATACGCCTTGGGCGTTTCATCCTTACTGTAAGTAGGAGTCATCATGTAAACAGAATAGTCAATCATACTTTTCCTTTTTTAGCGTTAAACATTGGTTTTCATTTGTCTACGGGCAGCGCGCTTCATCCTTTCGACACTGCAAAGATACGATGCCTGCCAAGCGAAAACAATTCCGTTGAAAGGCATTGAAAGACCATTGAAGAACGCTGGAAAAAAGAGGAAAAAATATTGGGAAACAACAGAAACATGGAAGAAAAAACCGCGTCAAGCGTCAACATCAACATCTATGGAGGCACGAACCAGATACTGCCCAACGCCACCAAGGCGGAGCAGCATTTCCACTACGAGGAGGGAAAACCAGAAGTGCCTGCCCCCGATGAGCCGTCACGCCCTTGGTCTTCTGATGACGAACGCCGCCTTTCCCTCTATATAGAAAAGGAAGAGACCCTGCGAGCCTACATCGCCACCCTTGCCGCCTGCAACAACGCGCAACAGGTGGGCGAAGCGGTCGCCCAAATGTGCGCCGACGAGCCCAAACTGAACGGTGACTTGATTGCAAAGGAAAAATTCATCCGTCTCCTCCTGCCATTCCTCGTCCGACTGGAGAAAGGCAAAGGCATCGACAACCTCCGCCTGAACATCAACGAGGCTTGGGCGGTATACAAGCGAAACAGGCGGGAAAAAGGCTTATAGGATAAACGCCCAAGTATCCAATAATAAACGGCAAAATATCCAAGGATAAATGTCCAAGTATCCAAGGATACCTGAACAAGCAGCATCGTAATGGCGGAAACGAACATCGACATCAACGGCGGCCACTCGCAGGTGAATCCCGCTGCCACCCAAGCCGTACAGAACAATTACTATGGCACGCCTGTCCCACTTCACGAGGAGGCTGCCGCACGCACGGTGGTTGTCCTCGGCGCGGGTGTGGATACCGCGGCTGGCTTTTCCAATCCTTGCAGCCTGGTGCCTAAGATTACCGAATGGCTGGAGACCGACGAGGGCAAGTCTGTGGACGCGGCGTTGCGCAAACTGCTCAAAGGGTTGCGTTTCAGCTATGCCAAGTTCGTGGACAACGCCATTGAACGCTTGGCGCACGACCTTGACCGTGAACGAGAGACCATTTGCTCCCGTGTCACACGAGAATTGGAGCAAAACGACCATCTTGATGAAGGGCAGCGCAAGATGGGACAGCTCATCGTCCGCCTTTTCCATAAAATCACCGAAGTGAAAGACGGTGCCGCCATCGACGAGGAAACCGAGGAGCTGATCCGCGAGGTGACGGGCATCGACCCGACCGAAGAGACCATCATCGACTTTTCGCGCGTCAACTATACAAAGACCTTCGAGGACATTGTCAAATACATCCTGCAGACCAGCCTGCACGACACGGAGAACCCCATCCTGCGCCACGTGTACACCAACCTGCTCGACATCGGGCAACTCTTGGCGCAACATTTCTACGGCTTTTTCACCAACAAGCCAAGCGAAATCAAGACCTATCTCTATATTGCTTGGACATTGTGGGCATACATCGTCCATGAGGAGCAGGCCGTGGCTGCCGGCAGTCAGTCAGACTCCGTCCCCGTGTACGGCCAGCTGAGTGGCAGGGTGCAGGTGCAGGTCGTCACCTTCAACCATACCACTCTGGCCGCTGCCGCCTCACCCTCGTCGATCTATTTCAACGGCGACCTCACCCACTATGTGGACGTGGAGAATAAGAACGACCTGCAGGTCGACGACCTCCTGTCGCTCGACCTTCCCGCCTTCTTCGCCGACCGTCTTGCCGGTGAGCTGAGCCTGGAGGGCGACCGCCTCGCCGTGCCCATCCCCTCGTTCATGCCGCCGCTGAAGCTGAAGCCCGTCATCACAGGCCGTTATGTCACGACATGGTACCGCACGGCGGAGGCCATTCATCGTGCCTCCCGCATCCTTATCCTCGGCCACACCCTTCATGGCGGCGATGCCTTCTTCAACGACATGCTGCGGGCCAACCGCCATGCGGAGATCATCGTTGTCGGCCGCGACCTCGCCGCTGCCTGCAACGATGTGTGCCTCACGCTCCAGCTGTCGCCCACCCGCTACACGCAGATCACCGTCCAGGGCCATCCCGCCCGTAAGTACGACAACCGCGTCACCGTCATCGCCACCGACCTCCACGCCCTCGACCTCACCGATTGGTTGGAGTGACATATACCTTATTATATAGGGGCAACAAGGGAAATATAGTTATTGGAAGTATTTTGGTGAAAGTTTTTTTTAAGACAAATACCTTATTATGTAACTAGTTGTCCCTTAAAAATGTACTTATTTACTGGTATTCAGTAATTTAATTTATAAAAGTCTTTGATAAATCTGCAAGTTTTCTTCTCTTTAGGCTAAGAAACTTGCAGATTTTATCGATGTAGCTGTAGATATTCGCAAGGGCTCCCCTACTTATGGCAAGCACGTGGCAGTAGAACTGACAGAAGACAATCATCGCCAGTTCTTCATACCAAAGGGCTTTGCTCATGGCTTCGCCGTCCTCTCCGAGACTGCCGTCTTCCAGTACAAGTGTGATAACTTCTATCATCCGGAGGCAGATGGAGGTATCTCTATCCTTGATGAAACCCTCGGTATTAATTGGAAGATCCCAACAGAACATGCCAATCTCTCAGAGAAAGATACGAAGCATGCGATGTTGAAGGACTTCGATTCACCATTCGATATCAATGTAGATTTATACAAATAGGCATCTCCTTACTCTCATACTTTGTGGAGAGGAGGTTGATGCCTCGTTCTTACCATGTGACTATGTTCGCCATTTTGAAGATGGTACGGATGCGGAGTTAACGAAACCATCCCAAGCCATCGCTTGATAGTTAAATTTTAGAAAATCAAAACTTTATTCAAAAATACAGGTACGGCTAACCCGCTGATAAATAGTGGGGACGCTGTATTGGTGGTTTACCAATCATGCAAATAAATCTCAAAGATATAGTTTTGGCGTTCCGCAAGTATTGCCCTGATCACCCTTTGAAGATGATTGCGGACAATTTCTTTGATGAAACAGGTAGTTTCAAAATGAATCTCATGGCAGAAGGTTCTTGGGCTATCAATTCTGTCTCAGCTATTGCACGGCCATTGCAGTTTCTGGCATCTCATAGCGAGAAAGCGTATAGAGATATGATAATCAATAAGGTTTCTGCTGCTGACAAAGAAACCTTTAACCTTCATAATCTCATCTCTGCATTCTGTGAACTGTCTGTTATGAACACCTTCATCTGTCGTAGTTCTGACCCAAAGTCATTTGTCTATGAAGATCGAGTTAGGGATGATTCTGATAAGAATGTTGAGTTTTCTATCAAGATGCAAGATTTTACGTTCAATGTGGAGGTGAAATCTGCAAACTTGGTGCTGGAAGACCAAGAAATTGCAAAATTGCTTAGAGAGAATCCTTCTGTTTTGATGATTGATGCTCGTATTCCTAATTATCAAGAGGTGGTAGATAAGGCTCAGATGCCAGTCCGTGGCAGTCTTGACAACAAGATAAAGGACTTTCTTGTGGATGCTAATAAGAAATTTAGCAAGAGTAATGGGGAAAAAGAGGTCAATTTATTGGTCATTTGTTGGGATGACAGGATACATCAAGCTTTGATGGCGCTAAAGAGTCCCAAGGCGCAAGGATTGCTGACCGCCAACACTTATAGGCATGACAAACAAGGGAATCCTGAACTATATCCCAACATAGACTGTGTTGTAGTCAACAAGACCTATTCCTTGTTCAAAGAATATATTCTTGGCACTCTTTTTAGGAATTTTTCTCCTATATATCCAGTAGATCCATTCTTCATGTTATTTGGTGAAGGTTGCATCGTCGATCATAATCTCACTCAGGATAGGCATTTGATGCTAAAATCTATCATGCAACAAGATCTTATGATAGTTGATGAAACATTTGCAGATAGTTTGCCGCCTGTTAGCATTGCCACTATGAGCGATGGAGAGCCTAATACAATAAAATTTAGGAAGTACGAAATGTAATGATAAACAAAGTTTTAGATATGGGCAGTTTTAGATATGTTAGCTCAATCATCAAATAACAACAAGCGAAAAGCGGAGAATACGTTACTTCTTTACTTCCGAATGCTATTTATGATGGTTGTGTCGCTATACACAGCCGAGTCATACTGAATGTGTTGGGAGTGTAAGACTTTGGAATATTATAACTAGGGAAAAATAATTTCACTATGAATGATTTTAAAGATATAAAAGTAGCAGTAGCCGGTACCGGCTACGTAGGTCTGAGCATAGCAACCCTGTTATCTCAGCACCAACATGTAACAGCAGTAGATGTAATGCCCGAGAAGGTGGAGAAACTCAACAATAGATTTACCTGGTTCTGGAGGTAAACCCAGATGCTGTTATGGTCATTAAGAGCACCATCCCTGTAGGTTACACCCGCAGCCTCTACTTGAAGTATATATAATGCTATATTATAAGACTGCTAGTAGTCTTTAAATTGATTAAAATGGAACGGAAATCATATATAATATCATACGATTTAGCCAATAATGGAAACTATGAGCAATTATTTGAACATATAAAATCTTATGGCTATTGGGCACATATAACGGAGTCTACATGGGCTGTTTTATCAACAAAATCTGCATCTGAAATACGAGATGATATTGCTAATTATCTATCAGAAGGTAGTAGATTGATTGTTGTAGAATCAGCTAATGTAGCAGCGTGGAGAAATGTTATATGTCGAAATGAATGGTTAAAAGAACATATTTAAAATGGATACTAATTATACAAAACAACCTACGGAATCTTCTTTGTATGAAGAAAATCCTGTAAATTCAACGACTGATGTTTTTGATGAAGAGAAAAATGCATCAGAAAAGCCGTTTGAAATGAGAACTTTGGATTTGACGGAGGATATTATTTCATATCTGCATACCTTAACAAAAGTGGCTAAACAAAAAACTCCGGATATGATAATAAATAAAGATACGTCTCATTCACTGTGCTTAATGTCTGTTATTATAGAGAATGCAAAAAAGAATGTTCGCATATTGAGTTTAGATGACAATATTAATTATTTGTGCTATGAACTTATATTTAATAGTATAAAAAGTGCTAAGCAAAGAGGAGTTAATGTCGAAATTCTGACTAATATGGATGTTACCAAGGAAGGGGTATTTAAAAGATATGCCCCCATGCTTAAAACAATTCCGATAAAAGTATATGAAAATTATCAGACTAACACTCCGGAATTCAAATCGTTTATGACTGGCGATGATGCTATGTATAGATTTGAATATAGTTTAGAATCTATTAATGGATTAGGTTCATTTAACGATTCGAAACTAACAGAAAGTTTTAATACTGTATTTGAAAAATTATACAAGCAATGTTAGATTTCTTACCATATTTTCAAATCGTAATAGGCTTATACATTTCTTTTTGCTTTGAGAGACTTATTCAGTCTTTGTTGTGGAGTGAGGATTTTACGAAAGGTCTGACTTCATTTTATCATGACTGGAGTACATTAGCATGGCATAAGGAAAGAAATGATGAGGATAAATTACTTCAAGAAAGAATCGAACAGTCTATACGCGGTTACGTTTCACGAACGAAAAAACTTGGAATGTTTATGTTGATTTCAGTTTCAACTATGCTCTTGTCATATTGTTGGTCTGGTCATTATACTGTAAGGAATGATCAATTCATGTTGGCTTATTCCATATGGAATATTTGCTTTTTTGTGTTGGTTTTTTGCAGGAGAGTTTGGACAAATTGGTGGTATGTTATTCTCGCATATATATTGTTGCTGGGAATAACAATTGTTGAAATGTTTTTATTTGCAAAATATAATGTTATTATCTCTCATCGTACAAAGGTTGCATTAGCTATATTGTGTATTAGTGGTATGACATTTCCTTTAGTGACGGAATTATTTAGAGCAAGGATAAGATCAGATTTCTTTTTGAAATATCTGACTAGTTGTAGAGATAAATTTTCAAAACGTTGTGCTTATTTGTTGTTTGCCATCGTAAATGGTGAGTATAAAGAATCGAAGTATTTGCTCCAATTGAAAGATAATAATATTTCGAAGTTTAACGATGGAGACAAGTTTGATAAGAGTAAATTGCTTGGAACCTTGATGTCGGCCATACTGAATGCATCGGAAAAACAGGCATTAAAAATTTTGACGGAAGATAACAGAACGTTAAAGATTCTCTTTTATAACAGGTTCAGTAAGCATTACCAGCCTGTTGCTTTGAATGAGCTCAATACAGAAGATGATCTTTTTAAATTGATTTTTTCTCGGGCTTGCAATTAAAGTATATTTATGAGAAAATATGCATAATTATTATGTCAACTCAAACATCAGATAATAATAAAAGAATAGCGAAAAATACCTTGCTTCTTTACTTCCGAATGCTTTTTATGATGGCGGTGTCGTTGTACACGAGCCGAGTCATTTTGAACACGTTGGGAATAGAAGACTATGGTATAAATAATGTAGTAGGAGGAGTTGTAACCATGTTGGCATTTATAAACAATGCCATGTCTTCTGCTACACAAAGGTATATAACATTTGAACTCGGAAAACAAAATAGGGTAAGATTAAATCATATCTTTAGTACTGCGTTGCAAATCCATGGGTTGATCTCCTTGTTAATTTTCATTTTGGGAGAAACAATAGGATTGTGGTTCTTTTATGAGAAGCTAGTAATACCTATAGATAGAATGAATGCTGCGATGTGGGTTTACCAGTGTTCCATAGTTTCTGCTGTTGTAGGTATTATGTCTGTACCATATAATGCCGATATTGTTGCACATGAAAAAATGTCGGCGTTTGCTTATATCTCAGTTTTGGAAACGATATTAAAACTAGTGATAGTTTATCTTTTGGTTATCTCTCCATTTGACAAGCTCAAAACATACTCAATTTTATTTCTATGTGTAGGTTTACTTATACGGTATATCTATGGTCGGTATTGTACAAAGCATTTTGAAGAGGCAAAATACAGGCACATTTTTGATATACCTTTATTGAAAGAAATGATCGGCTTTGCAGGTTGGAGCTTTTTCGGAAATTTTGCAGCAGTTTTACAAAGCCAAGGAGTCAATATGATGTTGAATATATTCTTTGGACCAGTGGTAAATGCAGCTCGTGGAGTGGCTGTACAAGTTCAGGGGGTGGTACAACAGTTTGTCACAAACTTTCAGATGGCTCTCAATCCGCAAATTACGAAGAATTACGCAACAAACAATTTAAAAGAAATGCATATCTTAATGTTTAGAAGTGCCAGATTTTCTTTTTTTTTGTTATTCTTTTTATGTTTGCCCGTAATCTTTGAGGCCGACTGTATTCTGCAAATATGGTTAGGAATTGTTCCAAAAAATACTGTGGTGTTCTTAAGAATTATATTGTGTACATCATTGATATATACCATAGCCAATCCCATGATAATTGCCAATCAAGCTACAGGAAAGGTAAAGAGATACCAAGCGATATGTGGTACTATCATGTTGATGATACTTCCGGTATCATATATCTTTTTGAAGATGGGAATGCATGCCTATGTGGTTTTCATTGTACATTTTTGCATGGAAGCTATTTGTCAAGTTGCTCGTATGTTATTGTTGAGAAACTTGATACAGCTCTCAATAAAGCAGTATTTACTACATATCTATAAGCCAATATTTTTGGTTGTTGCCTTATCGGTAGTCATCCCTTATATTGTTTATTCTAATATGGATTCTTGCTTTTTGCGTTTAATTTTTGTAGGAATAGCTTGTGTTATATCTGTAGGGGCGATGTCATATTTCTTTGGTTTAGAGAAATCGGAAAGGCAGTTCTTGAAAAATAAAATAATGAATAGAGTAAAAATGCGATGATAAAGATTGAAGATAAGAAAAAATGTTGTGGGTGTACAGCTTGCGTTCAAGTATGTCCTAAACAATGTATAGTCTTAATAGAAGATACTGAGGGCTTTCTTTACCCAAAAGTAAATAAGAAATTGTGTGTGGAGTGTGGGGCTTGTGAAAATGTATGCCCTTTTACCTCTACGCTTCAGCCGAGAATGAATCCCTTGGTTTCTTATGCTGCCAAGAATCGAGATGAAGATGTTCGTAAAGAGAGTAGTTCTGGTGGCATCTTTACGGCATTGGCAGAAAATGTGATTAACGAAGGTGGTGTAGTCTTTGGTGTGCGATTTGATGAAAAATGGAATCCTGTTTTTGATTATACTGAGACCGTAGATGGACTAGCTGCTTTTCGAGGTTCCAAGTATGTGCAAAGTACTGTTGGAGATAGTTTTAAACAGGTAAGGTCATTCTTGAAAGCAAACAGAAAAGTTTTATTTTCAGGTACTCCGTGCCAAGTAGCTGGTTTGAAATTGTTCTTACGTCATGAGTATGATAACCTTTTAACAGTTGAAGTTGTGTGCCATGGTGTTCCTAGCCCAGGTGTGTGGAGAAAGTATTTAGAGGAAAAAGTAGCCGCCTCTGAGGCGGCCGCTGGAAAAAGTACCGATTTACATTCTCTAAATGATTTATCCTCCTTAGAGGATATAAGATTTAGAGAAAAGTCACATGGCTGGAAAAAGTACCGATTTGTCCTAAAATTTGCCGAATCGTCAGATGAAGGCAAAAAAAGTTCCGATTTGTCCTTAGTATTCAATGATTCAGAATGGGGAAAGCCATTTGTGAAGAATTTGTTCTTGCGTCCTTCTTGTCATGTTTGCAAGGTGAAATCTTTTGCATCAGGAGCAGATATGACTATTGCAGATTTTTGGGGCATAGAAAAAGTGTTGCCACTGTTTGATGATGACAGAGGGTGTAGTGCAGTGATAATTCATACAGAAAAAGCAAAAATGCAATTTCAAAGATTGAATTGTGACAAGTTAAAAGTAGATATTGTAGATATAATAGCAGGTAATAGTGCAATCGTGAAATCTTGGAAAGCTTCTCCTAATAGGGAGCGTTTTTTTGAGAAAGTATCAAAAGGACGCTCTGTTGTTAAAGCAATAAGAGAGGAAACTGCTATAACAACAAAGGAGAAAATAAAAAGAAGAGTAAAAAACAGTTTTGTTTACAAAATATGTCGCATTTTTAAAAATAGAGCTATTTCGGTAGTTGAAAAAGTAGATTTGGTATTTGCAAAAATACTATCTTTTGTTCTTGTTAAAAAGCCAGATGCTTCAAAAGCCATATTATTTCCTGCAGATAGCATTATTGGTGGTTTTGGGGAAGATATAATGGTTGCTGGATTTTTGAATTTATATACAGAGGCTTTAACAATTGCTGCACCTAGAATTGATAAGCGTTTTTTTATTGAAAATAGAAAGAATGTTGATTCTATAACATTTTCCAAAGGATTATTTAAATATCTAAAATTGGTGTTGTTGTTGCGAAAATATGAAAAAGTATATCTGATAGGAGCGGATGTTCTAGATGGTGTATATAATGTGAATAAAGAAAAATTCTATATTATAGAATATGCCCATCAACTTCACTTACAAGTGAATATAACTGGATTTAGCATAAGAGAAACACCATCTGAATATTTTAAAAATGCGATTCATAAAGTAGAAGGCTATACAATGATAAAAGCCAGGGATGGTCGTTCTAATCATCGTTTGTCTAAAATCGTTCAGCCAGATCATTTAATGGAAACTGTAGATATAGCATTTGCTTGTGGTGTTGATGAAAAAATGCCAATAGAAAAATCTGCTGTAGAATGGGTGAAGGCTCAAAAAGAAAAAGGTCAAAAGATTATAGCTTATTGCCCAAATACCATTCAGGCAAAAAAGATGGGGCTGAATGAATATTTAAGATGCCAATTGATGCTTCTTAAAGAGTTTTCAAAGCAAAATTGCAGCATTCTCTTTTTGTATCATGATTTGCGGAAATACGCATTAGGTATCAATGATAAGGAACTTTCAAAAATGGTTTCTTTTTATTTTCAAGAAAATGGAATGTTCTGTGACAATATAACAGATGGTTATTTAATGAAAAATTACATAAACTTGGCTGATTTTACAGTGACAGGACGTATGCATTTTGGTATATCTGGTTATACCTTGAATAAGCCTATGTTTGGCTGCTGTTATTATAATAAGTTTGAAGGTGTGCAAGATTTATTTGAAATAAAACCTGAAAATTCTTTGGTGGATTATGACAAAATTCATGAAAACTTGTTTAAGGTGACTGATTTCTTAGGATTTTTGCCAACTTACCAAGCTTGTATAAAAAGAAATTTATCATCAGTGCAAAACTGTGCTCAAAAAAATATATAAGAATGAAATATGCTCCGTTAATAGCTATTTTAATATGCTATATAATAAGAATACATAAAATACATCCAAGTCTTCGCTACTTAGTGTTCTCAATGTGTATAGTACTGTCGGCTGTACCGATTATATCAATTGTAGAAGTTAGTAAAGAATTACCAGGGGAGTTTGGCAAAATAGCTTATTTATATCCTGCAACTGTTTTTGCTTTTATCAATTTATGTAAACCTTTATGCAAAAAGGTTAGGATTTTTAATGTAGGCTTTCTTGGACTAATATTGTTTTTGTTTGCCAATATTTATAGTTATGGCAGTCATTTTAGAATGGGTATTTTGCCTCCTTTGTTGGGAATCGGGCAGTTGGTCTTATTCTTTTATACGATTCGTACCAGATATACTTTGCCCAAAATCAATGAGGCTCTTTTCCAAACTTTTTTTTGTTGGACGATATTAGAGGGATTTTTAACTCTATGTTATCCTGTGTTGGGTATTGAAAAGTTTGCTGGATTATTTAATAGTGTAGCGGAAGAATGGAGCCTTCGTCGTGAAAATTACGCTTCAGCGGTAGGAACTTTTCCGCATCCTTCACAGCTAGCATATATGTGTGCTGCTTTTGCTCTATATTATTTTGTTTGTTATCTGGGCGATTACAAGAGGAATGTTGCAAAATATTTGATGGTAATAAATGTCTTGATTATATTTTTTACTTATTCACGAACCACGTATGTTGCATTGTTTATATGTTTGGCATGTGTATATGTATTGTTTAAACAAAGAACTATCTCCATAAAATATTTAGGCTATTTTATAGTCTTTCTTTTGTTGTCATATTTAGCAACTTTCATTCCTGTCATCAACAATCTGTTCTTTCATTCAGATTCTAATGACATGATAGATGCGAGAATGGTGCATTGGTTAATCGGATTTGATATTTGGCATGAGTATCCTTTGATGGGATGTGGTATCAATTCGCATGTACGCTATATGCAACAAAATTTTTCCTTATTGTATAATGACTTTATTGTGTCTAATCCTATCCATAATGTTCATATTATAGTTTTGGTAGAAACTGGTATTATTGGGATTTTGTATTGGATATTTTGGCAGTGTAAATTGATTTATGTAGGATATCGTACACAATTAATGAAAGATTCTGATCAGAGGAGTATGGGGCTATTAATGGTGTCCTTGACATTGTTTACTTTTATATATGGCTTCTTTGGGTGGTCTATTTTTAATATGACAGTATATACACCTTTTTTAATGATTTACATTCTTTTTTATAAAAATAAATAGCATGAAAATATTATATTTTGGGAGTATATTCTCCTCTGATTCTGATTTTCCTCTAGTAAAAAAACTGCGGGAAAAAGGGCATCAAGTAAAGTTTGTTATGCCAATTTCTTATCAGTATAAGAAAGGCGGACTGATAGATATTGAACCATTTAGAAAAACGGGAATTTATAAGGCTTGCAGTTATAAGCAGATGGGAGCTTATCAGGATTATCTGGATTTGGAACAAACGTATTTTATTAATCAAACAGATTTTAGAATGCGTAATATTATGACGGTTTTGATATGGATAAAGTTTTATTTGATGATGTTGCTTTGGAATCCAGACATTCTTCATGTTGCTTGGCCTTTGGGTAAAATGTCGAGAATTCTATATCTCTTACCTGCTAAAAAAGTATTAATGGTTCATGACCCTTTTAAACATTCCAGCAATACTAGTATGACACAAGAAAGAGATAGAGTATATGCGTTTAAAAGGTTTGATAAATTGGTCTTATTGAACCAAATCCAAAAGTCTGAATTCTGCTCATACTATAAGATACCTTCAACTAAAATAATGATTAATAAAATGGGATACTTCGATTATATGGAAATGCTGAAAGTTAAGAGCCGCATAGAAAAACCATACGTGTTGTTTTTCGGCTATATTGTATCTTATAAAGGATTGGAATATTTATGTCAAGCTATGCTGGAAGTTCATAAGAAGTTTCCTAAGTTGAAGTTGGTTATTGCAGGTGGAGGAAAAATTTATTTTGATTATGAACCGTATAAAAACTTGGATTATTTTATTTTGAAAAATCAATATATTCCAGTGGATGAGTTATCGCAGTTGTTGCGTGACTGTGAATTTGCTGTTTGCCCATATAAAGATGCCACTCAAAGCGGTGTTGTTCAAACCGCATTTTCTTTGAATGTTCCTATGATTGTTACTAATGTCGGTGCTTTACCAGAAAGTGTGGTAAATGGTGTGACAGGATTGGTGATACCTCCACATAGTGTACAGGATATTGCCAACTCTATTTGTGATTTATATAATAATAGGGAAAAACTTGAAACTATGCGAAAAAATATACGCAATATTTGGAGAAAAAATATGGATTGGAATTCTATTACGGATAAGTATATAGGTGTTTATAAAGAAATGATTCTATAATAGTTATTAGCTTATGCCAGAACAAAATAATTTAGCAATAGTTATCCCTGCCTATAAGGCAACGTTCTTGGCAGCTGCTTTAGATTCCATTGCAGCTCAGACGTGCCAAGACTTCACGCTTTATATTGGCGATGACTGTAGCCCCAACAATCTTGGGGAGATAGTGGACAGGTACAGGGATAAGATCAACTTGGTGTATCGCCGCTTCAATACCAATTTTGGTGGTAAGGATTTGGTAGCACAATGGGAGCGTTGCATTGATATGAGCCAGGGAGAGGAATGGATATGGCTTTTCTCGGATGATGATGTGATGGAGAAAAATTGCGTGAAGGAGTTTTATAAGTTACCAGAAGAGGTGAGAAGAAACTATGTGGTACACTTTAATGTAATCACGATTGATGAGTTTAAAAATGGCTTGAAGAAAGTGAATTCTAAATATCCACAGACTTTAACGGATTTTGAGTTTATTCGTGATAAGACAAAAGGAAAAATCAATAGTTTTGTTGTTGAATATATCTTCCCTCGTTCTATCTATCAGAAGGAGAATGGTTTCCAAAACTTTGATTTAGCATGGGGATCAGATATATTGACTTGGATGAAATTTGCGGGTGCTTGTAAAGGTATATATACAATAGATTCTTCTGATGCTTGTGTGGAATGGAGATGCAGCAGTGTCAATATTTCTCCAGACAAAACAAAGCCGACTCTTGAAAGAAAAATGGCTGCAATTATTGAAAATGCAGCTTATGTTCAAGATTATTTGGAACGAAAAAAATATGGACGACATTTTGTGATTCATGCCAAAGCAGTTTTGGGTGAATTAACACGAAATGCTAAGTATTTTTCAAATATAGAAATAATCAATTCTTTTGCTGATTATAAAAAAAAGGTTGGTTTTGGGTTTATCGTCAATTTGATACTTGTATATACATTAATGTTTAAAAAATACATAAAGTAGACATGAAACAATATGATTACTTAATAGTAGGCTCTGGCCTCTACGGAGCCACATTCGCTCATCTTGCCCACAAACAGGGCAAGAAGTGCTTGGTGATAGACAAGCGTGCTCACCTGGGTGGCAACATCTACTGTGAGAATATTGAGGGTATCAACGTGCATAAATATGGTGCACATATCTTTCATACCTCTAACAAAAAGGTGTGGGACTTTGTGAACTCTATCGTTGAGTTCAATCGTTATACCAATTCACCTGTAGCAAACTATAAGGGTAAGCTTTATAATTTGCCTTTCAACATGAACACCTTCTATCAGATGTGGGGTGTAACTACACCAGAGGAAGCGCAGGCTAAGATTGATGAGCAGAAGGCTTCTTTTAGTGAAGAGTTAAGAGTGAAGAACGAAGAATTGGGTTTGCCAAATGAGCCTCATAACCTGGAGGAACAGGCGATGCTGCTTGTTGGCAAGGATATTTATGAGAAACTCATTAAGGGCTATACAGAGAAGCAGTGGGGACGCAAATGTACAGATCTTCCTGCTTTTATTATTAAGCGTCTGCCTGTTCGTCTTATCTTCGATAACAACTACTTCAATGATAAGTACCAAGGTATTCCTGTGGGAGGATATAATAAGTTGATTGATGGTTTGCTTGAAGGAATCGAGACCAAAACGAATGTAGATTTCTTTGAGAATCGTCCTTATTGGGAAGGTATTGCCGACAAGATTGTTTTCACTGGTAAGATAGATGAATTCTATGATTATCAGTTTGGAAAGCTCAACTATCGTACTGTCCGCTTTGAGCAGGAAATCATTGATGAGCCAAATTATCAGGGTAATGCGGTGGTAAATTATACTGAGCGTGAGGTGCCTTACACGAGAGTGATAGAACACAAGCACTTCGAAATGTTTGGGACCGAGGTATATGATTGCCCCAAGACCGTGATTTCGAAAGAATACAGCACCGAGTGGAAGGACGGCATGGAGCCATACTATCCTGTGAATGACAAGCAGAACTCAGAGCTGTATGCTCAGTACAAGGCTCTTGCCGACAAGGAGGAGAATGTTGTATTTGGTGGCAGATTGGCAGAGTATAAGTACTACGACATGGCTCCGATTATCGAGAAGGTATTAACTTATAATAAAATATAGGGTATAGAATAACTAAAAATATTCGTGGCTTGTCATAAGCCGTTTTCTGCAATAACTCATGAGAGTTGTTTTCAGCCGATTCATGTAGGTGCAATCAAGGTAGAAGACAACTTGGTGATGTATATTCAGGAGGAACTTTTTGGGAGTGGGAAGCCTCGTGAATATGGTTTTATATCAGAATGGTTTTGAATATTTGGGTAAAGCATAACAAATTAAGAATAACATATTGTCCTGTTGTGCAGATTCGTGGCGAAAGTATCGTTATGCGAATGATGCGCATGGCAAAGCATATCTTTAAACATTGATGAAATATATTGTTGACGTTGTAAAGTCAGTTCCTACTGGCGCTTATTTCAATGCAATGAAGAAAGCACCAGCTGATGTCCTGAAAACTCTTGAAAGTATAGGAGCAGTTCCTAAGTTTATCAGAATACCTGATAACAGACTTTTTTCTGTAATTGGGGGAATCTTTAATACTTTGAGAATAGCTCTAAAGTTACAGTCATCTGATGAGCTATATATCCAAGGGTATGGCTATTATATTAGCTTATTGGTAAAAATAGCAAAGATAAAGCATGTTCGCTTGAATTATATTGTTCATGATTTGACTTTCTTGCGTTTTGGCAATACTACGGCTTCAGGTTTGGAAGTATCGTTATTGGAGAGGATGGACACCATATTTGTTCATACAGAAGCTATGGCTAATGTAGTTAAGAATAAAGGTATAGAGGGTGAGTTAAGAATCATGCATCTATTTGATTATTATTCAGATGATGCCATGATAGACAAGTTTGAAACACTTTCTATGAAGAACGTGATAGCATTTGCTGGTAACTTAGAAAAGAGCGTGTTCTTGCAAACTTTGTCTAAATGCCAAATTCCTTCTACCATCCAATATCGCTTGTATGGTCTTTTGAAAGATAAGTCGATTACAAAGAATACTCAGATAAGTTACCTGGGAGCTTTTAAACCAAATCAAACAGGAATAGTAAAAGCTGGATGGGGATTGCTTTGGGATGGTGATTCTATAGATACTTGTTCTGGGAGTTTGGGGGAATATCTTAAAATCAATTCTTCTCACAAGATATCATTGTATTTGGCTTGTGGTATGCCTGTAATCTTGTGGAGACAGTCTTCTTTGGCAAAATGGCTGTCTGATAAGGGGGTATGTGTTCTCATAGATTCTTTGAGTGATATTCCGAATGCAGTGAATGGAATTTCGGAAGATAAGTATTCTGAAATGGTTGACAATGCTAGAAATTTAGGTGAAATGCTTCGTCAAGGAGCATTGCTTAAGTCTCTATTGAAATAGATATATAGGGCGAAAGGTGCCATCCTAGTTTACAAGCTACTTTTCAAGGGTGGCGCTGAGTAGCCTTGAATTAAGGTTAAAATGTTAAAAATGGGAGTGTTCGAAAAATTCGGGGGAGCAATAAATCTCCTTCATAATAAGTGGTTTAGATTGAAACTGAAAAAGGCAAATCCTAAGGAAAGAGCAGAGTTGATGAGAGATAAATTTTATTATCTCGGTAAGAATGTAGAGCTTTATACCATCAATTTTGGAACAGAGCCTTATCTGATAAGCATTCATGATAATGTGATTTGTGCTCATGATGTGGATTTTGTTAACCATGATGTAAGTGTGTTTAATGCTGCCCAGTATTTAGGTCTAAGACGAGGTGATATAGATAAGGTTGGAAGTATCGAACTTTTTGAAAATTGCTTTGTGGGAGCGAGAACAATCTTGATGCCTAATAGCTCTGTTGGAAAGAATTCCATCGTGGCTGCAGGCAGTATCGTAACGAAACACATTCCTGATAATGAAGTTTGGGGCGGGTGTCCCAGCTAAGTTTATCATGAAGGTGGAAGATTACTTTGCAAAGATTCAAATACAATCAGAAAAGTATCCATGGATGCCTTTAGAGAAGAAGAATAAAATGAGTGAGAGTGAGCTAATTCGGGCTCGCCAACAATATTTTTTTGAGAAATGATATACAATGACTTGTAAATTCATAGAACTGCATGATAGTGATAATGAACCGATATTGATAAATCCTTCTTGGATTGCTTGTATCGAAAAGAATGAAGATGAAGGTTGTTCGGTCAGATTAGGTGTTTCTTCAGATGGCGGAATAGCTTATTCTAAGTATGTTATTGAAAGTTATGAAACGATCAAGAATCTGTTATGCTAAACTCTGACGATAATTATATTCCTGTTGATGATGGCGATGCAGCGATTTGAGGATCATCTCCTTTCTCATGATAGGGTGGTACTTTCTGCCAAGTTTGGTGATGGTAAGACCTTTTTCTTGAATAAGTTCAAGGAGAAATGTATGATGGATGCAGAATCGCCTTTTGAGTTTATAACGCTCTATCCTGTCAATTACCAAGTACTGGGGAATAAAGACATCTTTGAACTCATTAAGCATGATTTGCTTTTGCAGATACTTCAAGCTGGCATCATTGATGTAAACTATGAGGTGACAGATAGAATGGCTTTTGAGTTTTATGTTCAAAGCCATTTCTGTACAGTAGGAGAGTCTTTCTTTGCGATGCTGAAGTCGTGTGGTGCTGACGATATGGTGACCAAAGGCTTCTTGGCTGCTTTCAAATCTGTTAAATGGCTTAAAAGTTTGAAAGATAAAGTTGGAGAGTTTAAGAAAAAAGAAGTAGACCAGACTGCGTTTCTGGATGATTATCTATCCACATTTGATGAGAACTCAGTTTACGAAAATGATATAATCACTAAGATTATTCGTGATAATATTAAAGCTTATCAAGAGAAAAATGGAAAGCGAGTCGTTTTAGTGATAGAGGATATGGATAGGCTTGATCCTGCACATCTCTTTCGTATCATGAATGTCTTTTTTGCTCATATGGATTATGGCTATCGCAGTTTTCAACCAATCAACAATACGCTTGTTGGCAATAAATTTGGGGTAAGTAATGTCGTGTTTGTGATGCATGAGAAAAATACAGAGGCTCTATTTCATCATTTCTATGGAGAATTTGCTGATTATGATGGTTATATGTCTAAATTCTATAACAAAGACATTTTCCGATTCTCTTTAGCAGAAGAAAAGGAAAAATATGCATTGGCACTTATTTCTGAAGAAACTGGATTAGGAGAGGAACGAATCAAGGAGTATTTTGATAAGGGGTTCTTGGCAGCTAAGACTATGCGTCAGATAATCTTTGCTATGGATAAGATAGAAGAACAATTTTACTCTATAAGGGTTAAGGAGGATATAAGACCAAATCCTCAAATTCTGAAACTTATAGTCATAGCCAAGAGATTAGGTGTTAGCAATGATAAAATAATTTCTGTAATTGTTAATCACTTCAAAGATCTGGATAGATTTTATGTAGATAGACTCCTTCCTTTGCTTGCTCGAAATCCAAGAACTGGAGAATTGGAGCAAGTTTATGTAATAAATCGACAACACGGAGACTGCTTTGTTGCTGTTACTGATATTCGTAACGATGGAATGTGTAATCCTTGTATAAGGACAGCTTATGCAGTATCAGACGGTGACAGGGAAATGAAGCAAAGGACAACGAATATGTTGCATTTGTTAGGTTATTAAAAAATGTGCTGTTGTTTACGAGCATGTTAATTACGTGAATAGGCATTAATAGTTTTAGACAAGTGTTTTGAAAATAAATATGAAACGAACATTGATAGTAGCAACGACCTCATACGCAGGTATGGGACCATATGTAAGTGAGATAGTAAATACATTTTCTCCAGAAGATGCTGTCTGTTATTTTTTCCACGACTATGAGGATGACTTTTTCAAGAAGAATGTGAAGAAAGAACTGCATGGGAAAAGCGTGTTCTATAAACAGGCAAATTCTGCAATGAACAAGTTGATAGATTTGGTAACAAATCGTTCCTCTTACGATTCTATAATCTTGAGGATTTGTCGGGAAAAGCATATCGAATTGGTACATTATATTAATGAAATCCCTTCCAAGCGTATGCAACGAAAATTTGATTCTATAGGAGTGATAGTTCTTTCTACTGTTCACGATCTTCAGCCACATGAGGCCAAAAAAGTTTGGTATAAGATGTTGCGTCAAAATGTAATGTACAAACGCTTGAATGATAATCTTCAAGAGGCAAAATATCTTGTTACTAACAGTATGGAACAATACCATAACCTGAAGGTGCAGTTTCCAGATAAGGATATAACGTTCCATTCTTTTCCATCCCTTGTTACAGACGAGATAGTTAATGGACATGATGCTCCTAAAGAATTAAAAGGACTGTCTAAGCCTTTTATCTTATTTTTTGGGCGAATCGAGGAATACAAGGGAATATATCTGTTGTATAAGGCGTTTACTGATAGTCACGAACTCACTGATAATTATACTTTGGTAATAGCTGGCAGCGGACAACTTGGATTTGAGCGTGTTACGAATGAAAAAAATGTCATATTCATAAACCGTTACATCAAGGATTCTGAAGTCGCTTTCCTTTATAAGCATGCTCAATGTGTGGTTTACCCTTATATCTCAGCTACGCAAAGTGGTGTTCTTTCATTAGCTTTTTATTATCAGGTTCCAACACTAGCAAGTGACGTTCCATTCTTCAAAAGTATTATAGAACCCTCGGAGGCTGGTTTGCTGTTCAAAAATGGTGATGTTGAGGATCTTAAAAAGCAATTATTAACTTTAGTAAAGCAAGATTCCGCGGTTATGAAGGCTAAGCAAAAGTATTATTATGAAACGAACTATAATAGAAAGGCTGTTCATGATACCTTGCTTAAAATTTATGCAAAGAATTGGACTGAATGTGATATGGGGGCAATATTAAATAGAAAACAGTTAAAAGCATGAATTAAGGCAGATTTCTTATCTTACAAGATGGTACATCCTTTCGCAGCTCGATTTACTTATGGAGAAAATTGGGAATTATTCTCTAATATTCGAAATCCGCGTTACTTGGAATATTATACAAATAAAACGCAGAAACCATGGGATAGGGTGTTTAGAGCATTTTATTTGCTGAAACATAGGAAAAATATTAAACGTATGAGCATTTCAATCGCACCAAATTTCATCTTGTTCATCGCGGTTTTAGACGCTTAGGTGAAGGGAATTATATGCACATAGGAGAGAATTGTACAGTTCTTCCAATGGTCCTTTTTGGCCGAGCTCATCCAATTGATGGAACAGAAATCTTCGTAGGAGACAATTGTTATGTAGGAACTGGTGCAACAATTCTGGGCCCAATAAGAATTGGTAATAATGTGACAATAGCAGCTGGTGCAGTAGTGACAAAAGATGTTCCTGATAATGTTGTTGTGGCAGGAGTTCCTGCTAAAATCGTGAAATATAAAGACTGTAGATTGTAATTTTGTAATATTATAAGACCATTTTTTTAAAGATATTTAAATGTGTCTTGTAAGCGATTGTTTCTATTTTAGAAAAATATGATGAAAGAGAAGAATATCCTTTTCTTAATGAAAGTTTTCGAGGTAGGAGGTCAGGAGGTCGTTACTGTAACACTTGCTGATACTTTTATAAAGAAAGGCCATCATGTTGTTATAGCAAGTTTTAAGCAACCCAATGACATGATGGTAAAACGTACCAATCCTGCTGTACGCTTTTATACGATTGGTGACTTCAAGTATTCGAAGGAGAATGTGAATGTTGTCCGAAGAATATTGCAGGAGAATCGTATCAATGTGGTTATCAACCAGTGGGGATTGCCATACGTACCTTGTAAGGTGTTGAATGAAGCTAAAGAAGGAATGTCAATTAAGACTATTGCGATTTATCATAATTCTCCAGATACCAATGCTCGTATCAAGGATGTTGAAATAGCACTGTCAGAAACTCATAATCCTTTGAAGAAAGCTATGCTTTATGCTAAGATGTTTGCATTTAAGCAAATCACAAGCAGAAGCATGAAGTATGTATATCAGCATACAGACTTGTATATGGTACTTTCATCTAGCTTTGTCAAGAAGTTCGAAGAGTTTACTGGAATAACTCATCCTAGTCATCTTCAAGTATTGACAAATCCTGTGACCATCGATTCTTCCTCTTATGATTATTCTCTTTCTAAAAAGGAGAAAGAGATTATTTATATGGGTAGAATTGATTTTAACCAAAAGCGTGTTTATCGAGTTGTAGATACGTGGGCAAAACTGGAGCCGGTGTTCCCTGATTGGAAGTTGACGATAGTTGGTGATGGTACTGCTCGTAAGGACATAGAAAAACAGGTCAAAGAGTATGGTTTGAAAAACGTGTCTTTCGAAGGTTTTCAGCAACCTAAGCCATATTATGAGCGTGCTTCAATCTTGATGCTTACATCAGAATACGAAGGTTTTCCATTGGTGCTTGCTGAATGTATGAGCTTTGGTGTGATTCCTGCCGTATATAATAGCTATTCTGCGGTATGTGATATCATTGATGGTGGCAAGGATGGTATCGTGCTTCCTTATCATAAGCAAGGATATGATGCCAATGAAGCTGCAGATATGATTGCCAACATCATGAAGGATGATTGTAAGCGTGAGCAAATGGCTTTGGCTGCCATTAAGAAAAGCAAAGAATATTCCGTAGAGAAGATTTATAGTGAATGGGAGAGAGTTTTTGCCTCCCTTTTTATGCAAAACATTTTTTAATGATAACAAATTTAAATATATGGTAATTCGTAGTAAAGCACCTCTCCGCCTTGGCTTGGCAGGAGGTGGCTCTGATGTTTCGCCATACAGCGACATCTATGGAGGTTTGATATTAAATGCAACAATCAATTTGTATGCATATTGTACAATCGAAGAAACTGATGACAATCAGATAACCATCAATGCGTTTGATGCGCATTGCAATAAGAGTTATCTGATGGCAGAAAGTTTGGAGATTGATGGTGAGGCAAGTCTCATCAAGGGTGTGTATAATCGAGTGGTAAAGGATTTTGGCGTAGGTGCTAAATCTTTCAAGATTACTACATATAATGACGCTCCTGCAGGTTCCGGTTTGGGTACATCATCTACTATGGTGGTATGTATCTTAAAGGCATTTGTAGAATGGCTTGGGTTGCCATTGGGTGATTATGAGATTTCCAGACTTGCATACGAGATTGAACGCAAGGACTTGGGATTGTCTGGTGGTAAGCAGGATCAGTATGCAGCGGCTTTCGGTGGATTTAACTACATGGAGTTCTTGCAGAATGATATCGTAATCGTAAATCCTTTGAAAATTAAGCGATGGATTATCGATGAGTTGGAAGCAAGTATGCTTCTTTACTTTACAGGTAAGAGTCGTAGTAGTGCTGCAATCATTGAGGAGCAAAAGAAGAACACTTCTCATGGTGACAATGATGCTGTTGAAGCTATGCATAAGATTAAGCAGAGTGCTAAGGATATGAAACTTGCTATCTTGAAGGGTGATATTGATGGTTTTGCTGATATTCTCCATGAAGGTTGGGAAAATAAGAAGAAGATGGCAAATAACATTACCAATCCTATGATTCAGGAAGCAATGGATGTTGCTATGGCTGCTGGTGCTAAGGCAGGAAAGGTATCCGGTGCCGGTGGTGGCGGTTTTATCATGTTCGTGGTTGAGCCTACTCGTAAAAAGGAAGTGGAAGAGGCTTTGAAGAAACTTAATGGTTTTGTGATGCCATTCCAGTTCTCTGATGGTGGTGCTCACGGATGGAAGATTTATCCTACAGACGATGTTACTGCTTTGAAAGGTAAAAAGGTAAAAGAGTAAAAAGGTAAATCTTCATGGAAAAGCATATTGAAACACTGGTGCAGCGTTATCCTCAGTTGGATAGCTGTAAGGAGGAAATTTTGAAGGCATATCAGGTATTAGAGGAAGCTTATGCGGCAGGTCGCAAATTGCTCGTAGCGGGCAATGGCGGCTCTGCTTCTGACTCTGAGCATATCGTGGGCGAGTTGATGAAAGAGTTTAAGTTGAAGCGTAAGATTTATGCGGCTCAGATTGACCGACTCATGCAGATTGATGCAGAAATGGGTACTGTGTTGGCTGATCATCTGCAAGGTTCGCTTCCTGCCATCTCTTTGGTAGGCGAACCTTCATTAACTACCGCATTTATGAATGATGCCGTTCCAGTATTGATTTTTGCTCAGCAGGTGAATGGCTTGGGTAGAGCTGGTGATGTCTTCTTGGGCATCTCAACTTCTGGTAACAGTAAAAATGTACTTTATGCAGCAGTAGCTGCAAAGTCTAAGGGATTGAAGGTAATTGGATTGACCGGTCAGAACGAAAACAGATTGGAAACATTCGCAGATGTGTGTATCCATGTCCCAGAGACTGAGACTTATAAGATTCAGGAACTTCATCTTCCTGTATATCATTGCTTGTGCTTGATGTTGGAAGAAAAATTCTTTGGAAATTGATAAACTCACACGAATCGCAAGGATTAATATCTATTCGTGTTATTCGAGAGATTCGTGTTCAAAACTAAACTCGTATGAAAACAATACTTATGGCGGGCGGTAGAGGAACCCGTATCGCTGAACTTTTTCCTAACATACCCAAACCACTGATTCCTGTGGCGGGTATGCCTATTCTTGAAAGAGAAATAAGATCTCTCTGTGCGCAAGGTTTTAAAGATATCATTTTGACCGTAGGTTATCTAGCCGACAAGATTATTTCCTATTTTGGAGATGGCAGTCAGTTTGGAGCAAAGATTGATTATTTTGTAGAAGGGTCTCCTCTTGGCAATGCTGGTGCTTTGTTTAGACTGAGGGAAAAAATAGGTGATGAGCCTTTCCTTCTCTTGAATGCGGATGCAGCATTCGATGTTGATTTCAATCGTATGGTTGCATTTCATCAGAATCATGGAGGGCTTGTTACTCTGTTTACTCATCCTAATTCGCATCCATACGATAGTGGATTGATTATTGCTGATGAAAACGGTCATGTAGAGAAATGGCTTGCCAAGGAAGACGAACGTCCACAGTGGTATGACAATCGAGTGAATGCTGGTCTTCATGTGATAGATCCCGAGGCTTTGGATATTGGTTTGCAATCTCTTGAAATCAACAAAGAGTCTGGATTCCCGCAAGGAAAGGTTGACTTGGACCGACAGATACTCAAACCTTTGTGTGGCTCAAACATGATGTTCTGTTATGACAGTCCTGAGTATGTAAAGGACATGGGTACGCCAGAGCGTTTTCATCAAGTGGAGGCTGATTATAAAAATGGTGTTGTTCAGGCAAAGAATCTTACCAACAAGCAGAAAGCCATATTCCTTGATCGTGATGGAACCATCAATAAATATGTGGGATTCCTTCGCAATATAGATGACTTTGAACTGATTGAAGGAGTAGCCGAGGCAATTAAGCTTATTAACCAAAGTGGATATTTGGCAATTGTTGTCACAAACCAGCCTGTGATAGCAAGAGGAGAGGTCACATGGGAAGAACTCAACGAGATACACAAGAAGATGGCAACCCTCTTGGGTAAAGAAGGTGCTTATGTTGATGGCATTTATATCTGCCCTCATCATCCAGACAAGGGATTCGAAGGAGAACGCCCAGAATATAAAATAGATTGCGATTGTCGCAAGCCAAAGCCTGGGTTGTTGTTGCAGGCAGCTAAAGACTTCAACATTGATTTGTCAGAATCTTATATGATTGGTGATAGTCATCGTGATGTGGAAGCAGGCGAGAATGCTGGGGTGAAGAAGAGCATCAAGGTGGAAGAGAATGAAACTGGTGCTTTAATGGAAGTTTTGAATCAAATTCTTATCTATAAATAGAAAGATAATATATGGAATCTATTCATTTATTAAATGTGAGAATTGACAATCTCTCATCTCAAGAATTGCTGGAGAATTTAACCCATGGAGTTCTTGTCACTCCAAATATTGACGATATTATGAAGCATCAGCATGATAAAGAGTTTCATGAGTATGCTTCACAAGCAGAATTCTCAATTTGTGACAGTAAGGTGGTTAAGTTAATGTCTTCTATTGCAGGCAAACCATTGAAAGAGGCTATTCCTGGATCTAGCTTTTTCCCAATGTATTGCGATTATCATGCTAAGGATGAAAATATTAAGGTTTTCCTACTTGGCGCAAAAGAAGGTGTTGCTGATGTAGCTAAAGAAAAAATTAATAAACGTATTGGACGAGACATTATTGTTGGAACTTATTCTCCTCCATTTGGTTTTGAGAAGGATGAGAAGGAATGCCAGCATATAATGGATATGCTTAGACTATCGTCTGCTAATGTGGTTTTAGTTGGTTTGGGAAATCCAAAACAAACTAAATGGATTTATAAGTATAAGGATCAGTTGCCTAACATTGATGTATTTATGGCTTTGGGGGCAACTATTGATTTTGAAGCAGGCAACATCAAGCGAGCTCCTAAGATTTTCCAAAAACTTGCATTGGAATGGTTTTATCGCTTCTGTATGGAACCAAAGCGCCTCTTCAAGCGTTACTTCGTGGATGACATGCAGTTCTTCTATTATTTCACCAAGCAGCTACTGGGTATATATAAGAATCCCTTCGGGAAATAAACGTTCTTATTTCCTAAACAACTTGGCTATTAGGGCTATGGGAATAAGGACCACAGCCGAAAGATAAGACAGCACTATACAAAAGAATGATTTCATCGGTACAAAGATAACAATTTATGAAGAAACATCTTGCTATCACCGACTTTTAAAAGCTGTTTTATTTTTGTAATGATCAAATAAAAATGTCTTCATCCAATAATTTCCCATTGGGCATCAATTTACTGTATTTATAAACTAAGAGAAAACAGGTAACTGATATATAAAACAACCATATAATTAAAATAACTTATGAAAGGTATCGTATTGGCCGGTGGCAGCGGTACACGCCTGTATCCTATCACCAAGGGTATCAGCAAGCAGCTCATACCGATCTTTGACAAGCCGATGATCTATTACCCGATCTCGGTGCTGATGCTGGCGGGAATCCGCGACATCCTGATCATCTCCACCCCGGCGGACCTGCCTTCGTTCAGGCGCCTGTTGGGTGACGGAAGCAACTTCGGAGTAAGGCTGGAGTACGCCGAGCAGCCGTCGCCCGACGGACTGGCACAGGCGTTCATCATCGGAGAGAAGTTCATCGGTGACGATTCGGTCTGCCTCGTACTGGGCGACAACATCTTCCACGGCAGCGGGCTGGTGAACCTCCTGCAGGAAGCCGTCCGCACGGCCGAGGAGGACAGGAAGGCCACGGTGTTCGGCTACTGGGTGAGCGATCCCGAGCGCTACGGCGTAGCCGAGTTCGACCGTGACGGCAACTGCCTGAGCATCGAGGAGAAGCCGGAGAAGCCCAAGAGCAACTATGCCGTGGTGGGACTGTACTTCTATCCGAACAAGGTGGTGGATGTGGCAAAGACCATCAAGCCGTCGGCACGCGGCGAGCTGGAGATCACGACGGTGAACCAGTGCTTTTTAGATGACAAGGAACTGAAGGTGCAGACGTTGGGACGCGGCTTTGCATGGCTCGACACGGGCACGCACGACTCGCTGAGCGAGGCCAGCACCTTTATTGAGGTGATAGAGAAGCGGCAGGGCCTGAAGGTGGCCTGCCTGGAGGGCATCGCCTTCCGCAAGGGATGGATCACGGCGGACAAGCTCCGCGAGGTGGCACGGCCGATGCTGAAGAACCAGTACGGACAGTACCTGCTGCAGGTGATCGACGAGGTGGAACGGACGGGAGATCCGAACCTCTGAAAGGCAATTATCAATAGGATAACAGGAAAGGAAAAAGAATCATGGAAGTAATCAAGACAGCGATAGAGGGCGTGGTGATCATCGAGCCGCGCCTGTTCGAGGACGCGAGAGGCTATTTCTTCGAGAGCTTCTCACAGCGTGAGTTCGATGAGAAGGTTGGCCATATAGAGTTTGTGCAGGACAACGAGAGCATGTCGTCGTACGGCGTGATGCGCGGCCTGCACTTCCAGCGTCCGCCCTATACCCAGAGCAAGCTGGTGCGCTGCGTGCGCGGTGCGGTGCTCGACGTGGCGGTGGACATCCGCAAGGGAAGCCCGACCTACGGTAAGCACGTGGCCGTGGAGCTGACGGAGGACAACCACCGGCAGTTCTTCATCCCGAAAGGCTTCGCCCATGGTTTCGCCGTGCTGAGTGAGACGGCGGTGTTCCAGTACAAGTGCGACGAGTTCTACCATCCCGAGGCGGATGGGGGCGTCAGCATCCTTGACCAAAGCCTGGGCATCGACTGGCGAATACCCACGGAGCACGCCATACTCAGCGAGAAGGACACCAAACATCCTTTGCTGGAAGACTTTGACTCTCCTTTTGTTTATTCAAAATAAAGAAACGCGATCATGAATATATTGGTAACAGGCGCGAACGGACAGCTCGGCAACGAGATGCGCCTCGTCAGCAAAAGCACAAACGACAATTATACGTTCACGGATGTTGTCGAGGTGGAAGGCGTGGAGACAACCCTTTTGGACATCACCGACGCGGAGGGCGTAAGGCGTATGGTCAAGGAGAAAGGCATAGGCTGCGTCGTGAACTGCGCCGCTTACACCAACGTGGACAAGGCGGAGAGCGACGAGGCGTTGTGCCGGAAGCTGAACGCCGAAGCACCTAAAATACTGGCAGAAGCCATGAAAGAGGTAAATGGGCTGTTGGTACAGATTTCCACGGACTACGTTTTCGGCGGCGACCCCTATAACACGCCTTGCCGTGAGGACCAGAAGGGCACGCCCACGGGCGTTTATGGTCAAACAAAGCTCGAGGGCGAACAGAACATAGAGGCCGTGGGCTGCGATTACGTCATCATCCGCACGGCCTGGCTCTACTCGGAGTT
>ERZ827478.757-NODE-757-length-29150-cov-3.930847_pt1 | contig 29150 bp, 28 predicted proteins | sample MGYA00519705_ERZ827478 | MGnify/ENA primary metagenome ERZ827478 (study PRJEB31778, sample SAMEA3449318) | human gut metagenome | biome: human gut; feature: human-associated habitat; material: faeces | place: United Kingdom | collected 2010/2012 ... | reverse complement strand
AATATTCCTGCACCAGGGGCTTTTTTGTGCTGTCCGCACAATCTGGCGCGGTTCATTTTCAGTTTGTCAAAGAGCTTTCCGGGTGTACAAGAATTCTGTGTAATAGAGTAAACGGGCGGATGACGTCTTTTTCGTTGTAGGCATAAAAATACGCCGGAGCAAAGCGAACTTTGCTCTGGCGTGGTGCAGTTGAGCAATCCAAATCCGAACCTGTTTTCTGATCGGCCAATGCGATTTTGAGGTCATCAAAAGTGATAGTGTCCGTCCCATCCTTGTAGTTGAAAGTAATCACCATTTTATCGTCGTACAGGAAAATGGCGTTGATAAAAGTGTCAATCAGCATCTTGCGGTGGGACTTCTGCCGCACATCCAGCTTGCGGAAGCGGTGGAGCCAGAAGGTCATAAACTCGGCGCTGACCTTGGGCTTCGCCAGCTTCTCGCAGGCAATCTTGGTTTCCAGTTCCTCTTTCGTGGCTTCCAGTTCTTCCAGACGGCCTTTCGTGGACTTGGTCAAAATGCCCTGCTGGATGGCGTTCAGCAGGTTTTGAATGGCTGTGTCCGCCTCCCGCAGCTGCTGTTCATAGAGCGGTAGGTTGACATTCTCCCTGTCCTGCAAGTCCATCAGCATGGACACGATGGCCTCAATCGCCGTATCGTCCATCACCATCTTCATGGTTTCGCTGACCACCAAATCTTCAATCCATTCTTTCCTGACAGACTTCTTGTGGCACTCGGTGCGCTTCTTCTTCACCGACACGCACTTGTAGTAGTGGTGGACATTCCCCGTGTGGCTGGTGCCGCTCTCGCCGCAGAGATAGGCCCCGCAGTAGCCGCAGAACAGTTTGGTCGTTAGTAAGTAATCGTCCTCGGCCTTGTGGCGGGCCGGGGCCTTTTTGTTCTTCGCCAGCTTCTCATGCACCCGGTCAAAGAGGTCTTGGGGGACGATGGCGGGAATGCCGTCCGGCACCACAATGTCCCGGTAGGTGTACTCCCCAATATAGCGGCGGTTGTTCAAAAGGTGCTGTATGCTGTTGTAGGTCATCTTCTGGCCCCGTGTGTTCTTCACGCCCTGCTCGTTGAGCCAGTCCCGTATCTGGGTCATGGTGGCCCCCTCGTCGTAACGCTGGAACGCCTCCCGGACAAAGGGGGCGGTGAGCGGGTCAAGCTGGAAACACTGGTCGCTGTCGATCTGATAGCCGATGGGCAGGGTGCCGCCGTTGTACTTGGATTTCAGGGCGTTCTCCGTCATGCCCCGGACTACCTTTTCGGACAGGTCGGCGGAGTAGTATTCGGCGTACCCCTCCAGCACGCTTTCCAGAATGATACCCTCGGCCCCGTCGGAAATGACCTCGGTAGCAGACACTACCTTGACCCCGTTCTTTTTCAGTGTGGCTTTGTACCGGGCGCTGTCGTAGCGGTTGCGGGCAAACCTGTCCAGTTTCCAGACGATAATCATATCGAACAGGCGCTTGCCGCTGTCCTTAATCATGTTCTGAAATTCCGGGCGGTTGTCCGTCTTGGCGGAAAAGGCCCGGTCAATGTAGTGGCGCAGGATGGTAATACCGTTCTTCTCGGCAAAGGCGGTACACTCTCTAATCTGCCCCTCAATGCTTTCCTCCCGCTGGTTGTCGGAGGAATAGCGGGCATAGATTACAGCTTTCATGATGCAATATCCCCTTAGAAGTTCAAATAGTGATGGTATCTACAATTTGTTTTGTATGCTTGATTATCAAAAAAATCATTACCAAGAAGATGATTTTCTTTTCCGTAGTCAAGCAAATAAAAAAATGTAAAAGGCGTTTTGAATTTGCCGGCAAAATGATACAAATTATAAAAGTAGTCTTGAATTCCAGAATTCATCAGAATGCGCTCTACTTCATATTGAAAAAAACGAAACTCTTTTTTGCTGATGATTTTTTGCTTTTTGAGATAACAAATATATGAAAAATATGACAGTGTTTTGTCTACTTTTAGTTCTAATGAGCTATTGCCGTGGAACTGTGCTGAGTACCAATTTGGCTCATAATCAAAAAGATAAACGACATCCTTTATGTCAGAATCCGAGCGGATTTTTTCAGTCAGCTCATTTATGTATGAAGCTCGTTTTAATGATATATTTCTGCGCCATTGATAATAAGCAAAAATTCCACCGATAATAATTAAAATTATTGATATAATGCTGAGAATATCTGAAAGATTATAGGTGTTTTCAAAAACCATTAATCTCCCTCCATTATGCAAAGCAACGTTTCTTTTAATTTTCCATTCATGGGAGACTGCGGGTCAAAACACATCTCAATAAAGCGCCGCATTTCCTCACGCTCTGGAGCGGCTTTAGGCTTAAACTCGTATATTACTCCCTGGGGCTTGTCCGTCCGGGCAAAGATATAATCTAAGGATACATCAAAGTAATCTGCATAGCGACGGAACAGTTCTACAGGCGGGGTGGACTGGCCATTCTCATAGCGGTTGATGCTGGACTGTGTGGAGCCGATAGCCTCGGCCATTTTTACCTGCGAAAAGCCAATGCTTTCCCTCAGGGCCTTCAAGCGCTTACCCACTTCTTTCATCTTATAACCTCCTATTCGGGTTAATCTTATTATAACCCGAATAACGCTAATTTTCAACCCGCAAACAAAATTTCATCTATGCGTTTTCTCCCATCTCGGCCCGCAGGCCGAATAAAGAAACGGCGCAGACCAGCCCACCATTCATGTACTGATCTGCGCCGTTTCTTTGGGTTTTGGATGGGGTGCGGACATAGATGCAGAAATGCAATCTGTGGCCGCACACCGACAAAACCGGGGGTTTCCAAAGGGGGGCTATGCCTCCCCTTTGGCACACAACCTTGCTTGCAAGGTGTAGTGTGTTATACCTGCTGGCGTGGCTGACGGGGGAAGCGGGGGGGGGCGGTGCTGTTTGCGCCCCGCTTGCACCGGCAGGGAAACGGGCGGGGTTTTTGTGACCGGGAGGGAATAAAAAGCCCGTCCGTTTTCAGAGAGCGGCGGCAGGTATATAAGCCCCCGTCCCTCGTCCTCCGTCCCCCGCAGGGCTGGGACAAAGTGTCCCAAAGGCGGCGGCTCTCGTTCTTCCAAAATCCAAAAGAGTCGGGCAAGCACCCTTGTGGCTTGCCCGACTTAATGACCGTACAGCAAGACCGGGCGGTGCGGTCAATGGCGGCGCACTTGTGCGCCGTTCATCTCGACCATTGACAATCCCGGCTGGGAATGCTACATAGATAACTGTTTGGGTTCTTCGAGAGCCTTCTCAACCAAGCTTTTCTCACCAATCGCATCATAGTGCGCTTTGAGTTCTTCTCTCAAACGGAATAACTTTTTACTTGCTGTTTCTACGAGGTGCCCGTATGTAACAACATGAATTATGCCGCTGTCGGTCTTCTTATTGCAGTCCACATCTCCAACAGATGCCCCTACGACGAAAGCTGTGATTTCAGCAGACTTGTGAAGAATAGCGGATTTCTTGATTTGTCTTACATAGTATTCGGCTTGGCTAACCTCTTGAGCCTCAATCGTAAACCCTCCGCGTTTCAATTCAACAATCAGAACCTGATCCGGTTTCATAATCCCGTTTGCCTCCGTATCTGCACGATCAGTACATACGGCTTTTAAGGTTGAAGTTTTTAGGCAAACTATGTCTGGCCGCTTTCTGGGATTGCCTATTTCCGCCAAGTCATAATCTTCATCTTTAAATAATTTTTTTACAACAGTGGTTAGTGCGGAATTTGAGACGAACATTGGCGAATCAAATTCTGCGCCAAAAAGCCAACGGGCATTAAGTACCAACGGGTGTAACGTATGAAGTTCATCTGTTTCCTTATTATCAAAGATCCGGTTAATCGCCTCGACAACAGTTATTCGCTTATCTATTTCCGTAATAACTGCCAAAACATCATCAATGTCCCAATCTCGAAGCAAATCGGATAACTTATCAATATCTTCTGGTGTCATTTGACTCAGTTGGGCTAACAGCATTTCCCCTTTTTTTGCCTGTTCGATGGTTATCATTGCTTCTACTGCTGTTTTCAAAAACTCTTGGCTTATAACAGGATTTTTTTCCGTAACACCTTCAATAAACTTGGAAATATCGCGTTGTCCCGAAGTTGATAGAGACTCCAAACCATCGCGAGTGTCGCGAATAACGTCCAACTTTAATTCGGAAACCTGTTCTGCCATAACAGTAGAAACAAACGTGTCAACGTATTTTTTGAATTGGGCATATACTCCCTTGATTCTCGGCGTATCAATAAAGCCTGTCCAATCGGGCAAAACATCATCAATTAAATCATCGGTTTGCACAATTAAAGTGTATCTTTTTGCTACTTTGAAACGTCCATCCAAGAATTGGAACCCACCATAAGTCCACGACGGCTTTCCTACCAATCGCCCACTTACCCAAAATGCAATGCCGTGCTGCTGGGATTTCATCGCAGTTTTGGTAGAATCAATTATAGTCAAGTGAAGCTTTATTCCGTTTGTTAAAGTAATATCCTTTTCATCATAAAGCCCCTTGTGGCTTAGCAAATCCACCTTCCTATCATTTATCGTAACGCAAAAACAAGGGTCATACAAAAAACGAGCTGATATAATATCCGTCATAGCTTCTGGATCTGGCAAATGGCGGTGAACGTATGTGCTGATTTTTGTTCCGTGTCCCTCTTTGGGATATTGGATACAGTGAGAAATTTTAAAAGGTTCCGTACCAGATGAAACAGTAAGATCGTATTTATTACACACACCGCCTTGCCATGTTTCAACTGTATAGTAATCAGAAAAGCATAGCATACCGTGTCTGCCAATGCCGTTCCTTCCGTATGCAATACGTCTGTATGCTTGCGTCCCAGCAGGAAACACAACTTCTTTTCCTTGTCTTTTCTGCCGATCATAATTTAGGGTCATCCAACGTTGTCTAAATTCCTCATCACTCATTCCTGTTCCATCGTCTTCAACAGAAATGACATCTCCTTCTTCCATTGGAATAATAATATTTACATGAAAGGCTCCCGCATCCCAAGCGTTAGCAACGAACTCTGTCAGAGCAATATCTGGAGTTGAAGTAATGGCTCTATTATTTCTAAAAATATATCCTTCCTCAAATTGAACAAGTCCATATTCGTCGCGAGCTTTTTGAGTAGTAGCAACATCATCACGTATCATAGTAGCCATACTACATTCCCCAGCTTTCTAAATTAGTGTTTGCAATTTATGTAAGATCTTGTCTTCATTTTTCTTCTTCAACTCGCACTCCCAAATCCGCAACACCGTCCAGCCACGCGCCTCGAACATGGCCGTTACTTCTCTGTCGTGTTCCATGTTCCGTTCGCGCTTCTTCTGCCAGTATTCTTGATGATCGGCAGGGCGAGTGTTTCGGCAGTCGTGTCCATGCCAAAAGCAGCCGTCCACAAACACGGCGATCTTTTTCTTTGGAAATACGAAATCTGGATGCCCTTTTACTGGGTAGTTTCTACGCCAGCCCGTAATTCCGTTCTGTTTGAATATTTCAATTAACCGCAGCTCGGTGGACTTGTTCTTTTTAGACTTGACCTGACGCATAATGTCAGAGCGTTTTTCCGCATCAAAAACATCCGCCACGACAAATCACCTGGCTTCAAACTCTATACGGAGGCTAGGATCGGTTTCCGCCTCCAGCACAATTTTGTTGTACCGGTCGATGATACTGGAGAGCATGGAGTTCCTTTTGGCCTCGTCAAAAAGGCTGTGTTCGTAGACGTTCGCAGACAAGAACTGCTGAATATCCCACACTTCGACGCGTCCGGCCAGTCCGGCATCCTCTGCAAGATTAAGCGCGGTATGTACGCGCTCAAAAATCGTGATAATAACGGGGTGGCAACCGGCGCGGAGATTTGCTTTACATTTTTCAATCAGTAACGCGCCGGGCATAGTCGTACAGTGAATAACTGTATTGCCTATGACAAAATCGCCGTTTCGGTCTGTGGGGCCGTCTGCCACAGAGGCTCCGTGGATTTCAAAAGAACCTTCCGGCAGAATTAAGCAGAGTTTCGCCGCCACAAGATGCTGCAACACCGTGCCGAGATACTGCGTTCCGGCGTTCTGCTTTTGACGCTTTTTTGCCTGCTCAAACAGATCGTCCAGATTCGCACCGATTGTTTTTGATGTATCTGCGGTCAGAACGAACGGCTGATTTCTAAAGTATTCGCGCACCTGCTCGGCCCAAAAGTCCTCGACTACGGAGAAATCTACCGCTTCCTCTGCGTTCCATGCGTTCAGAAAGTCCACATATTTAATCATTAAGCCCATGCTGCCTCTACTGGTTCTCCCGCCTTCAGAGGATAGCTGCTGGGTGATGCCGTGTTCCTTCAAAATCTTTTTCAAGTTAGCCCCGCCAAGCCCAGCGACCTGTCCTTTGCTGCTTGTCTGGAAGTCGTCGGGGTTCAACGGGAAAGCCTTATCTCTCACCATGCGAGTAAACTGCACGACCAAAGAGAGAGGCCCCTTCGTGGTAATATGGTTTTCAGCTTGAAAAGCTTTCAAGCGTTCTTCGGGACTACTCATCATATACCGCCTCCGCAATTTTTGTTAGGAAACGCTCTCCTATAAACTGCGCGACCGGCGCGGCTACTGCGTCGCCCATCGCTTTATATCCGTCGTTATAGCTTCCAGGAAGTTCAAAACTGTCTGGCGCTCCCATCAGTCTGGCCGCTTCGCGCACGGTTAAAAGGCGCGCATGAACCTGTCCATTTTTTTTGACTACCAGATACTGCTTACTGCTCCCACCTTCCGGCGTCCGCAGGCAACCGGCGATTCCATCAAAGCGCAGCTCCAACTGCTGCGTTCCGTTCCGCGTCCTGCGATAGCCTGTGGCGTACACAGTGTCGTGCGCCCGCAATTTGGCCCAATGCCGTTCGGGAACCAGACGTAAAACATCGTCTTTATCAAAGGTTGCGTCATCCTCGACAATATCTTTGAGAGATGTGGTTCGGCGCGAAGGCTTTTCCGTATACCACCAAATCCATCCTGGTAGTTCACGGCCCAACTGCGTTGCAACGTTGTTATGCAGCCAACATGGCCCGTTACCCACCAATTCATCTGGAACGGGGCAGTTCTCCTGCACGGCGATAATGAATACTCTCGGCCTGGACTGTGGAACGAAATGGGAAGCATTCAGCAAAACAGCTCCGCAGCGATACCCTCGCTCTACAAGCGCCATATGGAGAACCCGGTAATTATCACCGCCGTTTGTCGAGAGTAAGCCTGCCACGTTCTCCAACAAGAGAATCTTTGGTTTATCGTCCATCTCGTCCAATACGCGCAGCCATTCCCAAACCAAACCGCTGCGGGACGCATGGATTCCACCGATAGAACCAGCCAGAGATAAATCTTGGCAAGGGAAGCTAGCCCATGAAAGATGCGCGAAAGGCAGATCAGCGCCTTTGACGTTCTTGATGTCATCCAGAATAAACCGTTCACACCCGAAATTAGCTTCGTAAACAGCCGCTTTCTGCTCGCTGATATCGTTTGCCCAAACCGGCGTGAACATTCCTCTTAGTCCATACGCAACGAGACCGCTACCTGCAAAAAATTCATGCATCGTCCAAGGAGCGGAGGATAGGTCAATATTCTGTTTTTGATACATGGTGCTTTGAAGGATCATTTCTTTCCCTACCTTGTCCTCGTTTATCGTTTGTCGGCTTCTCCGCATTTTCCGGGATAATCCAGATACGGCTCATACGCGTCGCGCCTGCGATGCGGTTTTCTTTACATAATATCTGGACTTGCCGCGGGGTTACGCCCCATTTTTTGGCGGCTTCTTGAACCGTTATATATCCATTCACTTGCGACACCTCATAATCACTATGGATGCGTACAACAAACCAAGTATATTATATTCGTTTAAGCGAAATAAGACAAGACTTTTTTAACGCAAGTAGTTCAACTTATTATAAAACCGACAAAATAATTTTGAAAAATAGGAACAATAAGTATATACTTATGGCGTAAAATATTAGATGATTAAAATGGAAGGAGGGAGTCGGCTTTATGAGTAAACCAAAAGCACAAACCCAAGTGATTTTTCCGTTTGGCAGCAACATCCGCTATCTACCTCTTGTCTATCTTATCCCGGCAGACCAGATCGTCAGGTATCCTACGCTGAATGCACTGCCACGGTGTCTTTCTGAAATAGCGGCATCCGAACCGATGATGGACTTGCTCGACAGCGACGCTTTCTTGAAGGACATCATGGACGCCATAGCTGCTTTGGCTTTTCCGCACTTTGGCTTTGGCGGGTGGAAAGAACACTACACTGGCTACTGTCCAGTTTGGCGGCTCTCCTATGCGCTACCACTTTGGACCAGCTTAATAGATCAGGAATGTGGTTGGGGATTGCAGCTTTTATTTCGCATGAAGCCTGGAACACAAATTCCGTTCCCAGATGCCGATCAGGTAAGAGAATTATTTGCCCATGTGGTGAAGCGTGCGATTACGGAGCAGGGGTGGCAACCAATTTTGGACATCGTGCGAGAAATGCCCTGCGATGAAGATTTTGAAAAATGGGATACCAACGCTCGCAAAGACTTCCTCCGCAGGTGGTATCACACCCGCTCCAAAAAGGTACAGACCGTTTCACTGGAAGGAATGCTGGAAAACAGTGATGACGACAGTCCTATTTTCCATATTCCAGATCCAAGCCAAAATGTAGAGGAATATGTGATCGCTAAGGACTTTGTGGAACGGTTTTTAGAGACCTTGCCCCTGAAAGATCGGCAGATTGTTGAACTGAGACAGGATGGATTTACTTACGAGGAAATTGCGGACAAACTGGGGTATAAAAACCACAGCGGAGTTATCAAACGAGTGGAGGCGGTAAAAAAGAAACTTCAAAAGTACAGATGCAGCGTATGAAAGCCACGCAGACCAGAAGGTTTAGCGTGGCTTTTTTGCGCTCAAGCCGGATGAAAAGAGGTGAAAATTCCCCCGAATTTTTGAAGGATCGCCGTTGAATGAACGATTGACTGTTTTTGTGTCGGTTATTTTCTGGAGAGCGCGCCACCGTGAAGCGAACGGAGTTCACGGTTTGGCGGGCTTTTTTTCATTTCCGGCAAATCCCACACAAAACAGCGAAACCGAATATTGCTCTTTGTGGGGCAGACATGGAAAGGAGAGAGAACAATGGGCATTCGAGAAGAAATCAAGTCCTATATCGTCCGTTCTGGCATGAGCATGACAGAGGTGGTGGATAGGCTGTACGACGATTACGATTGGAGCCGCAGCGTTCCCAATCTATCCGGTAAATTGCGTCGGGGTTCCCTGCGATACCAAGAAGCCGTGGAACTTGCGGATGTGCTGGACTATGACATTGTCTGGGTCAAGCGCAAGCGGTAAGGAGGTACAATGGCACAAAAAGCACAACACGCAATCTTACGCTTCGTCAAGCACAAGGCGGGGCCGGCAGGGGCATTGGAAGCCCACCACGAGCGCACAAAGGAGAAGTACGCCAGCAACCCGGACATTGACACTAGCAGGAGCAAAGACAACTTCCACATCATCCAACCTACGCAGAAGTACCGGCAGGAGATCGACAGCCGGATCAAGGCGGCGGGCTGCCGCACCCGGAAGGACAGCACCATGTTTGTGGACACGCTGATCACCGCAAGCCCGGAGTTCTTCACGGGCCGAAGCAAGAAAGAAGTACAAGCCTACTTCACCGAAGCGGTAGCTTTTATGGAGAAGAAGGTGGGCCGGGGGAACATCTTCTCCGCCGTAGTACACATGGACGAGAAAACGCCCCACCTCCACCTGTGCTTTACCCCCATCACGGAGGACGGGCGTCTGTCCGCCAAGGAGATTTTGGGCAACCGGGCGCAGCTCTCCCAATGGCAGGACGAGTTCCACGCCCACATGAAAAAGGCCTTCCCCGTCCTCAAGCGGGGCGAGAGCGCCCTTGTGACGAAACGCAAGCACATTCCCACATGGCTGTTCAAGCAGTCCATAGACCTCACCCGCCAGCAGCAGGCCATAGAAAAGGCGGTGTCGGAAATCGGGGTGCTGAACGCCGGGAAGAAGCGGGACGAGATTTTGGAGATGGTGGGGCCGTACTTCTCCCGGCTGGAGAAGCACCTGGGGCAGATGAAGAAGTACCAGGCCACCATCGACTATCTGACGCAGGAGAACGAGGGCTTGAAGGAAAAGGTCAACAGCGAAAAGAGCATACAGAAGCAGATGGAGGTGTTGACACTGAAAAAGGAAAACGAGCGGCTGCGGCGGTTTGTGGAGAGTATTCCCCCTGAGGTGCGTCGGATACTCAGAGAGCAGCAGCGCCAGCAGCGACCCAAAGATCACGATCTGTAAACCATCTTTGAGAAACACGGAGGTACATTTGGGTAGAAGAAAAAAGCTGATCAACAACACCGATATTCCCCAGCACCAAATCGAAGCAATCGCTCGCTGCATCCTGCCGGACATTCTGGCCTTCTATGAGAGTGAGGAAGGGCAGCGGGAGTTTTCTGAATGGAAGAAGCAGAGAGAAATGGAGAAGCAAGAGGTAAAAACAGAATAATGGCATAGCAAAAGCGGGGTGTCATCCGAAAATGGTGGCACCCCGCCTTTTTTGCGTTTATATGGATTTCTTCTTTTTCCGTGGTCCTCTTGGCTTGGAGGTCGGTTTACGCTTCACCCCGTTGCAAAAATAGGCGGTTTCGTAACGGTCAAAGAAAACAAATAATCCGAACCCATCTCCTATCGGAAACAAGTTCGGATTATATTGGTTTGGTGCCGGTGACCGGACTCGAACCGGTACGTTGTTGCCAACGAGGGATTTTAAGTCCCTTGTGTCTACCATTCCACCACACCGGCACATTTATTACAATTTAACACTGTAATTTAAATAAGTCAAGAGCGGAACTTTTTACCAGACTACGACGATTGTAGGAGTACAATACATATTGGACAGATGGATAAAAGCAGGTCATACATCTGCTTCTGGAGAGCCCGCTGGGACGGTACGGTGCAGTCACTGGCCTGCCAGCCCCGGCGTCCCCACGGCCACCCCCAACCAGCATACGGAGGAAGAGCTGAAGCTGATCCGAGATATGCGCCGCCGCAAATTCAATCTTGGCATAGCAGAGCTGTGGTGCCAGCTGCGGAAGTGGGCTATACCTGCCGCCGGGAGAGCCTGTTCCGCCTTCTGCATAAGCTGGGCCTGTCTCCTCCAACTAAGGAAAACAGTCTTATAAGCCCAAACCTCACTAGCAGAACGAGCAGCTGAGCTCTCCCGACCTGAGTGTAAAAGTAGTGACCTGCAATACATTACAGTCCCTGAACGGTGTCGGCCTCAATATACGGTGCCGAGCAGTTGTTCAAGTAGTATGCCCGCAGGAGGATTCAGGTAGAGTGCATTCAGCCCGGCAGCAGCTTTGATTTCCAACAGCAAGCAGGATTTGCTCGCTCCGGTCTTCACGCCCTGTTTTCCCAGGTGCCGGACATCCTCCATTTCAGCAGCAGCGCCGAATTAATTATCACCAGAACGGAGCCGGCATTGTGCACCAGCGCCCCGATCACCGGGTTCAATACCCCTGTCATAGCCAGCACTATTGCCACAAAATTCAGTGCCATTGAAAGGGACATGTTTATCTTTATTGTAGACATCATACGCCGGGCCAGGGCCAGCAGATGGGGCAGGTCTTTTATCTCATCGTTCACCAGAGCAATGTCTGCCGCTTCCACGGCGATATCGCTGCCGATGCCGCCCATGGCTATGCCCACATCTGCCTTCTTCAGAGCCGGTGCATCGTTTATGCCGTCGCCTATCATGCAGACCTTCTCATTGTTGCCCTGGTACTGCTCTATCTTCTCCAGCTTTTCCTCCGGCAGGCAGCCTGACCACAAATCCTGTATATTCAGCTGCCCCGCTATCATTCTGGCTGCAGCATCGTGGTCTCCGGTAAGCAGCACCGGCCTTATCCCCAGGCCCAGCAGCTGCTTCACCATCTCGGCCCCACTCTCCCGCAGGATATCGGCCAGGGCTATGAAGCCTGCGCACCTGCCGTCCACTGCCACATAAATTACAGTGCAGCCCCGGGAGATATACTCCTCCGCAGCCTCTGCCGTGCCCAGAAGCAGCTCAGCCCCCTGTTCCTTCAATAGCTGCTCATTTCCGGCCAGCACACACTTCCCATTAACCATGGCAGCCACTCCTCGGCCTGGCAGCATCTCAAAGTTTTTCGCCCGAGGCAATTCAGCTCCCAATTCTCTGCGGCAGCAGGCCACTATTGCAGCGCCCAGCGGGTGCTCGGAGAGCTGTTCGGCAGCGGCGCATAGGCTGTACAGCTCCTCCTTTTTCAGTTCTCCCTCCGTCCACACCTGCACCACTTCCGGCCTGCCGTAGGTCAGGGTACCGGTCTTATCAAAAACAACTCTGCTTACAGAGGCCAGCCGCTCCAGAGCGTCCCCCTCTCTCACCAGAAAGCCGTGCTTAGTGGCGTTGCCTATGGCGGCCATTATTGCCGTAGGCGTAGCCAGCACCAGGGCGCAGGGGCAAAACACCACCAGTATTGTCACGGCCCTTATCATCTCTCCAGTAACCGCCCAGGTTATGGCCGCCGCCGTCAGGGCGATCACCACTATCCAGGTTGCCCAGCGGTCGGCTATGCCCACTATCTTTGCCTTGCCCGCATCCGCAGATTTTACAAGGCGTATCATGCGCTGTATTGAGCTGTCCTGGCCCACCTTTTCCGCCCGCATCTCAAATGCGCCCAACTGGTTCACCGTCCCGCTGGACACTTCGTCCCCGGGCCCCTTATCTACCGGTAAGGATTCTCCGGTCATGACCGCCTGGTTTATGGAGGTTTGGCCGGAGACGATAATGCCGTCCACCGGCACAGTCTCTCCGGGCAGCACACGAAGCATATCTCCCACCTGTACCTGCTCGGCGTTTATCGTCTGCTCACCCTCTGCCGTCAGCAGCCGGGCAGTGCGGGGCGTAAGACGCACCAGCTTTTCAATGCCCGCATGGGCCCTTGCCACTGTCAGCTCCTCCAGCAGAGCTCCCAGCTGCATTATAAAGGCCACCTCACCTGCGGCAAATATCTCACCGATGACGAGGGAGGCTATCAGGGCCAGAGACACCAGTACATCCGCCTTTATATCAAAAGCCGTTACCAGCCCGATAAATGCCTCCAATACTATAGGCAGCCCGCACAGCACTATGGCTATCCAGGCCAGATCAAAGGGCAGGGGCTGCACCCCTGCCAGGCTCAATATCAGGGCAATCCCGGATATTATAAGGAAACCGATGTCTCTCCGCAGCCCTCCCAGGTCCAGAAGATGTTCCAGTTTTTCAACACAGTTATTTAAAATTCCTCTCATTACTGCCCTCCCTCTCATATACCCTAGGGGGTATAAGTATTATATCAAGGTGCCACATCCCTGTCAAGCCGGTAGGCACATTAAAAAAGGCAACCGATACCGGTTGCCTTTGAAATCTACTCTGAGCAGAGCTCATCCCATATTGGAGAAGCGTTCCACCGCTTTTGTAAAGCTCTCTATAGTTTTGTCCGCATCGCCGTGCTCTATGCCGTCCCGGACACAGTGCTTGATATGTCCCTCCAGCACCACCTTTCCGCAGCCGTGGAGAGCCGATTTGGCCGCGTTCAGCTGGGCCAGGATAATGGAACACATCCTCTCCCAAGGCCTTGGACATGGCCAGGTTCCGCTCGTCGGCGTGCATAACCGCAGAGATGATGTACTGTTCTCCGCCCACTATCTCTATGGCCGCTTTGTAGGCATCCTCATAAAACTGCCTGGCAAACTCATAGCCGCCGTGGTTATAGAAGTAGGCGGAGTTCACATCGAAGATGAGTTCTCCGTAGAGCTTGGCGTCCTCCTTCAGTCCCCTGGTGGAGATAAGCCCCTGCTCCTCCATCCAGGCGAACATCTCCGCATATCCACCATTGGGCTCTTTGAAATGTATATTCAGTTCTGTCCTTTCCGGGATTATGTCCGGGTTGGTGTAGGACTCCTTTTCTCTTTCATTGTGCCGCTGTGCATTTCCTATCTTTGCGGCAGTTAAGTTTACATTCCTTGCGCTGGTACGATGAATACCGTCGCCTCTTGCCATAGGCATTCCTCCTTATTGCTTTTGTCTTTTCCAGGGACTCACTTCCTGCGGGAAGTGTAATAACCCACTATGGTACTTTCATCCCTGGGCTGCAAAGTACCGTGGGGTCTCCGACGGGGCTTCGTCTCCTGAGGGAGCCGCCCGGCTTGCCAAGCTCTTGCCGGAGCAAACCGGGTGTGGCCAGCAGCACATTCTCCAAGTGCTGTTCTTCTGCCCACAGTCCCTGAGGCTCCCCCGGAGCTTCCGGGACCAGCAGCCCAGACTCTCTCCGTCTGAGCTGCCGTGACGGTCGTGACGATGGTGACGGTGTTTAGGACACCCCTCAAATCACCGTCACGACCGTCACTATCGTCACGCTTTCTCCGAAACAGGAGTCAACGTGATTTTTCTTCCGGTGTGATTCCTGCCGTTTTCATACTGGATGCCATATTCTTCAGCCAGTCTCCCGGCACTTACGTTCAGACGCTTTGTCAGTATATTAGGCTGCATATCAACTTGAAGCAGTGCTGTCAGTTCCGTGGGGCTGCCGCACCACGGCTCCGTTACCTGTTTTGCCACCGCTTCCAAGACAGGGTCAGGCGGCTCTCTGTGGGGCTCATTCTCCATCCGTTCCAAATTCCAGACCTGTGTATCCGGGTCTTTTTTGAGATAGAGGATCTGGTCTTGCTGATCCCGTCCCACTACATCAACGGTGGCTTCCAGCGCCGTCCGTTTTTCCTTCCGCATTAGTAGCGCGCCATCGGCACAGCCCATCAAGCCCGTGGTGCCGGAGATCATCTCGAAGGCATCTCCGGCGGGCTGCTTCCTTGTATGGTGGACAGTCAGCATGCAGACGCCATATCTATCTGCAAACTCTTTTAGCTTGCCGATTATCTCATAGTCGCTGGCATAGCTGTATGCCTCACTGCCAAGCTCTCGGATTTTCTGCATGGTGTCAATGACAATAAGCTTGGTGTCCGGGTGCTCCTGAACGAAATTGGCAAGCTGCTGGTCCAACCCATTGCCTATTTTTCCAGCCGCCACTGCAAAGTGGAGGTTGGGCGTATCTTCCACGCCGTACATCTTGAACATCCGCCGCTGGATGCGCTGGAAGTCATCTTCAAGGGCGAGGTACAGCACTGTTCCCTGGTGGACTTCGTATTCCCACAGTTTTTTTCCAGTACTGATATGGTATGCGATCTGCGCCACCAAAAAGGATTTACCAATTTTGGGAGCGCCGGCAAGGATATACGCCCCGGCATAGAGCAGCCCCTCAATAATTGGGGGCCTGCTCTTGTACTGGGTCTGGTACAGCTCGGTCATGGAGATTGTGTTCAAATAATTGGGGTCGACCATACGCTGTATTCTGCGGCACATCTCTTCCAGTTTTTCTTCGGGATTTTCAATTTCCTCATTGATTTCTGTCTCCAAAGTGGGTATACTATTCTCAGAATTGATTTGTTTGGACTGCCTTTCATCTGCGCCAACAGATGTTGCAAGGGCAGTCTTTTCTTTTGTCTCATTCACCATAGGCGTTTTCCTCCTTCATCCCATCCATAATTTCTGTCATAAAGCGAATCGTATCCAACAGTTCATCATCCACATAAGCCCCGGTCTCAATTAGGCGCAGCTCATCCAGCACAGCTTCAAGCTGACTTTTCAGTGCCTTATACACTCTCGGATTTCCCTGGACTACCACATCCCGGCACAGAAGCCGCCGGGTGATATAGTCCTGCTTTGTCAGGCCGGACAGTTTCACGAAAGTCTCCAGCTGCTCGTCCTCCTCCGGCGATACCCGGAACGCCACGGTTTTGTTTCTCCAGCGGTTGTGATTATCTTGATTTTTTGCCGACACAGCCATTACCCCCTTTCCACATTCAATTTTTCTGCCATTTCCGTTTGTTTGGTCGGAAATAGATGGGCATAGTTATATGTAATGTCAATGCTCTCATGGCCTACCCGGTCTGCGATGGCCGTTGCGGAAAAGCCCATGTCGATCAGCAGTGAAACGGCGCTGTGCCGGATGTCATGTATCCTGATCCGCTTTACCCCAGCTTCCTTTGTACCCCGGTCCATCTCCCGGTGAAGATAACTCTTGGTGAGGGGGAATATTCTGTCATTGTCGCCTACATCGTAGAGCATTTTCAGATAGTCCTGGATCTCATCAGCAAGAAATTTCGGCATGGTGATGATTCGGTTGCTTTTCTCCGTCTTGGGTGATGTTATAACATCACGTCCGTTGAGCCTCTGGTAGGATTTATTGATGGAAACCGTTCTTTTCTCAAAATCGAAGTCAGCCGGAGTCAGCGCCAGCAGCTCTCCCTCCCGTATGCCGCACCAGTAAAGCATCTCAAAGGCATAGAAGGAAACTGGTTTGTCCATCATCACCTCAGAAAATTTCAAATATTCCTCTTTCGTCCAAAACAGCATTTCCCGGTTTTTCTTTTTCCCCATGCTCCCAGCTTTTTTACAGGGGTTTTCTTTCAGGTTGTAGTACTTCACCGCATGGTTGAAAATCGCACTTAGCTGATTGTGAACGGTTTTGAGGTAAACAGGAGAATATGACTTTCCGTTCTCATCTTTGTGATTTATCAGCTCGTTCTGCCATGTGATGATTTGCTGTGCGGTAATGCTGCACATCTTCAGCCTTCCAAAGTAGGGCAGGAGTTTGGTTCGGATTAGGTGATCTTTGGTTGCCCAGGTATTTTCCTTGATGCGGCTTTTAATATCCGCTGTATAGAGTTCTACAAAGCTCTTAAAAGTCATATCCAGGTCAGCGGCAGCCTTATTGAGCTGTTCGCGCTCCCACGCCTGAGCCTCCCGTTTGGTTTTGAAGCCCCGCTTTTGGGTCTGCTTGCGCTCACCGTTCCAGTCGGTGTAGCGGTAGACTGCCCGCCAAGTGTTGGCCTTTTCTTCCTTGTATACTGCCATTACTTCTCCTTCCTTTCTGCTCCACCATAGCATAGCTTTTCCATGAAATATTTTCGGTTGACCCTTCCTGAAATGGTCAGGTAGCCGAGGCTTTTCAGCTCTGCGTTGAGCTTCTGCACAATTTTGTAGGCATAGGATTTGGAAATACCCAACTCCTGCGCCACCTCATCAACTTTCATAAATGACCACTGTTCTGTCATAGGCAAAATACCTTCCTTTCCTTGTCGTAATCATTTTGCTTTTGCCGTTTTCCCGCTCAGACTCTGACAGGCAACCCTTCCCGGCGCTGTGCCGTTTTCTTTTCTCCTTGGCACGCTCATATCATTGCCTGCTTCCCCGGATAAAGTATCTGTCGGACGATCATTCAGTTTTATGGTGTCTAAAAAACCCCTCACTCTACAAATGGACATTTTTTGCCAAAAATCAGGTGTCCGATTTGTAAAATTTCTATGAACTAAATATATTTGTTTAGTGCGTTGCCTATTATATTAAACATATAAGTTAAAGTCAAGTGGCTTGCGGAAAAATGTTAAACAAATTTATTTAGTTTTTCCTTGACTATCCTAAGCATATCTGCTATGCTACTTGTGATAACAGCCACAGAATGGAGTTTGATATTATGGCTATTGGAGAACGGATCCAGTTCTTTCGAAAACTGCGGGGGATGACCCAGAAGTACCTCGGTACCCAGGTGGGCTTCCCTGAGAGGTCTGCCGATGTACGCCTTGCCCAATATGAAACCGGCGCCAGGACCCCAAAGGCGGACATGACCGCAGCTTTAGCCAATATTCTGGATGTGTCGCCGCTGGCTCTGTCCGTGCCGGATATCGACTCCTACCTGGGTCTGATGCACACCCTGTTCACTCTGGAAGACAGGTACGGTCTGACTGTCAAGGAGATCGACGGCGAGACTTGTCTGCGTGTTGACCCGACCAAAGGCCGAGGCGCTCAGCAGCTCTTCCGTTCCCTGTGTGCATGGGGAGAGCAGGCTGCCAAACTGGAGGCCGGCGAGATCTCCAAGGAGGAGTACGACCGCTGGCGCTACCGTTATCCTGAGTACGATACCTCCCGTATCTGGGCAAAGGTTCCATCCCAGGGGCTGAGTGATTTGCTGGTGAAAGAGTTCAGAAAGCAGTCCGAAGAAGATAAATAAAATAAATAGAGCTAACTGACCTAATCAAAATCAGTTAGCTCTTTTCTTGTGAATAATGGAAAAATGTTGCCAAATCGTTGCCACAACTTCAAAAAATCACGACTTTTCCGGCTCTACAGCCGGTAAAGTGACTTTCTGAAATCATTCCCACTCTATGGTCCCCGTGGGTTTTGTCGTCAGATCATAGAGCACACGGCAGACGCCGGGTACTTCGGTCACGATACGCTTGGTCACGGTATTGAGCACGGAATAGGGCACTTCCTCCACGGTGGCGGTCATGGCGTCCAGGGTGTTCACCGCACGGATGATAACGAACCACTCCTCCACCCGGTGGTCATCCTTCACGCCCACGGTCTTCATGTCGGGAATGGCGGTGAAGTACTGCCACACCTTGCCCGCCAGGCCGTTCTTTGCAAACTCCTCCCGGAGTATTGCGTCGGACTCCCGCACTGCCTCCAGACGGTCACGGGTAATAGCGCCCAGGCAGCGCACACCCAGGCCGGGTCCGGGGAAGGGCTGGCGGTATACCATACTGTCGGGCAGGCCCAAAGCGGAACCGACAACTCTAACTTCATCCTTAAAGAGGAACTTCAGCGGCTCCACCAGCTCAAACTGCAGGTCCTCAGGCAGACCGCCCACATTGTGGTGGGCCTTCACCGGGCCGCTCTCCAGGATGTCCGGGTATATGGTGCCCTGGGCCAGGAACTCAATGCCGTCCAGCTTCCGGGCCTCTTCTTCAAAAACTCTAATGAACTCAGCACCGATTATTTTCCGCTTCTTCTCCGGCTCGGCCACTCCCGCCAGCTTGTCCAGGAAGCGATCCACGGCATCCACATACACCAGATTTGCATCCATCTGGTTGCGGAACACCTCTACTACCTGCTCCGGCTCCCCCTTGCGGAGAAGACCGTGATTCACGTGGACACAAGTCAGCTGCTTGCCCACAGCCTTGATAAGCAGGGCGGCAACCACAGAGGAGTCCACTCCGCCGGACAGGGCCAGCAATACCTTTTTGTCACCTATCTGGCGGCGCAGGGCGGCCAGCTGCTCATCGATAAAAGCCTGGGCCAGCTCAGGGGTGGTGATTCTCTCCATATTTTCCGGGCGGCGATTGTCTGCCATATGTTTTTCCTCCAAAATCATTTGAAATTTCATATAAACAAAACCGCAGGGCGGTCATGTTTCCACAGTGATAATTATTGGCCTGCCCTCACAGAGGAACTTGCCGTCTCTGACGGTAAGGGTGCTGCCGTCGATGAGGTTAGTATACTCCCCGTCGGCCAGTTTCAGGGCCACCTCTCCACTTTTTGCCTTAAGGCTGAAGACTCCCAGGCTGCGCCGTCCCTGGCTCTCCCGCTCCATCAGGGCAATATCCAGGGCATCGTCGGCAGAGGCGGTAAAGCTGTCCCGGCAGCCCAGACCCCGCTTTATCTCACAAAGCCCTGCCAGCAAGCCGCTGAGATCCCGACCGGTGTCCCGGCTGAAAACGTCCTTTTCAAAGAGGCTGGGCAAGTGCCTGTCCTCGAACTCCTGCCCGGCGTATATCAGCGTCGTACCTTTTAGGAAGTAGAGCATGGCGGTGAAGTTTATAAGGGCCGCCTCATCATCCACCAGGGAGGCTATACGGGGTTGATCGTGGTTTTCCAGAAAACGCAGTTTGTTGTAGTTGGCCGGGTACATGGCCTCCTGGAAATTCAGCATATCCGTGTAAGCGCTTAATGGCAGCTTCCCCTGTAGGTAGCGGTCGAAGCTCTCCCGGATATCGTATTCGTATTCCATATCGAAGGCGGCAAAGAGTTCACTGTCCCTGGTGCAGCACAGCCCGCTGCGCCGTGCCCAGCTGCCGAAGCTGAGGTGCACGCTCTCCGCCAGCCAGATGCATCCGGGGCGGACTTTCTCCACTGCCTCCCGGGCCTCAAGCCAGAAATCCAACGGCACAAAGGAAGCCACGTCGCAGCGGAAGCCGTCCACTATCCCGGCCCAGAAGCACAGGCTCTCTATCTGGTAGTCCCAGAGCTCCCGATTGCCATAGTCCAGGTCAATCACATCCGTCCAGTCCCCCACACGGTTGCCGGGGCTGCCGTCAGACCGTCTGTAAAACCAGTCCGGATGCTGCTCATAGAGCAGGGAGTCCGGAGAGGTGTGGTTATACACCACGTCTATGATACACTTCATGTCCCGGCGGTGTATCTCCTCCACCAGGGACTTGAAGTCCTCCATACTGCCATATTCCGGGTTGACACTTCGGTAATCCCGGTTGGCATAGGGGCAGCCTAGGCTGCCTTTTTTCCCCTTTACTCCAATGGGGTGTATGGGCATGAGCCAGATGATATCCGTGCCCAGGGCCTTTATACGGTCCAAATCCGGTATCAGGGCCCTGAAACTGCCCTCCCGGCTGTGGTTCCTCAGATAAACGGAGTAGATGACCTGGTTTTGCAGCTCCGCTTTTGTATTTGAAGCCATAGGCCGCCTCCCGGTTTTGCTGTCTTATTTGGAAATCCACGTACATATTATATCAAATCCCGCCATAAAGCAATCGTTTTCCGCAGAGCCGTCAAAGTTTGGCTTTACGCAGATTTTACACAGAGCCGGTAATGGATTTTATCCTGGTCGGTTATAGTATAGTTTGGTTAAATATGTAAAGCATGGGAGAGAAAGCCATGGATATTTTTGATGTACTCAGCCTTATAGGCGGGCTGTGTCTGTTCCTTTTCGGCATGAACATAATGGGTCAGGCCCTGGAGCGCCGGGCAGGTGGGAAGCTGCGCAGTCTGCTGGGCAAGCTCACCACCAACAAGATGGCAGGGCTGCTCACCGGTCTGGGCGTTACGGCTATAATCCAGAGTTCCTCAGCCACCACTGTTATGGTAGTTGGCTTTGTGAACTCCGGGCTCATGACCTTGAAGCAGGCCATAAACGTCATCATGGGAGCCAACATCGGCACCACCGTCACTGCCTGGATACTGAGCCTGGCAGGTATAGACAGCAGCAACGTCTTTGTCTCCCTTCTGAAGCCCAGTTCCTTTACCCCTGTGCTGGCCCTTATAGGTATAATCTTCTGCATGTTCAGCAAGAAGTCCCGGAGGCAGGACACCGGCCTCATCCTCCTGGGCTTTGCCACGCTGATGTACGGCATGGACAGCATGTCCGCCGCCGTGTCCGGCCTGCGGGACGTGCCCGAGTTTCAGCAGATCATCCTCATGTTCCACAATCCCTTCCTGGGCGTGCTGGCCGGCGCAGTGTTCACCGCCATAATCCAGTCCAGCTCCGCCTCCGTGGGTATACTCCAGGCCCTGTCCTCCACAGGCCAGGTCACTCTGGGGGCCGCCATTCCCATCATCATGGGCCAGAACATCGGCACCTGTGTAACTGCTATGATATCCTCCGTGGGCACCAACAAGAACGCCCGCCGGGCCGCCCTGGTACATCTGTCCTTCAACGTCATCGGCACCGCCGTGTGGCTCACGGTCTTCTGCATAGTCAAGGCCGTATTCGCCCCCGCCATCCTGGGCGAGAGCGCCTCCCTGGTGAGCATAGCCGTGGCCCACTCTGCCTTCAACATTCTCTGCACCATCCTGCTGCTGCCCATGACGGGCATGCTGGAGCGTCTTGTCCACCGCCTGGTGCCAGACGGGGCCGAGACAGAGGTGCTCACAGAGATAGACGAGCGCCTGCTCGCCACGCCCCCCATGGCTCTGGAGCGCTGCCACGCCGTGGCCTCGGAGATGGCCGATATGTCCGTATCCGCCCTTAAAGACGCCCTCTCCTGCCTGCTGTTCTACACCCCCCAGCTTGCCGCCGGGGTCCGGGACAAGGAGGACAAGAGCGACCATTATGAGGATATCCTCTCCTCCTACCTGGTGAAGCTCAGCAGTCTGCAGATAAGCGAGAGCGACAGCGCGGAGGCGGCTAAGCTGCTGAAGGTCATCGGGGATTTCGAGCGCATTTCCGACCACGCGGTGAACCTGGTGGAGTCCGCCGAGGAGATGCAGGAGAAAGACATCCAGTTCTCCGGCAGGGCCAGGGAAGAGCTGTCCGTTATCATCCCCGCCGTCAGCGAGATATTGGACATGACCCTGGAGGCCTTTAAAAAGGACGACGTGTCGGTGGCCCTCTCCGTGGAGCCCCTGGAACAGGTGATAGATTACCTGAAGGAAAAGCTGCGCACCGGCCATATACTCCGGCTCCAGCAGGGGGAGTGCTCCAGCGTGGCGGGATTTATCTGGTCCGACATCCTCACCAATCTGGAGCGCACCGGAGATCATTGCTCCAATATTGCAGGATGCATTATCGATATGTCCCACTATGAGATGCACCTTCACGAATCTCAGCGGGAGTTCAGGAACACCAGCGAGGACTACCGCCAGAATTATCTGCGCTATATGAACAAGTATTCTCTGCCGGCCCCCAAGGCCGGGAGCTGAGTCTGCTGTGGGTTTAAGTCAGGATGATATGAATCTTTCTATGGCAAGGGCCTGGAAAACTAAAGGTTTTCCAGGCCCTTGCCATACTGCTTTGCAGTAATAAGCGGGTAATCATCGCTCTTTTTCCATTACAAAGTTTGTGAGAAGCACCCCTTGTCTCTCCACCTTCTGCTCCTTTATCACCCTGTAGCCTCTCTTCTCGAAAAAGGGCCTTGCGGTAATGGAAGCGTGAACCAAAATATTTCCCTGCACAGCCTCTTCCAGCCGGTCACAGATAGCCGCAGCTATTCCTTCCCTCTGGTGGTGGGCATGGACATACAGTCGGTCAAGGTAGGCCGTCTTGCCTATGTCTCCAAACCCAACTATGGTGCTGCCCTCCAGTGCGACAAGACTGAAGTGCTCCCTAAAAGAGCGGTCCCATACGTCCAGGTCCACTTGTCCGGTGGCCCATGCGTCCAGCTGCTCCTTCGTATAATCTGCGGCATTGACAGTGTGTACTGTATTATAAAACAGCTCCGCAAGCTCCCTGCAATCTGAGGATCGGTACTCCCTTATTATCATTTTTTTACCTCAAAGCACCAATTTATTAAAAACTCCTTAGCATACTACGCTCCACCATTTTGTCGGAGTAATCCACTGTGAAATAACCATAGAGTATGTGAAGCAATGCGTCTTTTATAAATGAAAAACACAGCTGATAAAGGTCTTTTGTGTTTTCCTGCTCTCAAACAGCACCTACCTTTTAGTCCAGAGGCTTTCCGCAGAACTGGCAAAACTCCCCCTCGTTTTTTCCTAATTGTTTTCCACAATGGGGGCACCTGTTGAAAAGGAAATGGGGAAGCAGGCTCGAGAAAGCAATTACAGCGCCAACTGTAAATAAAGCTTCATGTAGGCTGCCCAGCAACATGACCACAGTGCCCAGGATCAAAAGCAGATTCCGAAGTTTTCGTCCCTTTTTCACCGACATAGCCGCAGCCCTCCAAAGTCATTGATCGCTTGTTTTCTACATTGTATCACAGATCTTACTGTATTGCTATCCTCACCACCAACAGAAAGCTTCGTCCCGGGCTGCTTCTGAGGCTGTAGCCGTCCGTCCTTATTGCATTTCCCCCGCCTCGGCCTTATAATTGTGGGCGTTCAAAGGAATCATTTTTGGAGGTGCCGCCATGGTGCATCTGCTGCTTGCTCTTATTTACCTGTCCTTTATAAGCTTGGGGCTGCCCGACGGGCTGCTGGGAGCCGCCTGGCCCAGCATGTACGCCGAGCTGGGAGCTCCCGTGTCCGCCGCAGGCATAGTCTTTATCATAATCTCCGCAGGCACCGTGGTATCCAGCCTGCTCAGCGAACGGCTGAACCTTAAGCTGGGGCCGGGAAAAGTCACTGCCTTCAGTGTGGCCATGACCGCCGCCGCCCTTATGGGTTTTGCCTCCTGCAGCTCGCTGTGGCAGCTCTGTCTCTGGGCCATACCCTACGGGCTGGGCGCCGGCAGCGTGGATGCCTGTCTCAACAACTATGTGGCCCTCCACTACGCCAGCCGCCACATGAGCTGGCTCCACTGCATGTGGGGCATAGGCGCCTCCGCCGGGCCTTATATCATGGGTGCAGTGCTCACCGCCGGTGGCCACTGGAGCCGGGGCTATCAGCTCATCGGTATAATACAGACAGTTCTCACCGCCGTACTGCTGCTGAGTCTGCCTCTGTGGAAAAGCGGCTCCGCCGGGGAAGTCCCCAAGCGCCAGCCTCTCAGTCTCCGGCAGATCTCCCGCATCCCCGGGGTAAAAGCCATGCTCCTCAGCTTCTTCTGCTACTGTGCCACTGAACAGACCGTGGGGCTCTGGGCAGGTTCCTATCTGGCTCTCCACCGGGGCATGGGGGCGGAGCTGGCCGCCTCCTTTGCCGGGCTCTTCTACATGGGCATTGCCCTAGGCCGGGGTCTCAACGGCTTTTTCACCCTGAAATTCTCCGACACTCAGCTGACCCGGGCGGGCTTCTGCATAATCCTGCTGGGCATAGCCGCCGTGCTGCTGCCCCTTGGCAACACTGCTGCCCTGATCGGGCTGTCCCTTATCGGTCTCGGCTGCGCCCCGGTCTATCCCAGTATCATCCACGCCACCCCGGGGCGCTTCGGGGCGGAGCGCTCCCAGGCCGTCATCGGAGTTCTCATGGCCAGCGCCTACCTGGGTAACTGCCTGATGCCGCCCCTCTTCGGCCTCATCGCCAACCATATAAGCATCTCCCTGCTGCCCGTTTATCTGCTGCTCATTCTGGCTGTGATGGCCTCCATGCACGAGACGGCTCTCAGAAGATGCCGGGAACATTAAAAAACTGTGCTGGGCTTTTTGGCTCAGCACAGTTTTTTTCTTGCATTTGTAGGATCAGGTCCTGTCACTCCACGGTGACCAGCCCGTCCTCACCCACAGTGACTGTCATACCCGTCTGGACATAGTTGAGGAAGTCATCCCCCAGGCTGTCCACAACAGGCATTTTCGCCTCGGTCCACACATCCCCCAGGATGGCCCCGGAGGCCGCCAGGGAATCAATAGGCAGGCTGAAGAGCATGCAGGCGGGCTGCTTGCCCAGGGAGCACACAGTATAGAGCACCATACCCCCGGTGGTGGAGCCTATGGTCATAGGCAGACACAGGGCCTTGCCCAGCATGGGCTTTTTATAGATGTCGGGGTTGTTCTGGTCGCCGCATTTCACCTGCTTGTCCCCGAACATTATGGCCATCTGATAACTGGCCAGGGTATTGAATCCGCCCCGGCTCACCAGTGCTTCAGCGGTGCAGGTGCCGGGCACTACGACACGGCCTTTGAACTGCTTCATATCTTCCCCTCCTTGCTGGTAATGATGTCCAGTATCTCGCTGTCGGTGTAGTATCTGGCGCTGGTGTAGGTGCGCAGCTTATTGGAGGAGGTGATGACCGCCTTCTTCTTGCAAAGGGGATTGTTCATGTACATCAGCGGGCATATATAGCTGACAACGACGCCGTAGCTGGCCAGTCTCCCGGCGCATGCGGTCTTGTTCAGCTCCTTAATAACGGCGGGGGAAGCAGTGAATACCGTGGGCACGGTGACCTTGTCCAGGCCGTTTTCTCTGAGTTTCGCCTCGATGGCGTCTGCCCAGTCCTCCATCTGTTTAAGCGTCATGTGGGGACAGCCCACAAAGCACAGCTGGGGCTTTGCGTCGGGATTCTTCCAGATGACGGGGTAGTTGGCTTTCACCCGGGCAAGCTCTGCGTCATCGATAATATAGACCTGGGCGTTCTCCTTGATGAGGCTCTCACCCAGCTCCTTTGCCTCAGGGGTGAGGTTTGCAATATGGTATAGACCCACAGCCCCGTTAGAGGCGGTTGCCGCACCGAAGTCCTTCAGGTATGTGCAGTTTTCCTCGTTGAGCTCCGTTCCCAGCCACTTCTCCATACCCTTTATATAGGGCACGTCCTCCATGACCTTCATGCCTATTGCCGAACCCAAAAGCTGAGCCTCCGGTTTTTTCTCGCAGCGGACCTCCACCACCCAGTCGGCTTTGCGGCCTTCGTCGGTGAGCAGGCCGAACTCCGGCACAAAACCGGCAATGGAGCCCATCAGCTCCAGCATGCCGGAGTTGCGGTTGCAGCGGGCTCCCAGTACGGAGTTTGCATACACCACGGCGGAGGACTCGGCCCAGGAGAGCACATCCCCCTTGCCGGGCTTGTTGCCCATCTGATCCACATAGCAGGTGCAGCTGTAGGCGTCGTCGTCCACTATGCCCAGCTTGCGCATCTGTTCCTCATAGCGCTGCTGCTGGGTGTACATTATCTTGTTGAAAACTATGTTCTCCAGAAAGGAGCTGGGCACATTTTTGTCCAGGGGCCTGGGGTCGGCGGTAAACTTCTGCCCGGCGGTGAGCCCGGCGGAGATGAGCTGGTCGTACATGTCGTAGACCGGAGCCATGACCTTCAAGCCAAAGCTGATGACCGTGTGGCCGTATTTGCTTGTGACAGGTACCATGCGCTCAGCGCCGAAGGTCTCGCCGTACATCACCAGGGTCTTGACCACCTTGGCCATCACCTCTCCCTGGGCCCCGTCCAGCAGCGCCTGCTGCTCGGCTGTAAGATGCATATTATCACTGCCTTTCATACTTTAAAAATTTTGATTGTCTAAATTCTATCATTTCCAGCGGTAAAAGTCAATGGAGCTGCCGGGAGCCCACTCCGGAAGAAATTTTTTTGAAATTCTCGGGGAAAATATTTCTGAAGCCCTTGCAATCTGTACATAATTCTGATATTATATCAAGGCATTTCGCACGGGAGCGGACTTTCCCCCATGTGGTCCCGGTTTCGGGGCTTGGTGGAGGGGTTGAAACTCCCGGAGGAAAATAACAAAATTTGGAGGAAATCAAATGTCAGTAGTATCCATGAAGCAGCTGCTGGAAGCCGGTGTCCACTTCGGTCACCAGACCCGCCGCTGGAACCCCAAGATGGCCGAGTACATTTACTGCGAGCGCAACGGCATCTACATTATCGACCTTGCAAAGACTGTGAAGAAGCTGGAAGAGGCTTATGACTTTGTCCGCGACCTGGCTGCCAACGGCCAGTCCATCCTCTTTGTGGGCACCAAGAAGCAGGCCACCGATTCCGTGAAGGAAGAGGCTAGCCGCGTCGGTATGCACTATGTGAACGCCCGTTGGCTGGGCGGCATGCTCACCAACTTCAAGACTATGCGCACCCGCGTTGACCGTCTGGCCCAGCTCAAGAAGATGCAGGAGGACGGCACCTTCGACATGCTGCCCAAGAAGGAAGTCATGAAGCATCTGGGCGAGATGGAGAAGTTGGAGAAGTACCTGGGCGGTGTCAAGGAAATGAAGAAGCTCCCCGGCGCTCTGTTCGTGGTTGACTCCCGCAAGGAGCACAACGCCATTGCCGAGGCCCGCAAGCTGCACATCCCCATCGTGGCCATTGTCGACACCAACTGCGACCCCGACGAGGTGGATTACGTTATTCCCGCCAATGACGACGCCATCCGCGCCATCCGTCTGATCGCCGCCACCATGGCCAACGCCGTGCAGGAAGGCCGCCAGGGCGTTGACGCCGTGGCTGAGACCGAGGCTGTCGCCGTTGAGGCTGAGGCCGCCGCTCCCGCTGAGGAGTAATATAAAACGAATCCGGGGCGTCGGCGCTTTCGCCCGCGCCCCTTTTCTTGAGAAAATTTACAGGAGGAATGATTAAAATGGCATTTACCGCTCAGGATGTAAAGACTCTCCGTGAGATGACAAATGTTGGTATGATGGACTGCAAGAAGGCCCTCACCGAGACTGACGGCGACATGGACAAGGCCGTTGAGTGGCTGCGTGAGAAGGGCCTGGCCAAGGCCGCAAAGAAGGCCGGCCGTATCGCCGCCGAGGGCATGGTGGATACTTATGTGGACGAGAACGGCGTGGGCGTGATCGTCGAGGTCAACTGCGAGACCGACTTCGTCGCCAACACCGATCGCTTCAAGGATCTGTGCCGCGATTTCGCCAAGCACATCGCCGCTGCCGCTCCGGCCAGCGTTGAGGAGATGCTCGCTCAGCCGTTCTACACGGACGCGAGCAAGACCGTCAACGATCTGATCGGCGAGGCGACCGCCTCCATCGGCGAGAAGATCTCCGTGCGCCGCTTTGCCCGCTTCGTGGCCGAGCACGGCATGGTGGATACCTACAACCACATGGGCGGCCGCATCGGCGTTATGGTCGAGCTGTCCTGCCCGGAGGTCAACGACGAAGTGAAGGCGCTGAGCCACGACCTCGTCATGCACATCGCCGCCGCGAACCCGCAGTATGTGCGCCGCGACGAGGTGCCGACCGATAACCTCGAGAAGGAGCGCGAGGTGCTGACCCAGCAGGCGCTCAACGAGGGCAAGCCGGCGAAGATCGTCGAGCGTATGGTCGAGGGCCGCATCGAGAAGTACTACAAGGAAGTCTGCCTCCTCGAACAGCCGTTCGTCAAGGATCCCGACATCAATGTGACCAAGATGCTCGGCGGCAAGGCCGACGTCGTTCGCTTCGTGCGCTTTGAGCGCGGCGAGGGTCTTGAGAAGCGTCAGGACAACCTCGCGGCGGACATCGCGGCTGAGCAGGCCAAGATGAAGAAGTAATTTCTTCCCACACAGGGGCATGCGCAAGCATCGCCCCTTTTTTTGAAGACACGGAGAGGAGAAACACCATGGCAAAGTATAAGCGCGTTCTCATCAAGCTCAGCGGCGAGGCGCTGGGCGATCATGGCCGCCTGTTTGATTTTGAGCAGATCGACCGTGTGGCCGACGTGATCCGCCAGCTTCACGAAACGGGCGCGGAAATCGCCATCGTGATCGGCGCGGGCAACATCTGGCGCGGCCGTCAGGGTCCGGCGGCGAAGATGACCGCCGTCAACGCGGATCACATGGGCATGCTCGGCACGGCGATCAACTCCATCGCGATGCAGGACGCCGTGGAACGTCAGGGCATTGCGAGCCGCGTGATGAGCGCGGTGGAGATGACGCGCTTCTGCGAGCCGTACACCTACCGCCGCGCCATGCGTCATCTGGAAAAGG
>ERZ827478.744-NODE-744-length-29378-cov-23.061385_pt1 | contig 29378 bp, 26 predicted proteins | sample MGYA00519705_ERZ827478 | MGnify/ENA primary metagenome ERZ827478 (study PRJEB31778, sample SAMEA3449318) | human gut metagenome | biome: human gut; feature: human-associated habitat; material: faeces | place: United Kingdom | collected 2010/2012 ... | reverse complement strand
GCTGGCGGGCATGGTAAAGGTATATTTGCCGTTGCCCTTGTCAGTCAGCTTCAGTTCCTTACCATTCTTGTCGGTAACGGTGAGGTCATCCAGTTTGAAACCATCGTCCGGCTTGACGGTGATTGTCACGGTATCACCACGCTCGGCGTAGCGGCGGTTTGCTGTCACTGTGCCGTTCCGGATGTCCTTGCCCACCTCAATGGCGTAAGTCGGGTCGCTATCGTCGCCACCGGAGCTTTTCCGAACCAGAGCGTTGATCGCTTCCTCAATGACCTTCGCCATTGCATCTACCTCACTCTGCTCGGTAATGTTCTTGCCTCGGACAACGGCATTCACAGCGGCTTCCACGCCAGAAAAATCCATGTAGTTATCTTTGTTCAGTGCATTTGCCTTGGCAATGGCTGCGTCAACCTTAGTGTAGTCGGCAGGTAAATAAGTCATTGCAATGGTCTGCATATGAGTTGCTGTGTCAGCCGTAATCTCAATATCGGAAGTGAAAACCGCACAATTATCTGCGCTGACCTCAACTTTGTAAGTGCCCGCCTCCAAATCAACAGGGCTTGCTACTTTCTGACCGTCCACTTTAATGACTACATTCGCCAACACAGCAGGTGTTACAACAAAAGAAACCGCATATTTCGGTGCAGGCAAAAGGGGTGTTCCATTAGAATTAAATCGATAATTGCCACCAGCAGCAGTGATTTCATTAAAGAAATCTTCCGTTTTCATAAAGTCAAGGGTCTTTTCTGTTCCAGCATCCTGATACTTAAAGCAAGCCGGGACATTTTCAGTTTCCATGAAATAATTGTTTTCAAAAACAGGTGTATCAGAAGAAACACCGCCTGCAATACCGCCTAAACGCTTATAAGGTGTAGTGGCAGTATATTGAGATAAATCCATTTCACCGGCGAAATAGCAATGTCTGATTTCTGTACCTGCACCAACTATCCCTGCAATGCCGCCGAAATCTGTAGTTCCATTGCCAAAAGGAACCATTTTCCCTGTGGAATAACAATTGATAATCTTTGAGGCTTGAAACAACTGCCCAACAATTCCGCCGGTACAAGGTGTCCAAGAGGTCAGATTGCCTGTATTAGCACAATACTGTACGGTACTGTTTTGAGCAAGACCTACGATACCGCCCATCTGAAAAGAGGTGACATCCTTCGTTATTGAAAAATTCCCCTTGTTTTGGCAGTATTCAATCGTGCTATTTATTGCATATCCGCACATAGCCAACAGTACCGTTAATATATTTGTCTGTATCCGTGAACGATACATCTGAAACGCAATCAAAAATTTTACTGTCTGCTGCAACACCCGCTACCGTTCCAAAATAGACATACCCTGCATTGGACACATCCAGCTTGCCTTGAATTGTCAAACCGGAGATTTCAGCGCCGTAAACCTCACTGAAAAATCCGAAAGACGGATACTCTGACTTTCCATAGTTTTCGGAAAAATCCAAATTGGAAATCGTATGCCCGTTTCCATAAAATTTGCCGCTGAAGTAATGTTGCAGAGTTCCATCAGCAGCAAATACGCTACCAATCGGTTTCCACGCAACGTTCGTTAAATCCAAATCTGCATCAAGAGATACAACCGCATCTGTTTTATCGTCATATTCGCCATTGTCTACAGCTTTTGCAAATTGCAAAAGCTCATCTACTGTTGTAATTGAGATTTTGCTGCTGTCCGCTGCTAACACTGCCGTGGGCAGCAGCGTAAAGCACAGCGCCAGAATAAGAAGCAGACTTCCGATGCGTTTTTTCATGGTGTATCCTCCTTTGTATGATGGTCAAAATTTTGTTCATGCCCGCCTGACCACAGCGGGCAAAGTCCACAGGTTACAGAGCGGTATCATCCCGTGGGTACCCACGGGATGAGGGGCGCGCCCCTCATCATAAGTTTTTCGCTTCATACTGATTCATAATAATTATATCCGCATTTTTGCAAAATGTAAATCGTTCTAAAGTATGAGGATGGATAAAATTTTTGAATATGCTACTCGCCTTCACGTTTTACAACATTCAGCCATTTCTTTTTCCATGTATTAGGGTGGATCAGCAGGGTTGGCTTCCCCAACGCAAGGGCATAGGCCATTCATAGGTGCCGTTTTTGCGCTGATTTTCTCCGGTCTTGAGGACACGCCCATTCCTATCTTTGCGCTTTTCCGCCAAATCGCACACTCCTTTCTGGAAAAGCGCTCCAATATGTATGATAGAATTATCATAACACATTGGAGCGCCTAACAGCTTTCGGTATATACGTCAAGTATTCGCATTGCAGCAATGTTCCACGCCAATTCCCTGCCGTGCAGAGTAAAAAGCTCCCGCCGAGGATGATCTCAGCGGGAGCTTTTTATTGGATTGCCGATTCGCCTTACTTCCCCTGATAGGCTCTGTAAAGGAAAGTGACGATTTGTGCGCGGGTGCAGCTATTGTCTGGCCCGAACAGGCCATCACCAATGCCGTTTGTGACGCCGTTCTCCACGGCCCAGTCCACCGCGTTTGCATAGTAGCTGTCGGCGAGCACATCGCTGAACTCAGCCTTGCTATCGACCAGCTTACCAATGGCACGGAACAGGAAAGTCACGCTCTGGGCACGGGTGCAAGTGGCGTCAGGACTGAATTTGCCATCGCCCGTGCCGGTGGTGATACCATTCTCTACTGCCCATGCAACTGCCTTTGCATAATAGGCATCCATGGACACATCGGCGAAGCTGCTCATGGTCTTGGGTTCGGGGGAACCGGCAGCACGCCACAGGAAGGTGACGATCTGTGCGCGGGTGCAAGGCTGGTTCGGCCCAAAGAGGCCGTTGCCAATACCGCCGGTGATGCCCTTCTTGGCGGCCCACTTCACAGCCTCATAGTAGTAGGCGTCGGTGGGAACGTCCGCGAAGTCCAGCGTCTCGATCTCAGCGAATTCCGCGGAAACCGTCACCTTGGAGGCGGGCATGGTAAAGGTAAACTTGCCGTCGCCCTTATCCTTCACCTTGATCTTGCTGCCGCTGGCGTCCTTCACGGTCAGGGTGTCCAGCTCATAGCCGCTGTCGGGCTTGACGGTGATGGTCACGGTGTCGCCCTTGGAGGCGTTCTTCGGGCTGACGGTCACGGTGCCGTGCTCGGTCTTGCTCGGGGTAGAGACGGAGTAGGTCGGGTCGTAGGAGCTGCTGCCGCCGGAGTAGGGCGCAGAGTAGCTGACCGTCCAGACACCGTTCGCGGTGCTGCTCACATAGTAATTGCTTGCCAGAGCGCCGGAGGGGTTTGTCAGATACACGCCGGAGGTCAAGCCGGATTTTGCAAGAACCGTGTAGGTATAAGCGCCCTCGCTGCCAGCGCGCTTGACGATGTTGGTGTTGCCGTTGCCCACAACGTGAACGCTCGGGTCGCTGCTGAACGTGCCGCCAGAAACGGCGATGGTTGCTTTAGACGTACTGCTCTTAACAATTGCCGCCTTTGTTCCGGCAAACTGACCGCCGGAAATGTTCACAGCCGCATTTAGGCTGCTGACTTCGGCAACAGCGTATGTGGCACCGGTGAACGTACCACCGGACACGGTAAGAGTACCAAGATCAATCTCAGCACCACAACCACAGTTGTAAATGCCGTATGTCTCAGCGTTAGCGTCACTTGCAGCAGTAAAGGTACCGCCTGTGATCTCTGCAATATTGTGATTCTGAACAACGGCCTGATAATGGTTGCTGAACGTACCGCCATTGATCGTTAACTTTGCGCGGTCATCGTTCTTGATCGTATTCAGACCGCCGCGGAACGTACCGCCATCAATCGTCAGGATAGGCTGGTCAAGCCCCTTATTAGTGCTGTAGTCGTTGGCGTCAAAGTATCCATTAGAAACAAGGCTGGAGAATTTACCAAGAGCGGCATTGTTCCCAGCAGTTTGCACGGTTGCGCCATCATGGATGGTCATGGAGCCGACATTCTTGATGGTGTACCAGGAGTTGGAACCGCTGTCATTTGAAGTCTTACCGTTTTCTTTAGAGCGATCAAAGGTACCGCCATTTATGACAACAGTTCCCTTATTGTACAGCGCACCTTTAGCGTGAGAAATATTATCAACCCTACCCGTTCCCGTGATGGTCAAGTTACCATTGTTCAGAATGGTGTGATCATCCACGTTGGTCAAGGTCTTACCGTTCAGGTCGAGCGTGATGGTCTTGCCAGAGGGAATGGTAATGTCTTCCTTGGTATCCTTCAGAAGGGTGACGGTGTCGCCGGTGTTGGCTTCGTTGATGGCGGCGGTGAGGGTGGTGTACTCCTTTGCCCCGATCATAGCGACCGTATCCTCGTTCGGCTTCATCCAATGACCCTTCGAAACCTCCACAAGCACTTCGTTGGCGTTCTTGTTAACAATATCGCCGTAAGCACTACCGGCGGCAACGACCTTGTTGTCAATGATCACAAGACCGGCTGTGCCGACCTCTTTACGGCCGAAGATGCTGTCTTCGGGCTTTTGGGGGTCTGCATTTTCCTGCGTCAAGCTATTCTGGCTTGCGGAAGTAGCAGCGTCAACGGTGACCTGACCGACATTCGCCGTGCCGACCAGATCGCCGACGCGCCAGCTCTTTCCCGTCTCAGTGCACTTCAGAGTGCTGTCCTTTACAGTGCAGCCCGTGATGGTGTGGTAGGTGGCGGGATTCGCACCGGCGTGACCGATCAGGCCGCCGACAGAGCCATTCGCCTCAATCGTCACATTCTCGACGGAGCAGTTTGTAAGCGTGACCTTGGTATCGACCGGGCCGTCGTTCGGGTTGTTATAGCCGGATGTCCAGCCGATCAGACCGCCGACGCGCGCGCCGCCGGTGCTGACAATTTTGCTGTTCTTCAGATGGCAGTTATCCAGTTCGATTCGAGTCATGGAATCCACGCAGTTGATAAATGCGCCGATTCCCTGAGCATTCGTTGTGTCGTTGATATCCGCACCAGCAATGGTCAGATCCTTGATCACAATGCCGGATTTGCCCGCAAAGCCGCCCGCAAACAAGGGGGCGCTCAGGCCGGTGATGGTCTTGCCGTTGCCGTTCAGGGTGATGACGCCCTGACCATGGTATCCATCCACCTCCACCGGCGTCCAGTTCTTACCGGTCATATTGATGTCGTCCAGCAGCTCGATCACGGTGTCGCCGGTTTTGTTTGCGGCCGCAAAGGCGTCGGCGAGGGTGGGATACTCGGTATCGCCGATTTTGGCAACATACGACATTTTAACCTCGCCTGTGGTCGCGTCAAAATTTGCACCAGGCGCAAGGTAGTCATTGTTGATTCCTCCGGGGAACGTACCGGCTGTGATGTTGAACTCGTTCTTGGCGGCTTCGGCATCCTTTTGGGCTGTAATATTAAAGTCACCGCTGATGCCGGTGCCGTTGGCCTCGATGGTGACTTTCTGCTCGCCCTTAGAGCCTTCAATGTCCTTCTGAAGCAGGCCCTTAGTGCAGTCCGTAGCGGTCACAGTCGTCAGCGTGATATTCGTAGGCTTGGAAGCAACGATAGCCGCCTTTTCAGTCAGACCGTCAAAGCTCGTGTCCGTGACCGTCACCGTGGGCGCAACATCCAAATCCCCCTCGTTGTAGGTCTTGATGCCGCGCGTGCCGGTGAAGGTGCTGCCCTTCACTTCGGTATTGCCGCCGTAGTTCCACAGATTGAACTTACCAGAAGTATCATTGGTGAACTGGCATCTGTCAAACACCGTCTTGCCGTACTGGTTGTTGCACACGCCGTTCGGGAAAACACAGTTCGTGTAGGTCACGGTGTTTTCCGCCGCGCCGGTGTTGCGGAGCCAGCAGGTGAAGTAATTGGTGCTGTGACCGTAGTCACCACCATAAGTTGGATTAGGTTTGCTCAGCTTCAGGTTTGTAAAACTGACATCGATGTCGTACTTCTGATCAGCCAAGATTGCAAGACCGCCGGTGATGCAGATTTCCGCATCGTCGTTTATGCCAACGAACGCGACCTTGGAGAGGTCGGCCAGACCAGCTTTTGCGACCTGCACCCAGCCGGTATCAGTCACATCAACCTTACCACTGATCTCATAGGTGATGACGCCGTTTTCGTCAGGCGCCGCCGCATTGACGGCGTCGCTAAACGAACTATAGGTCTTCCCCCCTACCTTGATCGGTCCAGCGCCTGTCGCCCCCTCCGCCAGGGCTGCCGTCGGTAAGAGCGACAGCGCCATCGCGAGGCATAGTAAAATGGATAGCAGCTTATGTTTCATAATGATCCTCCTACAGTATATGTTTTCTGCGGCTCCCCGCAGTTTGGGCACTTATTTTTACCGGCTCCGCCGGAGGTTCACTTAAAATCGCTGTGCATCGGTCCAATGGCCGGCCCGCGCAGATTGGACAGCCGCAGCGCTGCTTTCCCGTGCGGCTGCTGACGACCGCCCGCCACGCATGGCCGTTTTCACACAGCCACCAGACCCTCCGGCTGCTGCCGGGCGTCACCTGCTGCGGCGTGAGGCTGCCGTTACGTGTTGGGTGCCACTGCGAGGCAACGACCGGCTCTATGGCCGCGAGGTCGTTGAAGCCGGGCAGGACCTTGCGGTTGGCGCAAAACGGACAATCGCTTCCGCTCCGCACGCGGTGGGAGATGGCGGCGGGGTAGGAATGTCCATCTTCGCAGCGCCACCACACGCGGCGGTTGGAGCCAGGAAGCACCGTCTCCGGCGTCAGAGCGCCGTTTTTCGCAGCGTCCCATTGGGCGGCAAGCAGCGGGTATTGGGTGGCGAGGTCGTTTTCGCCGGGGACGACCGTCTTTCCTCCACAGGCCGGACAGCCTGAGCCGCGCACACGGGACGCGACAGAGGCGAAATAGCTGTGCCCTTTGGGGCATTTCCACCAGACTTTTTTCAGCGTTCCCGCGGCGACCTGCGTCGGGAGCAGGGAGGCGTTCTTTTCCGTGTCCCATTCGGCGGCAAGCGCGGGATACCTTGCCGCGAGGGAGTTTTCGTCCGGCAGAACAACGCGCCCCGCGCAGACGGGACAGCCCGTTCCCCGCGCGCGGATTCTGACTTCGGAACGATAGGAATGGCCTTGGGGGCATCGCCACCATACCTTTTGATGGCTTCCGTAGGTCACATCCTTCGGCGTGAGCGGCGCATTGCGTTCATCGTCCCATTGTGCCAGCAGGTGAGTTTGTTCATGCCCGGCGCAGAAATCGTACAGAGACGGATGAATCGCTGCTCACCTCCCGCAGAATACTTGTCCGCCTGCAACACAGGCGGAAGGGTCTTTTATCACGCATTGTGTATCTGGCATAGTGGATAAAAAAGTACAGGTTGCCGACCACAGCGATATACACAAAATCTATATCTTTACCATAGCACACCCCCAACAGAATATCAATAATACAAGGGCCTAAAATCGACTAAAAAAGCGTACTTTTTTATCCAGCCCTTTTTACTTTCTACGTTTTCCTAACAATTTCTTTACACACGTCATCCTGAGCCCAGAGCAAAAAGCTCCGGTGGGTGACGCCCAGCAGTTTTCCTGCTGCCCGTGCGGACAGCTCGCCGCGCTCCCAACGTGCTTTGACTTCGCCGAACCCTTCCGGCAGCACCTTGCGGGGCCTGCCGAATTTCACGCCACGCGCCTTCGCTGCGGCGATCCCTTCCGCCTGCCGCTGGTGAATGAATTCGCGCTCTGTCTGCGCCACATAGGATAGCAGCTGCAGCACGATGTCTGCGATCAGCGTTCCGGTGAGATCCCGGTTCCGCCGTGTGTCAAGCAGAGGCATATCCAGCACGACAATGGCCGCGCTCTTCTCCTTGGTGATAATGCGCCATTGCTCCAGGATCTCTTCATAGTTTCTTCCGAGACGGTCGATGCTCTTGATCACAAGTGTGTCGCCGTCTTTCAGTTTGCGCAGCAGCCGCTGGTAGCTGCGGCGGTCAAAATCCTTGCCGGACTGCTTGTCCACAAAAATCGCCCGGTCCGTTAACCCGAATTCCCGCAGGGCGATGAGCTGACGCAGTTCATTCTGCTCCTTGGTAGAAACTCTTGCATAACCGTATTCCATGTGCTGACCTCCCAATTTATCGGTGGATAAATTGTAAGCCAGGTGCCGGCCACATGGGCAATATAGTGTTATATCACTATATTAGCACATATTTTTCAATTAGTGAAGTATCACTAATAACCTTTTCTCAAATAATTTACCATAGTGATAAATCGTCATGGAGGTTTACACTATGGATACTCGGGAAACTGTTGCACTTCGCATCCGCCAACTTTGCGCAGAACGAAAAATTACGCCGAACGGGTTAGCAAATCTATCTGCTGTTCCTCAGGCAACCATCAAGAGTATCCTTAATACGGTTACACATTGCCGCCGCGCCTTTTCTCATTTGAATGGAGTGCTGCTACATGAAAAATGAATCCCAATACGGCCTGCTGCTATTACAGCGGTATCTGTATGAGCATACGGATGACCAGCATCCGGCCTCTGTGGCGGATATTCTTGCCTTCTGGCAGGAGTGTGGCATTCAGGCGGGGCGCAAGAGCGTATATTCCGCTATTGAAGTCTTGCAAAGCAGCGGTATGGACATCGTATGCGTCAAAAGCACCCAGAATCGATATTTCGTGGGGGAGAGGCTGTTTGAACTGCCGGAGCTGAAGCTGCTGGTGGACGCGGTAGAATCCTCCCGCTTTATTACGGCCAAAAAGAGCGAGCGGCTTATTGAAAAGTTGGGTAAGCTCACCAGTGAATCTCATGCCCGCCAGTTGGATCGGCATATTTATATGGACGGCACCGCCAAACCAGAGAATGAGTGCATCTATTACAGCGTGGATGAGATCCATAACGCCATTCAGGAAAAACGGCAGATCACCTTTCAGTATTACGAATACACCCCGCAGAAAGAAAAGATACTCAAGCATAACGGCTACCGCTATCAGTTTAGCCCGTATGCCCTTATCTGGAGCCGAGATTGCTATTATGCTGTGGGCTGGTCGGAAAAGCACGGAAAGATTGCACAATTTCGGGTGGACCGCATGACGGCAGTCGAACCGCTGGAACATACGGCAGTCCAGACACCGGACTTTGATCCGGCGGAGTATGTCCGCAAGGTGTTTGGGATGTACCCGGACAACCTCTGTACCGTAGAGCTGCTGTGCGATAATGAGATCATGCGTAGCGTGATCGACCGCTTCGGTGAAAATGTGCAGACGGAAACTGTAGATGAACAGCATTTCCGTGCCACAGTCGAGGTCGCACCAAGCCCTCCGTTCTTCAGTTGGGTCTTTACCTTTAGCGGTAAGATTCGCATCGTCAGCCCAGCAGCAGTGCTGGAGGAAATGCGGGATATGGCAGCGTGGCTGAAATAACTTCTGGATGGTGTTCCCTGCGGGGAACACCATCTTTTTCACGTCTTGCCAATCGAACGAACGTTTGCTATACTGAGGCTACAGTGTTTCCAGAGAAGAGAACACGGATAGGAGGTGAGTTACTTGGAACAGACATTCGGCAGCTTCGTTCGAGAGAAACGGCAATCTATCGGATTGTCCCTGCGCACACTGGCGGCAAAGCTGGACTTGTCGCCAGTCTATCTGAGCAACATTGAGAACGACCGCAGACCGGCGCCGACGCGCGCATATTTGGAACGGTTGGAGCAGGAACTGCATCTGAGCAAGGTGGAAACCGAGCAGATGCTGGATCTTGCCGCCAAGTCCCAGAATAACCGGGTATCCGCAGACCTGCCGGACTACATCATGAATCGGGAGATCGTCCGGGCCGCGCTCCGCACGGCGAAGGAGGCAGACGCCACAGACCAGGAGTGGCAGGAATTTATCGACCGGATTACCCAGCGCGCAAAGAAATCCAAAGAGGGCGGTGAAATAGACGCATGAAAAAAGCATATTACCGCGAACAGGCGCTGGAGCGGATCGCCCGCGATGTGATCACCGCCTATGACCCCAGACTTTATTACGGTTCCCCCGCAGCCATTCCCATTGAGGACATCATCGAGGCACAGGGGCTGGTGCTGGAGTATCAATATCTGCGGAATAATGGGCGGGTTTTGGGCGAGACAATCTTTGACGACGGTCTCACAGCGATCTATGACCGGGAAAACCACCGCTATGACCTTCTTCCCGTCAAGGGCGGCACCATCCTCATCGACTGCTCTCTCTGCGAAGAGGAAGCATCTACCGGGCGGCTGCGCTTTACCTGCGCCCATGAGCTGGGGCACTGGCTGCTCCATAAGAAACAGTTCAGCGGGACCGGCGAAAACGCGGCGCTCCGTTCCGGCGATGAGAGCGACAACACATTGGAAGTGCAGGCGAACCTGCTGGGCTCTATCCTTCTGCTGCCGCTGCCGCAGGTCAAGCGCTGTTTCTATCAGCTGCGCTCCGGACGGACGAACCAACAGCTGGTGACGGATATGGCAGGTATCTTTCAGGTATCCAAACAGGCCATGCGCATTCGGTTGGAGAACCATAACCTGCTGTAAAAAATTTTCATGTGCTGTTCTCAAAAAAGAGAACAGAGAAAGCGAGGCGCTATGTCAAAAACCAATTCCCTGCGCTGTCCGCTGTGCGGCAAGGGCCGTATCGCGGATATCCCCAGTGGTGCGGAGCAGTCTCAGTACAGGCTGTTTGCTCTGCACAGAGCGGAACACCCTGACCTGATCGCCAAATGCCCCAAGTGCGGCGAACAGATCGGCATCACGGTGCTGACACCGGATGCTCACCCCCTGATCCACACGCCCATCCCCTTTATGGGATATGTTCAGGCATAAATTAAAAATCCAATTGATATGACTTCGTCAAGCGCACCAGCCACCCATCGTCGAATATGGGAACATTGAGTTAGGAGCCTTACAAGTAGCTTTTCAGCTATGCGTAAGGCTCTTTTTTTGCGCCTTTCTTTGGCTGAAAAGCGGAAAGGCACACAATGCGCAGACGCTGGCAGCCCTATATCGCTAAATATCCGTGACCCAATCTCAGACATTTCAAAAAAATCTGAGATTGGAGTCATGAATCATGAAAAAATGGCAGGAAGAACGCAACTATCGGCGCGTTCGAAGCGAGGCTGGCGAAGTCATCGCCAATATCATCACTGTAGACGGTATGGACGTAGAGGTGCCGGAGGATGTCTACCTCGCCTATGCGCAGGCAGACCGCAGGGAGCGCTATATCACGGAGGAACAGTCCTCCGGAAAACTGCTCTCTCTGGAGCAGATGGAGGAAGATGCGCTTTTGCCGGACTATGTCGGAGCAGAAACGGCCCCCAGCGCCGAAACGGAGGCACTGGAGCGTGAGGAACTTCGGAATCTGGCAGAACAGAAGCAGATCCTTTTGCTGGCGCTGCTGTCACTAAAGGATACCGACCGGGAACTCATCAACGCCCTGTTCTTCGACGGCGCGTCTACACGGGAATACGCTCAAAGAATGGGCGTCAGCCAGCGGGCGGTCATCAAGCGGAGAGACCGCATCCTGCGGGATCTCAAAAAGTTTTTTGAAAATTCCTCGAAATAAGGGTATTCACCGAACGCAATTTTCGGGAGGACAGTGAGGGGCTCCGAATGCCCCTCGCTGTTCCTTGAAAATTGCATACCAGCAATACGGATAACCACCCGGACAGAAGAGCGATCCGCGCAGTGTGCGCCACGACCCGTGGGAAGCCTTGCAGCTTCCTGCGGTGAGCGATTTTACCTGCGCAGGGGCGGCGTTGGCAGCGCCGCCTGCAGAGACGCTGTCCGGGCAGATAATGAGACACAATGCACTGGCCAGCATGAAGAGGCTGGGCTGCTCCGGGATTGAAAGCAGTAGAGATCCCGGAAATACGCCCGTGAAGGTCTTGCCGGACCTTGTCCGTATTGTTCCCTTTTCACACCGGGGCGCGCGCTGCAAATACGGTGGAAACGAAAACAAAGCATGACAGGAAAAGAGGTAATTATCGGATGAATACCAATGACAACAGGCTGAAAGCCCATAAACTGATCGACCATATTTTTCAGGACCTTCTTCCCGCCCACGGTATGGCACAGCGCCCGGAGCAGATCCAATTGAGCCACCGGATGCTGGACGCCATGCAGGACGGGAGGATCGCCCTGTGCGATGCCGGGACGGGCATCGGCAAGACCTACGCCTATCTGGCGGCTGCCACGGCAGCGTCTGCTTTCCCGACAGGGCAGATCGCCCGCCCCATCATCATTTCCACTTCCAGTATCGCGCTGCAAAACGCGGTGCTGATGGAGTATCTGCCGCTGCTGTCCTGTATCCTAATGGCGGACGGGATTCTTACCAAGCCACTGAAAGCGGTCATCCGCAAAGGAAAAAGCCATTATGTCTGCGACGAGCGATTGGACAGACGGCTGCGTCAGGTAAACCTTGGAAAGAAAAATCCGGAAGCGTTGGCAGCGCTCCGGACTCTTAAGGAAACGCTGGACATGGACAGAGTTTCTCATCTCAGCGGCTATGACCGGGAGCGTGTCTGCGTACCGCAGGTCTGCGACTGCAAACAGAGGGACTGCCGCTATCAGCGGTTCCTCAAGACCTGCGACAAAGATCAATTTTTGTTTCAAATCTGCAATCATAATTTGCTGGTGGCAGACGCCATCCACCGCAGCGAGGGAAAACGCCCCATCTTCCCGGAGCACAGCATCATCATCGTGGATGAAGCCCATAAGCTCCCGGAAACCGCACAGCAGATGCTGGGTGTGACGTTGGCGGCCGAAGAGATACAAAACCTTATCCTTCAGCTAAAAGAGGAACGGTACTTACTGGCGGCAGAAATGCTGGAGGACAGCACAGGCCCTTTGCTGCGCAAGCTGGCGCAGCCCAGAGAGGAAGCGGAGCCGGTGGAAGCCTGTTTGCGATTGCTGACCGCACCATCCTGCACACTGCCCATCATCCAGCGGCAGATCGGCAGCGTGCTCTCCCCGCTGGGAAGCTGCCAGCTGAATACGGTGCTGGATGCAGTCAAGCTGTTCACCAGACCCCAGACAGATATGATTTTTTACACTGCCGAAGATGTCAGCACAGGCGGCACCATGCTGTGTGCCGCGGCTGATGACATCACGCAGCGGATGAAAAAGATCCTGTGGCAGCCGAATCAGGCGTTTGTTCTGACCTCCGGCACCATGGCGGTGGGCAGCGATTTCCGCCGTTTCAAAACGCAGGCAGGATTGGAGAAGGGACACCGTGTCATGGAATCCGTTTCTCCATCCCCCTTTGACTACCGGAACAACTGCCTGCTCTACCTTCCGCAAATCCCGCCCCGCCAGAGAGTGGAGGATACGGATGTGTACTTTAATGAGCTGACTGCCGAGCTCGTCGGACTCATCAAAGCAGCCACCGGTCACGCGCTGGTGCTCTTTACCTCCTACGCAGCCATGTCGGCTGTGAAGGAGCGGCTGTGGGAGGAATCTCTCCCATTCCCACTGCTGACGCTGGGCCGCAACGCGCCCCACATCATTGAACAGTTCCGGCACACGCCGGGAGCGGTGCTGCTGGCCACCGGCGCGGCATGGGAGGGCTTTGATTTCCCCGGCGACTGTGTATCTCTGCTGATCATCCCACGCCTGCCTTTCGCCTATCCGGACGCCCGGAAGGAGCGGGAATTGGAAAAGTATCCTTCCCTTCACGCATTCATCCGTGAGGTAGCTGTACCAGAGATGCAGATCAAGCTGCGCCAGGGATTTGGACGGGCCATCCGCACGGAGAGCGATACCTGCGTCATCGCCATTCTGGATGAACGGGCCTGCCGTGGCCGCAGATACGCCCAGGCTGTGAGTGAGGCATTGCCGGAAATGCGGAGGACCGGCAGCCTGCGGGAAGTGACAAGGTTTCTGCGGGAGAAAAAGCCGGAGAGCTATTTTGAGGTGGGAAGATGATCGACGCAAAGAAAGAATTGCAGTATCGGCTGGCAGTCAGGATGCTGGAGCATCTGGCGGAAATCGGCCTGCTGAGCGCGGAAGAACTGTCTTACGCCAAGAGACTGGCCAGAGAGAAATATTCCCCGCAGACTGTTTGGGAATAGTGCTGGATATTCTGCGGATCGTGTGGTAGCTTGTGTGTTGACAAAAAAGATACAGGGAAGTGAAAAACATGGCACAGGTAAAAATCATCGCGCCGCAGACGCGGGAAGCGGAACATCTGCGGGTGGCAGCCTACTGCCGGGTCAGTTCGGACTCCAAGGATCAGCTGCATTCCTACGCCGCCCAGATCCGCAGCTACACGGAGGAGATCGCCCAGCATGACGGCTGGGAGTTGGTAGACGTGTATGCCGACGAAGGGCTCACCGGCACCCGGATGGATAGGAGGGAGGACTTCAACCGGATGATGGCAGACTGTCGAAAGGGCAAGATCGACCGAATTCTGGTGAAGTCCGTATCCCGCTTCGCCCGGAATACCAGAGACTGCCTGTCCGCCCTGCGGGAGTTATCCGCCATGGGCGTCAGCGTCCGGTTTGAAAAAGAAAATATCGACACGAAAACGCTCACCACCGAACTGATGGTGAGCGTTTCCGGTTCTCTTGCCCAGCAAGAATCCATCTCCATCTCCGCCAATCAGAAGATGAGCTATCAGCGGCGGATGGAGCGTGGGGAATTTATCACCTGCACCGCCCCTTACGGATACCGAATCGTAAATAAGAAAGATCTTGAGATCGTCCCAGAGGAAGCCGCCACGGTGCGCTGGATCTTCGACGCATACCTCAAGGGGCGCAGCTCCGGATGGATCGCGGAGCAGCTGACGGCGAAAGGCATCCCCTCCCAGTCCGGCGCGGAATGCTGGAGAGAAACGGGGGTTCGATACCTGCTGACCAATGAAAAGTACATCGGAGACGCTCTGAGCCAGAAATCCTACAGCTGCGGTTTCCCCTTCGTGCAGAAACGAAATCACGGGGAACGCCTGCAATACTACACGGAGAACTCCCATCCAGCTATCATCGACCGGGACACCTTTGAGCGGGTGCAGGCACTGCTGCAAAAGAAAGCGCAGAAAGAGAAAAAGCGCAGAGAAAAAAGCCCCCTTGCCTTAAAAATCGTTTGCGGGAACTGCGGGACGGTGTTTCAGCGCCGAAGCAGCCAGAACGGATATGTGACCTGGGTCTGCCGAACCCACGACCGCCACGCCGCGGACTGCCCTGTAGGACGCATCCCGGAAGCGGAGATCCATGCCGCCTTCCTGCGGATGTACCACAGGCTCAAAAGCAACGCGGACATCATTCTGGCCCCGGCCCTCCGGCAGCTGAACACGCTGGACACGATCCTGCGGCAGAATCATCCGCAGGTGCTGGCCATCAACCGGGCCATCGCGGAAGCAACAGAAGAAAGCCATAAGATCAGCACTCTGCGGGCCAATGGCTTGCTGGACGCGGATATCTGCGCCGCCCGCATGAATGCCATCAGCGCCAGACTGGCGCAGCTTCGCGGAGAACGGCGCAGGCTGACAGAGAACGAAGCGATAGACGAAACGATGGACGCGCTCCGCAAGGTGGAGCAGACGCTTCTCAACGGACCGGAACGGCTGGACGGCTTCGATGAAGAGCTATTCGAACGTCTGGTGGAGAAGATTATTGCAGAGACTCAAACCCGCATCCGCTTCCGGCTTTACGGAGGCTTGGAACTGACAGAACAATGGGAGGTGGCGGCAAGATGATCAACCGCAAGGTGTTATACGGGTATCAGATCCAAAACGGCGCGTTAGAGATCGTGCCGGAGGAGCAGCGGACCGTCAGTATGGTCTTTACGCTCTACAACGCCGGGGCGTCCTATCAGGCCATCTCGGACGCCTTGAACCGGCAGAGTATTCCGTATTGCCGGGAAGTGCCGCTCTGGAACAAGCATAAGGTAAAGCGCCTTTTGGAAAATCCCCGTTACACCGGTAAGGAGGGATACCCCATACTGGTGGAAGCGGATATTTTCCAAGCGACGCAGGAAAAGACGGCGGAAAAGAATGCCAGGAAGCAGTCCCACGGAGAGAAGCCTGCCATTGCGCGGTTGACTCCATACTTCCGCTGCACCTGCGGCGGGAAGATGACCCGGCTGGGCGGCGGCTGGCAGAACAGCGACAAACTGTATCTGAGATGCGAAGGCTGCGGGAATACCGCGGCCATGGACATGGATGCGACGGTAAATGGGATCGTCCGTCAGTTCCGGGACCATGAACAGCCCAGCTGCACCGCCTACACGCCCTCTGCGGAGGTCATGCGGCTGGACAATGCCATCAACCGGGGGCTGGAGCAGCCAGACTCGCCAGAAGCGGTGATGGCGCTGATCCTGCAGGGTGCGGCAGCGCGGTATGCCTGCTGTCCAGAGCCGTCTGCCGAATCTGAGCCGTCAGATAGTCTGACAGAGGCGGATTGGAGACGCTTCCAACGAGCGGTTTCCCATATCACCATCTCACAGGATACCGAAGTAACTCTTATATTTACGGATAAAAAAGCGACAGGAAAGGATGAATGATCCATGGAAGCGACAGCAGCCACCTTAGAGCGGCGGGTGCGGGTGATCCCCGCAACCAGAAAACCGGAAGAACTGCACAGAGACCATGACGGAAAAATGCGCGTAGCGGCCTACTGCCGCGTCTCGACGGACAGCGAAGAGCAGCTCAACAGCTATGAGGCGCAAAAGACCTACTACACCCAGAAGATTCAGGACAGCCCGGACTGGGAGATGGCAGGGATCTATGCCGATGAGGGCATCTCCGGCACCAGCCTGAAAAAACGGACGCAGTTCAACAAGATGATCACCGCCTGCAAGCGGGGACACATCGACCTCATCATCACCAAGTCCCTCTCCCGCTTTGCCAGAAACACGGTGGATTGTCTGGATACGGTGCGGCTCCTGAAAGCAAACGGCATTGGGGTGTACTTCGAGAAGGAAAACATCAACACCCTCACGGAATCCAGCGAATTTCTCATCACCCTGTTCAGCGGCTTCGCCCAGGCGGAATCCGAGTCTCTCAGCAAGAATGTCGCGTGGGGAAAGCAGAAGAGCGCGGAGGCGGGAAAGGTCACCTTCCAGTACAAGAAGATGCTGGGATACCGGAAGGGGGCGGACGGACAGCCGGAGATCGTACCGGAGGAAGCGGAGATCATCCGCCGCATTTACCACAGGTATCTGGACGGCTGCACCCTGGGACAGATCAAGCGGGAGCTGGACGAGGACGGTGTTCCCACCGCACAGGGTGTAGAGCGCTGGTCTCCCTCCATCATCCACAATATCCTGACCAATGAAAAGTACATTGGAGACGCCCTGCTGCAGAAAACCTATGTGACGGACTGCATCAACAAAAAGGTCAAAAAGAACCGTGGCGAACGCACGATGTACTATGTGGAGAACAGCCATCCGGCCATTGTCTCAAGGGATCTGTTCAATCAGGTGCAGCAGGAGATGACGCGCCGGTCCAGCAAACGGAAGGTGCTGCAAAAGAGCGGAAAAACGGAACTTGGGAAATACTCCGGTAAATACGCGCTGACAGAATTGTTGGTGTGCGGCGAGTGTGGCTCCCCCTACAAGCGGGTCACATGGGCCAGAAATGGGAAAAAGCGCATCGTGTGGCGCTGTGTCTCCCGGCTGGAGTTCGGTACAAAATACTGCCAGCACTCTCCGACACTGGATGAAGGCAAGCTGCACAGCGCCATCCTCGCGGCCATGAACGAGTACGCCGCCATCCGGCAGGAGGTCTGCCCCAATGTGCTGGCCATGGCGGAGGAAGCCAGGCAGGCGTTATCTCAGGCCGGTGCACGGCTGCTGCAGCTGAAGAAGCGTATGGATGCGGTGAGCCGGGAGCAAAGCGATGTGCTGGATCGGCTGCTCGTCAACATGGCCGATACCGAGCTGAATGCCAGAATGAAAGCGCTGACGGATGAGAAGGAATCCCTTAAGGCGCAGATCGCAGACGCGCAGCAGGCAGAGGTCAATCTGGAGGAACAGGCTGCCAGACGCCGGCAGATGTGGGACAGTGTCATGGAATGCGCCGCGGGCTACACGGAATTTGACAATGAGCTCGTCCGGCAGGTCATCCAAAAGATCACGGTGGAGGATGCGGAAACCATCCACATCCACTTCCGAGACTCGGATGTGGTGCTGGAACAGGAAGTAGAATGAATAGAAAAGGGAGAAAAGAAATGGCCATTTTTATAACCGGTGATACGCACGGTGATTTCAGCAGGCTCCTGCCTGCAGCATTCCATGAGCAACGTGACCTGACCAAAGAGGATTGCCTCATCATCTGTGGAGATTATACCGAATAAATTTCTATACCGAAAAATTTCAGAATCCTGTAAATAAGCAGATTCTACATAAGATTTTTCGGTATAGTATTTTCAATCCAGTGTATAGAGGGCTTGCTTTGCATTCTTGTTTTTCCAGAGTTTCTCAGTGCCTCCGATGATTGGCACTGACTTGTTGATGGCATCACTCATCATCTCCAATGTAGCAAAAGCATAGAAACCAGATGTGGTGGACATGCTTTCGTGCCCAAGCAACTGCATTATAAATGGTAAAGGAATGCCGTTTTTATACAAATCCATTGCTTTTGTTTTTCTAAACAAATGGCAGTGAACATTCTCCGGAACCGCATTGCATGTCTCTCGGGCCATCTTTGCCGCTGTACCAACCACGAGACTAATGCTGTCTGTGGAAAGTCTGTGAGGTTTTCCGTCCCTCATGCTATAAAACAGTGGGGCGGACTGTTCCGATGGATGAAACTCCTTCAGATAGGAATTAAGGTGAGCCACAGTCTTCCTCATGATTGGAACATTGCGCCTTTTTCGACCCTTTCCAATTATAGAAATATAGGGGTTAGGTACATCAAGGTGCAGTGATTCTATGTCAAGGTCGGCCAATTCTTGCACCCTGGCTCCTGTATCATATAAGAGTATGAGAATCATTCTGTTCCGTCGGTGTTTCTGCGTGTTCATATCATAAGCAGATAGAATGGCAGCTGTTGCTTCAGGCTGAAGATACAAAATAGGGTGCTTTTCTTCTTTTAGTTTTTGAATTTGGCAAACAGATTCATAGATACCACGAAGTTCAAAGTCCTCCTGTCCACAATATTTTAAAAAAGAACGGATAGATGTGATCCTGAGATTTATTGTTCTGGTTGATGCCCCTTGACCTTTCAACCAGATAATAAACTCTTTTACATAATCACGGGTAAACGCCTCAAAGCTTACAAGCTCGTCTTCGATATTCTTTTTTTCTTTCAAGAACCGTAAATATGTTTTAAGTGACTGCTTATACGTTTCTATCGTCTTATCGGACAGGTTTCGTATAGCGGGCATATAATCATGCAGATAGGAACGCGCCATTGTCCAGAAACATTTGTCTCTTTTACGCTTATATCTCATATGGCTCAACCTCAGGCAGTAAACTCTCCAAGTTCTCTGTTGCAGCGGCATAGTCTGCAAAATAGTCAGGGATCAGGTGCACATAGTAATACGTCTTTTCAAGCGAGGAGTGTCCCATATAGCGCATGAGATAAGGAAGCATGGAAATGACATCTTTTTTCTCTTTAGCCCAACGTGCTATATTGGCACACGCAAAGTGGTGCCGGAAGTCGTATGGCCTTGGCTTAATCTCGCCATCTCGTTTGAGCCCTGCCGCAAGCCATATCTTTCTGAAATTAAATGGTATTGATGATGCAGATATGATATTACCGCTTGGTCCCGGGAAAAAATATTCTCGTTTAGGAAAACAATTCCTTATGGCACAATCATATTCTATCAGGTAAGATATCAACTCATCCGATAAAAATAGCCGACGGTCTCGATGTCCTTTTGATTGTAGGATATCCAGATAACCGTCACTAAGGTGGACATTTTCACAACGGATATGTCTGGCTTCACCACACCTCGCACCGCAGCAATAGAGAAAACGGTACAGGGCCGGATAAACATAAGGACGCCCTGGTGTTTTCTTTCGGAGCACGTATGAGTCACATTCTTTAAAAAATCGTTGTATCTCGATGTCGGACAGCAAGTAAACTTCTGGTCGGAAAGAGTTCTGGGAAACAGGGTATTCAAGAACATATGCGTCTAAATCACCCATGGAGCGAAGATAGCGTCCGAACTCTCTAACAGGACTTATCCAAGGGCCGCATTTTGAATTGGAGTGTTCAGAGCGTTCAATACTCCATCCTACTACGAGGCTTTTGCAGAGAACCGTGCTGTTGCCATGCTTGAAATTGTACCGATCTAAGCTCTTTAAACACCATTGAGCCGATGCATTATATTGTATGCCTATGGAATTTTTAAACTTTAGGAATGTTTCCAGAGATGGCCCGAGCGCACTTATAAAAAGACTCATGTATTTACCTTTCGAGATATTCCTGCAAGAGGCAGTACACATTCTTTAAGGTTACTTATGTCTGCGGTTATATAGATATCGGTAGTTCTTGTTTCCGCATGCCCAAGGATTGCTGCAATTGTTGTTAATGGAATGCTATTTTGAACCATCATCGATGCTGCGTTATGGCGCAGCATACACATACCCCAGATACGACCATCCTTTTGTATGCCAGCGCGTTGGAGTATGTTGCTTACGATATAGTAGCACGTTGAGTGTCCCCCCAAAGGTATAAAAGGTGCTTGGCTTCGCAAGAACACATGGTCATCGTCAACTCTGGGACGCTCCTCTAAAATATAGCGATAGATCGAATTCCCAATATCAACTGTTAATGGAAGGCATACAGCGTTGCCCGTTTTGCTTTGCTGAAAGAAAATGGTCTCATTGTCCCAGTCTATATTGGCGAGCCTCAAATCGACCACATCAACCGCACGCATTCCCGTAGTAAGCCCCAGGAAAAATATCGCTGCATCTCTGTGAGATACACTTGGAGATGATAGTACTTCTTCTATACTCATGATCTCATTGTCCGTAAACATTGGAACTATCCGCTTGGTGCGGTAAGGATGAATCCCTGCCACTGCAAAATAAAGATCTTCACGCACAAAATGCTGGAAGATATTGCGCAATATGCAGAGGACATTACGCTGATGTTTCTGAGACCAAGAGCAAATATAATTTACGACATCTGATACAGCCAGATCCTTTAAGGTCAGTATTCCACCGTCCTCCATATAGCGAAGGAGATGTAACATCCCATTTTGAAAAAATCCGATCGTTCCAATATTTGAATACTGTGTTTTTAAGTGCTCCATATAATCCTGATAGATTTCTATGAGATGTATAGATTTCGGCAAATTCTTCTCTTTTGTGACCATTGAGAAATCAAAAGTGCCTTGGAGATAAAATGAATTTATTAGCCGCACAAAACGACCATACATGACATTCCGATATCCGACAAACGCTCCTGTTTCCTCATTAAACACATTATCAGCAAATATTTGACCAATGTTGACTGTATAAGTATCATAGCCATTTTCTGCGCAGAACTTCTTGAATCTATTGCTGACTTGTTTGTAGTTTTCGATACTTTTTACCGCATAGCCTGCATTGGTTAAAGCGGCTAAAAAGGCCTCGCACAAATCATTAATATCTGATTTCATAGAAGACACCCTCCATTTGCCTGGTGCTTCTTATAATATCAAAAATATTATGCCGAAAAAAGTCTTTAAATTATTGTATTTTCAGCGCAATATAAAAGATTTCGGGATAATATTTTTTTCGATATAATCGCCATTATCCCGAATTCAGGACAACGGAGACTTCGGCGGTATCTGGGATGGCGGCGATGCGGAGCAGCAGTGGCTGGACTGGCTGGAGACCAGGTCCTTTACCACGCTGTTCGTCAGCGGAAACCATGAAAACTATGATCTGCTCCGCAACTATCCAATCAGCCAATGGCACGGCGGCTTGGTACAGGCCATACGCCCCAGCGTCCTGCATCTGATGCGGGGCCAGCTTTATAACATCTGCGGAAAGCGGATATTTACCATGGGCGGCGCCAGCAGCCACGATATCCGGGACGGCATTCTGGAACCGGATAATCCGGACTATGAGCGAAAGCTGCGGCAGCTCAACGCCGCAGGCGCTCTCTACCGAGTCAATCACCGCTCCTGGTGGAAAGAGGAGCTGCCCGGCGAGGACGAATACCGGACCGCAAGAGAAGCACTGGACAAAACAGGTTGGGACGTGGACTACATCATCACCCACTGCTGCCCCAGTAGCATTCAGGACACATTCAGCGGTGGGTTGTTCCAACGGGATGCCCTGACAGACTTTCTCGATGAGGTTCGAGAGCGATGCCGATTCCAATACTGGTTTTTCGGACACTACCACGAAAACATGGTGGTAGAGAAAGAGTTCGTAATGCTCTATAATCAGATTATCCGACTGAAATGATGAGTGGAGGCGCACTGGCGATTGGCTAATGTGTCTCCACTTTCTATTTAAGTAAGTTTTTCACAAGCTCAGGCATAAATCTTTGTCCGGGTTCACGAATAGCTTTCCCGACTACGTTATGCCATTGTGTTGACGCAGGCTACGCCCAAGACAAAAAACAGGAGGAAACAAACATGACGATTGATAGCGCAAAGAATCTTCAAATGAAAGGCTCGTAAAATTGGTCTATTGGAATTGACGTTTTATGTATTTTCACGTATACTTAATTTACAGATTCACGCGCACATTTACAGATCATTCATCCGTCATCACAAGATGCTGGGGGTTCGAATTGCAAAACGGAAAATCGAGCCTCAAAAGCCCGCAAACCCTTGCGACACAAGACTTTGCTCCTGCATCTTTTCTGTCAACACCCGACAGCAAACACGCCGAAAACCTTTGATTTATCAGGGTTTTCGGCTTTTCTTATTTCTGCGGCTTTTGTGGCTTTTTTGCAAAAAACCTTGGTTTGCTAACATTTGCTAACGAGATTTGGCCTTTTGCTAAGAAAGGCGGTAAGTCAGAGGTTCGATTTTTACCAAAGGAACTTGCAAACATTTGTTAGCAGAAATTAGAGGAAGTTGCAAACAAAATCGCGAATTTGCTAACATCGCTCAAAAATGCTTTCAGAACCTTGCTAACAAAAAAAGTGTTTGGTCACTGTGCAAAGTGGTTCAAACGAAGAAAACCTCTCACAAAGTGAGAGGCGTTCTTCTGTGGGAGGGACTTTATAAAGCTTTTGCCAGCTGCTTGAGCAGTGCGGCAGTTTCGGGATTTTTAAGCAGTTCCAGTATCTTCGCTGCATCACTTTCATCACTTTCAGTGACGGCAGTATCCGCAGTTTCTGGCTCTGTATCTTCAACGGGATCAGGAGTCTTAGAGGAATAAAATGCTTCCTCCAATCGCTGAGCGTTTATGCAGCGATCCTCGTCGATGATGTGAGAATAGACATCTGCAACCATTTTTACCTGAGCATGACCGGAGTCGCCCTGGACGGATTTCATATCGCCGCCATTGAGTTTCAGCTTGTAGGTGATGCTGGAGTGGCGGAGAGAATGGAATACAACATGAGGCAGTCCGTTTTCTTTGATAAGTTTATTGAAAGCACGGTTAATCACCTGGCTTTCCATCGGACGGCCATTGCTGGAGCAAAAGACCAGGTTATTGTCGATGTATTCGTCTCCAAACAGATCCATCAGCTCGTCGATTTCTTTTTTTCTCTCTACCAGCATATAGGCAACTGTTTTCGGCAGGTACACACGGCGAATACTGGTTTTGGTTTTAGGCTCTTTCAGGACCAGAGCAGTATGGGTACTGGCTATGCAAGGTGGAAACTTCTTAATAACACCTTTGTCGCTCAAATCGTCTAATGCACCTCGTGTAACCCGTTGCAGCTCTTTGTTGACGAATATATAAGCTGAACCATTTTCTATGCTCTGTGGTGCAATATCAATACAGTCCCAGGTAAGGCCCAGCATTTCGCCAATGCGTAAGGAGCAGGAGAACGCCAGATTTAAGGCAAGGGAGAGGATAGGATCATCACAGACTTCCATAGCCTTGCTCAGAGTTTCGGCAGTCCATATATCCCGTTCTTTATGTTCTTCTTTGGGAAGTGTCGCATTCAGGACAGGGTTACGGCTGATTAGTTCCCAACGCACCGCCTGATTAAAGGCACTGCGAAGTAGCTTGTGAATTTCTCTTACTGTATGCGGGGTCAGATATTCGCTTGTGGGTTTGCGGTTGTTGACGCTTACCGTTTTCACAGAGAGCAGATCGCGGTAATACTTATCCATCATCCTTGGAGTGATGTCGGATAGTAACATATCTCCGATAATAGGAGTTATGTAGTTTCTCGCCAGGCCACGGCGGCTTTCATATGTTGACATTGCCCAGGTATTTACACCATAGATGGACATATATTCATCGAGCAGATCGTTCAGGGTCTTTGCCGTAGGAATAAAGAAGGTTCCAGAGTCCTGCTCATACTCAATTTGCTTTTTTCGTTTTTTTGCTTCTGCATTTGTGCTGAAGGTTTCCCAACGCTGTCTGCGTTTTCCGTTTTCATCTGTGTAATCATACACCACAGAATATTTGCTTTTACGCTTCACGATAGATGCCATTTTCATTGCTCCTTTCTGAGATTTTCACATAATGAGTTTGCTTTTGATACCAGGCTTCAAAACTGCTGGTAATGATACGAATTCTTCGATCAATCAAGGTCGTCTCAAAATAGCCCCTTTTAACAAGGTCATAAGCTGTGCCAGATTTCAGCCCCAAAAGATCCGCCATTTCCGGTACTGACATCGTAGTATGCCGCCATTTCTCTCCGGGCGGTGTACCATCCACTTTTTTATAGTGGAACTGGCCGGCATACCAATCTTCAAAGCTATCCAGCATAACTCTCATTCGTCCGGCCACTTGAATTGTTTTGAAATAGTTCTTTTTAACCAACCAGTAGGATTCTACTTTACCAAGCCCAAGCATTTTGCCCATCTCTGGTACAGACATACTGGTCTTTACTCTTTGTTTCTGCATGGCTTTTGCCTCCTCTATAAAGTTTTTCTTGCTATGGCCTCATTGTAAGAGAAAGCAGAAAAAAAGTTAAGGATGTCGATTTGGAGATCGGCATCCTTGACAAATCATTCATCTGTGTGATCCAGCCAGTCATCAAAGCTCTTTTTGGAAATGCGGATATGACCGCCGACTCTGACGCTGTGGAATACACCTTGTTTTACCAGATTATATGCTGTGGGACGACTGATACCCAGAATGTCCTGAATCTCATCGACCGTATAGGTCCTTTTGTCATAGCTGACAGGATTTTGTTCATTAAAGCGGTTCAATTCCGCAATTCTTGCTTCAAACATAAAAACGCCTCCTTTATCCGGTAAGTGGCCTTACGGAGCCTCCATTTCCTCCGGAATATGAATATCTAAACTAACTTGCAGGGCATCATCAATCGCTCTCATTTCTTCGCGAGATACGCGCCCAATGTACGATAAAACACGCCTTTTATCAATCGTTTTAATTTGCTCCAGCAGAACAACAGATTTCAGTCCAAGCTCTGGAACGCTCTCCAGTGCATAGTGTGTGGGCAGCTCCTTTTTCTTAATCCATTTACTGGTGAGCGGAGCTACGATCAAAGTGGGGCAGAAAAAATTCCCCACATTGTTTTGAAGAACCAGGACAGGACGGGTGCCGCCTTGCTCTGATCCAAAATAAGGGTTCAAATTGGCATAATATAAATCCCCACGCTTATAAATCCAATCTTCTTTCATGTTCATCCTCCTATGTTTTGAGATTTGATTATGTAAGAAGGAGGCTCTGCAAATTACAGAGTCTCCTTCAATTTAGCGCCTGTTTTATCCCTTACTTGTCCACGACACCCCAGGGATTTGGGTAATCATTAAGCCGCAGGTGGCTGGCCTGCTTCTCAGGAATTTCACCTCCACTTCGTTTGGTCTTACCCATGGCCTGCGACGGTTGTTATCACGCTCGGACTATGGCTGTAAGAGAGCTTTCCTCCTTGTTATGCCATGACCGGATGCCATCCGATGTATTCCAGCCTGATATATTTCTGATAAACCGCAAACTCATCTATACAGCAAAAATGGGTTGGCCTGTTATGTGAGTGGCAGCTCTCAGAAAATATACCGCTGATGTAGCGGCAATTACGCCCAAAGAGGATCAAACTTAATGATTCGTATATGAGGTTGTCAAGGTGCAAGTGAAAGGATTTCCCTCTCACTTGCTACTGCCACTTTTTTAGAAAATCGCAACCAACTTTTTTATTTTTTCTTCAATTTTTTTCAATCGCTTATCTGCGGCTTGCCGAGTAATACCATATCGTTGGGCTAAACAAGTTGCATTTGGTATCTTCATTTCATAATAGGACAATATAAAATCTCGTTCTGCTGGACTCAGTTTCAATAGAGCTTGGTGTAAATCCTCAAGAAGTAAATTCTGAATAGCTTGTTCCGCAGTATCAACAGATTCATCCACAAACAAATCTGTATCCTGATAACCTTCCTCTGTGCCGTCACGATCTCCCACATGGGAAACTGGGAATATAGAGCGACTTTTCTCATGTTCCTGGAGATAGCGGCTGTGGCGGTCCTCCTGTTGGTATTTTTCAAAATCTTTGCGAGAACATTCCATGATAATGCGGTCATCTTCATCACGGAACATTTTGACTGTTTCAACAAAAAAGCGCCCAGTAAAGCAACCATTGCGGCGTGCCTTACTGAACGCTGAAAAACTGATTTCCTCCCATTCCTGTGGGCTGTTATTTTTCCAAATGAATACTCTCGTCATATCCTTTCCTCCGTTCAAATTCTTGGTAGTCAGCGAATTTGAACGGTGTCATGGATATTTTGCTATGTACGCCTCCCAGCGCATACCGGCCTCCTAATACCGGGCAAAGAAAAAGGCCGGAAGTGTTTTCACCTCCAGCCATGTTCCTGCCGCCATATTGCAGCAGGAATGAAAAAAGCCCGGTTAATGCCGGGCCTTATGTAGAAAAGTATTCAATTTAGCGCATTCCTGCCACTATACCAAGTATAGCAGGTCGGAAGTCGGAAGGGAGTAGGGATTAGGTCGGGGATTTGTCGGGATTTAGTCGGGATTTAGTCGGGATTTAGTCGGGGCAGCTCCTCCAGGACTTCTGGAATAGAATATCCAAACAAGCAAACAGAAAATAAATAGATGGCTTCTCGTTTTCGGTCATAAAAGACACTGCGCTCTATATTTAGTTCTTCCAGCAATTCTTTCTCTGTACTGTTGAACCGATAGATGAATTGCTTAGTCAAAATTTCATAGTAAAGTTCTCCTCGATCCGGATACCGTTTCAGACGAAGGAGTGCACGGTCAATAATATTGACCAGCATTTGATTTTGAACAAGGCAGCAAACTTTTTCTTCAAAGGATTGCAGTTCAATATCTGGTGCAAAATTTTCAAGATAGCAGAGGCCAGACTCTATATCTTGTTCTCCCATAATCCAAGCAGTTTCTTGTAATTCTTCTGCCCGTTCACTCAGAACCCAGACTACATCACGGTAAATCTTTAGAATCAGCTTACTTCTATGAAACGCAGCGTCGCTGTTAAGCCCCAAAGCTGTTAGCCTGCTGTTACATTTTTGGATTGTTGTACTTTCTTTTCTCATAGAACATCCCTCCTTGTTCGCAATATTGCGAACATATTAGGTATAAAATAGCATAGCAGAGGAGAGTGAGAGAGGGTAGTGCCTCCCTCTATTCCCCCCTTTGGTTATATCAGGTTCCTGGATTTTAGACGAATCTGCATTGCTTGCTTGGAAACCTCAAAAATATTTGCCATTTCTGCAATGAGCTGTTCATCTGTCCGGCCTATTCTAATCCGGTAAAAACATTTTTTGATCTGCGGTAAAGGCATCAGCAGAGCAGAGGCCAGAGTATCCGCCTGACGCTCAATTATGCCATGACTTTCGTCGGAAGAAACATTTCCGTTATACGCAGCAACATCTCCTGTACCGGAGTATAACTTCTTATGCAGTACCCAATGAGCCAACTCATGGGCACAGGTAAAACGGAGCCGTCCCAATTTTGACGGATCACAAAGCCGTTCATCAATTAAGATTGTACCGGCTCTTACTGCAATCATTCGATACTGTCTCTGTATCTGGTCATATAAGACAACAGCACCGTCATCGAAAATGGTTTCCCCTAATATATTTGGTTTTTTTCTTAGTGTATGAAACTCCAGGATTAGGTCAAACTTTGTCTCGATGATGGTTTCGATTGGCACAGGACATGGTTGCCCGGATAGCAGAGAGGGATCATATTCCATCAAGATTTTTCGCCCTACCGCTTCGATTGCTTCTGTACGGATTTGTGGAATTGACAAAGCTCTCCCCCCCCTATCGTTTACGCTCCTTTAGCATTTTCATAAATGTCTGCCATTCTTCATCGGTAGCGTCTACTTCTTTTGCCACACGCAAGGCTGCCCGAACAATATCTTTTTCCATGATATAGTCTGGCAAATCAGCAGATACTGTATTGCGTGATTTTGCGGCCAGATCCAAAAGCAACTCATGTTCTGATTTATCCAAATTCAGAAAGGCGGAGATGCGTTCCACAAAATCTCCATTGGGTGCAGGACGGCGGCTTTGTTCAATATCACACAGATAACCGTAAGCAATATTCAAATGCTTGGCTGTATCGCGTAAATTGAATTTGTGCGCCTTGCGTTTCTCGGCTATAAATGATCCAAAAGTTATATTGCCCACAGCATTCACCTCTCATTTGTTCGACGAACTGCGAACATCTTGCTTATATTGTATATCGAACAACTGTTCAGTTCAAGGGTAAAAATTGAATTTGAAAAGAGGTGTTAAAAATCAATAACACCTCTTTTGCGCTATATAAATTCCTGAGCGATTTGCTGCATTTCTGTAATGCACTCTTTGGGGGATAGAATCTTTATTTTCCCCTTGAATTTGAATATCCAGCCATAAAAGGTTCCACTGGGGTTTACTTCAATTCTTGCTGTGAAGTGTGCGTCATCATATTTCTCAACAGGTACATCTTCTCCATAATGATCTATGATTACACGCATCAGTTCGTTTTCACATACCAGGGTTACTTCTTTCGATGACTCTGAGGTAAACATATCCACCATTGTGTTTGTATAGGAGGCTACATCAAATCCCTCTATCGGTATAAAGCAAGTTTCAAGGGTTTCTACGCCTGTTAGCCGATCTACACGGAAGTGAGCAATCTTCTGATGCTTCAGAGAAAATCCAATCAAATAGTAATGGTCATTTTTCCATTCAAGCGCATAGGGATTTACGACATAATAATATCCATCATGCTTCAAGATTTTCTTTTTTTCCTGAGTATATTCATAGTATTGGAACCGAATTTGCTGATGGTTTCCAATCGCTGTTTGGATATTATCAATGATATAGTAAACCTTTTCATTATGCGGTTTGACACGGCTGGATAAAGCAGCAAATTTTTGAAGCTGCTCTGCCTGATGTGTGCTGGTCAGACGGCATAATTTCTGTACCAGTTCCTCGGATTTCTTGGCAGAA
>ERZ827478.742-NODE-742-length-29410-cov-24.522228_pt1 | contig 29410 bp, 28 predicted proteins | sample MGYA00519705_ERZ827478 | MGnify/ENA primary metagenome ERZ827478 (study PRJEB31778, sample SAMEA3449318) | human gut metagenome | biome: human gut; feature: human-associated habitat; material: faeces | place: United Kingdom | collected 2010/2012 ... | reverse complement strand
ACAATGATAAGGATAATACATCAAATGCAAATGTAATCATAAGTGTAGAGACTGGAGAATTACCAATAGGATTAATACTTGCATTAGTAGCATTAGTAGGATTAGAAACAATAACACTAAGATATGCAGTAGTATTAACTAAGAAGCAGAAAAGAAAATAATAAAAAAGAGGTATAAGGGAACATATTTCTGTTTGTTCCCTTAGCATTATTTAATAAAAGAACCTTAGCAGTGTAATAAAGAAAAGCTGTTATGTATAATACTGCATAAATTATATAAGGCAGATATAATATTATTTATTTATTGAGTATATTAAAAAAGTATATTATGATATAAAAAATAACAATCATTTCAGCATTAAAAGAAATAATTTTATAAAATGTTATACGTAGTTATTTAATATAATTTTTATAAAGAATTTAGAAGATATTATAACAAATTACAAAAGGAGAACGGCTGATGAAAGAAGAAAAAGAGCAACAAAAGAAAAAAGAAGAACAATTAAACTTAAAGAAATCAAAAGAAAAGAAAGGTGTTAAGAAAATTGCAAAAGAAGAAACTACTGGAAGCAAAGAAATTAAAAAAACAGTAAAAAAAGCACCTGCCAAAAAAGATTCTATTAAAGAAGTAAAAGCAAAGAAAACTACAAGTAAAACTAAATCAAAAGCTGAAAAAGAAGATGATAAAGAAGCTGTAGCAGAGGTTAAGGTGGAAAAAAGACTACTAAAAAGGCAACACCTAAAACGGAAGGTAGTAAGAAAAAGAACTCAAAAACCACAGCTAAAAAGAAAAGTACAGTTTCAATGAAAAAAACAGCAAAAGCAGATGCTAAAGAAGAAAATAAAGAGGATTCAAACATAAAAATTAATGAAGAGAAAGCAACTGTAGAAGCATCTATCGCAGACAATACAGAAAAGGAAGAAAAAGCAAAAGTAGTTTCTACAAAGGAATCAAAAAAAACTAAAGCAAACAATGCAAAATTGGAATCAAATATAGCAAAATTAAAGGGTATAAAAGTGCAAGAAACAAAAATAACCAAAACTGATGATACAGGTAATGAAGAAATTATTATAGATGAGCCAAAAGAAAATATAGAAAAACAAAAGGAAAAAGAAAAACTAGAAAAGCAAGCTCAATTAGCTAAAAAGAAAAGAAAGAATAGAACAATAATAATGACCATTGTTACAGCTTTAATTATAATAATTGTACTTATAACCATTGTTATTGGAACTTTAAACAGCAAAAGTATAGAAAGTCATAATTTCTACCAATGGATCTCTGGAGAAAAAATAGCCTATATTGGTGAATTAATATTTGACAGAAAAGAAGGTCTAGTAGAATTAAAAGCTATTGATAAAAATGTAACATTAGATTCTACACCAGTATATTACGTAGATGAAAAAAACAAAGTTATTTTTCCCAAAAATATGGCAATAGTATATCCTACTAATAATGGTGTAACATATAGAATAAATCAATTTTCAAATATTGTAGAAGAAAATGGAGAAACATACTTAGAAACAACAAATAAAACCAGGCTAAAACAAGCATTTTTGTATGACGGACAAGATTTATATTTCTTTTTAGAAAGAACAAAAATTATTGTTAATGGAACAATATATGAAGTTTCACCATTATCATATGTTAAAGTAAAATATAAACAAAATGTAGAAATTTATAATTATCAAAAAGATGAATATCAACTTATAGATACTACAGAGGTTCAAGATGCAACCGTTGAAGCAGATACATATACAATTAATATGAGTGTAGATTCTATACAAACAGCAGAAAAGGAACAGTTATTAATTAGAGGTTTAAGTTATTTACAACCTATTGAAGAAGTAATAAAAAAGTAGAATATTAATATTTAGAAATTACAAAATGATAAAGTAGTAAAAAAGAACACACCACATTTTTAAATACCATAATAAAAATATGGTAAGAATAGTGGTGTGCTTTTATGTATAAAATCTAATTTGACATTAAAAAGGTGATATAATAAAATTATAAAAAGCAATTGTTACGGAACATTTAATGTAATTTGAACAGTATAATTGATATAATTTGAATATAAAACAAAGAAAGGGGAGTATGATAAAAAATCATACAAAATAGAAAATGAATGTAGAAGATATTATAAAAGCAACTAATGGTAAACTATTAACAGGAAATTTAGAAGAAAAATGCGAGAATTTTTGCACAGATACAAGGAAAATTCAAAAAGGCGATGTGTATGTAGGTCTTAAAGGAGAAAAATTTAATGGAAACGAATACTACAAAGAGGCATTAGAAAAGGGAGCTAAAGTTGCTGTTATTTCAGAAATAAAAATAGCAGCTGAAGAGTTAAAACAATACAAAGATAAAACAATAATAGAAGTAGAAGACTCTTTAGAAGCTTTTGGAAATATTGCTGCATATAAAAGAGAATTATATAACATTCCAGTTGTTCAAATAACAGGAAGTGTAGGTAAAACAAGTACAAGAGATATTGTGGCAAATGTAGTTCGTATGCAATATAAAACACTACAAACAGAAGGAAATCAAAATAATGCAGTAGGACTTCCAACTACTCTTTTAAAACTAAAAGATCATGAAGCAATAGTTGTAGAAAGTGGAATGAACCATTTAGAAGAAATAAGTTATCTAGGCAGAATAGCAAAACCAACGATTGCAGTTATTACAAATGTTGGAACAGCTCATATTGGCTTTTTAGGTTCAAGAGAAAATATACTAAAAGCTAAACTAGAAATATTAGAAAATCTAAAACCAGATGGGTATATCGTAATTAATAATGATAATGATATGCTAAATAAATGGGCTAAAGAAGATACTAAATACAAAAAATATACATTTGGTATAGAGCAAGAAGCAGATGTAATGGCTTATAATATTCAAATAAATGAAGATAACTCTACATATAATGTAAAAATAAATAATAAAGAATATAATGTAAAGGTACCTGTAAGTGGTAAACACTTTGTATACAATAGCTTATGTGCTATTGCAGTTGGTAATTTATTAAAAATAACACCAGAAAATATTATAAAAGGTATCGAAACATTTTCTTTAACTAAAAACAGAATGGAAGTAGACAAAATTAAAGATAATATAACTGTAATAAATGATGCATATAATGCAAGTTATGATTCTATGAAGGCAGCAATAGAATATTTACAAAACTTGCCCGCTAATAGGAAAATTGCAGTACTAGGAGATATGTTTGAACTAGGTGAGTTTGCAGAAGAAATTCATAGAAAAGTAGGTATAGAAGTATTTAGGCATAAAATAGATGTACTAGTAACAGTTGGAGAGTTGGCTAAATATATTGCAGATGAAGTGGAATATTTAGGAATGCCAAAAGAAAAAGTAATAGCAGTAGATACGACAAAAGAAGCTGTAGAGTATTTAAATAAAAATTTAGCAAAGGATGATGTTGTATTATTAAAAGCTGCTCATGGAATGAACTTTGCCGAGATATATAATGGAATAAAGGAGTAAAATATGTTAAAAATAGGAGTTGTTTTTGGAGGAAAATCAAGTGAACATTCTATTTCTATTATGTCAGGATGTTCAATAGCTAAAAATTTAAATAAATTAAAATACGAAGTTATACCAATATATATTAATAAAGAAGGAGATTGGTACGAAGTTTTAGATGATTTAGCAAATATGCCAAATTATAAATTAGGAGAAGAACCAATTAAGCTAAAACATATAAAAAATATTATTGAATTTCTAAAAGATTTAGATTGTGTATTTCCGGTATTGCGTGGAAAAGGTGGAGATGATGGTTCTATACAAGGGCTATTAAATTTCGTAGATATTCCATATGTTGGATGTGGTATTTTATCTTCAAGTGTTGCTATGGATAAATTATACATGAAAACAATTTTAGCTGGTGCTGGGGTTATGCAAACGAAATATTTTTGAATTAAAAATACCGAAAATGGAATTGTAAGCATAGATAATCAGTTTAACGAAAAGGAAGTTTCAATGGATGATTTACTAGAATTAGTATATGATAAATTGAAATATCCTGTATTTGTTAAGCCTGCCAACTCTGGAGCTTCAATCGGAGTTAATAAAGCAACAAATTCATCAGAACTTAGGAAAAGTATAGAGAGTGCATTTTTTTATGATGACAAAATAATTTTAGAAAAAGAAATTAAAGGAAGAGAAATTGAGATAGCACTTTTAGGTAACGACAATGTAATTACTTCATATCCAGGAGAAGTAGATATAAAAGATGAATTCTATAATTACAATTCTAAGTATCAAAATCCAGCAACGAAAACAATGGTACCTTTAAATATGTTAGGAACAAATCTAGAAGATGAATTAAGAGAGATAGCTATAAAGGTTTTTAAGGCGATTGGAGCAAAAGATTTAGCTAGAGTGGATTTCTTTGTAGAAGAAAGAACAAATGTAGTGTATGTAAATGAAATAAATACAATGCCAGATATTACAGAGGATAGTATGTATATAAAATTATTTGATGCTATAGGTATAGAATATACAGAAGTTCTTGATAAATTAATAAAGTATGCAATGAAAAAATAATTTTTAATAAAAACAACCAAGGAGGTAATATATGGAATACAAAGAAATAGAAAATGATGTGAAATCAGTTTTATCAGAATATCGTTTTACACATTCTTTGGGTGTTGCGAAAAAAGCTATAGAGCTTGCTAAAATATATGGTGTGCAAGAAGAGATTGCTAAAAAGGTAGGAATAGCACATGATATAGCTAAGGAAATGACTGATGAAGAAATGATAGAATATGCCAAGGTTAATAATATAAGGATAGATGAAATAGAAACTGTAAAACCATCACTTTTACATGGCAAGATAGGAGCAGATATTGCTGCTAAAAAATTTGGTTTTACACAAGATATGATAAATGCTATAAAGTGGCATACAACAGGAAGAGAAAATATGAGTATGTTAGAAAAGATTATATATGTAGCTGATAAGACCGAGGAAAATAGAAAAGGGACAAGGTTCAATTTAGAAAAAAGTAGGGAATTATCTACACAAAATATTGATGAAACTCTTATATTTTTAATGAACGAATTTATTACATATAATGTAAAAAATGAATGGTTAATTCATCCAGAAACAATAAAAGCTAGAAATGATTTATTGTTAAATGAAGGTAAAATACATAAAAATTGAAAAAAACCTATTTTAAAATATATTTTTATGTGATATAATGTTGGCACCATGAATGTGGAGGATGTTAAATGATTTTCAAAGATTATTACAAAATACTTAATTTAGAATCTAGTAAGATAACTCCTCAAGAACTGAAAATAGCATATAGGGAAGCTGCAAAGAAGTATCATCCAGATATTAATATTAACGACCAATTTGCAGAAGAACGATTTAAAGATATAAACGAAGCATATAGGGTGTTGTCAAATTCTACTTCTAAACGAAAGTATGACAGAATATGGAATAATAATGTGGGAAAAAAGAAGAAGTATGAAGAGAGCCAAAGGAAGAATGGCTCAAAATTTTCCGAATTTTTCACAATGTTTTTTGGAAATATTGTCGGTGAGGAGGAAAAATCCGACAATAAAGTAAAGAAAAAAATTCCTATAAGAGGAGAGAATGTAGAAACAGAAATTAATATGTCAATAGAGGAAACATATTACGGTTCAGAAAAGAAAATTTCTCTTAGGACTCTAAAAGGGAAGATGAAGACTTTTGTAGTAAAAGTCCCAGCAGGTATTAGGAATCAAGAAAAGATTAGATTGATTGGCCAAGGAAAAGCTGGAATAAATGGTGGTAAAAACGGAGATTTATTTATAAAAGTAAATATTCAAAATAGCAAAAGGTTTAGGTTAGAAGGAATAGATTTATACACAGATTTACGATTAACCCCATGGGAAGCTGCCTTAGGCACAAGAGCTACTATAGATACAATAGACGACACTGCTTCTGTCTATGTACCAAAGGGAATTGAAAGTGGAGAAAAAGTCAGAATTCAAGGAAAAGGATACAAAGACGGAAAAGGTGGAAGAGGAGACCTAATAGCTGAAGTAAAAATAATAGTACCAAAAGAACTAACAACAGAGGAAGAAAAGTTATATAAGGAATTAGAACAAATATCTAACTTTAATCCAAGAAAAAGAGTAAATTAACATAATAACTTAAAATGGTTGACAAAAACTTACAAATTAGGTATAATTAAACATAGTAGTGTTACAAAAGACAAACTATGTATATAGAAAATCGTAGAAGTGTGGGGTGTATAAATATGTACGTTTGGGAAGGAAAACATTTTAGTATAATGGATCCAAATAACGTAAATACAGTAGTATATCAAATAAATGAAACATTAAAAGAAGATTTAGCGAAAGCACCAAAATATACAGTAACAAGATTGGATTATACAGAGGAAATGTATGGTGATAAGAAAAAGAAAACATTTTATATAGATGATCCTTCTGAAAACAAAGACGAACTTGTTATATTATCTTTTGGTAAAGATAGAGTAGTAATAAATATGGCAATATTACAAGGCGACAAGATAACTATATCTAAAAAGCCAATGCCTTTAAAATTTAATACTCTTTATTCAGACACAGAAAAAGAATATAAAGAATTTAAGTACACACCAAGTTTTAAAAGACAAATTTCAATCATAGACCCAGAAACTACAGAAGAAGTAAAGCCTATGGTATATTTTGATGAAGAGGCTAACGAAGTTAGAGGTAAATGTAAATTAAAAGCAAATAAACCTTATTTTGCTTTCGAAATTAAAGATAAAAAAGATTAAAGGAGAGGGGAGTTCTAATGAACAAAGCAGATAATTTATCTGAAAAATCTTGTAATTCACTAGTATTCGAGGATGAAGCGAAGGTGCTTACTTTTGCATGTATTACTACAGACAATGTAAAAGATGCTCCTTTATTATTAGGAGAAGTGGTAAAAAATAAAATCGTAGCACCAGAAAATGCAGCAGAAGCAAAACAACTTGCATCAAATGCAGAAAAACTAAAAAAACAAGGATGTAGAGTATCTACAAAAGCTGTTGCAGAAGCAAGAATTGCAAGAGGAAGAAGTGTAACAAGACAAAGAATTGCAGTTAAAACCAATGAAACTAAAACTGATGGTGCTTCAAGATAATATCACAAAAGATAGGGATGAAATAAATGAAAGTAGAAGTAAATTTTAAGTTAAATGGTATGTTACAAAATGTAAGAAAGAGATTAATAATATTTGTAATATTATGGTTAGTAATTATAATCCTAGGAGTTGCTCCATTTTCTGCTTCTATTACAGAGGCAGTACAATCAGGAGCATTTAATTTCGAAATTTTTTTGGAACAATTAGGGAAATATATCACTAGCCCTTTTTCTAGTTTTGGACTTGTTTTCTCAGAAGGATATATAGGAACATTTGGAACAAGTATATTATATTTCACAATATTTTATTTAGCAGCTGTAGTAGTTGGAATGTTAAAGGCAAAACCTAAAAATGAATATACCGATATAGAACATGGTTCTAGTGGATGGGCAGAACATGGGGAACAATATAAAGTTTTAAGTAAAAAAAGCGGAATTATTTTAGCAGAAAACAACTATCTACCATTAAATAAAATGGGAAACATAAATGTGCTAGTTGTTGGACGGATCAGGTTCTGGTAAATCTGCATCATATTCTATACCAAATGCATACCAATGCTTAGGTTCATACATATTTACAGATCCAAAAGGTGAATTATACGATAGAACAGCAGGATACTTAAAATCTAAAGGATATAAAGTTAGAGTATTAAACTTAGTTAATCCAGAGTGTAGTGATGGGTATAACCCATTAGCACATATAAGAAATGAAATAGATGTTGATATTATTGCAAATACCATTGTTAAAGGACAAAGTGGTGAAAAAGCATCAGACCCGTTCTGGGATGATATGGCAGAAATCTTATTAAAAGCTTTAATTTGGTATTTAATATCAACTAGACCACCAGAAGAGCAAAACTTAGCAAGCTGTGCAGAACTTGTAAGGGCTGCAAATGATAGTGGTGGTACAAGTTTGTTAGGTGATTTAATAAATCAATTAGACTATACACACCCAGCAAGAAAAAACTATAAATCAATCGAAATAGCACCAGAAAAAACAAGAGGTTCTATTTTAAGTACATTACAATCTAGATTAGGTAAATTTGATAGTAAAGATATAGCAGATCTAACATCATCAGATACAATAAATTTTGAAGAAATTGGACAAGAAAAAACAGCTGTATATGTAGTTTCTTCAGATACGCATACAACTTATAATTTCTTACTTACAATTTTCTTCTCACAGATGATTCAACAATTATATGATTATGCAGATAAAGCTGGTGGTAAATTACCAGAAAAAACATTCTTCATACTAGATGAGTTTGCAAACATTGGTCAAATACCGGACTTTGATAAAAAGATATCTACATCAAGAAGTAGAGGAATCTCATTTAGTGTTATCTTACAAAATTTAGACCAATTAGAGGCTGTTTATGAAAAATCATATGAAACTATAATTGGTAACTGTGATACACACGTATTCTTAGGAAGTAACTCTACAAAAACATTGGAATATTTCTCTAAAGCATTAGGAGAAAAAACAATTTCAAGAGACAGCCATTCTACAAACCGTGATAAAGGTGGTTGGAAATCTGGTTCAAGTGATTCCGACCAAATAATGGGTAGAGCATTACTTACACCAGATGAGTTAAGAAGATTTGACAATGATATGTGTATAATATTTGTTAAAGGTGTAAGACCAATCAAAGCGAATAAATTCTACTACTTCAGAAAACCAATGGGTAGGGAAATGGCTAGATTAGAAATAAGCCATAATGATGCAGAAGTAGGAGAAAGAGGAGAATGGAGAGTATTTAATCCTGCAAATCCATATTCATTAAATTCAGAAACAAAAACTCAGGATCTAAAAGTAGAATCTTTAGACGACTTGTTTGCTGATGATGAACCAAGTACTCCTAAAAAGGAGACTGCTAATGTGGCAACAGGTAGTACAAATGGTGGAGGAGCTCAAAATACAAATACTGCAGATTTTACAAAGCCAAAGTCTAAGCCAATGGAAATTCCATTAGAGGATAATAATGAAGAAGTAAATAATATAGATTTGGAAAAAGCGTTGGAAGCAAAATTTGACGAGTTATTTGGAACAGATGATGATTAAAATAACTATTAAGGGGTAGTAAAACTACTCCTTTTTTGTACTTTAAAAACTATAAATTATAATTGTATATATAGTCGAAATATAGTATAATATATGTGCATTTTATATATTATCAAAGGAGAAAAAATTGGAAACAACAGATTTAAAAATAGTAGAAAATAAAGAAAATTTAAAAGTAGGAACAGTTTTAGGAATAGTTTTTATAAGTTTCATAGTAATCTTTTTTATCTTATTTTTAGGGATAACACTATATATATCTTCAAGTGATAAAATTATAACTGGTATTTATATAAAAGGTGTTGAAGTAGCCGGCTTAACAAAGGAGCAGGCAATAGAAAAAGTAACTAACGAGTTTAATAATGTATTACCAAACAATTTAACAGTAGTTCATGGTGAATACGAAACTCAATTAAACTTAGAAGATTTAGGGACAAACTTAAATATAGAAGAAGCAGTAAATAGAGCATATAACATTGGAAGAGATAGCAATATTTTTAAGAATATGGGGACAATAATAAAAAATTTAGTTTCTATTAATAATTTAGATCTTAATGTTACAGTAAATACAGAACAATGTACTTCTATTCTTAATGATATATCAACAAAATTACCAGATACTGTTGTACAAAGTAGTTATTATGTAGAAGGAAATAAATTAATTATTACTAGAGGAAAATCTGGTAATGTAGTAGATGTAACACCATCTATAGAAAATATAAAAAATAAAATTCAGGATTTAACATATGCAAGTAGTAAAATAGAACTTGTAACAGTTGCAAAAGAACCTGATGCAATAGATATAGATAAAATTCATAATGAGATATACAAAGAACCCGTTAATGCTTATTATACAACAAACCCATACGTGGTATATCCACATGAAAATGGTGTAGATTTTAATATATCTGTTGACGAAGCAAATGCTATGTTAAATGAAGTTAAAGATGAATATGAAATTCCATTAAAATATACTGCACCAAGTGTAACAACAAATATGATTGGAACAGAAGCGTTTCCTGATTTACTTGCAAAATTTTCTACAAATTATAATGCAAGAGATACAGATAGAACAACAAATTTAAGATTAGCAGCAGAAAAAATAAATGGAACAGTATTAATGCCAGGGGAAACATTTTCATATAATACTGTTGTTGGAGAGAGAACTATAGCTGCAGGATATAAAGAAGCAGCTATGTATCAGAATGGTGAGGTTGTTGATGGTCTTGGTGGAGGTATATGCCAAATATCTACAACATTATACAATGCTGTGTTATATTCAAACTTAGAAATAGTAGAAAGAAGAAACCATCAATTTGTACCATCATATGCATCTGCTGGTAGAGATGCAACAGTTGTATATGGATCAATAGACTTTAGATTTAAAAATACAAGAAATTATCCAGTAAAAATTTTATGTACTGTAAGTGGTGGAGTAGCAAAATGTGAGATTTATGGTTTAAAAGAGAATCCAGATTACGATGTAGAGATTACATCAAGAGTTACCCAAACTACAGCTACAAGTATAAAATCAGAAACATATAAAACAGTAAGACAAAATGGACAAGTAATAAGTTCAGAAAGAATAAATAAAGATACATATAAAAGACATTAAAAGGAGGACAAGATGTATTTAATTGTAGGATTGGGAAATCCAGAAGAGGAATATTCAAACACAAGGCATAATATGGGATTTGATACAATAAACCATTTAAGCCAGAAACTTAATATAACTGTTGCTAAAGAGAAATTTAAAGCTTTATATGGTGATGGAATAATAAATAATGAAAAAGTAATTTTATTAAAACCTCAAACATATATGAATTTAAGTGGAGAGGCTATTATAAAATACAAGGATTTTTATAAAATTCCATCAGAAAATATAATAGTTATATATGATGACATAGACGTAGATGTTGGCAAAATTAAAATTAGAAAAAAGGGTGGACCAGGCACTCACAATGGAATGAAATCTGTTGTAAAAGAATTACAAACAGAAGACTTCCCACGAATTAGAGTAGGAATTGGAAAACCAATGTTTAAGGAAATGATGATAGGGTATGTACTTCAAAAACTACAGGGTGAAGAGCATGATATATTAAACGAATCAACTAAAAAAGCAGCAGATGCTGTATGTGATATTATAACTTATGGAATAGACAAAGCAATGAATATGTATAATTAAATTTGCCTAAACTATTATTAAGAAAGGAAAAAAATGCAAGAAATAAGAATAAAAGTTGATACTAATGAAAAAATTGCTACTTTAATAGAAGATTACAATATAGTAGAAAGGTATATTATTAAAAATCAGGACAACATAGAAGGAAATATATATAGTGGAATTATAAAAAATATAATTCCAGGAATAAAGGCTACTTTTGTGGATATAGGTAAAGATAAAAATGCATTTTTACATTTTGAAGATATGCATAAAATAAATGAAGAAATCAAATTAAACAAAAAAATATTAGTGCAAGTACAAAAAAATTCTATAAAGCAGAAAGGAGCTAAGCTTACCACGAATATAAAGCTAACAGGAAGATATCTTGTTTTAATGCCAAAGACTAACTTTATAACAACTTCTAGAAAAATAGAAGATGAAGCCCAAAAACAAAAGCTAAAAGAATTGGTAGAAAAATATATTCCTACTGGTTTTGGAGCGATTATAAGAACAAGTTGTATTTCTGCAACAGAAGAGGAAATCAGCCAAGACATACAAAGGTTAGTAAATAGGTGGAATAATATACAAAAAGATATATTAGAAAACGAAAGTGATTTGCCATGTTTAATAGAAGAAAATAATGATATTATTAAATCTTTAATTCTAGGAACAGCAGATGGTAAGATGAATAGAATTATAACTAATAATGAAGTATTTAATAAAGAAATAAAGAATTTTCTAGAAGTATATAATTTAGACAATAATGTAAAAGTAGACTTTGAAAAAGATGTATTCGAAAAATATACTATGCAGAAAGAATTACAAGATATAGAAAATAACAAAGTATGGCTAAGATGCGGAGGATATATTGTAATAGACAAGACAGAAGCATTAACTGCTATAGATGTTAATTCTGGAAAATGTGTAGGCAAAGATAATTTTGAAGATACAATATTAAAAGTGAATACAGAAGCTGCAAAAGAAATTACGAAACAGCTTAGATTACGTGATATAGGTGGAATAATTATAATAGATTTTATAGATATGCAAGAAGAGTTAAGCAAGGAGAAATTATTAAATTGTTTTGTAGAAGAAACTAAAAAAGATAGAGCTAAAGTACAAGTAGAGGGATTTTCAAAATTAAATTTATTAGAACTTACACGAAAGCAAATTTATGGTAAAGAATAGAAAGTAATAGTAAACATAATTTTTGAACTTTAAGCTCCGGCACTAAAGTTCAAAAGTTGACAGAAGGGAGAAATGATGAAAGTAGGTTTTATATCCTTAGGTTGTTCTAAGAATTTGATAGATACTGAAATTGCAATAGGAATATTAAAAGAACATGGAATGGAAGTTGTAAATAATCCAGAAGATGCAGAAATGATAGTTGTAAATACTTGTGGATTTATAGATCCTGCAAAAGAAGAGGCTATAAATACAATTTTAGAGATGGCAGAATATAAAAAGAAAAAATGCAAATATCTAATTGCTATGGGTTGCTTAGTTCAAAGATATACTGATGACTTAAAAAAAGCCTTGCCAGAGGTTGATCTGTGGATTAGATTAGATAAATATGATAAGTTTTACACCGCTATTGAGGAGCTAATAAATAATAAAGTAAAAGATGATAAAAAATATGGAGAAATTAAAAGTTATCCTAAAGAGCCACTTCCATTAGCTAGTAAAGAAGAATTTTTAGGAAGGGAAATTTCAACAGGAGATAATTTTGCATATATAAAAATTGGTGAGGGGTGTAGCAACAGATGTACTTATTGTGCAATTCCTTTTATTAGAGGTCCTTTTATAAGTAGACCAGAGGAAGATATAATAGAGGAAGCAAAATTATTAGCTGAAAAAGGTATAAAGGAATTAATAGTTATAGCACAAGATACTACTAAATATGGTTTGGATTTATATAATGAACCAAGACTTGCTAAACTTTTAAGAAAACTTTGCAGAATAGATGGAATAGAATGGATTAGATTTTTATATTCATATCCAGAAGGAATTGATGATGAATTAATAAAAGCTGTAAAAGAAGAGAGTAAAATTTGTAAATACTTTGATATTCCAATACAACATATATCTAATTCTGTTTTAAAAAGAATGAATAGAAAGACAAGTAAGCAAAATATAGAGGATGTTATAACAAAAATTAGAACCAATATACCAAACGTGCAAATTAGGACAACAGTTATGGTTGGTTTCCCAGGTGAAACAGAAGCTGATTTCGAAGAACTTTATGAGTTTGTAAAGAAAACAAAATTTGATAATTTAGGAGCATTTACATATTCTAAAGAAGAAGGAACACCAGCTGCTAGGTTAAAAGAGCAAGTTCATCCAATGACCAAAAAAGCTAGATATAATAAAATAATGAAACTACAACAACAGGTTTCTAAAGACAACTTATTAAATTTAGTAGGAAAAGAAGAGAAAGTATTAATAGAAGGTATAACATTTGACGAAAAGTATTATGTTGGAAGAACTAGCTACCAAGTTCCAGATATAGATGGAATTACATACATAAAAAATGATAAAGAATTAACTATAGGTGATTTTGTAAATTGTACTATAGTTAAGTCTAAAGAATATGATTTAATAGCGAATGTTTAAAATTAAAAAAAGGAACGAGTTGTTATAACTCGTTCCTTTAGATTTATGTATTAGTAATTTTCTGCATTTACTTCGAAGAATGATTGAGGATGATTGCAAACTGGACAAACTTGAGGAGCTTCTGTTCCAACAACTATATGTCCACAGTTTCTACATTTCCAAACAACGATGCTTCCTTTTTTGAATACTTCGCCGTCTTTTACATTTTCTAATAATTTTCTATATCTTTCTTCGTGATGTTTTTCTACTTCACCAATAGCTCTGAATTTTGCAGCTATTTCTTTAAATCCTTCTTCTTCTGCTTCTTCTGCGAATTTTTTATACATATCTGTCCATTCATAGTTTTCACCAGCAGCTGCATCTGCTAAATTTTGCATTGTATCACCAATACCATTTAAGTATTTAAAGTGAATTTTTGCATGTTCTTTTTCATTTTCTGCAGTTTCTAAAAATAGTGCTGCTATTTGTTCATATCCTTCTTTTTTTGCTACGCTTGCAAAATATGTATATTTATTTCTTGCTTCTGATTCTCCTGCAAAAGCAGCTTTTAAATTTGCTTCTGTTTTTGATCCTTTTAATTCCATAATATACCTCCCGTTATTTAACTTGTTACTATATAATATATCAAAAAATTAGACAAGTCAAGGAAAGAAATAGCATATAAAATGTCGAAAGAACTGTGCTATATGATATATCAATAAAAATTTAAGATAAATATTGTTGATTTTTTATTTAAAGAATATAAGGGAGCATATAATAATAGAATTATGATTGTATTTATAAAGTATATGTTACATATGAAGACTCTGATAAGAAAAATGAGGAGCTGCTTAACAAAACTACGTTGGATTAGTTAAGAAGTTTAATGCCTACAAATCCCGAAATACTTAAATTAATAAGTTAATTAGATTATATGTTTGTGTGGTTATAAAACAGATTACAATTCCACACAAGGTAGGAAGAAGAAAAGAAACGATAGTCCATTTTATACTGTTGGTTTCTTTTTTTATTGTAAGTAAAGTAGTACCACAAGGAAAATGCAATAATGTAAATATCATTACATTAATTGCGGTAAGTAAAGTCCAACCATTTGCGGTTAAAATATTCCCAATTACAGCAACATTTTCGATATCTATTAATTCTTTGTTTTTTAAATATCCCATTAAGATTATTGGTAACACAATTTCATTTGCTGGAATTCCTAAAATGAACCCAGTTAAAATATAACCATCTAAGCCTATTAATTTTGCAAAAGGATTTAAAGCATTTGCTATAAAATCTAATATAGAGACACTACCAATATTAATATTAGAAAATAACCATATTACAATTCCTGCAGGTGCAGCTATTGAAATAGCTTTACCCAATACAAATAGAGTTCTATCAAATAATGAACGAATTAATATTTTGCCAATTTGTGGAGTTCTATATGGTGGTAACTCTAATGTAAAAGATGCTGGAAGACCTTTTAATATAGTTTTAGATAGTATTTTTGAGACAAATAAAGTTAGTAAAATTCCTAACAGAACTACAAGCATAACTACTATTGCAGCAACTAAGCCAGAAAAGATACCTGCTATAGAACCTGAAATAAATATTGTAGCAACAGTAATTAAAAATGGAAATCTTCCATTACATGGTACAAAACAATTCGTTAGTATTGCAATTAATTTTTCCCTTGGAGAGTTTATAATTCTTGTTCCAACTACTGCTGCTGCATTACAACCAAATCCCATGCACATGGGAGTGACAGTACGGTAAAATAAGAGAAATTTATTGAAAAAATAAAGCCCTTAAAAGGGCTTATAAATTTAATAACTCTTGTTTGCTTCTAATAAATATACTTTGTAGTCATCAAATGGTACATCGTTATATTTTGAATCCATAGGATAATCCACATTTATGTAAGCTGTTCCATTTGCGGCTGTTGTTGAAGTGCTGGCATAACCATTTTCGCATCCAACGATAGATCCATTTTGGTAATATGCAATTAAAATATTAATACTTTCAAATGATACATCGTTATTATTCTTTACTTGTACTGCAATTTGTTTTCCAGTATTGTTTGCTGTTATTTCGAAATTATCTAGTACCATATTATCAGTTATCCAGCTACTATCAGATAATTCTATTTCAAATTCATAATTAGGATAGTTTGAAAAGTTTTTATCATAACCCCCATTATAATTTACAACTTCTGAATTTGCAGGAATACCAAAATATTGTGCTTGACTTTGAGCTTTTTCCATAAAATTACCATTAGCATCCTTAAATACAGTGTTAACAGTATCAACAAATACAGCTTGGTCATTATTATTTATTATTTTAAATGCAAAGTCACCACTTTTAGTTATTCCCAAAGCTTCTACAGTAACATTTTTCTTTAAATCTTCATTACTTGTAGTTTCTTGTTTTCCGGTTTCAATATTAGTTGATGTAGTAGTGCCTATGTCAGAAAAAGTATTATAAATATTATAAAGAGACATAATTGCTAATAATAAAGTTATAGCACATAATACAATACCAGCAATGCTTTGTCCTTTTTCTAATTTTTTGACTAATGAGATGATTCCTAATATTAAACCTACTATTGCTGTAACAATTGAAAGCATCCATATAAAAGGTACAAATGCTAAGATTATAGAGATTATACCTAAAATTAATGAAGCTATTCCCATTTTTATTTTCCCCCTTTTTTTCTTTATATAATACATCAATATTATATAGTAAATGACATTATTTTACAATATATTAAGTTTTATTATATTAAAATTTAAAGTAATATTTAGTAACCTCTTTAATATAAATTTAAAGAGGTTATTTTTATGGACAAAATTATTAAAAGAGAAATGGAAAGTGCTATAAACAAAATATTATATAAGAAGAATATAATAGAAAAACATGTATACGAAGAAATTGCTACCGAATTAGATAAATTAATATTCAAAGAAAAAGAAACTATAAAACAAGGGAAGTGAGTACGCTGACTATATTCGAAATGAAACAAGCCTTTTCACTGGGGAAAACAATTTTTGATTTACCATTAAATGTTTCATTTTATGCAAGAGTATCAACAGAAAAAGAAGAACAAATTAATTCATTAGAAAATCAAGTAACATTTTTTGAAGAGTATATTAAGCAAAACAAAAACTGGAATTTTATAAAAGGATATATAGATGAAGGAATAAGTGGAACAACATCAGCAAAAAGAGAAAATTTTATGAAAATGATAGAAGAGGGCAAGCAGAAAAGGTTTGATTTATTAATAACTAAAGAAGTATCTAGGTTTTCGCGTGATACTATTGATAGTTTAGTATATACCAGAAAATTATTAGAATATGATGTGTGCGTGTATTTTTTATCTGATAATATTATAACTGCTTCTAGTGATGGAGAATTAAGACTTACAATTATATCTAGCATGGCACAAGATGAAGTTCGCAAAATATCTGAAAGGACAAAGTTTGGATTTAAAAGAGCAGTAGAAAAAGGAACTGTTTTAGGATCTAACAATATTTGGGGATATAAAAAAGATAAAGGGAAACTTGTAATAGATGAAGAGGAAGCTACTTTGATTAAAAAGATTTTTAATATGTATGCAAATGATAATAAGATAGGACTTAAAAAATTATCTGAAAACTTAGCAAGTCAGGGATTTTATAATCACAATGATAAACCATTCCATCAAAATACATTAAAGAAAATTATTCAAAATCCTAAATATAAAGGCTATTATACAGGGAAGTTATCAACTGTAATAGATTATCGCACAAAGAAACGCAATTTTTATGATAAAAAAGAGTGGATAACATATAAAGATCTTTCTAAAGTTCCACCTATTGTGTCGGAAGAATTATGGGATAAGGCTAATTATAAATTATTAAAAAGAGGAAAAGTAACAAAAGCAAATGTGCAAACTAAATATCCTCTATCTGGTAAAGTTTATTGTAATAAGCATAAATGTAGTTTTGTAAGAAAAATTAGACATTACAAAAACAAGCCAGATGTTATATATTGGTATTGTAGCAAATTCCACAAAACAGGTAAGAAAGAGTGTTCACCAGCATATATTAGAGAAGCAGATATATATGGCAAGCTGGTAGAACAACTTAACCAATACAAAATTAATAAGCAAGAAATTTGCAAAGATTTATTAAATTTGTATAAAAATGTTTTTATGCGAGAAGAGGAAATAGTTCAAAGGAAAAGTTTAGAGCAAGAACAGAATAAACTTATAAAAAAGAAAGAGAAATTATTAGACTTAGCATTAGATAAAGTTTTTACAAAAGAAGAGGTAGAAAAAAAGAATATAGAACTAACAAGTAAGATAAGCCAAATACAAGAAAAATTAAATCAACAAGAAATAGGAAAAAATAAAATAAATGAGTATCTAAAAGTACTAGAGCAGAATATTTTAACAGAGCTAGAAATATCTATAGCTAATGTGGAAGAATACATAGATGTTTTGATAGATAAAATTATAGTAGAAGAAAGTGGCAACAATGAATGTAAGCTAAAGCTAATATTAAAAAATGAGTACTAAATAAAAAAAAAATCGGAATTTGGAACGTTCCACAGGATTTGTGACGTTCCGGGATTTGGGGACGTTCCTAAAATCCCTATAAAGAAATTTTAAAAGCGATAGCATAGCTATCGCTTTAGTTTTATCTATTTAAACAGGGAAAACAAGAACGTCCCCAAAAAACTGTATGCCCAAATACTTGCCGCTAAAATTCTTGGTTTAGTGTTCAATTTCTTCGATAATTTCTTTCCCTGTCATTTCACAAGGAATATTAATTCTTTTAATAAAATTTTTATCTAAATCTTTAAAATTATTAATTCCAATATCATAAACCTGAAAATCAATACCATTATTTTCTAAAGCTTTTACAGTTTCTTTAGTATATGCGCCATATGGGTAAGCAAAAACTTTTAAAGGTTGCTTTCCAAGTTGCTTTTCTATTTCTTCATATGATTCTTTTACATCATCACGAACTCTTCTTGCAGGAAATTTATCATAAAAAATATGATTTGTACTATGACTAAATATTTCTACAAGACCGCTATTTTGAATTTCTAGGCAATTATCCCAAGTTAAATATTTTATTCCGTCAATTTCTTTATCGATTTTATCTGTGACAACAAAAATAGAAGCTTTTACATTGTATTTTTTCAAAATCGGATAGATATACTCGTAATTACTGTAATATCCATCATCAAAAGTAATAATTATTGGCTTATTAGGAAGTGTGCTTTTTCCAGAATAAGCATCATTTAAGTCTTTAAAAGATATTGTAGTATATCCATTATCTAAAAGTGTTTTAATATTTTCTTCAAAGCTTTCTGGAGTATTTATATAACTATAATTATCTGGATCAGAATCGGGAACTATAGTTACAAAATTATGATAAAGAAGTACTGGAATGGCAACATCAGTTCTTTTTTTACTACTATGTTTATCAACAGCATATATTACCAGACCTATAATCAATACGGCACATAGTAGTAATATAATTATTTTTTTGCTTTTCAATATAATCACCTCAATATATTGTATTATTTTTGGACATCTTTTGACACAATTCACCATATTTGGACAATTCTCATATGATAATATGAGGTGATAAGAATGTTTTTAACATCATTTATATGTGCATTTTTATATCTAATTTGTTCAATATGTATAAATATTAATTGGATTAATGATATAGCGTGTTATTTTGGATATTTCTTAGCAATTTATTTAGTAGTATTTGTAGCAATAATTCCCGGATTTAATTATGTGTTTAATTTTGTAAGTTTGTTATTTAAGAAGAAAGAAAAGAAATTATGGTGCAAAGATGAAGATGTTACTATTTTGATTCCTGTTTATAATGCAGAAAGAACAATAAAAGATACGTTAGTTTCTATAAAAGAACAAAAATATTCCGGAAAAATATATGTAAAAATTATTGATGATGGCTCAACAGATAACACATTAAAAGTATTAAAAGCTATGGATTTACCAGATAATATTTCTATTATAGAGGCAGAACACAAAGGAAAAGCAGAAGCTCTTAATAAGGGCTTAGAAGAAGTATGTACTAAATATACAATAACTGTAGACAGTGATACAGTGTTACACCAATTAGCTATAAGAAATATTATGAATAAGTTAATAAATTCTAATAAAAATACAGTAGCTACAGCAGGTTGCTTATTTGTTAAAAATAGCAAGAAAAGTTTTATTACTAAACTTCAGGAATGGGACTATACTTTAGGAATATTTGGAGTAAAATTTATTCAAGGTAACTATAATTCAACACTAGTTGCACAAGGGGCATTTAGTGCATACAAAACTAAAATGTTAAAAGAAATAGGCGGATGGCAAAACTGTGTTGGGGAAGATATTGTATTAACATGGCAAGCATTAAGTGAAGGATATGAAACAAATTTTGCGAAAAATGCAATTGCATTTACAGAAGTTCCAGAAAAATTTAAAGATTTAGGAAAACAAAGAAAAAGATGGGCTAGAGGTATGATTGAAGCATTTAAGAAAGTTAAAGTCTTTAGATCTAAGAAACTTAAGTTAAAATCTAAATTCTTAATGTCATTAAATTTATTTTTCCCATTTACAGATTTGGCACTTCTTATTTTTGTACCTCTTGGATTAATTTTATTAGCTTTAGGAAATCCATTGCTAATTGGCTGGATATCATTACTTGTAATTCCATTTGGTTTACTACTTTGTCTACTAATAGAAATTAGAAGAAAAAATATGTTAAAAGAAATTGATTGCAAATTGGAAAGAAGAAGTGCATTAGCATTTATAGTATATGTGTTAGTATATGCAGTTATTTTAGCTCCTTATTGTTTAATAGGATATATTTCAGAGATATTTAATTGTAAAAAGAAATGGTAATTAAACCATACTGTCACTTCCATGCACATGGTAAGTGCCTGTTTACCAGAAGTACACGCACATTTAAAACATCTGTCCAAATTAAAAGCAATTCTAGGCAAGAAACCTAAATCTTCTAAAATAGTAAATAACGGAAAAAATATTGCCATAGGCGGTAACATAACAGAAACAACCCAGGTAACTGTTTGATATACTCCATTTACAAGCAGACTTGTAAGCCAATCTGGAGAATGTACATATTCAAAAAAAACAAGGATTTTCTCTTTTAAAACTTCAAATAAATTTGATAATACTTGAGAGGGATAATTTGCTCCAACTATTGTAATCCAAAATAATAGGCATAGAAATACAAGCATTATAGGTATACCAAATTTCTTCGAGGTTAATATTTTATCTATTTTCATTGTCCTTTTAGTATAATCTGCTTTTTTATATGTACAAACAGCTTTAGTAATATATTCGCATTGCCTTAGAATACTAGCTAATAAAGCATTTTCTATATTAGAAGCAGTTATATCATTTCGTGCAAGTAAACATCCAATTTCATCCAATTTTGCATTTATATTAGGTGTATTTAAATTAAGTTGAAACTTATTAGAAATTGAGGCAAGCAACTTTTCGTTATTACATATTAATTTTAATGAAATCCATCTACAAATAGGAAATGGGACAGAAATCTCCGAAGAAAGTAAAGAGATGCTATCTTCAATAATTGGAACATATTTAATAATTTTAGGTGTAGGAGACACTTTACCAGCACAGATTTTAGTGATTTCATTTTTTAAATTAATTAATGTCTTTTTCTTTTTTCCAATTGTACCTACCACTGGAACTCCCAATAGCTCAGATAATTTTTTTAAATCTATACTTATTCCTTTTTTCTTAGCCTCATCTAGCAAATTTACAGATACTATTATGTTAGAAGTAATTTCCATTATTTGAAATACTAGGTTCAAATTTCGTTCTAAAGATGTTGCATCAACAACAATTACTACAGCATCAAGCTTTTCGAAACAAATAAAATTTCTAGCAATTTCTTCTTCTTCAGAATTAGACATTAGTGAATAAGTTCCAGGAATATCAACAATAGTAAAGTTGTCTTTATTAAAATTATAGTGACCTTCACAATTACCAACAGTTTTTCCAGTCCAGTTGCCAGTATGTTGATTCATACCAGTTAAACTATTAAAAATAGTGGATTTACCTACATTAGGATTTCCAACAAGAGCTATTTTGTAAGAAGACATAAAAATCACCTCTATAGTTAATAATATGATGAATCATATTGAAGTAGTTACAATAATTTTTCTCGTATCATCACTTCGAAGTGCAACTATAGTTCCTCGTATTAAGTATGCAGTAGGATCTTTAAAAGGACTTCTAAATACAGGAGTAATATTAGAATTTTCTATAATTCCTAAATCAAGTAATCTTCTTTTTATAATTTTATTACAGTTTATATATAAAATTTTAGCTGTTTTACCTATTTTTACAGTATCTAATGAGCAAAAATTCATAGTAATTCACCACCAGTAAACATTATTAGTAAATTTATAAATAACAAGTAACGAAATTTTTGGTTTCGATACTATATTATAATAGTAGACAAAAAATAGAATATTTCGACTACAACCTAATTTATAATATGCAAAAAATAATAGTATTGACAAATAAAAATAATAATATAAAATATGAGAAGTAAAGGAATAATAAAGGAGAGATTAATATGGCAAAAAGATTAAGAGGATTTGAAATAGCAAAAGGATGGGAAAATAAAGATATACATATTCCAGTAAGAAAAACAAAACATGCAGCTGCATATGATGTAGAAGCAGCAGAAGATGTTGTAATACCTGCATACAAACCAGGAATAAAACCAACCTTAATTCCAACAGGGTTAAAAGCATATTGCCAAGATGATGAATGGTATATGCTGGCAAACAGAAGTAGTGGACCTAAAAAAGGATTTGTAATGGCAAATAGTATAGGTATAATAGATGCAGATTACTATGGAAATGAATCTAATGACGGACATTTTTATTTCCAATATTTTAATTTCCAAGACCATGATATCGAGGTAAAAAAAGGAGATGTAATTGGGCAAGTTATATTCCAAAAATTCTTAACAACAGATGATGATGTAGCAGAAGGAACAAGAGTAGGAGGATTTGGTTCTACAGATAAGAAATAGAAATTCGAATAAGTAGTAGATAACTCAAAAAGACAATAAAAAATATATAAGCCTTAAAATACAGAATTATTAACAGGTTCAGCGATTTTAAGGCTAAAAAACCATTACCAAAAGTTTTGACTTTTGGTAATTTTTGTAGTATAATAAGAGTGTTGATAATTGAATAGACATTGAAAGGAGTGACTTGCATGTTTAATGTAGGCGATAAAATTGTTTACCCTATGCACGGGGCAGGAGTAATAGATGCAATAGAAGAAAAGGATATTTTAGGGGAGAAGCAAGCTTACTATATACTAAAGATGCCAGGTGAAGTTAAAGTAATGGTGCCAACAGCTAAAGCTGAAGAAATAGGGGTAAGAAGCATTATAGATAAAAGCAGTGCCGAAAAAGTCTTCAGAGTTTTAGAGTCAGACGAAACAGAAATGTCTATGAACTGGAACAAACGTTATAGAGATAATATGGATAAAATGAAAAGCGGAGACATATATAAAGTTGCAGATGTTGTAAGAAACTTAAGTTTCAAACAAAAAGAAAAAGGTTTATCTACAGGCGAAAAGAAAATGCTAAATAACGCAAAACAAATTTTAGTAAGTGAACTTGTACTAACAGAACATGCTACACAAGACGAAATAGAGCAAATGGTTGATAGTAAAATTTCAACATCATATGAAGAATATAAAGTAGACGCAAATATTTCTGCATCAGATATAAGCAGCGACATTGTAAGCAAATTCATACCATTTAATTCAGATGATATAAATAGAAAAGCATCTAATGATTAATACTTAAGGAGAAAGAAATTTTAATTTCTTTCTTTTATTGTCTGTATAGCTAACAATGAAAAATGTAATTGGTGTATTTAAATGATAAATGTAAACACACCAATTATATTTTAATCAAAAGATAACTCTTGTAAAAATTAGGCGAAGCCAATTTAAATTTGACAGGAGTTAATTTTTTGCAAAAATTTTCTTCTAAAAATATAGTTTTGTATACATAAAAGAAGGATTTATTGTTAAGTTGTCGAATATTAATTTATAGGGGAACTTTGCGCCATAATGCAAAAAAACGAAAGAAATATTTACAAAATAAGGAAAAAGTAGATAGCAAAGTCCTTTGTAAAAGAAAGGTAGGAAAATGATACGATATAGTGATGAACTTATAGATGAAATTAAAAACAATAATGATATTGTAGACGTTGTATCACAATATGTACATTTAAAAAGAAGTGGAAGAAATTATTTTGGATTATGTCCATTTCACAACGAGAAATCACCTTCTTTTGCAGTTTCTCCGGATAAGCAAATATTTCATTGTTTTGGTTGTGGTGTTGGAGGCAATGTAATTCACTTTATAAGTAAAATAGAAGGAATCAATTTTAGAGAAAGTATAGAATTACTTGCAGAACGAGCAAATATAACATTACCAAAATTAGAAAGTATTGGCGATAATAAAACTCAAGAATTAAAAGACAAAATATATCAAATAAATAAAAACGCAGCCTATTTTTATCATGAAAATTTGTACAAGCCAACAGCTAAAGCTGCTCAAGAATATGTTAAAATAAGAAAATTAAATAATGCAACATTAAAAGAATTCTTAATAGGTTATTCAGGTAATTTTAATGAATTATATAATTTTCTAAAAACCAAAGGCTTTTCTGATGAAGCAATTTTAGCTTCAGACTTGGTAAACAGAAATGATCGAGGTCAATTTATAGATAGATTTAGACATAGACTAATGTTCCCTATACAAGATGTAAGGGGAAGAATTATAGCTTTTGGTGGTAGAGTTTTAGATGACTCTAAACCTAAGTATATAAATTCACCAGAAAATTTAGTATATAGTAAAGGTAGACATTTATTTGGTTTATATAATGCAAAAAAACATGATACAAAAAAAATCTTAATAGTAGAAGGATATATGGATGTTATATCTTTACATCAAAGAGGTATAACAAATGTAGTGGCTTCTTTGGGTACAGCAATGACAGAGGCACAAGGAAGGCTTTTAAGACGAAGTTCGGAGCAAATTATATTAGGTTATGATGCTGATGGTGCTGGGCAAGAAGCTATAGTAAGAGGACTAGATATATTAAGAAATTTAGGTTGTGATGTTAGAGTTTTACAAATTTCTGGAGCAAAAGACCCAGATGAATATGTTACAAAATATGGGCCAGAAAGACTAAAAAAATGTATTGATGATGCAATATCTTTAGTAGAGTTTAAAGTTAGAGTTTTAAAAAGAACATTAAATCTTGACAATACTGCAGACAAAATAAAATTCTTAAATGAAGTTGCAAAAATATTAGCAAGAGTAGAAAACAGTATGGAACAAGAAATATATATAGAAAAAATTTCAAAAGATTATGATATTTCAAAAGAAGCATTATATTCGGAAATTAAAAAAATATTATATCCTAAAAATACTAATTCTAAAATTCTGGAAAAAAGAAATACGCAGTATAACATAGTAAAAAAAGAAGATACTAAAATTAGTGAGGCAAGATTAAAAAGGGAAAATACAATAATTGCAATGTTACTTATGTCTAATGCAAATGTATATTCTAAAATAAAAAATAAGATAAAGCCTGAAGATTTTAAGTACGAAAAAAATAAAAAGATTTTAGAAAAAGTATATGCAGAATATGAAAAGGGTATAACAGAGATATATGATGTTTTAAGTTTATTTGAAGATGAAGATATTATAAATCACATTACAGAAATTATGGCAAAAGATTATGGTATTACAGATATAGACAAAGGAATTGATGATATTTTAAATACATATGAAAGAGAAAATTTAAAAGAAAAACGAGATGAAATATTAAAATCTTTAGAAGATTCTGAACTTGATAATGAAAGTAAGTTAGCACTTGAGAGAGAATTAAATGACATAATTATTAAACTTGCGAAATAACTAGGAGGTTATAATGAAAAAGGTAGAAGGACAAGAAGAAATAACAGAAAAAAATGATGCTCAAGAAATTGAAAGAGCAGAAACAGAAAAAAAGGTAAAAAGAATATTAGATTTTGCAAATAAGAATAAAAAAATAACTTATGGGGATTTGGCAGCTGAGTTAGACGATTTATCAACAGAACAAATGGAAAGAGTATTTGATGCTTTGGAAAAAATGGGCGTTGATATCGGTAAAGATGACGATTTAGACGAAGAGGGTCCTGATGAAGAGGATTTACAAGAAGTAGAAGATTTAAAATTAGATGAAATTGATATTGCTGGTTACGAGAGTAGTAATATTGATGACCCTGTTAGAATGTATTTAAGAGAAATAGGTAAGATACCACTTCTTACATATGAAGAAGAATTAGATTTAGCAAAAAAAGTTTTAGATGGAGACGAAGAGGCTAAACAAAAATTAGCAGAGTCAAACTTAAGATTAGTTGTAAGTATTGCTAAAAAATATGTTGGAAGAGGAATGCTATTTTTAGATTTAATACAAGAAGGTAATATGGGACTTATAAAAGCTGTCGAGAAGTTTGATTATACTAAAGGTTTTAAATTTAGTACTTATGCAACATGGTGGATAAGACAAGCTATTACAAGAGCAATAGCAGATCAAGCTAGAACTATAAGAATTCCAGTACACATGGTAGAAACAATTAATAAATTAATTCGTACTTCTAGACATTTATTACAACAACTAGGTAGAGAACCAACGCAAGAAGAAATCGCAGAAGAAATGGAGATGCCAGTTGAAAAGGTAATGGAAATTCAAAAGATTGCTCAAGACCCAGTTTCTTTAGAAACACCAATTGGCGAAGAAGATGATAGTCACTTAGGTGATTTTATAAAAGATGAAGATTCACCAGAACCACAAGATTCTGCAGCATATACATTGTTAAAAGAGCAATTAGAAGAAGTTATGAGTACATTAACACCTAGAGAAGCTAAAGTATTAAAATTAAGGTTTGGCTTGGAAGATGGAAAGGCTCGTACTTTGGAAGAAGTAGGAAAAGAATTTAAGGTAACTCGTGAAAGAATTAGACAAATTGAAGCAAAAGCGTTAAGAAAATTAAGACATCCAAGTAGAAGTAAAAAATTAAAAGATTATATGAGCTAAAATATAGAAAAGGAAAAATATAGCAATAAAAATTTATGTAAACGCCTTAAAAGGATTGACTTTAGGGCGTTTTTTTGCTATACTATATATATCTATGGAGATGAAATAAAAAGAGAGGTGAAAATCTTAGTATAGCTAAGATAATTAATTATGAGAAGTAAAGTTATTAGTAATAAAAGAAATATATTTGGAATTATAAAAGAAACTGTTTTTGGTAGTATGGCAGATTTTTTTAAAACATTAGGAAGTACAGAAGAAGACGAAATGCAAGAAGAAGCAGTTACAGCAGATGTAAAAGCTGGGGTAGCTAAAGTAGAAGCAACTACTTTAGACGATAAGAAAGATTATGTAGAAGCTCTAGCAGGAAAGTCTGTAAAATTTGGTGGATTAGATTCATATAAAAGAAAAGTAGATACAACAGAAGCTGTAAAAGCATACGAGAAAAAAGTTAAGAATAACCAAGAAAAAGTAGCAGATAAAGAACAAGAAAAAGGTGCTGCTAGAACAAGAGGAGCAAGATAAATTAAATTTAAATAAAAAACACATTAGGATGATTTCTAATGTGTTTTTTTGTTGTTAATTTTTACGTATATAACAAGGTTAAGTTACCTATGCTCGTGCAATTGCGAAGCAATCTGTACATGTGGCGAAGCCACTTTTCTTATATAATAAAAAAAATCCAGATTTTATCTGGATTTTTGGTAGCGAAGATGTGATTCGAACACATGACCCTTCGGGTATGAACCGAATGCTCTAGCCAACTGAGCTACTTCGCCATTTGCTGTAACAGATATTATTATAATAGCATATCCTTTTTTTGTCAATAGAAAAACCGAAAAAAAGATTTTGATTGTGAAGGTTAGTCAATAATATCCTCTATTCCACAAATCTTCTAATGTTTTTTTTAATGCATAATAAAAGTTAGCCAAAGTAATTAATATAATTTTAAAGTGTCCTCGATAACATATGAGACTGGTAGCATATCATCGTTATCAATATTAATCTTAAAATTAACTTCATTATTTTCATTTTTAAAGAGACAATACCTATGTATATGTAAAGTCATTTCATTTTTCTGGATTATTTAGTATAGAGATACTAGCTAATGTATCACCTAATTGTGTGAAAAAGGCAGCTAATATTTCAATTTCCTTTTGTGTTTTATCCGCATCTTCACGTAAATCACGTAATCTTTGATAATAATACATAAAAATTCCTCTTCTGTTTTGTGCCTAATAGAGATATTATAATATATCCGTTTGAATATATTGACAAAATAGACTCAATGGAGGTATAATATGTAATATGATGTCCGAATGAATATAATTTATCCGAACATCTTTCTCCTTTTTTATAATCATACAATCAGTAAATCTGCAAATCGTCCCTAGCAGTTTAATAATATACATCTCACCTTCCCCAAAAGTGAATATAATATTTATGCAGGGGCGATTTGCAGATTTATTAAAAACGATTCCGCAAACAAACCGAAGCTTCGGTACTGTATAACGGCAAAACAAGTTATTTTTTCATAATTTTTATTATATTATTTTTTTAGCTATTGACTTTTGGACTTTAAAGTGGTATACTATTAAATACAAAATATTAAAGGAGAAATTCAAATGATTATAGTATGCAAAAATTCAACGGAAACAGAAATAAAAAATTTGACAGATAAATTTGAAGATTTAGGATTCAGAACACATCTCAGCACAGGTACTGAAACAACTATTATCGGACTCATTGGCGACACCTCAAAGATTGATGTTGAAGACGTTGCCGCACTTGACATTGTTGAAAAAGTTCAGAGAGTATCAGAGCCATACAAACTGGTCAACAGAAAATTTCACAATGAAGATACTGTGATAGACGTAAACGGAGTTAAAATCGGCGGAGGACATTTTGCAGTAATGGCAGGACCTTGCTCCATTGAAAGCGAAGAACAAATCGTAAACTGTGCAAAAGCAGTAAAAGCTTCCGGCGCAAACTTTTTAAGAGGCGGAGCTTTTAAACCCCGTACTTCACCTTACGCATTCAGAGGTCTTAAAGCAAAAGGACTGGAGCTTCTTCTGACTGCAAAAAAAGAAACCGGACTTCCTATTGTAACAGAACTAATGAGCCTTGAACATCTGGATCTGTTCAACGATGTTGATATTATTCAAATCGGCGCAAGAAACATGCAGAATTTTGAAATGCTTGCAGAAATCGGAAAATGCCGCAAACCTATTCTTTTAAAAAGAGGTCTTGCAAATACTATTGAAGAA
>ERZ827478.741-NODE-741-length-29516-cov-3.803299_pt1 | contig 29516 bp, 28 predicted proteins | sample MGYA00519705_ERZ827478 | MGnify/ENA primary metagenome ERZ827478 (study PRJEB31778, sample SAMEA3449318) | human gut metagenome | biome: human gut; feature: human-associated habitat; material: faeces | place: United Kingdom | collected 2010/2012 ... | reverse complement strand
GTATGATATCGCAGCCCAGGCCGTGCTCACTGCAATTCTCTTTCAGACGCTGGGCCGTACCTTCCCCTTTATATCCAAAGCAAAAGTCATGGCCAACCACTATCCACCCGATATTCAGCTCGCCTATAATATTCTCAATGAACTCACGCCAGGGCATCTGCATCAGTTCCCGGTTAAAGTGAAGAAGCACCAGCTCGTCTATCCCGTACATGGAACGTATTATATATGCTCTGTCCTCGGCGCTGTTTATCAGGGCAGTCTCCCGCCCAAACACCAGATTGTCCGGATGAACGTCAAAGCTGAGCACTGTGGGCAAGGCGCCCAGCTGTCCCGCACGCTCCTTGGTCATCTCCATGAGGGCACCGTGCCCTATATGCACTCCGTCGAAAAATCCCAGGGCAATAACTCTCTTTTTTTCTGACATTTTGACCTCTTACACTTCAAAAAAACTTTTAACGGTTTTCATTGTCCCCTTCTCTGCCCGGCCCAGCATCAGGAATTCCCCGGTCTGGGAATACACCCTGTAGTCCCCGTCATGGACGCAAATAGCGAACTCATTGCCGCAGCGCAGCTTTTTTTCCTGATCGGCATTCACGGCACAGCTTTCGAGATTTTGGAAAAGGCTGTCCACCGGCAGCAGCAGTTCCGCTGCCCTGCCCCGGTCTGCATACTCCTGCACCTGGGCTATGGCATGGGCCCTATCCACGCTGAACTGGCCCGCCTGTATGCGGCGCAGGCTGCTCATGCAGCCCCCGCAGCCCAGATAATCCCCCAAGTCATGGCACAGCGTGCGCACATAGGTGCCCTTGGAGCAGCTTATGTCCAGCAGGTAGTCCTCTCCCTGGCGTCCTGCGAGGCAAAGGCTATGGATGAAAATTTTTCTGGCCTTTCTCTCCACATGCCCGCCCTTGCGTGCTATCTCATACAGGGGCCTGCCATGGTGTTTTATGGCGGAATACATGGGCGGTATCTGCTCCTGCTCCCCCAGAAATTTCTCCAGGGCGGCAGTCAGCTGCTCTTCTGTGACATTCATGCTCTGCCGTTTAAGCTCCGTGCCGCTTATATCCTGGGTGTCAGTGACAAGGCCCAGACGCAGCCCGGCCAGATAGCGCTTGTCATGCCCCTCGGCAAATTCCACTGCCCGGGTTGCCCGGCCTACAAACACCACCAGCAGTCCCGTTGCCATAGGATCCAAGGTGCCGGAATGTCCGATGCGCCGCTGGTGCAGCACGCCCTTGAGCTTTGCCACCACATCGTTACTTGTCCAGTCCGGCTCCTTGTCAATAAGCAGGATGCCGTTCATTTCCAGACCTCGTCGATTACCTGGAGCAAAAGCTCCTTTGCCATCTTCGGCGTACCCATTATGGTGCAGCCCGCCGCCATGGCATGGCCGCCTCCGCCAAATACGGCGCAGATATCGCTGCTGCTCACTTCCGGGTTGGAGCGCACGGATATCTTGCAGTTTCCGTCAGCCTGCTCCCGGATGGTGATGCTGACAACCGAGCCCTCTGCCCGGCCGGCAAGACCGGCCAGATCGTCGCAGTCGTCCTCGGTGGCGCCGGCCTTCTCCATCATGTCCAGGCTCACGGTAGCAACGCTTATCTTTCCGTCTCTGTAATAGTCCATGCCGGCATAAATGAGGCTCTCCAGCAGCAGCCGGGCCCGGGAAACCTTGCGGAAGAAGGTCAGGTTCACAGCGGCATTGTCCGCCCCCAGGCGCAGCAGCTCCGCCGCCGCCCTCATTGATGAGGAATTGGTGTTGGAATATTGGAAGCAGCCGGTATCCGTGCTGAGCCCGATATACAGCAAAGTCGCCTCATCCCTGGTGATCTCGGTGTTGATATTCAAAATCAGCTCCATTACCACCTCGGCACAGGAGGATTTCTCAGGCCGCACCAGCTCCGCCCCGGCATAATGGCTGTTGGTGGGGTGGTGGTCTATGCAGAAATTTACCGGGCCCTCATATCCCTGAGGCAGCAGGCCCTCCGTGGCAACATCCACCGCCACCACATACTTGTATTTGTATCCGGCCGGAGCAAAGAAGTCCCTGGCGTAAGGGAGAAGCTTTTCACCTATTTGGGGGTTCTGGTACAGGCAGGCTGTCCTCCCGCCCCTTCTCAGGGCGCTGCACAGCGCGGCAGCGGAAGCAACGGTATCCCCGTCCGGGTTTTTGTGGGTGAGTATAAGGATATTCTCGTGGCCCAGCAGGGTCTTTGCACACTGCTTATAATTCATCGCTTTCGCCCTCGTCATGTTTGATGTCCAGGGAGTTTATGACCTGGTTTATATGGGCTCCGTACTCAATGCTGTGGTCTATCTCAAAAACCAGCTCCGGAGTATAGCGCAGGCTCATGGCGCTGCCCAGTTCCTTTCTCAGCCATCCGGAAGCAGACTTCAGTCCTTTCCTGAACTCTTTCTCGTCCTTCATCCCCATTACCGACAGCCATATCTTGGAATAGCGCAGATCCCCGGTGGTCTCCACCCGGGTAACGCTTATCATACCCTGCTGAACCCTGGGGTCTTTGACCTCCCTCAGCAGTGAGGATACGACTCTTTGTATATCGTCGTTTGTTCTAGCAAGTTTATTAGATGCCATATTTTTCTCCTGTATCCTAGATATCGGCATAGGCGCTTATAAAAAGCGCCTATGCTCTATGCGTATATTATTATCCCTTGATCTGCTCCATAACAAAGCATTCGATAACATCGCCAACCTTGACATCGTTGAACTTTTCTATCTGCATACCGCACTCATATCCGCTGGCAACTTCTTTGACATCGTCCTTGAAGCGGCGCAGGGAGGCCAGCTCGCCCTCATGGATAACAATGTTGTCCCTGAGCACGCGCACCTGGCAGCCCCTCTGTATCTTGCCGTCGGTGCAGTAGCAGCCGCAGACCGTGCCAACCTTGGAGACTTTGTAGGTTTCCCTGACTTCGGCGTGGCCGATAATGGCCTCCTTGAATTTGGGGGCAAGCATGCCCTTCATGGCTGCCTCGATCTCGTTGATGCAGTCGTATATGACGCGGTACATGCGCATATCCACCTTGCTGCGGGCTGCACTGTCCCTGGCGGCGTTGTCGGGCCGGACATTGAAGCCCACGATTATGGCTCCGGAGGTGGCAGCCAGCATCACGTCGGATTCATTGATGGCGCCCACGGCACTGTGAATTACCTTGACCCGCACCTCGTCGTTGGATATCTTCTCCAGAGAAGTCTTTACCGCCTCGGCAGAACCCTGGACATCGGCCTTCACAATGATATTCAAGGTCTTCATCTCACCGGCCTGTATCTGGCTGAACAGATCCTCCAGGCTCACCTTCTTGGTGCCGCCCAGACTGTCGTTCATCATCTTCACCCGGCGTTCCTCGGCCAGCTCCCTGGCCATGCGCTCGTCGGCCACGGCATTAAAGGTGTCCCCAGCGCTGGGCACTTCGGAGAGGCCGGATATCTCCACGGGAGTGGAGGGCCCCGCCTCGGTTATGCGCTGGCCCTTGTCGTTTATCATGGTGCGCACACGACCCACGGCGGTACCTGCAATGATGATATCTCCCAGCTTCAGGGTACCGTTTTGTACCAGCACGGTCATGATGGGGCCCCGGCCCTTGTCCAGCCGGGCCTCTATAACGGCGCCCTTGGCGGCTCTGTTGGGGTTGGCCTTCAGCTCCTGCACTTCGGCCAGGATGACCAGGTTCTCCAGCAGATTGTCAATACCCATACCGGTCTTGGCGGATATGGGGCAGATGATGGTGTCGCCTCCCCACTCCTCGCTGACCAGGTCGTACTCAGTGAGCTGCTGCTTGATGCGCTCGGGGTTTGCGCCCACGGTATCCATCTTGTTGATGGCCACCACCACGGGGATGCCCGCGGCTTTTGCGTGGTTGATGCTCTCAACAGTCTGGGGCATGATGCCGTCGTCCGCGGCCACCACCAGGATGGCGATATCGGTTACCATGGCGCCTCTGGCGCGCATGGATGTAAAGGCCTCATGGCCCGGGGTATCCAGGAAGGTTATGGGGCTGCCGTTTATCTCCACGGTATAGGCGCCGATGTGCTGAGTAATTCCACCGGCCTCGCCGGAAACCACGTTTGCATGGCGTATATAGTCCAGCAAGGAGGTCTTGCCGTGGTCAACATGGCCCATGACCACAACCACGGGAGCCCTGCTCACCAGATCTTCCGCCTTGTCCTCATGGTCGTCTATGAGTCTTTCCTCCACGGTGACGATTACTTCCCTTTCCACCTTGCAGCCCATCTCCATGGCTACAAGGGCGGCGGTATCATAATCTATCACATCGGATATTGAGGCAAATACCCCCAGCTTGAAGAGCTGCTTTATAACTTCGGCGGCGGTCTTCTTCATACGGGAAGCCAGTTCGCCTACGCTTATCTCGTCTGGTATCTCCACTTTCAGCTGCTGCTTCTTTGCAATTTCCAGCTGGAGGCGGTTCATCTTGTCCCGCTCCTCCTGGCGGCGTTTGGCAGAGGCCGCCTGCTGGTTGGGGCGCTGTTTGGATTTGCTCTGGATCTTTTCCTTGTTGCCCCGGCGCATATTGTTTGTATTGGCCTTGTTTCCGGCCATATCGTCATAGCGCTCGTTATACTTTTCGATGTTGACCGCAGCTCCGCCTCTGGTGTCCACCACACGCTTCTCCGCCACCTGGCGGGGCACATGGGGCTTATTTTTCCTTTCCGCCGCCGCAGGCTGTTCTGCGGGCGCCGGTGCAGGAGCTGCCGGTTTCTCGGCAGGCTTTGCCGCCTTGGCCTCACCTTTCTTGTCTCTGGCGCCCTCAGCCTTGGGGGCAGGAGCTGCCGGCTTTGCAGGCTCGGCCTTAGGCGTGACTTTAAAAATATCCTCCAGGCTGGCTACCTGGTTGTGCTGGGTCATATATTCGAAGATAACGTCCAGCTCATGATTTTCCAGCACCTGCATATGGTTCTTTGGGGCGGCCACGTAGTCGGTAAGGATCTGGCTGATGACCTTTGAAGATACGTTAAAATCCTTTGCCACCTCATGTATTCTGTACTTTATCATGCTCATACGTTAGTCCTCCTCTTTCCAAATCTCTTGTTCCGCTCGTGGGCATCAGCCTCTTTTTTACGCCGCTGCGCCCGCTGGAAACGCGCTTCCATCTCCCCGGCTAGTCCGGAATAGTCCTCCGGCCACGCTTCCGAGAGAGCTCTCATCAGGGCATTTGCAAAGCCCACATCCGTTACCGCCGCCATTGAGCAGCCCCTGAGTCCCACATGGGCGGATATCTCCTCCTTGGTGTAGGGCAAGGTCACCGTAAGGATGCTGCGTCCCCGGGCGAATCCCTCCGCCCGGCTCCTGGCATTATCTGAAGCATCCGAGGCCAGAAGCAACAGCTTCCCCTTTCCGCCCCGGACGGCGGCACCGGTATTGGTCTCCCCTATCTGGATGGCATTGGCCCGGCGCATAAGACCCAGCATATTGAGTATCTTATCCATCGGTTCCGCCCTCCATCTGCTCCTGAAGCTTTTCATATATCTCCGGGGGAATACCGGCAGAGAATGCCCTCTCCAGGGCCTTCGCTTTTATGGCCTTTTTCAGGCAGGCTCCATTGGGACAGATATAGGCACCCCGCCCCGAGGCCTTGCCTTTGAAGTCCAGGCTTATCTCCCCCTCCGGGGAACGGACAACTCGGATAAGCTCCTTTTTCGGTTTCATCTCGCGGCAGCCAAGGCATTGCCGCATGGGTATTTTCTTTTCCAAAACTGCCGCCTCCTTTTTTATGCTTCGGATTCCGGCTTGATGTCTATTTTGTAGCCGGTGAGCTTCGCGGCCAGGCGGGCATTCTGCCCCTCCTTGCCAATGGCCAGGGAGAGCTGGGAATCGGGCACGATGACCCGGCAGCTCTTTCCGTCCTCCAGCATGGTGACACTGATGACCTCGGAGGGAGAGAGAGCCGCGGCGATATACTCCTCAGGCTTTTCGCTGTACTTGATAATATCTATCTTCTCGCCGCCCAGCTCGTTGACGATGCTGGCAACACGGCCGCCCTTGGGGCCAACACAGGAGCCTATGGGGTCCACATCAGGATCGGCGGACCAGACGGCCATCTTGGTACGGCTGCCGGCCTCACGGGCAATGGACTTTATCTCCACTGTTCCGTCATATATCTCCGGTACCTCCAGCTCAAACAGACGCTTGACCAGGCCGGGGTGAGTGCGGGAAATCAGCACCTGAGGGCCACGGGTGGAGTTTCTCACTTCCACAACATAGACCTTTATATGGTCGCCCTCGGTGAGCACTTCGGTCTTGATGCGCTCGTTTGGGGCAAGCATAGCCTCTGTGAATTCGCTGTTGGAGGAGATGCGGATGGAGACGCTGCCGTTTCTGGGCTCAATATGGGAGACGATGCCGGTGAGTATCTCGTGCTCCTTGGAAGTAAACTCCTCGTATATAATGCCACGCTCGGCCTCCCGGATACCCTGGATGATAACCTGCTTTGCAGCCTGGGCTGCAATACGGCCGAACTTCTTTGTCTCTACAGGGACACCGATGGTGTCGCCCACCTTGGCCCGGCGGCTTATCTTCTTTGCAGAGTCCAGAATAATCTCGTGGCTGGGGTCCTCCACCTGGTCGACGATGGTCTTGTTCACATTCATTTCAATGCGCTTCTTGTCCTCGTCCAGGATGATCTCCACATTGTCCTCACACTCGGGATTATCCCGGCGGAAGGCGGCCAGCATAGCCTGCTTTATCTTGTCATACATGTAGGCCCGGGGTATGCCCTTTTCGGCTTCGATATCTTCTACGGCTTCAAAAAATTCTGCGTTCATTTCCACTACTCCGTTCTTATATGCGTCTTATATTGATACATGCAGCTTCACCAGGGCGATCTGGGCCTTCTGGAAGCTCATGTTTTCCTTACCTGAGGTGATACTCACATTTCCGTTCTCATATCCGGACAGGCTGCCCACGAATACCTTGCTGCCGTTAAGGGGCTGATAGAGCCGCACTTCAACTTCGCTGCCCATAAACTGAGCAAAATCCCCGGGCCGTTTCAGCTCCCGCTCCGCTCCGGCGGAACCCACTTCGAATACATAGCTGTCAGGGATAGGGTCGGCCTCATCCAGTATTGGGTCGAGAGTGCGGCTGATGGTTTCGCAGTCGTTTATACTGACGCCGCCCTCCTTGTCTACAAACACCCGGAGATACCAGCAGCCCGCCTCACGGACATATTCCACATCCCAGAGAGTACAGCCCGCCTCCTCCACTACCGGCTTTGCCAGTTCATGGACCTTGTCTGTAATCTTGCTCATTTTTCTGTCACCTTCATCCGCATCTGCGTTTTCAAAAAGCTTCACAAAAAAGAGTGGGTCGAAACCCACTCTGACAAAACCATAATGCTTACCATAGGAATAATACCACTATATGGTGGTAATTGCAAGCACTTTTTAAGTTTTATCTTGATATTTTGTGCCGGCAGAGTCTGGGGCCCTGCCGGCACATGCATCAGTATTCAAAGTCGGGGAAATAGTGGGCATAAAACTCCTCATAGCATATGCCCTGCTCCATGATGAAGGTGGCAACCTCCTTGCCCACATAGCGATAGTGCCAGGGCTCGTCCCAGCCGGTGAGCAGCAGCTTCTTGGTGGGATAGCGTTTTATAAAGCCATACTCGGCACAGTGCTCGTCCAGCCAGGCGAAGAACTCCTGGTTCATTTCGCTGTAGACCATGCGGGAATAGTTCTTGTCCAGCAGGTCCACAGCCAGGCCCAGCTGATGCTCACTGCTGCCGGGATAGGCGGTGATCTTCTTGGCCTCCTCCACAGCCTCCTGATATATGGGTTCCGTGTAGTCCACGTCCACGCCGCCGGCCATTTCATAAGCGATCTGGCTGGCCTTGGAGTTGAACAGATGGCTTTGATATGTATAGTCTCTGTAGGCCCCCGCCACATACACTGTAAAACCGGCATCGTTTATGGCTTCTATAAAAGCATCCAGATAGGGTACATATTCCGTGTCGAACTGCATGTACTTGGTTCCGGTAATGGTGGACGTGGAATCCGGCTTAAAGGCTGAGGACAACAGATTATCGTTATTTACAATGTAAAGATATCGGTTATTCTCGAAATCGGCCTGGGTAAGCTGTGGCCATATATCCACGGTGGGTTCCGGTGTTGGCGTGGCGTTCATGTCAATAAAGGTGACACTGTCGGACTTGACATAGGCACCTTCCGCCCCGCCGAAAATTACGTCGGTACTGTTCTCCATACGGGAGACCACTATGGTATAAAGCACGAGGCATAGTCCGATCATGCTGAGTATCCAGGCTACTTTTCTTTTCAAACCTCGCTGCTTCCTTTCATAACAAATTAGCATTTCTGCTTGATTTGGCATTATATCATCAATTTGTTACGATTTCAAGTACAAGGCCCCTGTACCTCATTTTAAACCTGATCGGCTTTCCTCAACTCTGTTCCGCCACATATAGGCTGGCCCTGGACTGGATGAGCTTAGCCGTCTCCTCCGGAGTCTTGTCGCCGGCGAACATGGCCTGGCACTCGCTTTTGATAATGTCCATTATTGCACTGTCATATTCGTTAAGGTTTTCTATTGCGTCCAGGAAGTCCAGCAGCTTGTCGGCGTCGGCCCGGGTCATTTTCACCTTGGCCTCCTCATCGGCCATGGCCTTGGCGATGGACTCCTCCAGCGCCGGGCGGTACATGAGCAGAGGATAGCCGGGCATTATGCCTCTGTCTGTATTCGCATTCATCAGCATGTACTTTATAAATTCCCAGCAGCCCTCCTGGTGCTGGCTCAGGCTGCATATGGCGAGCTGGGTGTTCAAACTGGCGTCGGAACCGCAGCTGCCGTCGGGAGTGGGCCAGCCTATGAAGCTGAGTGGGCAGCCGGCCCGCTGCTCGGACTCGGCAAGGGAGCTGACATACATGGCGAATACTGCAACCGTCGTCTGCTCCCCGGCGGCCACTCTGGGTTCACCAGGCCCGAAAACCATATCGTTTATATCCTCCGGTGTCTCCCTGAGCTCCAGGGCGGTCCTGAGCAGCTCAATAAACTCAGGGCTGTCAAAGCTGCAGTCCCCGCTGGTCCAGTCAAGAGCATAGCGCACATAGCGGCCTATGACATTATATATAAAGAGTTCACGGGTGAGGTTATATATACACATCTGGTCTTCCCGGAGCCCTGCGTCTATCTGCCGGTACTCCTCCAGAGTCCAGCCATAACGCTGCCCGAAGTCCGACTCTCTGGCCGCCAGCGTATCCAGATAGAAGCTTTCACCCATCACATATATGCCGCCGTTGTAGTCCAGGGCCTTGTACAGCACGATGTCCTCCGGGCTCAGCTCCTCGTCCGCCTCTATCAGGGGTCTCATGTCCACCAGCAGTCCCTTTCCGGCGTAGATGTTGGGAGATATCCAGCCGCTGAAAAAGCAGAACATGTCCGGGGTCCTGCCGGAGATAAGCTCCGTGTTCAGCCTCAGCTGTACCTCTTCGGCGGAAGCATAAATGCCCCCTGAGTAGTCCACCACCCTCACATAGTATTCGTCGCTGTGGGCGTTGAAGCGTGCCGCCAGGATGTCCATGCCGTTGGGGTCCATACAGGCGATAAGCAGCTCGGTCTTGGGCTGAAGCTCCGCAGGTTCCGCAGGAGTCAGCAGGTAGCAGCTGTCGCTGCCCAGGCAGAGGAATTCCCCTCCTTCGGCCTTCACTTTATAGATGCTCCCCGGGTTCAGATAGCATTCGGACCAGATTACTTTGGGAGAAGTCGTCCCTTGTGCGTCCAGGGAATATATCCCCTGGTCTGTGAGCAGCAGCAGATAACTCCCGTCCCCGCCGTCAAAAAGGCTCCCTGCCGGGCAGGTGAAGGCCTGGGTAAATTTCCCTGTCTCTCCGTCAAATCTGTATAGCTTTTGCCCATCTGCCTCCTCCCCGGCGGCATACAGCGTCCCGTCCTCACTTAGAGCAAGGCTCAGCCCTTCAGCGGGGAGCCGTCCGCTTCCCGTGAGCTGTCCCTGGCTGTCCAGGATAAGCAGCTCAGTCTGATTGACCTGCAAATATATTTTGCCCCCGGTGATTTTTACAGACTGCACATCTCCATATCCGTATCTCTCGCTTTCATACATCCCGTTGAGCTCTGCGGTAAATACCGGCTCCAGCTCAAGGCTGTATTTGCTCAGGCTTATCCTCCGTCCCTCTTCCTCAAAGCTCATATCCAGCATGTATATGCCGTCTTCCTTGACACAGAATTCCATGTTGTAGTCCCGCTCAACCGTGCCCAGTTCCCTGTCTCCTCTGAGGATATGGTATGGACTGATGTCAGGCTCGCTCTGGACCAGATAGTACAGCTCCCCGCCGTATACATCCACATCCTGACACCGCTCCGGCAGCTCTATGTTCTCCATTTTATAGGCTCCGCCCTGGCCTGTCCACTCCATGGTGATCTCGTCCACTCCGCCGGAGTATGTGGGTAAATTCTCCTCAGCAGGTTTTTCTTCCTTCCCGCAGGCGCTAAGCAGAAAAGCCAGGCAGAGCAGCGCCGCGAGCACCCTTGACCTCTTCATAGTACAGCCCCCTTTCTTTCGTTCTATATTTTTAATAACGGAAAATACCGGCCATTGTTGCATTCCTTCAGAAAATTAAGAATTCTTAAGATAAAAAGTGGCCGGGCATTTGCCCGACCACTGAGAATTATATTTAATTTCCGGCCTGAGTCCTGCCTTCACTCCGCAACGGCCAGGGCAATCTGGCTCCAGGTCTCCATGTTGTCATATTCCGCCTTCAGCTCCTGAAGGCTCATCCAGGCGCCGCTGAGCTTTTCCGTCTCCTTCACTGAGACCTCCCCCTCCACTTCCATAGAGAAGCACAGGCCCAGGTGTACGGCCCCCACGCCGTTGCCGTCGTCATTGATGAAACCCCGGGGCACCAGCTCCCCCCGACGCTGAATATACACTTCCTCGTCCAGCTCACGCTCCAGGCCATGCATGAGCACGCTGCGCCGGTCTTTCTCATCCACAGGGTTTATATGTCCGCCAATGCCTATGGATACCTTGCCGTGGAGCCGGCTCTCCCCTCCTTTGTTCAAACGACGGGTGCTGAACACCAGTCCCTTTTGGGTCAGCACAACATAGGGGATTATCTGCTTGTAGGAGGGATCATCTTCTGCTGCCGCGCGGTCAATGAACTCGTGCTCATTGACGATTATTTCCAGCATTGCCTCCCTGTCCTCCGTGAGCAGTCCGGTCCTGCCGGAGATGTATTTTGCCAGTTTTTCCGTCTTAACTACCAATACCTTTTCCATATGGGCTCCTTCTGTATATTGACTTGGTTTTCTCTGCCGTGTAAAATTATAACAACAAAGTTGATAATAACACACAAAGGAGGATAATTCCATGCCCAGTTTCAAGGAATTCTATTTTACTTCGTCCACCGGCAGAAACCAGATAAGAGTAAAGCAATGCACACCAGATGCCGAGCCTAAAGCCATAGTACAGATAGCCCACGGCATTGCCGAACACGTGGACCGCTATACGGAGTTCATGGAGCATCTGGCGGCCAATGGCTACCTGGCCGTGGCCAACGATCACCTGGGCCACGGCAAATCCCTCCGGCCCGGTGAGCCTCTGGGCTTCTTTGCCGACGAGGATGGCTGGGACTATGTGGTGGCGGATATGGTAAAGCTCCATGACAGGATATCCGGAGAATATCCCGGCCTTCCCCATATCATGTTCGGGCACAGCATGGGCAGTTTTCTCACCCGCACCTATATTATAAAGCATCCGGACAAGTACGATGCCGCAATTCTCAGCGGCACCGGCCAGCAGGCAAAGGCCATGGTTTTGGGCGGATATGCTGCGGCTGCCGCCTCCGTGAAGCTGTACGGCCCCAGGAAGATTGGCGACAAGCTGAATGATCTGGCCTTCGGTGCATACACCAAGGGCATAGAAAATCCCCGCACCTCCTTTGACTGGCTCACTCGGGTGGACAGTGAGGTTGACAAGTACATTGCCGACCCTCTCTGCGGATTTGTAACCACGGTGAGCCTGTTCCGGGACATGATGGGGGGCGTGAAGTTCATCACTAACCAGAAGAACATCAACACCATGAGCAAGACCCAGCCGGTATATTTTATGTCCGGAGACCGGGACCCGGTGGGCGACTACGGCAAGGGCGTGGACAGGGCATACAAAGCTTTCTGCAAGGCAGGGCTCCATGACGTTATGATGCGTCTCTATCCCGGTGGCCGCCATGAGATGCTCAATGAGGAAAACAAGTATCAGGTGTATAAGGACATTACGGCCTGGCTTGATGACAAGCTCTCCGGGATGAAAAAATAGATTTCAGCATAAAGCTTAAAGGCGCTGCGTAAAGCAGCGCCTTTAAGCTTTATAAATGCAAACGAGAAATTACTCCTCGTCATCCATTTCGGGAACAATGCCGGTAGCCTCACCGGTGGCAGAGACTTCGTATACCAGAGCATCCTCGCCGTTGTCTTCTTCCTCTTCCTCGACCTCAGCTACAGGAGCAGGAGCGGGCTCGGACAGGGCACGGATGGACAGGGAGATCTTGTGCTTCTCCTCATCTATGGCGGTGACCTTTGCATCCACAACATCGCCTACGGTGAGCACATCCTCAGGCTTGCCTATACGGCGGTTGGCAATCTGGGAGATGTGGATAAGTCCGTCAACGCCGGGCAGAACCTCGGCAAAAGCGCCGAAGGGCATGAGCTTTACAATGGTGACGGTGGCAACGCTGCCCACATGGTACTTGTTGGTGAAGGCAGTCCAGGGGTTGGCATTGGGATCTTTGTAGCCCAGGGAGATTTTGCGCTTCTCCTTGTCAAAGTTGATGACGTACACATCCACTTCGTCGCCCACGGAGAGGACCTCGGAGGGCTGATGGATACGGCCCCAGCTCAGCTCGGACACATGCACCATACCGTCGATACCGCCAATGTCCACAAATGCGCCGTAGCTGGTCATGGACTTGACAACGCCGTGATACTTCTTGCCGATCTCGATCTCGTTCCAGATGGCCTCGGTGCGCTCGCGACGCTCAGCCTGGGCCACACGGCGGATGGAGCCAACGACACGCTTGCGCGCCTTGTTGACCTCTGTGATTTTGAGGCGAACGGTTTTCTTCAGCAGCTGGCTCATCTCGGCATCACGGGGCAGGTCGGTCTGGGAAGCGGGCACAAAAACGCGCACACCCTTTACGTTGACAACAACGCCGCCCTTGTTTTCCTCGGTGACAACACCTTCCAGAACGGTACCGTTGTCCACGGCTTCCTCTACCTCTGTCCACATCTTTGCAGCATCCAGGCGCTTCTTGGACAGCATGGCGGTGCCCTCTACATCGTTGACGCGGACAACCACGGCTTCGATGGTGTCGCCCACCTTGACAACGTCCTCCACCTTGACGCCGTCGTCGGTGAACTCGGAAGTGGGAATAAACCCGGAGTACTTTGCGCCAAGATCGACACTGATTTCAGTGCCGGTGATGGCAACGACAATGCCGGTTACCTTATCTCCATTATATATAGTTTTGAGAGTCTCCTCCAACATTTCGTCAAAGGACATTTCCTTCTCAACTGGGGTCTCTTCGATTTTGATTTCGTCACTCATTTTGTTTCTTACCTCCTTAATTATCCACGCAGGTGTGGATGCTCCGGCTGTGAGTCCGACAATACCGGCGGCATTAAGCCTGTCCACATCCAGCTCCGAGGCATTTTCTATGAACTGGACATTTCCGCAGTGCTCGCTGCAGATCTCAGCAAGATGACGGCTGTTTGCGCTGTTCTTTCCACCGATAACCACCATGGCATCACATTCCGAGGCAAGCTTTTCAGCTTCCTCCTGCCGCGTGAACGTAGCAAGACATATTGTATCAGATATTTTCGTATTTGTACATCTTTTTTTTATGGCATTACAACATTCGGTAAAATTACTGCGTGTCTGGGTAGTTTGCACTACAACTGTTATTGGTTTTCCCCAATACTCTGTATTTTTATCCAGCCATATTTCCAATTCCTGTGAATTCCCGAAAACCTTGCAGTCTTTGCACCATCCACGGATTCCCTCCACCTCCGGGTGTCCCGGGGTTCCGATGATTATAACAAAGCGGCCATCCTCAGATGCACGGCTTACTATGGTATGTATTGCCTTGACCTTTGGGCAAGTGGCGTCCACTATCTCTCCTCCGGCATCCCTGAGTCGCTCATAGGCTTCCCTGGACACTCCATGGGCCCGGATGAGCACCGTCTCCCCGGCTATGAGCTCATCCGGATTTTCTATCACCCGCAGGCCGTTCTTTTCCAGACGGCACACCGCGTCCTTATTATGGATGAGCTGGCCAAAGCTGGCGCAGCTCACTTTTTCTTCAAGGAGTTTTTCCGCAATTTCCAGCGAACGGCTGACGCCAAAGCAGAAGCCGGCGCTCTCCGCCACTCTCAGTTCTCTCATATATCTCCGTCCCTTTCCGGAGCAAGCCTTGTGACCACCAGCTCAGCCAGCAGGCGGAAGCTCTGTTCGAAGTCTATCTCGCTGGTATCAACCACCAAAGCATCCTCAGCAGCTCTCAGTGGAGAGGCAGCCCGGCTGCTGTCCTGTCTGTCCCGATACTCTATATCCCGCAGTACATCTTCAAAGTCCGCCTCTATGCCCTTGGCCTTAAGCTCCAGCAGACGACGCTGTGCCCTGGCTCTGCTGTCGGCAGTGAGGAATATCTTCAGCTCAGCCTCCGGCAATACCACGGTACCTATATCTCTTCCGTCCATGATCACGTTGTTATGCCGGGCAAGCTCCCTCTGCATCTCCAGCAGATAAGCTCTGACCGCCGGGAGAGAAGACACGTCGGAAGCGCATATGGATATCTCCGGCCGCCGTATCTCCGCTGAGACATCCTCCCCGTCCAGGTACATTCTCTGCTCTCCGGCCTCATTGTAGCCCAGCTCAATTTTGATCTTGGGCAGCAGAGACTTCACTGCCTGCTCGTCTTTCCTGTCTATCTCCGCCCGGTAGGCGGCCAGACCCACAGTGCGGTATATGGCCCCGGTATCCACATAGATAAAGCGGAATGCCTCTGCCAGCTTCCTGGCAAGACTGCTCTTGCCAGCCCCTGAAGGCCCGTCAATGGCTATGGAAAAAAAACCGTTCATAAAATCACCCTGCCTGTGTTTTTTTTCTATATAAGCTGCATTTGTTCTTTCAGTGATCACTGCGCGCATATATGTCAGTCAAAGGTACACCATATGCTTCAATAGTATGCATAAGGTAAAAATCCTCCGGAATATCAGTGCTATAAACAATTCCTCTGGTAGAGTTTACAACAATATAGTCTGCCGAAGAATAGTCATACACCAGATCAACTCTCATTGCCTCATCCGTCGGCAAAACATTATAGGCATTTATCAGCAGAAGCCTGGTCGTGTCCGTTCCCCAGGAAATGGCTGTTGCCCCATCGTCAGGAGAATCTTCAAGAATAAGTTCAATGGCATCTCTGGTCGACACTCCCCAGTAGTCCGTTTCATACCTGTATCCGGCATCTTTACCTGCCAAAAGATTAAAATAGGCAAACTGATACGGGTGATTAGCCACCGTCTGTACGGTGTTTGCTGCCATAAAGCATATCACCGCAAAAGCGGATACTTTTTTCCAGCGGCAAAACAGCAACTCCATACCGTAAAAAGCCAGCATAAGAATGCCGAAATAGCTGAAATAAAAATGCCTCCATCCATTATACACGATTGATTTACTTATACTGGCAACCAGCAAAGGCAGCAAAGTGCACAGGCAAATCATCCCGGTAGTCAACAATATCTCCGTCCGGTTTTTTCGATGCTTTCTGCTGGCCAGGCAAAACAGAAACCTTCCTGCTCCCAATACCGCCAGGCCAAGAATAAACATCGGAGTGGTGATGGATATGAGTGTAACAAGGTATCTTCCTGGCAGCTCCCCGGATGCCGGGCTCAGGGCTTTTCCCTCAAACAGCACTAAGCCGTCCCAGCGGGAAAATTGAAAGGCATTGAAAATGCAATAGTCAAAGAAGCCTGCCACATCCCTCCACATTGCCGGAGTAAGCAAATAATAGAAACCACAAAACATAACAATAGAAGCCAGCATTGCCTTAATTCTGGAGCGCTCACTCCACCTTTTGTATACGCTTGTATATACCAGATAGAAAAGTCCGATTACCCCATATACATACAAACCGACGATTTTGGTATTTGCAGTCAGGGCCGCAAGGAGCGAAAAGAGAAAAACTTGAAACGCCCTGCAATATTTTGTTGCCAGAATCCCCAGACAGCAGGTGTCTATCACCAAGGCCAGCAACACAATATCCTTGTTGTTATAATGCATTTCCCCAAAAAATCTTGGGCTAATAAAAAGCATGAGCGCACATAACAGTGCAAGAGCAGGATTTTTAAACAGATCCTTTACCAGTACAAATATCGCAATAACCGCAGTAAAACTGATAATATATGTATACAGGTGATAGATAAGTGACAGGGAATCGGAACCAATTTCAATCTGATTTGTTTTTGCCAGATACAAAAGTGGGCTTATGGGGTAATAGGCAGCCTGACCGTGATCTATTTCAATGCTCTGGCTTATAGGGATATAGTTATTTGCATCAAAGCCGTACATTATTAGGCTGTCTTCTTTAAAGTACAATCCCAGATATTCCCGCAGATTTCCCATAAGAATACCTATCTCCGTGTTTTCATCCGGAGGTATTCCGTAATCCGAAGTCACTGCAAGTCCCAAGGCAAAGGCAAGGAACAGAATCAGGGCGCATAAAAGCAATATCTTTTTTTCATTCAACTTCATATTCTGCCTCTCCATCCTCAAAGCTGCACTGAATTTCCGGCAACAAAGCCTGTGGACCAGGCGATCTGCAAATTGAACCCCCCGGTATAGCCGTCCAGATCCAAGAGCTCCCCGGCAAAATACAGGCCCTTCACCAGCTTGGATTCCATGGTGCGCGGGTTCACCTCTTTGGTGCTGACCCCTCCCGCAGTGACTATAGCCTCGTCAATAGGTCTTGTTCCCTTTATCGAGACAGGGAAGGCTTTGAACAGGTGCAGCAGTCCCAGGCGCTGCTCCCGGGTTATACTGTTTACCTTTGTGTCCTCGGGAATGCCGGACAGCTCAATGAGCACAGGTATCATTGCTCGGCCCGCCAGATCACCCAGGGCATTTTTAAACTCCCTGTTTGAATACTTTTCGAAGTCCCTCAACAGTCTGGCATCCAGCTTTTTTTCATCCAGCCCCGGCTTCAGGTCTATCTCCAGCCTGTATTCGGCGCTGCCAATATTCCGCATATGAGCGCTGGCCGAGAGAACCAGAGGCCCGGAGACTCCGAAATGGGTGAACAGCATTTCCCCCAGTTCTCTATATATTAGCTTCCCGTTTTCATAGGCGGACAGCTCCACATTTTTGAGGCTGAAGCCCTGCATAGCTGCGCAGTACCAGTCATCGCTCTCCAAAGGCACAAGGGAGGGCCGCAGCTTTGTAATGCTGTGCCCCAGCTTTTCCGCAATGGCGTGGCCTGAACCGTCCGAGCCGGTGAGAGGGTAGGACAATCCCCCGGTACAAAGAGCGGCGGCACGGCACTGTATAAGCCCCTCTCCGGTCAAGACTCCGGATACCGCCCCATCGGCAGTCTGCACGTCCAGAGCCTTTCTCCTGAACACCCGTACACCGCTGCGCTCACACAGTCTTACAAGCAGCCCCGCTACATCATTTGCATTGTCTGACACGGGAAAGACACGGTTGCCCCGCTCCACTTTCAAAGGCAGGTCTCTGGACCGGAAAAACTCCATAGTGTCAGCCGGGGACAATCTGTTCAGTGCACTATAGAGAAAGCGCCCGTCTCCTGGGATATTTGTCATAAAGGTTTTTATATCGCAGCTGTTGGTCACATTGCAGCGCCCCTTGCCTGTGATACGCAGCTTGCGGCCCAACTGACGGTTGGGGTCCAGCAGCACCGTATCCACGCCTCTGGCCGCTGCGGTACAGGCACACATCAGCCCCGCAGCGCCGCCGCCTATGACCACCAGCTCAGTTTTCTCCCGGTTCATATGTATCGTACTCCCTGTGCAGAGCATCCAGCTCTGCAAGATTTTGAACCAAGCTCCTGCTGCAGCTGTTTGCCAGAGCAGCGAGCAGGGCTTCCATAAGTGCCGCAACGGCAATGATGCCTTTACCAGGCAGCATCACCTGGGCGTAGCGCCCCATTGGTGCGGCTTCGTCATCAGCCAGCACCAGTACAGACGCGCCCTTTTCCCTGGCATAGCGTGCCGGGCCCGAAAGCTGGGAGAAATAGCTGCCGCTGATTATCAGCAAAGCAGAACTTTCATCCAGCTCAAATATTTCCCGGGAAATCCCTCCGGGGGCAGAGCATGCATTAAATCCCAGGGCTCTGAGACCGGAAGCAAAATAGCTGTCCACGCCGTCCATGCCCAGGCCCGACTGGACAACTATTTTTTTAGCCCGGCTTAGTAATTCCACCGCCTCTTCCAGTGCCCGCCGGTTCTGTACGGTCATAATTGACTTAAGGCTGAGCATGCCCTCTTCCACCGTCTGCATCAGTTCCTCAGGCTCTGCGTCAGCTGCCATCTCGTTTGCGCTGCTGAGTTTATCCTTTACATGCTGCTGCAAGGCCCGGCGCAGCTGGGAATACCCGCTGTAGCCCAGTTGGCGGGCAAAGCGTACTATGGAGGATTCGCTGACCTGTGCAGCCCGGGACAGCATCTGTGCTGTCATAAAAGGCACAGCCTCGCTGTTTTCAATAATATATTTGGCAATGGCTTTCTGGCGTTTTGAGTAGCCGGAACTGTCTTCTGCAAGCCTCTGTAAAATATCGCCTTCCATTTCCTTACCTCAGCTTATCCAACTCTTCAGAGCTAAGATGCCTCCACTTTCCCGGAGGAAGCTCACCCAGCTCCAGCCCGCCTTCGGCCACACGCTTGAGCCTTGTGACCTCCAGCCCCACCGCGCCGCACATCTTTCTCACCTGGCGATTTCTGCCCTCATGTATGCTTATTGACAGCACTGCCCCTTCCGGCAACCGCTTCAGCACCTCTACCCTGGCCGGGCGGGTACGATATCCCTCCAGCTCCATTGGCAGCCGCAGGGCCTCTGCCGCCCTTTCAATGTTGCTTCCTCTCACCCAGGTATAATAGGTTTTTGCCACCTCATGGGAGGGATGCATTACCCTGTTGGCAAAATCCCCGTCATTGGTCATCAGCAGCAAGCCCTCGGAATTCATGTCCAGCCTGCCCACCGGAAAGACCCTGACACCCAGATCAGCTACCAGCTGGCTGACATCCCGCCTTCCCTTTTCATCTTTGAGTGTGGTGACATAGCCCTTGGGCTTGTTAAGCATTATGTAAACCTTTTCCCCGGTGGACGGAAGATCTTTTCCGTCCACCAGAATCCGGTCTTTTTCAGGGTCGGCCCTGTCGCCCAGAACAGCAGGTCTGCCATTGACACTGACCCGCCCGGCGCTGATATATTCTTCGGCCGTTCTTCGGGACATCATCCCGGCGGCCGCTATTATTTTTTGCAGTCTTTCAGCCATTATCAGTCTCACCCGCCGCCATTTTCTTCCTGGGGAACATACAGGCCCACATCCTTTTCATATATAAGCCGGCAACTGCCGACTTTTTCTCCGTCTATTATAACCCATATAGTCCCGCCTGTCTCCCCCTTATTTACGGGAGCAAAGACAAATCTGGGGTATTCCGCCTGCAGCGTCAGCTCCTGTTCCTCATCCAGCAGCAGCTCTATCCCCGCTTCCGGCACAAGGTTCACCGAGCTTTCCAGCCCGGAGATCACCGGCACCTGGAAGCTTTGTCCCTCCGTCACATCTTTGATGACAAACTGGGAAAAAGCCCAGTCGTACAGCTTTACATGGTCATCCCAGTCGTCCGGGTCGGAAAGTGTGACACATATCAGCCGCTGCCCCATTCTCTCACAGCAGCTGACCAGGCAGCGCCCTGCCGCCTGAGTATATCCCGTCTTTCCGCCCACACAGTCCGGATACATATCCAGCAGCTTGTTATGGTTCACCAGAGTAAGGCCCTTTATGAGGCAGCTCCTGGTGGAGCAAAGCTCACGAAAACTCTCGTTTTCCATGCAGTAGGCCATAAGCTTTGCCATATCTCGGGCGGTTGAATAGTGGTTCTCCCCATCCAGCCCATGTGGATTTTCAAAGCTGCTGTCCGCCATCCCCAGTTCCCGGGCCTTGGCGTTCATCAACCCGGCGAAATCCTGAGAGCTCCCGGCCACGTATTCTGCCAGAGCCTGGGCCGCGTCATTCCCGGATACCAGCAGCAGGCCAAGCAAAAGCTCCTTTACGGTGTAGCGCTCCCCCGCCTCCAGATACATGGACGAGCCCTCTATATTGCAGCAGTTTTCAGTTATGTCAACCAGCTCGCTGAGCTCGGCATTTTCCAGCGTAACAATGGCAGTCATAAGCTTGGTGGTACTGGCAATGAGGGATTTTGCGTCGGCATTTTTCTCGTATAATACCCTGCCTTCGGAGCTCATGACAATAGCCGAGCAGGCGCTGGTTTCCGGCGGAGCTGCCCAGGCATGGGAGCAGAGATTCAGCATAAGGCAGACAGCCGCCAACGCAGATATGATTTTCTTAATAATAAGCACCGCCTTTCTTCAGGCAGTGCTTATTATTTACAAATATTCAAATAATATGAATGTATCAGACTTTATCTGTCTTCTGTTTTGCAATAAATGCATCCACCCTGTCCATTACCTGGGGCACAAGGTCGATTATCCTGTCTACGGTATTACTGGCAGGAGGAGTGACGTTTATCATACGGACCACGCCCTCCTTGATAACCAGAAATCCAATGGGGTCTATCTTGACGCCGGTGGCGTTGCCGCCGCCGTAAGGGCGTTCATCTCCCGGTTTTTTGCCGGCAAATTCCACACCGCCGCCGCCGAATCCCACACTGATCCTGGAGATTGGGACAAGGGTTATACCGTCGGGAGTGTAAATGGGGTCGCCCACAACGGTGTCCACCTTGAGTATGTTCTTGACGCTCTCCATAGTATTCTGCATCAAAGTTCCGATAGGGTTGTTATCCATTAGAGTCCATCCTTTCCTCTTGCTGTATATTTTGTTCTGTATTTACCACATTATCAGGATTTTCCGTCGGGAGATCTTCCCCATTGCGCTTTCTGAGTCTCTTTTCCCTGAGCAGGCGCAGCTTATTTTTAAGCAGGATGCCCAGTACTCCAAAGGCGATAGCAAAGCCCATGCGGAAAACCTGGCCTATTCTGATGACCACGCATACCCCTATGTCGAGCTTAGACTTATCCAGGGTGAAATCCACATCCGTGCGCACGTCGCTGTCCTTGACTATAAAGCGGCTTTCACAGACAGGTGCCAAAGTAGACAGAGCGGCATTTACGTAGTTATAGGTCATGGCGGTGTTATAGGGGTCGTCACCCGCCGCTATATAGTGGAGCATGAACCTGTCCACCGTGAGCTTTCCGAATTTGCCGAAGCCTTTCAAGGCCGCCTTGACCAGTGCAAACTTTTCATCCATGTTGAGCTCCAGTTTTTTTCTGGGCTTTTTGGGCTTGTCTGCCTTGGGTTCCTTGGGCGCTTTTTCTTTTTTGGGCTTTTTCTGCTTTTGGGGCTTGGATTCGTCCGCAGGCTTTTTGGGAAGCAGCTTAATAAGCACCCCGCATACCTTGGCGGATACGCTCAGCTGCCCCTCCACATAGCTCACGTCGGCCCCTACCGGGATCAGCATTATCAGCACAATAATGCCGACAATGATGCCCAGCACAATTAACCAGACCAATTACATCACTCCTCCACAGTTTCGCCTGTGATTTCGCTCAATGAGATCTGCTCCTTGCCGCCTGTGCCCTGCAATTTATCTATGGCGGTCTGCAACTTTTCTATTCCCTCGCCATTGGTCATATCCGGCAGGGGCGGAAGCTCAGAGAGGGCGCTTATGCCCATGGTACGCAGAAAAACATCCGTTGTTCTGAACAGCAGAGGCCGCCCCGGCACATCCAGGCGCCCGCATTCCTCAATAAGCCCGCGCTCGCACAGCATGCCCACGGTGTAGGAGCTGTCCACTCCCCTGACCTGTTCAACATAGGCCCTTGTGACAGGTTGGAAATAGGCCACTACCGCCAAAGTCTCAAGAGCCGGCTGGGACAGTACCGGCGGTTTCCTCTGTTCCAGAGCCTTGCCTATATAGGGAGCAAATTCCGGAGCAGAGCACATTTGCAATTTGTCATCCAGCCGCAGTATCCTCATTCCCCGCTGGCCGGAGCTATAGGACTCCTGTAATTCTGAGGCTGCGGAAATAACTTCCTCCTCACTGACTCCCAGGATGAGTGAAAGCCTTGCAATTGGGACGCTGTCCCCTGCGGCAAAAAGTATGGCTTCTATTACTGATACAATATCAATCATCGTCTACTCCACGATTTTTTCCATGATCTCATCCACATCCCCGCCTGCAAACTCAAGGACATAGTCCTCCCCGCTGCGGTCGATATGGATGCTGCCCATGCTGCACAGCTCCAGTATGGACATGAATGTAGCCACGATCTCCGAACGAGAGCGGCAGCTGCGATACAGCTCCTGCAGGCAGGCGCTGCCCTCTTTCAGGCGCAGCAGTATCTGATGGCTTTTATCCCGGACACTGTATATGATGCGCTGGGGCACAGCCTGGCTTATATCCGGTTCCGGAGCCTTGCCTCCCCTTGAATATATACTGTACAGAGCTTTCAGCAGATCCACCGGCTCATGGCGGTACTCATACTCTTTAGTGCTTTTGGGCAGAGGCTCCGGCAGCTTTGCATAGTAGAGCAGTCCCTGCTCTGAAGCTTTCTTAAGTTCCGGCAGCACCTGCTGGACTGCGGCAAAAATATCTCTGCATTTGAGCTGTTCCAGAGACTCCATCAGTACCTCCAGCTCGGATACTTCCTTATCTCCGGCCAGGAGCATACGGGTTTTTATATACAGCAGGTGGGATGCCATCTGTACAAATTCGCTGGCTACCTCCAGATCCATGCGCTGCATCTCGCCCAGATATTCCAGATACTGATCCAAGATATCGGCTATCTTGATGTCCCGGATCTCTATTTTATTTTTTGACAGGAGCATCAGTATCAGGCTCAGAGGCCCCTCGAAATCCTGAAGCTCGTTTTTCTCTTTGACTACGCCTTCCAGAAAAAAATTAGGATTTTCCATTGTCACTCACAGATAAAAGAGATATACCACAGCATCACAAGCTGCCTGAGCCAAGGGGATAAGCCCGGAATAAATAAGGTCGATCAGATAGTTCAGCGGGCGGCCCAGCACTCCTGTAGCCACCAGCACCAGCATAATTATCCCGCCGTAGCGTTCATAGCGCATCAGCTTATAATAATCCTCATCCCTCAGCAGGGAAAAAAGCACCTTTGATCCGTCCAGGGGCGGGATAGGGATGAGGTTAAAAACAGCAAGCCCAATGCTCATTATTGCCGTGAGCTGTATCATCTGCAAAAAATAGCTGCCAACTGCGCTCATACCCAGGGGTACATAGGCCGCCCCGTAAAGCAGCATGAAGACGAGGGCAATAAGCAGGTTGCTCCCCGGCCCGGCCAAAGCCGTGACCGCCATTCCCTGCTTTGGGTTTTTGAATTTGTACATATTCACCGGCACGGGTTTTGCCCAGCCCACGTGGAAAACCAGCATCATCAGAAGCCCCACAGGGTCCAAATGTTTGATTGGGTTGAGAGTAAGCCGCCCTCGGCTCTTGGCCGTATCGTCACCCAGCCAGTACGCCACCAGTCCGTGGCTCAGCTCATGGAGCGTTATACACAGCAGGGACGGAATCACTCCCAGGAGTATACTGAGGATATAAGTAAAATCAAATCCGTTCCAAATGGACTGTACTCCGTCGATATCCCCCACCTCCAATTTGCAAATATTCTATCAAAACCGGACAGAAATTACAAGAGCGAAGCAAAAGTTTTGCTTCGCTCTTATACAAACTATATAAGATTGACTATCTGAGAGAGCAGGATTTCCCTGCCCTGGCCCTTTTCTGCTGAAAAAGGAATGAGTATTATTTCCTCAGGCAGCTCCAAAGTCCGCCGAATAAGCTCCAGGTTCGGCTCTATCTCGCTCTTTTTCAGTTTGTCAAGCTTGTTTGCAACCACGACCATGGAGCAGCCCGATGACTTGAACCATTGGGCCATGGTGACGTCGTCCGCCGTGGGCTTATGCCTGGCATCCACGATCATCACTCCCAGGTCGATAAGCCCGGGCTGGGCAAAAAAATCCTCCATCAGCCTGCCCCAGCGTTCCCGTTCGGTCTGGGATACCTTGGCATATCCGTAGCCCGGCAGATCCACAAAATAAAGTTTATAATCAATACGGAAATAATTGACATGGACGGTCTTACCCGGAGAGGCGCCTACCCTAGCAAAGTTCTTCCGGTTCAGCAGCCGGTTAATCACAGAGGACTTGCCTACATTGGACTTGCCCGCAAAAACCACACTGGGCATTGAACTGCATATGAATTGCTGCGGGGAAGCGGCCGATTTTACAAATTCCGCCCTGTTCACATTAAGTATGGCCATAGCCCACCTACTGTCTCACAGTGCAGCGCTCTCCGGAGCGAATGCCGGGCGCGGTACACAGGGCCAAATCATCCTCCCCGCCCCGTACCAGAGCCAGATTCAGCACATTGTCCACATGCTCCGTGGGCACGAAATTCAACTGCTTTCGCACCAAGGGGTCAATTTTCTCCAGGTCGGCTTCATTTTCGGCAGGGATTATCACAGTTTTCACCCCGGCACGCAGTGCAGCCATGGTCTTTTCCCTAAGACCTCCTATGGCCATCACCCGGCCCCGGAGGGTAATTTCTCCGGTCATGGCAATATCGTGGCGTACCGGCACCCCGGTGAGTGCGGAAATCATGGCAATAGTCATTGTAATGCCTGCGGAGGGACCGTCCTTAGGTACGGCACCCTCGGGGAAGTGGATATGGATATCCTTGTTTTTATGGAAATCCGGGTCTATGCCAAGCATATCAGCCCGGCTGCGTATGTAGCTGAGGGCCGCCTTGGCAGACTCTTTCATCACATCACCAAGGTTTCCGGTGAGCTCCAACCGCCCGGTGCCCTCCATTACAGCTACCTCTACATCCAGAACCTCACCGCCCACGGAGGTATAGGCCAGACCTCTTACCAGCCCCACCTCATCTCTCAGGCGCAGTTCATCGGGTTTGTATTTTGCCGGGCCCAATACCGCCTCCAACTGACCGGCCTTCAGGCTCAGGCTCCTGAACTTCTCCTCGGCAATGCCGCTGGCGGCCTTACGGCAAGCGGCGGCTATCTCACGTTCCAGAAGTCTTACACCGGATTCTCTGGTGTATGAACGAATTATCTCCCTTACCGCGGCATCTTCTATACGCAGCTGGTTTGCCCTGAGGCCGTGTTTCTTACGCTGCTTCGGTATCAGGTGTTCCTTTGCTATCTGAAGCTTTTCCTCATCGGTGTAGCTGCTGAGCTCGATGACTTCCATTCTGTCCAGCAGAGCTCGGGGAATAGTGTCCAAGGAATTTGCCGTGGTTATGAAAAACACTTCCGACAGGTCGAAGGGTATCTCCAGGAAATTGTCCCGGAAAGCATAGTTCTGTTCCCCGTCGAAGGCTTCCAGCAGAGCTGCCGAAGGGTCACCCCTGTAGTCGGAGGCCAGCTTGTCAATCTCATCCAGAACCATCAGGGGATTGCAGCTGCCGGCCTGGATAATCCCGCTGATAAGGCGTCCGGGCATGGAGCCTATGTAGGTGCGCCGGTGCCCCCGGATCTCTGCCTCGTCATGGACGCCGCCCAAAGAGATCCGCACAAGCTTTCTGTTGGTCGCCTTGGCGATACTCTGGGCGATACTGGTTTTGCCGGTACCCGGAGGCCCAACCAGGCACAGCAGCCCGCCCTTTATCTCCGGGCTCAACTGCTTTACCGCCAGGTATTCGCAGATGCGCTCCTTCACCTTCTCAAGGCCGTAGTGGTCGTCGTCCAGGATTTTTCTGGCTTTTTGTATATTGATAGTCTCCTGAGTCTTTTTGCCCCATGGTATATCCAGGCAGGTGTCCAGATAGCTGCGTATCACCGCCGCCTCGGAGGAACCGAAAGGCTGCTTGGAAAGCCTGCCCAACTCCTTGTTCAGGCGGGCTCTTATCTCGTCGCTCACCGGCAGGGCTTCTATCCTGCTGCGGTAGCTCTCGATATCGTCGTCCTCGCCCAGCTCGGCCTGGATGATTTTCATCTCCTCCCGGAGATAATACTCCCGCTGATTGTGGTTCATGGCCTCCTGGGTGGCCTCGCTCAACTCCTTTTCTATGCTCAGCACTTCTAGCTCCGCGCTGAGGAGCTTGCACAGCAGGCTCAGTCTGCGGCTGGGATAGGCCTCTTCCAGTATCCGCTGCTTATCCTCCATGCTGAAATGCACGTTCTGGGCCACGTAGTTGGATACATAGCTGGGATTGGGATTTGCCAGCAGGTTCAGAAGCTGCTCGGTGATCATGTCCTGGTTAAAGTGGATGTACTCCTCAAAGAGGGAGATGCAATTTCTAAGCAGCGCCTCTTTTCTGGCGGCGCTCACCCTCTCCTCCTTATCAGGCAGAGGTATAATCTCCGCAGTGTATCCCTTGGGGTCGGGGTTTACACTGAGGTACTTTGCCCGGTAGAGGCCCTCCACCATGACCCGGCAGACGCTGCTCCTGGGCTGGCGCAGCTGCTGGCGAATACGGCAGACCGTGCCCACCTGGTAGATGTCCTCCTCCTGGGGCAGGTCTGCAGTGAGGTTTTTCTGGGTGGACAGGAAAATGAGCTGTCCATATTTTGCAGCCATAGCCAGCGCGCCCACGGAAGCCTGCCGCTCCACATCGAAGGTCAGCAGCATTTCCGGGAATACGTGCAGACCTCTCAGCGCCAGCATAGGCAGAGTTTTAGTCTGTATGCTGTTGTCAGTCATATTGTTATCCTCCTTTCCGGAGCCCCTGTGCTCAGCCGTGTCTGTGCTCAACTATGGGTTCTGCACCTTCGTTCACGGACTGAGGGGTAATGATTATCTTGCTTGCGTCGGCATCTGAGGGCACGGAGTACATAACGTCAGTCATGACGCCCTCCATGACACTCCTCAATCCCCTGGCGCCTATTTTCATGGCGATAGCCTTGTCGGCAATAGCTTCCAGGGCCTCGTCCTGGTATTCAAGCTCCACATTGTCCATAGCCATGAGGGAGCGGTACTGCTTTGTCATGGCGTTTTTGGGCTCGGTGAGGATGCGCACCAGATCATCCCTGTTGAGGCTCTCCAGGCTGGCCACCACCGGCAGGCGGCCTATAAGCTCGGGGATGATGCCGAACTGCAGAAGATCGTGCTGCTGCACCTGGGAAAATATCTCTCCCACGTCCCTTTCAGCCCGGCTGCTTATCTCTGCTCCGAATCCCATAGTCTTTTTATCGGTGCGCTTTTCTATAATTTTATCCAGGCCGTCGAAAGCCCCGCCGCAGATAAACAAGATGTTGGTGGTGTCCACCTGTATGAATTCCTGATGAGGGTGCTTGCGTCCTCCCTGGGGAGGTACATTGGCCACCGTGCCCTCCAGGAGCTTCAGCAGCGCCTGCTGCACGCCCTCGCCGGACACGTCCCTGGTGATGGATGTGTTCTCACTTTTACGTGCGATCTTGTCGATCTCGTCGATATATATTATTCCTTTCTGGGCCCGCTCCACGTCAAAGTCCGCCGCCTGGAGCAGCTTCAGTATGACATTCTCCACATCCTCGCCCACATACCCCGCCTCGGTGAGAGTGGTGGCATCGGCGATGGCAAAGGGCACATCCAGCATCTTAGCCATGGTCTGGGCAAAAAGAGTCTTGCCGCTGCCGGTAGGGCCGATGAGGAGGATGTTGCTTTTTTGCAGCTCCACATCGTCATCCACCGGGTGGAGGATGCGCTTATAGTGGTTGTATACAGCCACGGAAAGGACTTTTTTAGCTCTGTCCTGACCTATAACGTAGTCGTCCAGCCGGGCCTTTATCTGCATTGGCTTAGGCAGCTTTGCAAACTCCAGGGGCAGCCCGTCATATCCGGTGACGGTAGTCCCCTCCCCTCCTTCTCCTACAATGCTGGCACACATGCGCACACACTCGTCGCAGATATAGCAGTTATTGCCGGCTATCATCCGCTCCACCAGAGATTGGGGCTTGCCGCAAAAAGAGCATCTTATGCTTCTTCTTTCTTCATTTCTAGCCATATGTTATCCCCTTTTAAAACTATGGGGGAACTGCCGTTCCCCCATAAAAAAGTATCAACGCTTATAGATGACCTTATCTATGAGTCCGTAGTCCTTGGCTTCCTCTGCGGTCATAAAGTGGTCACGCTCGCAGTCACGCTCGATCTCTTCCACGCTCTTCCCTGTATTTTCGGACAGGATGGCATTGAGTTTCTTCTTTATCTTAAGGATCTGCTCTGCCTGGATCTGGATGTCGGTGCACTGGCCCTGGCTGCCGCCGGAGGGCTGGTGTATCATGATCTCCGCATTGGGCAGGGCAATGCGCTTGCCTTTGGCCCCTGAGGACAGGAGGAAAGCACCCATGGAAGCGGCCATACCTATGCATATGGTGGATACATCCGGCTTAATATACTGCATGGTGTCGTATATTGCCAGGCCGGAGGTTACGCTGCCGCCGGGGCTGTTGATGTAAAACTGTATGTCCTTATCCGGGTCCTGGGCCTCAAGATACAGAAGCTGGGCGACTATAAGGCTTGCTGTGGTGTCGTTGACTTCCTCCGACAGCATGACTATGCGGTCGTTGAGCAGTCTTGAGAAAATGTCATAGGAGCGTTCGCCTCTGCTGGTCTGCTCCACAACATAAGGGACTAAACTCATTGTATTAAACTCTCCTTCCAAATATCAGCATCCAAGAGAGCATATCCTTATCGGCAGGAAATTATTCAGCCTTTTCCTCGGCCTTTGCCTCCACGGCGCTGTCTATAATAATATTGGTGGCCCGCTCCTTCTTCAGCTCCGCCTCGATAAAGTCCTTGCTGAAGTAGCTCTTCATATCCTCCACCTTGGCGCCGATGCCCTCGGCCATCTTGTTCATGTACTCATCGGCCTCTTCCTGGGTGACTTCCATATTCTCTGCCTCGGCAACGGCCTCCAGCAGCAGCTCGGTCTTCACCTGCATCTCGGCGGAGGGACGGATGGCAGCGGCTTCCACGCCCATCATGTTCAGCAGATCCTCCAGGGAGGTGTTCCTGTCGGTAAAGCCGAAGCTTGCGGCATAGTTGCGCACCATCTCCTCCAGCTTGTCGTCAACCATGACGGAGGGGATCTCCACCGTCATATTCTCGCAGGCCTGACGGATGATATCGGAGCGGAACTTGTTGTCGGCCATCTCCTGCTGCTGCTTTTCCTGCTTTGCACGGATGTCGGCCTTGTACTCGTCGAGGGTGTCGAACTCGGAGACGTCCTTGGCGA
>ERZ827478.734-NODE-734-length-29808-cov-7.148388_pt1 | contig 29808 bp, 32 predicted proteins | sample MGYA00519705_ERZ827478 | MGnify/ENA primary metagenome ERZ827478 (study PRJEB31778, sample SAMEA3449318) | human gut metagenome | biome: human gut; feature: human-associated habitat; material: faeces | place: United Kingdom | collected 2010/2012 ... | reverse complement strand
TCGTAGATGCCGGAATCGGACGTCCGTCCCAGGCATGCGAGGCAATGGAGATGGGTGCAGCTGCAGTGATGGCAAATACGGCAATCGCAACAGCAGGAGATGTACCGGCGATGGCGGAAGCATTTAAGAAAGCAATCGAAGCGGGCAGAAGTGCATACCTTTCCGGACTTGGAAGAACGATCGAGCGCGGTGCAAGTGCTTCGTCACCTCTGACAGGATTTTTGCAGGATTAGGAGGAATGACTGATGGAAACAAAGCATGAAGATACACATATTAATGAAAGTATTTTAAGCGAGGAGATTCTGGAAGACCAGAAGAAGAACCGGATCGATCACATGACTTATCTTCCGGGTATGGAGGATATCGGATCAGAGATCCTCGACCAGGTCGTAACAGCGATGGAAGCTTACGATTATAATACATATACAGCAGAAGATGTAAAACGTGCACTGGCACATGCAGAGCGCACACCGGAAGATTTTCAGGCGTTATTGTCACCGGCAGCACTGCCATTTCTGGAGGAAATAGCGCAGGCAGCGCAGATCGAGACGAGAAAACATTTTGGTAACAGTGTCTATATGTTCACACCAATCTATATCGCAAATTATTGCGAGAACTATTGCATTTACTGTGGTTTTAATTGCCATAACAAAATCAACCGTGCACAGTTAAATGCGGAAGAGATCGAAAAAGAGATGGCGGCGATCGCTGAGACAGGTCTGCAGGAAATCCTGATTCTGACAGGAGAAAGCCGTAACAAATCTACAGTAGAATACATCGGTGAAGCATGTAAGATCGCCAGAAAATATTTTAAAGTTATTGGTCTGGAGGTTTATCCGGTAAATTCAGACGAATATGCATATCTGCATGAATGTGGGGCAGATTATGTAACGGTATTTCAGGAGACATATAACTCAGATAAATATGAGACACTTCATCTTGCAGGGCATAAGAGAATCTACCCGTATCGTGTAAATGCACAGGAAAGAGCATTGAAAGGCGGCATGCGTGGAGTTGGATTCGGAGCACTTCTGGGGCTGGATGATTTCAGAAAAGATGCATTTGCGACCGGATATCATGCATATTTATTACAGAGAAAATATCCACATGCAGAGATCGCATTTTCATGTCCGAGACTTCGTCCGATCATCAATAATGACAGGATCAATCCGATGGATGTGCACGAACCGCAGCTTTTGCAGGTAGTGTGTGCATACCGCCTGTTTATGCCATTTGCAAGCATCACGGTTTCGACACGAGAGTGTGAAAGAGTCCGCGATAATCTGGTAAGTATTGCGGCAACGAAGATATCTGCTGGTGTAAGTACCGGTATCGGAAGTCATGTAGAAGATATCGAAGACAAGGGTGACGATCAGTTTGAAATCTCGGATGGACGTTCGGTAGATGAGGTCTATCAGGCACTTCTGAAACACAATCTTCAGCCGGTGATGAGTGATTATATCTATGTGTAACAGGGAGTATCTTGTGTTAAAAACATGCCGAATACAGCTGAAAGGAGTTGTCAGTGATAAAATCTGTAAACAATCAGGACTTTAAAATCATTGCAGTCAGCAATCGGAAATTATGCAACCGCCCGTTTTTAGAGCAGATAGAAAGAGTCTGCAAGATACATCCGGAAGCTGTGATCTTAAGAGAAAAAGATCTGACAGAAGAGGAATATGGGACATTGGCAAAAGAAGTAATGAATATTTGCCGCCGTTATCAGGTGTCTTGTATTCTTCATAATTTCTGGAAGACTGCACTAGAACTGGGATGTACATCTGTACATCTGCCACTTCCGATTTTGCAAAAAATAGCTGATGAAGAAAAGAAAAAATTTACAAAGATTGGAATTTCTATACATTCTGTAGAAGAAGCGAAAGAAGCAGAGCAATTGGGAGCTTCCTATCTTACGGCAGGGCATATCTATGCGACAGATTGTAAGAGGGGATTACCGCCAAGAGGATTGGGATTCTTAAAAGAAGTTTGCCGGGAAGTCAGCATTCCGGTGTATGGAATAGGCGGAATAAAGTTCGATGAAGAACAGTGGAATGATATGAAAAAATGTGGAGCAGTTGGAGGATGTGTTATGTCCGGAATGATGGAAATATAGTAATCGAAATAAAACAGCTCATTTTTAAAAGAGCAGGAAAGCCTTCTGAGTCGGTACTCGGAAGGCTTTTGCTTTGCACTGGCATATAAGTGCATATCAGATAGTACTTTACAAAATTATTTCTAAGTGTTATATTAATACAAAAATGAATAGTTCAAAATTGAAATAAAAGGAGAGCTACATATATGAACACAGGAATCGAATTTGCAGAAAAGCTGTCAAAGGCATACAGTGAGACCTGCAAACCGTTATGTCATGAACTGAATATTCCACAGACCGCATTTGACATCTTACTTTTCCTGGCGAACAACCCAGAATACAAAACTGCCAGAGACATCGTAGAAATACGAAAAATTAAAGCCAATCTTGTATCGGTAAATGTGGATAAACTTGTGAATGAAGGCTATCTGGAGCGGAAAAGTGTAGAAGGTGACCGAAGAAAAGTCAATCTGATCTGTACAGAAAAGTCAAAAGAGATTATCCAAGAAGGACAGAAACTTCAGCAGTCGTTCGTTGAAAAACTATTTGAAGGAATGGATGAAGATACAAGAAAAGCTCTTCAAAAAGGAATGGCGCATATGGAAGCGAATATAGAGAAGATGTTGGAGGAAAAGAACTAGATGAATACAATATTAATGATTATCGTAACATTTTTCGCGGGGATGGGAGCCGGACTCGGAACCGGATTTGCAGGAATGAGTGCGGCGGCAGTGATCAGTCCGATGCTGATCACATTTCTTGGAATGGATCCATATATGGCAGTCGGAATTGCACTTTCATCAGATGTACTTGCAAGCGCAGTATCTGCCTATACATATGGAAAGAATAAGAATCTGGATGTGAAGAATGGTCTGATCATGATGGTCAGTGTACTTGCCTTTACCGTTGTGGGAAGTTATGTGTCCAGTCTGGTACCATCTACAACGATGGGAAATTTCTCGGTATTTATGACATTCTTGCTCGGCATTAAGTTCATCGTAAAACCTGTCATGACAACAAAAGAAGCCATGGAAAAAGTATCGCCGAAGAAACGTGCAGTGCAGTCGTTAATCTGTGGTGTTATGATCGGATTTATCTGTGGATTTATCGGTGCCGGAGGCGGTATGATGATGCTTTTGATCCTGACCTCTGTCCTGGGCTATGAGCTTAAGACGGCGGTAGGAACGAGTGTGTTCATCATGACATTTACTGCCTTTACCGGTGCAGTTTCGCATTTTGCAATCGGGGGAATGCCGAATATAGCGGTGTGGATCTTATGTATTGTGTTCACACTGTTGTGGGCAAGGATTGCGGCAGTATTTGCGAATAAGGCAACACCGAAGACATTGAACCGGGCGACGGGTGTGATATTAGTGGTTCTTGGGATTGTGGTTATGGCGTTTTCTATTTTAAATTAATAGAGAGCAGGAAGAAATTAATATTATAGGAGAGAATAAAAGGTATTAATAGAAAAATAATATGATGTTTTGTTTATTATGCATTCTACAGGGACTGCCGGTGGCAGGTCCTGTAGAAAGAAAAAACATTGCTTATGATTCCTTAATATTTCCTTTTTCTATATTTTCTTTGAGTATCTGGTCTGTTACTTTATATAAAGTCTCAGATCCCAGCTGCGTTTTCCGTTGTCTTCCGTATACCTGTTCGGAAGTAACCTGATGCTCACGCCAGTCGCCACCGCCGTTACTGTTATTGAGAAGCAATGGCTGCAGGTTATCCAGGGAATGTGCAAATTTGGATTCCGGTGTCTGGTAATTTTCGAATTCATCAAAGAGTGCAGTCAGTTCTTTTTTCTGATCTTCTGGTAACAGTGAGAAGATCCGTTCTTTGGCAGCATCTTCACGTGCTTTCTGCGTCTTTAATCTTTCTGTATCGTAGGCATAAGTATCTCCGGCGTCAATTTCCACAATGTCATGGATCAGGCACATGATCATAACTTTTGCGATATCGACGGGTTCATTGGCATAATCTTTTAACAGGTATGCCATGATTGCCATATGCCAGGCATGCTCTGCATCATTTTCGCGCCTTCCGTGTCCGGAGAGGTGGGTCTGTCGTAATATATTCTTTTCTTTATCAATTTCGAGAATGAAATCAAGTTGTTGTTTTAATCTTTCATTCATGTTGAATTCCTCCTTGTATGATTGGTACGAACAAACTATAAGATAGTATAACATAAATGAAAGTAGGATGAAAAGCAAAAACACAGAAAACATATAAAACATATTGATTTAATAGGAAAACGGTGTTAAACTTCAGTTATTAAAAGATAAAAGAGCTCAGAAGGCAGGTGCAGGAAGTAATGAAACAGATATTATGCTTTGGGGATTCGAATACGTGGGGGTTAGATGGAGAGACCGGAAAGCGTTTTTCGTGGGAAGAACGATGGACCGGAATCTTACAGGAAAAACTGGCGGACCGAGATATTAGAATTGTTGAGGAAGGTCTGTGTGGAAGAACGACCATATTTGAAGATCCGCTTCGCCTGGGAAGACGGGGAACAGAATTGCTTCCGACATTATTGGAGACGCACACGCCGGATGCAGTCGTGTTGATGCTTGGAACGAATGACTGCAAAACCATATTCGGAGCGTCAGCAGAAATCATCGGAAAAGGAATTGCAAGGCTACTTGAACAGATTAATCAGTATGCAGATAAGATGAAGGTTCTTGTGATATCTCCGATCTATCTGGGAGAAAAGGTATGGCAGGACGGATATGATCAGGAATTTTCGCCAGAATCCGTAGAAGTATCAAAGAAATTAGAACCGGTATATGAAAAAGTGGCCGGAAAGTATGGCAAACGATTCATGCGGGCAGCAGATTATGCGAGTCCGTCGGAAGCAGATCAGGAGCATATGGATGGACAGAGTCATAAGATTCTTGCAGATGCGATTTATAGAAAATTAGAAGCAGAGATTTTGTAGAAAAGATAAAAATCCGTTGTCAGTCAATGGTATGTCCTGTTTTACTGGAGTTCCGGTAAAGGGAACATATCAGGATAAGACAACGGATTTTCTGCTATCTTTTGGATGTAACTTCTGCAACGGATTTTCCGGTGATTAATTCCATTACCGTACTTTTGGCATCGATAGCGGTAAACACTCCTGCAAGAATGAAAATGGCCCCGAGATATCCCATCTCTGTGAGCTTCTCATGCAGGAAGATGAAGGAAAAAATCGCTGCAAAGATCGGTTCCAGGGAGAACAGGAATCCGGTATTCTCCGGTGTTGTATATTGCTGCACAACAGTCTGTACAACGAATCCGTAAGCTGAGGACAAAAGAGCAAGTCCAAGAACGGAGATCCAGTCCAACGCGGTGTTCGGAAATATCGGGGATCCGAACACCAGCAGACCGATTATGGAATAAAGGCAGGTAAAGCCCTGCTGATAGACTCCGAGTGCAAGTGGATCTACCTGTCTGGTAAAATAGCTGTTTAATACAATATTGATTGAATAACTGAAAGCCGAAAGCATACAAAGCAGCGTTCCGGGCTTGACAGCAAATATATCACCGCCGTTGATCAGTACCATTCCGATCAATACGATAATGATTCCAAGCCTGACATGATGCGCCGGAAGTCTCCGGGAAATAACTGCATGAATGACCGGAACAAGCACAACGGTGGTGCTGAGGATGAATCCACTCTGAGAAGCAGTGATCGTATTTAATCCGTAAAGGATTGGCGTAAGGTTTGTAAAAAGCAGAAAGCCGGTGATGGCACTGTAGAGTAAAAGTCTTTTATTAACGTTCAGTAACCTTTTGAAAAATATAAGTACCAGAATCAGAAATGCGATTCCTGTACGCAGAGCCATCAGCATCAGAGGGGAAAGTCCCTCAATTCCAAGTTTCATAAATATATAAGAAGTTCCCCATGCCATAGAGCAGGTTGTAAGAATCAGATTGGCTTTTTTTGTCGACATAATCGGCGATTCCTCCTATGTAATAGTTTTCTTGTTTTTTATTATATAGTAGAATAGAATATAAGTAAAATTCATATTTATCATGATGAGAATAAGAAAACAAAATATTTTGAAAAATAATCAAAAAAGACATAAGGAGAATGTAGAATCATGAGATATTCAAAATATACAATTTTCTTAAAAGTAGTGGAATTAGAGAGCTTTTCAAAAACAGCAGATTTTTATAAATACTCTCAGTCGGCAGTCACACAGATTGTGAAGTCTCTGGAAGCGGAACTTCAGATGACATTATTAAAACGAAGTCACGCAGGAGTGTGTCTGACTTCAGACGGAGAACAGCTCATCCCCTATATATGGGAACTGGCAATGGCAGAAGAAAGAATGTGGGAAAAAGCCGGAGAAATCACAGGAATGGACCGGGGACTGATCCGGATCGGGGTATTCAGCAGTATTGCGTGTCACTATCTGCCGGGGGTGATGAAAGAATTCCGAAAATTATATCCGGGAATTGATTTTGAACTGCATACGGGAGATTATTCCAAAATCGAGCAGTGGATTGCTGAGGGGCTGGTAGATTTCGGATTCCTGATCCGGCCGGTGCGGACGGACTATGATACCATTGACATTATGACGGATGAAATGCTGGCCGTTCTTCCAGAAAAGCATCCAATGACAGAAAAAACAGAGATTCCATTAAAAGCATTTGAGGATGAGTCAGTTGTACTGCTTCAGGAAGGCGGCAAGCAGGAAATCGAAGAACATTTCAAAAAGAATAAGATCGCACCGCATATTTCTTATTATTCCGGGGACGATTATGCAGTGATGTCTATGGTGGAAAACGAGCTGGGAATCGGGATACTGTCGGAACTGGTGATGAAAAGATGCGATTATCATATCGTAACAAGAAGTCTGAAACCAGAGCTGCACCGGGAGATTGTGATCGCTGTAAAGAATGAGAAGAATGCTTCGGTAGCGGTGAAGAAATTCCTGCAGTTTGTAAGAAAAAGGGAAAATCCTTGATTCGTGTATTTTTAAGTAATAAAATATGGAGAAGTGGATAGTGTATATCTATAAATAACAACATTTCAGAAAGGGAGCCTTAGAAATTGCTGGAAAAATTAAGAGAACTTGGAATCAGAGATGAGCTGATCCGTGAGATAACAGAATATAGGGAAACATATCCGGTAGAACAAGAATATGGTTCAAGAATTCCGAAACTGGAACAATTTTACTATGGAAAAGAAGTCTGGGAGCAGGCAATTACCGCAATTTTGTGTGGAGAGAATATTCTGTTGGCAGGTCCGAAAGCAACGGGAAAGAGTCTGTTTGCAGAGAATCTGGCGGGAGTATTTGCAAGACCACGGTGGGATGTGTCGTTTCATGTGAATATGGATGCAGCTTCATTGATTGGTATGGATACATTCCGTGGGGGAGAGGTATCTTTCAGACCGGGGCCGGTGTATACAGCGGCAAAAGCCGGTGGATTTGCTATATTAGATGAGATCAACATGGCAAAAAGTGAAGCAATGGCAGTACTTCATGCGACACTGGACTTCCGGCGGACGATTGATGTTCCAGGATACGAACGTATGGAATTACATCCGGCGACAAGATTCATTGCAACGATGAACTACGGATATGCGGGTACAAAAGAACTGAATGAAGCACTGGTATCCAGATTTGTCGTAATCCAGATGCCGATGATTTCAAAGGAAAGTCTGATTAAATTAATAAGAAAGCATTATCCGGACATCAGGGAAGAAGGAGCAGGAGAACTGACATTTATGTTTCTGGAATTACATAAGAAATGTGAAAATGGAGAGATATCTTCCAAGGCTCTGGATCTGCGTGGTCTCTTAGGAGCAGTCGGTCTGATGGAAAAAGGACTTGATATATTTACGGCACTGGATATGGGAATTACCAATAAAACATTTGATACCTATGAACAGCCCCTGATTCGTGATACGATCCGTACAAGAATCTCGAAGAAAACGGTGAAGAAAGATTTGTTTGTGAAGTAGCAGGAAAGTAGTGTGTTATAGCATGGCGGAAATAGAAGAACAAGAATTAAGAGAAGCAAAAAGAGCATGCAATTTTATATGGGCGGCGGCAGAAAATTATGAACTTGAACCACTTTTCCTTGCATTTGCATCGAACGGAACGGCAGATATGTATCTGAATCTAATTATCGGTCTGACTTACAAATGGTACGATCAGGAGAAAATAGATGATTTTTTTAATCAGCTGGGAGGAAAAGACCGGGAACTGTATGAAGGTCTTCTTTGGATCGGACTTGAGAATGCATTGTACCAAAAAGAAAGAAAAATAAGATCAGTAATGGAAGAACTGCGAAGGGAGTATGCGCTGGATAATCTGAACCGTTACAGGAATTATAAAGAATATGCAAGGATAGAACAAATCCGGAATGCACATTGCAGAGAAATTTTGGGACAGCCATCCGAACTAACTACAGAAGAGGAAGAACTGCTGCATGCATTTTACTATACGGAAGAGATGACAACGGATGAGATTCTGGAACAGACACGAGAGAATCTGTGGAAATATTTTTCTTATCGTCCATCAAAAGCTGCGAAAAAAAAAGGTGTTTACTTTCTTCAGAAAGTTGCCGGAGCATTCCATTCTGTTGGAAAAGTGAGTGCCACATATGTACGGGCGAAGCATTATGAAGATAAAGACGTCGGCAGTGAGGAAAAAACAGGAGTTATAGAGCGGTCAAAGCATTATCTGGTGCAGTTCTCATTAAAAAATGATCCGGGGGAGGCAAGAATATATGTAGAAGCCTGCTTTGGCAAGAATATGTACCCGCAGACTGAGCAGGAAAGAATAGAGCGGGAGATATGTGTGGATAAACATAAGAATTGTCATGTACTCTTTACAAGAGGAAGATCAGGATGGAAAGAAAAGCAGAAGAGCGAAACAAAATTAAAAGAACTTTCGGAAATAGAAAGAAAACGAGAAAGGCAGGAAATCCTGGAATTTCAAAAAGAATCTGCCCAGCAATATGAGAAAAATAAACAGTATTATGAGAAGAATCGTGCGATATACAGAAACAGTATAAGAAAACTTACAGAGAAATTACGCATCTGTCTGGAGACACAGGACGAGACATTTCCAGAAATGGCAACGCACGGGAAAATCAATCCGAGAGAAGTATGGAAAGCAGTTTATCTGGATAATCCAAGAGTATTCGAACGGAAAGAAGAAGTGGAGATTCCGGGATTTTCAGTCGATATGCTGATCGATGCATCGTCTTCCAGAAAGCAGATGCAGGAACAGATTGCGGCGCAGGCATATGTCCTGGCAGAAAGTCTGGAAGAGTGTGGAATACCGGCACAGATATATTCCTATTGCAGTATCCGGGGCTTTACGGTGATGCGGATCTTTAAAGATTATGAAGAAGAACAGGTTGGAAATGAATTATTCGGATATGTTGCGGCAGGAAACAACCGGGACGGACTGGCTCTGCGTGCAGCAGGATATTTGATGGAAGCAAGTAAGAAAGCAAAAAGAATTTTACTTGTACTGACGGATGCAAACCCTATGGACGACCAGAATATCGGTGAGGGAGCTTTTTATACGAACAAGGAATATACTGACCAGCCGGCAATAGAGGATACAGCAAGGGAAGTTCAGAGGTTAAAGCAAAAAGGAATCCAGGTCATAGGAATCTTCATGGGAAGTGCAAAATCCAGAGAGGCATCAAGAGAGATATTCGACCGAGAACTGGTGCAGATTCAGAATATTAATGATTTTGCCGGGGCAGTGGGGCGAGTGCTGGGAGAAGTGATGACGCCATAGGGGACGTAAAAAAGTGGCTTTTTCAGTGTCCCCTATGGCTTACAAAGCACATATATTAATAACAAAAGCATCTGGAGTTAATGTATGACCAGTCAGAAACTAGAAAATCTTTTAAATCTTGCACTGAATTCCGCGGAAGATGAGCGGGAAAAATCCTTGAATTTAAATGTTGGATATGATCCGCTTGAACGGGAATGGGATCTGATCATCAAATATTCCGTAAATCTGGACCGAGTCAGGAAGATAGCATCCGAAGTAACAGAACTTCAAAATGAATATGCAGTCATCCGAATTGCAGAATCCAGAATCGACATCTTATCGGAAATTCCGGAAGTTGAATATGTAGAAAAACCAAAACGGCTGTTCTTTCAGGCAGCAGAAGGAAGGCGTGTGTCTTGTATCAATGCGGTACAGGATACACGCCTTTCTCTGTATGGACAGGGAATATTGGTTGCAATCATAGATTCGGGAATCGATTATGCGAATATAGATTTTCGAAATGCGGACGGAAGCACGAGGATTCGGTATCTGTGGGATCAGTCTCTGAATCCGGCAGATGGGGAAACAGCACCGGTTGGATACAGCATCGGTGTGGAGTATACGAAAGGACAAATAGATGAAGCATTAAATGCACAAACTGTATCAGAACAGAGAAGGCTTGTGAGAAGCCAGGACATTTCCGGACACGGTACGGCAGTGGCGGGAGTAGCAGCAGGAAATGGAAGCAACAGTGGAGGACGTTATGCCGGAGTTGCCATGCAGAGTGAATTGATCGTTGTAAAACTTGGTAATCCCATACAGGAAGGATTCCCAAGAACGACAGAGCTAATGATGGGGATCGATTATATAATAAGAAAGGCACTGGAGCTTCGGATGCCTGTAGCTGTGAATATCAGTTTTGGGAATACATACGGCGGACATGACGGGACGACACTTCTGGAGCGGTATATCGATGATGTGTCCAATATATGGAAGAGTGTATTTTGCATCGGAACCGGAAATGAAGCGGCAAGTGCCGGGCATACTTCCGGTAGAATTATTTCAGAAGGAGAAGAGACAATCCAGCTTGCAATTCAGAGCAGACAGTCATCGATCAGTATCCAGATATGGAAAGAATATACGGATCAAATAGAGATTTCGATCATCAATCCATCGGGAGTGCGGGTCGGACCGGTACCGGAGATATTGGGACCACATCGCTTCCGAATTGGTCAGACAGAAATACTGCTTTATTATGGGGAACCAAGTCCTTACAGCATTTCCCAGGAAATCTATATAGATCTGCTTCCGGTAGAAAGTTATCTGACAGAAGGAATATGGAGAATTGTTCTAAGTGCCGGGAAGATTGTGACAGGACAATATGAAATGTGGCTTCCAAGCGACAATGTATTGAACCGTGGAACAGGATTCTTGTTTCCAACAGATGCTACGACGCTCACAATTCCATCTTCTTCCAGCCGTGCAATATCCGTAGGAGCATATGACGCAAGGACATTTGCATATGCGGATTTTTCGGGAAGAGGATTTACCAGACTTACAAATATGGTGAAACCGGATCTTGTGGCACCGGGAGTGGAAGTTATGACAACAACAGTGGGCGGAGGATATGCGGCATTTACAGGAACATCCTTTGCCACGCCATTTGTGACAGGAAGTGCAGCGCTTTTGATGGAATGGGGGATTGTGAGAGGAAACGATCCATATCTATATGGGGAGAAGGTGAAGGCGTATCTGAGACGTGGAGCGAAAAAAGTACCGGGATTTGACGAGTATCCGAATGAGGAAGTGGGGTATGGGGAGGACGTTATAATAAGGTTACATTGAAGAAAGTCAGTAAAATCAAGTGTTTCCGTTCATTTTCCCAACACAGAAACGAAGCACTTTCACCATGATTTTGAAGAAAATCTGCCCGGGTTGGATTCAAAATGATATGGAAAGAAAGATTTGTAGCAATGACGTAACATGAACAGTTGGTTCTGTTACAGACAACAGTTTAAACGAAAGAGAGGTCATAGGGATATGAAACTGACTTATACAAATGTAAATGGATACCTGATTCCGAATCTCACCTATAAATCCGGTGAGCAGATGGAGCAACTTGGCAAATATGGATTTCTTCGCAGAGATTATCTGAAGAACCATCGAAACTCAACGTATCAGGTGATGCTTTTACAGGATACGATTGGCGAGCATCTTCTGGAAGTGGACAAGGCAGCAAGAGAACGGGAAGAAGTAATCTTGGAGCAGTTGGAAGAAAAAGAACCACTGCCAGATAAGGAGAAAGATCAGATGGCATGGGTAAGAGCCGCTAATCAGCACAGAGCGATTGCAGAGGAGATTATCTTGAAAGAATTGATTTATGCATAAGGATTGCCAGTAACCAATCTGGCAGGTAACTGATAAAAATAGAATATTGTGAGCGAAGTAAGGCGTGAGTCATAAAATATGGCTTGCGTCTTTTTCTTTGCCTGAAAGGAAGTGATAAGTTTGAACAAGAAGTTTTTGAAGCATTATATGGAAACCAATCCAGAAGGGACAGCACAGACCTATATCTTTCTGGTGGACAATCAGGATATAGCGTTGAATATTGTAATGTCAGGATATCAGGCAATCTGTCTGGTGCAGGAAGATGACGGATATTATTTCAGTGCAGATTCTTTTATAGAGGAAATGAGGTCTATTCAGTTTACTGGAAGCTGTCAGAGTGCCTATCATTATGTGGCTGCCTGTACAGTGAAGTGGATGAATGATAAGTTACAGACATTTTTCAAAGACGCTGGTCTCGACGGAAAAGCAGGCTGGCAGTTGTTCAAAGAGAAAGAGTATCTTGGCAAACTGGATAATCAGAAAGAAGTTAAGAAATTACTGGAACAGTATATTCTTCGGTTTGAGCGAAATCCGAAAGAAGAACCGGAACTGAGCCGTTTTCACTTATTTGATGCAAAAGGAAATGTGAAAGGTGTCCGGGATATGGAGATTGTAGATTATCTGGTGGAGAATGTTCAGTTTTTTGTGGTAGGAATCACACCGTATTATTATGAGCATGGTGTTTTCCTGGAAGACCATGATGGGGTAAGAATGAAATACCGTATCCAGAAGCTGATCTATCGTGACCAGGTACAGAGTGGAGTGATCAAAAGAATCTATAATCTGCTGATCGCACAGCCAAAAGTTCACCGAGAGGCATATGAACTAAATAAACAACCTGTGAGGTGGATCAACTTCAAAAATGGATATTATGATCCGGTTACGGGTGAAATGCTGGAACACAATCCGGATTATCTGACAATCAATCAGATTCCATTTCCCTATTATCCAGAGGATTGTGAGCAGGTGTTACAAGGTGGAGAAAATATCAAAAAGTATCTGGCATCGTCTCTTCCAAATAAAGAAGAACAGCAGACATTCTGGGAGTATTTTGGATACTGCATGACACAGGATACGCAGTTTCAGAAATTCCTTACACTGAAAGGAAATGGTGGAACCGGAAAGTCTGTGGCAGTATCGCTGATCCAGCATGTAGTTGGAATCACCAATATGTCCAGCATTTCTTTACAGGATTTGAACAAACGATTCTATGCGACTGGAATGTATGGAAAGCTGTTAAATGCCTGTGCGGATATTCCCTGCAAAGCAATGGAGAACACAGATGTATTAAAGAAAGCAGTCGGTGAGGACACACTGATTTATGAGAAAAAAGGACAGGATGCAATTCATTTCCACTCTTATGCGAAGCTGCTTTTTTCTACCAATGAAATGCCGCAGAATCTTGAGGATAAGTCAGATGCTTTTTACCGTAGACTACTGATTCTCGATATGAACCGGGTAGTAAAAAGTGGTGAAAAAGATCTGCACTTAAAGGAAAAGGTACAGGCAGAATCCGATTATGCAATTCATATGGCGATGATTGCATTGAAAAATCTGTACGAACAGGGAAAGTTCACGGAGAGCGAACACAGCAAAGAATGTGTAAGAGAAGTGCAACGGACGTCAGATAGTATCTGTGCTTTTATTGATGAGTCATTGGTGCGTGCCAAAGGAAAACGTCTGAAACGAAGTGAAGTGTTCCATATGTATGAGGAATACTGCAAAGAGAATGGCAGACAGGGGCATGGTAAATCCAACTTTTTTAGGAATATGACAGATAAAGGTTTCCTTCTGAAGCAGTACAATGGTGAGTTTTATTATCAGGATATTGCAGTTAAGGAAGAAGATTTTTGTCCTGTAGATCCAGAAGAAAGAATACCTTTTGAAGAAACAGATACAGATTATAAACAGTTACAGTTAAATATGAATCAGGGAATTAAGGGCATTTAGGGCAAAATAAGCAAAAAGAAATGTTACCGGAGCAGGAGAAATAACAAAGATAGCTGCCAAAGTACATAAAATTTTGCTTTTTTTACACTGACTGCCCTTTTTATGTATCAACATTTTAGCTGATACAAATATAGGTTTTTCCCGAATTTGGGAGAAAGTCAAAAATAAATATTAAGAAAGTATGAGGTATGATTATGAGAATGATGAAAAACAACAATAATGAGACAGTTATGGTGATCGGGATTGATCATGGGTATGGAAACATGAAAACAGCCACCAGATGCTTTCCATCCGGTGTAGCCAGATATGACAAGGAGCCAATCTTCCAGAATAATCTTCTTGTTTACAATGGCATGTATTACCAGATCGGAGAGGAACACAAGGAGTTCTGTGCAGAGAAAACGCAGGACGAGGACTATTATGTGCTGACACTGGCGGCTATAGCAAAGGAACTTGATGGGAAAGGAATGAATCGGGCAAAGGTACACATTGCAGCCGGACTTCCGCTTACCTGGGTAGCTACACAGAAAGAAGATTTCCAGAAATATCTTCTCCAGAATGAATGTGTGGATTTTACATTCCGTAATAAAGAATATCATGTGGAGTTTGCAGGAGCTGATATTTACCCACAGGGATTTGCAGCAGCTTTTTACCGTTTACAGGATTTCAAAGGAATCAACATGCTTGTGGATATTGGAAACGGGACTATGAACATCATGTATATCAATAATTCCCGTCCATTAGAGAAGAAATGCTTTACAGAGAAATATGGAACGCACCAGTGTGTGCTTGCAGTCAGGGAATCTTTGTTGAAAGAACTGGGAACAGTGGTGGATGATCTGGTGATTGAGCAGGTGATCCGTACCGGGACAGCAGATATTGGTGAGAAATATCTGACAGTCATTCGTAAAGCTGCCGGAGATTATACGAAAGAAATCTTTCATAAGCTGAGAGAACGGGAATATAATCCAGAACTGATGCGTCTGTATGTGGTCGGCGGTGGCGGTTGTATGATCCAGAATTTTGGAGAATATGACAAGAGCCGGGTGACAATTGTACGGGACATCTGTGCCACAGCGAAAGGCTATGAAGCAATGACCGTAAGGAAAATCCAGAGAAACGGAGGGATGCTTGTATGAGAAAAGAACGGAAAATCATCAACACAAATATCCGTTTGAATCTTTGTGATGAACAGGACAGGCAGGCATGGGAATATTTGCAGACGATGGACAGGGAAAAATATAAATCGTACACCAGAGCAGTTGTAGTTGCTTTAAACGATTATTTTTCCAGAGAGTACAGGAATGAAGCAGATCCGTATCTGGAAACCAGAGAAAAGGAAGATGCTTTTCTGGAAAGAGTGGAAACAGCTGTCCGGGATGGAGTGAAAGAATCTGCCCCGATGGCTATAGCGAAGAATCTGATGGAAATGCTTGTACCGTTTGTAAAAGAATCGGTGGGAGAAATTAATTTGCCGGACAGAACACTAACAATGGAGAAAACGGATGAAGAGATCGCAGAAGATAATCTGGACTGGGAGAAAGAAGCTGATATGGATGCAGCACTGGATTTTGCAGACAGTTTTTAGCTGATTATAAAAGAAAAGCAGTCTGGCTTACATAAAATAAATCAGACTGCTTTAAGTGGAGCTATTCTTTTTTCTTGGGTAAGGACGTTTATCATCTGTCAGGTTTAGCAGATAATCAACGCTGGTATTATGAAATTCAGCCAGTTTAATCAGAATGTGAGTAGGGATATCGACATCACCACATTCATAATTACTGTAAATACGCTGACTGCAATTTAGGATTTCACCCATATTCTTCTGCGTAAGGTCACGATCTTCACGCAGATCCCGTATTCTCTGATACATGTGTTTCACCTCTAGCATAATAATAACTTAGCGAGATATTCACTATTGAAATATAGCGGGAAATTCGCTACACTGAATTTAAAAATGTAGGAGGGAGAAGTACAGAGTGAAAGAGAAAGTGAAAAAGGTGCTGGTGTGGATTTTTGAGTTTGTCTTATTTTGTGGATATTTCTATGTTTTATTCGTGAATCTGGTATGTGGATTTGGATATGGAGGGATAAGCAGCAGAGGACAGGCAATAAAGATTTTGTGTGCTTCGTTCTTTCTTGCAGCGGGATTGCCAGGATTGATCTGGTATCAGCATCGCAGACTTATGAAACTGGAGAATTTATTACATGACCTGCTTGAAATTTGCGACAAAATAAAATAGCAGTAACAGGAAAAAGGACTGACAGTAAAGAATAGTTTTACGAAAACAGAATAGCAGAAAAAGACAATAGCAGTGATAGCATTTCAGACATTATGAGTTGGAGAAATGTTCATGACTGCTATTTTTATGCCTTTCAGCAGAAATAGAAAGCAGTTCAGAAAAAGAAAGACAGAAATAACAGGGAAATATGGCAGAAAGGTGTTTGCAGATGAGAGGGGTGTACAAACAGGCAAAGAAAAGATATAGGGTGCCGGATACGGCACATGATTGTCCGATACTTCGCATCGGAGTGGTGCATGACCAGCCTGTTTCAGAAAGGGAAAATCTATGAAAGGTGGAGCTTTTCTTTTTCTTCCGCAGTCGGCTCCTGCACCACAAACCCACCGTCATCTCCATTTGGATTTGATAATGTAGGGTGGAAAATATTGCCTGGCGGGTGTCGATTCAGTGGTGGGGAGATGACAGGCAAGTTTCGCAAAGTGGCAAGCCACTATGCACCGGAGCCAGCCTTTGGGCTGTTCCTAAACTTGCCAGAGGGCTCCGCCCCTTGGAACCCCGGCACGTCAATGGCGTAAGTATTCCTGCGAAATGTCCACCGGACATTCCTACGGAACACTTACTGATTGACTAGGACGCTGTCCTGCACCTGTATAAGAGAGCGTTGCACTCTCTTATAAATCTCCTACCAATATGCCGCCAGAACGCTGTGGCTGTTAACAAAGAATGAAAATCAAGCAATGAAAGGAGACAAAAGCCTATGAGAAAACGAAATCATACAGTAACCATACGGATGAATAAAGAGGAATACGATTTGTTTCAGAGCAAGGTTAAAGAATCCGGAAGAACACAGCAGGAAGTTGTGATAAAAACAATCGCAGACTTGAAGATAGCAACGGCAGAGGAAATAGAAGAACTGAAAAGACTGAACCAGATGTTTGCGGATATCCTTTGTCAGCTCCGGGGAGCTACGACAAATATCAACCAGATTGCAAGAAAACTGCATACAGATGGAGAAATCCCAAACGACAGTATGTTGTATTTCCTCAATAAAAATATTCTCAAGTATCGGAAGGAGAGTGAAAGGATATGGCAGTTAATAAGACGATTAATAAGCGGACAAATACACATGGAGCAATGAGAAATTGTATTGAATATGTTTTACGACAGGACAAGACAAGTGAGCTGCTTACTTATATAACAGGCCCGTACTGTCACAATGAAATTAATTATGATCTGGTGTACAGAACCTTTTTGGAAGAAAAGAAGATGTGGAATAAAGATACAGGGAGAATGTATGCCCACAACATTATTTCCTGGCATAAGGATGAGCAGATCACCCCGGAGCAGGCATTTGAATTTGGAAAAGAGTTTGCAGAAAATTGGTTCAGTGGATTCCAGACCTTAGTGGCTGTGCATAAGGATAAAGACCATATCCACTGCCATTTGGTTACTAATTCAGTGAGTTATGAAGATGGGAGAAAGCTGCATAACACCAGAAAAGATCTGGAACGTATGAAACAGCTTACCAATCAGATGTGCCGGGAACGAGGACTGACCGTTGCCGAAAAAGGAAAGCATTTTGATGGAAGTCAGATTGAAAAAGGGGAAGTCATTGCATGGAGCAAAGACAAATATAATCTGTTCCGTCAGCAGGTAAAGGATAGCTTTGTAGCGGACTGTGCAATGGCAGTGTTAAAAGCACTGGAAAATTGTATCAGCAAAGAAAAGTTTATAGAAAAAATGAAGCAGTTCGGATGGAACGTAAACTGGACAGAGAAACGGAAGCACATTACTTTTCAGAACCAAGAGGGAAAGAAAGTACGTGACAGTAATCTGTTCAAAACATTTCATTTGGATATCAGCAAGGAGGGACTAGAGAATGAATTTAATGGAAATAGGAAAAAAGCCAGAGATTCAGCCAACAGAGACAGCAGATCAGATGAAGAACTTGCCGGATACTACCGACAAGTGGAAGCAGCTTGCGAAGGAGCAGGCGGCGTCACTGGAGCTAGTGACGGAAGAGAGAGACGAGTTACAGGTGAGAAATCAGAAGATGAACGAGTTTATCCAGAAATTTCAGGAAAGGACACACAAGCTGAAAATGGAAAAACAGAAGCTATTCTTCGAGAATCACGAAATGCAAGACGAAATTCGGAAATTAAACGACGAAATTCATCGTTTGACAACCGAACTGTCCGAAACGCAGAAGCTGAATCAATCGCTTCAGAAGAACAACGACGATTTGAGGAACAGAAACGGCTTGAAGAGCAGGAGCGAGCAAGAGCAGCTCGAAGAAGAAATAAAAGACGTTCGGGACCAGAACTCTAAATTGCAGATACAGGTTAATAAATCATCTGTTGAAGCAGTAGATGAAGCACAGAAGAAACAAAAAGAAGCAGAGAAAAAGATAGAGCAGGCAGAATCCAAAGCCCGTAACGAAAAGAAACGTGCTGAGCTGGAAATTCGTAAAGCGAAAAAAGAAGTAAAGGACAGAACGGAAAGCATGAAGTCTATAGAATATTTCTGGGGAATGGGATACATTACGGTAGTCCTGTTTGCAATTCTACAGAATGGTGCTTTTCAACATGATTTCATAGATTTTTTTATGGCTCCATTCATGTGGTATGTTCGATTTTGTAAATGGCTGGTATATCCAACTTATGATAATGGATTTAACCAGAAAATAGCATATACAGGTGGGGAAGTATGGGTTATCAGGATTCTGGCAATCGTAGCTGTGCTTTTCATAATGGGAATCATAATGGTGATAATTATGGAAACAATAAAACAATACAAAAAAATGTGGAACGAAATTTCACAAATGTTTTTGATTGGAAGCCTTTCAGGGATAGCAGTGCTTGGGGATGTAACTAGAAAATATCTGCCGGTGAATTTGATTTTGCTATTTATACTCATTAATATGGGTATCATGCTACTCAGAATATATCTTCGGAAGAAGTTTGATTATATGTAATTTGTTATTTTAATGACCAGTGGGTGGTACTTGACAAATGATAAAGCTGTTATTATGATTGCACACCGCCTAAAAACAGTACAGAAAGCTGAACGGATTTTCGCTCTGGAGAATGGAAAACCGTACAGCAGGGAATACATGAAGAACTTGTGAGACAGGATGGGATTTATCGTCATTTTATTGTTGAAAGAAGAGAGGCAACAAAATGGAGAGTTTAGGAGTCTAAATGTCTGGTGCGGCGATATTCCAAAGGTGATACACCAAAATGCTTTTTAAACACAGAGGCGAATTTGCTCTGATTCAGATATCCGACCTGTGCTGCAATCTCAGCTACAGACAGTCGTGTTGAGGCAAGCAGTTCGCCTGCTTTATTCATACGCATTTCACGCAGATAGACAGAAATATTCTGTCCGTAAACACCGCGAAAATAATTTTTTAGACTGGTTTCGCTGATAGAAAAATATTCAGCCAATTCCCACGCAGGATGATGCAGCCTTAGGTCTGAGGTGATGATATTTTCGACCTTTTTAGCAATATTAACCTGAGATTCAGTAAAGAAAGTGCAGGCCTGAGACTTAGGGATAGCCTCCAAATTTTGTAGTACTGAGAATAAAGCGAGCGTATATATTTTCATTTGAATGACTGCAAAAGAGGCCGGAAAATCATATAATTCCCATAGTTTTTTGAGAATTTCCTCAGTTTCGTGGGTCGCTGTCGATATATAAGTGCTTCCATGAGGACAAAACATCTTTGAGATTTTTCTGAAATCAATGCTAAATTCATTTTGTACCCATGTATTTTCTAAAGTAAATGTATCTATATCAATAAAGAATTCAAGCCCCTCATAGATGCGCTTTGGATAAACATATTCTTTTTGGGCGAAGCATTCTGTGAGAGAAAGTTCTCTGTCTTTGATGTAGACAAAATTTTTGTTGTTCAGGATCATTTCACAACGACCTGTCACACAATAGTTAAGAAGCAATGGACCTTTTGTAATGGAGCTGTCTGATCGAAGGTCGGGAGCCGTCCAGGTTGGAGAATTTATAAAAATATATGCCAGAGACAGACCGGGAAAAAGTGAAAAAAAGGTCATCGAACCTTTACCTTCCTTCGTATTTAATATAAGCTCCATACTATATTCAGCCTGTTTTATGGATATACCTGGTATTTTGATACATTTTTTGATCACGTCGTTAATTTTCATAGAAGATCTCCCTGATATAAGTACTTTTGCCCTGTAACAGATAATATTATAGGATTTGAAGAGAGCAGAGTCAACAATAAAACCCAATGCTGTTTGGAGCTAAAATGATATTTGGTTGTAGAGATATAACAAAACATATGGTATTTTATGGAGTAGTTAGATAGAGCTAATTATACAAGGGAGGTATTCTGTATGAATAACAAATTACAGGCGAAGGACCTGATTAATCTGGGACTTTTCACAGTCCTTTATTTTGTACTCGGATGTTGTGTGGCAATTCCGATTGGCTTTGTTCCGATATTTCTTCCGATTCTTGGTGCATTGTGGACACTGATCACAGGAATTCCATTTATGTTATTCCTGACAAGGGTAAAGAAGTTTGGTATGGTAACGCTGATGGCAATTCTGAGTGGCCTTTTGATGGGACTTACCGGAATGGGATATTGGGGTGTACCTTTGGGGCTTATCTTTGGGCTGCTGGGAGATTTGATTCTGAAATTTGGCAATTATAAAAGTGCTAAAAGGAGCCTGATTGGATATGCAGTATTCAGTCTCTGGATGGTTGGTACATATATTCCAATGTACTTCATGGTAGAAGATTCAAGAGCCAGCTTCGCAGCCAGTTTTGGTAAAGAGTATGCAGATAAAGTAATGGCTGTCATGCCTATGTGGAGCATTGTTCTTGTGATTGCAGGTATCTTTATCTGCGCAATCATTGGAGGAATGATTGGAAAAGCGTTGCTCAAAAAACACTTTGTAAAAGCAGGAATCGTGTAATGGATGAGATATTATCTGCTACTGTTGACAGCAGAAATGGAATTGTTTTAGATCCTAGAACAAAATTGTTTATGCTTATAACGATTACAACATTGATGTTCAGTACCAGCAATGATGGAATCATGAATATAGTGAAACCAATACTAAGCCTTATACCATTTGCATTGATTTTGTCAGAGCACAAATTCAAAACAGCCGGTAAATATGCAGTTCTCTATGCGGTATGCTTTGTACTGGAGCGGCTGGCATTGAATGTTTGGAGTGGTATGATTTCTTTTCTGATATTGGCAGCAACATCAATTATGACGCGTTTTGCACCGGGAATTATGACAGGCGCATATCTGATTTCTTCTACATCTGTAAGTGAGTTTATCAGTGCAATGGAGCGGATGCATGTCACAGAAAAAATCATAATACCGTTGTCAGTTATTTTCCGTTTCTTTCCTACAATCAAGGAAGAATATCAGGCAATCCGGGATGCAATGAAAATGAGAAATATCCGTTTTGGTGGTAAAAATCCATTCCTTATGATTGAATACCGGCTGATACCATTGATGGTATCCGTAATAAAAATTGGTGATGAGCTGTCTGCAGCAGCTCTAACAAGGGGACTTGGTGCACCGGTCAGAAGAACCAATGTCTGCGAGATTGGCTTTCATGTACAGGATTTTAGTGCCATTGTTGTTTGCTTTGCATGCTTTATATTGTTCTTTTTGCATCAGTATATTGTTTTTTGAGGTAGTACATTATGATAAAAATAGATCATGCAACATTTACATATGGAGAAAATAATGAATATTCTGTGGGAATCCGGGATATTGATCTGGAGATAGAAGATGGTCAGGTTATTGTGCTATGTGGGGAGAGCGGTTGTGGAAAAACAACACTCACTCGAATGATCAATGGGTTGATTCCACATTATTATGAAGGAAAATTAACTGGTGAGATATGGATAAATGGGATAAATGTTTCGCAGCAGCCACTGTATGATACAGCAAAAATTGTTGGAAGTGTTTTTCAAAATCCACGGTCACAGTTTTTTAATGTAGATACAACAAGCGAGATTACTTTTGGATGTGAAAATCTTGGAATGCCAAAGGAAGAAATCAAAGATCGATTGCAGGCTACAATTCAGGAGCTGCATCTGAAAAAATTGATTGGACGCAATATTTTTCAGCTTTCAGGTGGAGAGAAGCAGAAGATTGCCTGTGCAGGGGTTTCTATTATGAAACCGGATATTTTTGTCCTGGACGAACCCTCTTCTAATCTGGATGCAGCTTCAATCATGGATCTGCGAAGAATAATCGCCCACTGGAAGGAACAGGGAAAAACGATTATTATATCGGAGCATCGCCTGTATTATCTGCGTGGGCTGGCGGATCGGTTTATTTATATGAAAGAGGGACAGATTATTCAGGATTATTCAGCCACAGAGTTTGAAAATCTGACAGAAGAAAAGCGAGAAGAGATGGGACTGCGGGCTTATGTTCTGGAAAATCTCCTTATGCCAGAGATGTTGATATCAGAAAGAACCACAATGGAACTTCATGATTTTAATTTTGCATATAAGAATGGTCCACAGATTTTATATATCAGAGAATGTGAGATTCCGGCAAATCGGATTGTCGCAATTACGGGCAATAATGGAGCTGGAAAATCTACTTTTTCCCGTTGTTTCTGTGGTTTGGAAAAACAATGTGGCACAATCATCTGGAATGGAAAAACTTACAGACCAAAAGAAAGGCTGAAAGCCTGTTATATGGTTATGCAGGAAGTGAATCATCAGCTTTTTACAGAGACAATACAGGATGAAGTTATGATTAGCATGAAAGAAGAAAATGAGAAAGAAGCAGACAAATTTCTTGATATGCTGGATCTGATAAAAGTCAAAGACCGTCATCCAATGTCACTTTCCGGAGGTCAGAAGCAGCGGGCGGCTATCGCATCTGCAATTGCCTCCGGGCGCTCTGTGCTGTTTTTGGATGAACCAACCAGTGGTCTTGATCATAAGCATATGCTGGAGGTTGCAGAGGTTCTAAGAGAAGTGTGGGATACCGGAATTTCGGTTTATGTGATCACACATGATTTGGAACTGATTATAGAGTGTTGCACTGATGTCATTCATTTTGAAAATGGAACTATTGCAGATCAGTATCAGATGGATGCAGAAGGAATGGAGAAGATAAGAAAATATTTTATCCAGGAAAAGTGTTGTGGCAAGTGGAGTAAATCTGACTGATGGCAAAGGATATTGTAAATAGTTTTGGAAAGTAGATGAATGATAATTATGAGCAAATATAATCCTTTATGGAAGTGAATCAATAAAAATAAAACAGACGATTTCAAGTTGACTTTTGCTGAAATTGAAAACATTGCCGGAGTGCCTATAGATCATTCGTTCCTTACATTCAAAAAGGAACTTTTGCAGTATGGTTTTAAGGTGGTAAAAATTTCTATGAAGGAACTGACAGTAGATTTTGAAAAAGTCGAAGAGGAGGCTTAAACATGGAATCAAAGAAATAGAACTTGTAGTTGCATCTTCGATTGGTGCAGATCTTGCCATGGCATTTCTGACATAGGCAAAAATACCGTTAAAGCATGTATTTTTTGATGGTGGACAGTTTGTACAAATTGGAAAGGCAACACGCAGAATCATGGTTCCGTTCTTATATATAGCAATGAAAAGTTTATATTGGTCAAAAGGAAAAACACTAAAGAGAATCATGTGGTGTGACGATGATAAAATTAAACCTTATTTTATAGAGGCAGGAAAGAACTTGACGTATGGAAATCTGAGGAGACAGCTGACAGACAGTTTGGAAGATAAGCCATTTTCAGAACTGTCAGAAGAATTGCAGAAACATACATTCTGGGAATTTGGAAGTATAGAAGAACATTTTAAATACAGAAATGCAGTGATGCAGACTTATATATACGGTAACTTTCCGGTTTTTGAGGGATTCAACCATATGCAGTATCAAATTCAAAATCCGGAGGGATTTGCCAGAATGCTCGAAACAATTATTGAGACTGACCGATTACCGGAATTGGCATTTGCGATGTGGTATAGAGGAAAATAGTTATGAAAAATGCTTATGAGCTTGCTGAAAATATATTGAAGTCCAAACCTGATAAGAATATAGAATTAAAATCATCAGATTCTTTTGCCAGTATTGAGTTATATGGTACATCAGCTTGCAAAAAGGTACAGGATACGGAATTCTGTGAATGTTTTCATTTGGAAAATGAGAGCGGTACAGGAATGATTACATTGTATCATGTGTTTCCAGGAATTGATCTGGTTTATAATGATATGCATATGGAGTATTGCAACAAGGAGCAAAAGCCGGCTTCCAGTGTGATGGAAATAAACTATTGCATGGAAGGCCGTTGCGAATGCGTGTTTGAACAAAATGAATATGGTTATATAGCGGCAGGAGACTTGTCATTTTGTTCTTTGAAAAAAACTGGGCATGTGTCAGAGTTTCCAACATCGCGTTATCATGGAATTACCATTACGCTTGACTTTTCCATGATTACAGACGAAATGAAAAGGATACTGCAATTATTGTCTGTAAATCTGGAAAAGATTAGTAACATTTCAAAAACACATAGTTTTACTATTATACGGGCAAATCAGTCAATAGAACATATCTTTTTGGAATTGTATAAAGTTCCTGAAGAAATCAGATATGGTTATATTCGTGTGAAAATTCTGGAACTATTATTAGTATTAACTGGATTTGATTTAAAGAAAAATAATTCTGAGCATGTATATTTTTCGGATGTACAGATTGATGCAATAAAGCAGGTTCATGCGTTTCTAAAGGGACACTATAGGGGGCATTATACGATTGAAGAATTGTCAGTGCGTTTTAAAATGTCACCAACTGTTTTGAAAAAATGCTTTAAGGGTGTATACGGAAATTCTGTGTACGCTTATATGAAAAAGTACAGGCTGCAGATGGCGGAACGCCTTTTAAAAGAAAATAAACTTACGATCGGGGAGATAGCATTACAAATTGGCTATCAGAATCCGAACAAATTTACATCTGCATTTCGTACAGAATACGGTATGACACCAACGGAATACCGTAAGAAAAAGACACAGGAAAGTCTGAATGGATAGAAAAAGAGTCTGTTTAGTAATTGAGATTCTATATGGAAATCTATAAAATATGCGTTGTAGTTAGAAGAATCTAACTGCAACGATTTTTAATTTAAGGAGGCATCTCATGAAGCAGAAAAAACTTTTAACATTATTTTTAACAGTTGCAACGTCATTTTCAATGTTAGTTGCTTGTAGTAACGCTACATTTGCAGAAAGTACAGGTACGGCAACTGTTACAGAAAGTACAAATACGACGGACAAGAAACAGAAAGCAGATGAAAATCAGGATGCTGCAAAACAACTTTTGGTTGATTTGACGGGTTCATATCAGGAACTATGGCCGGTAATTCTTGATGAAAAATATCAGCAGATCTGGATTGATGATTGTACAGAGTTGGTTGGTGAGGAAAATGCGGAGGCAGCATATGATAAGTTAGCATCCATGGTTTCAGGAACAATTTATGGAGAAGAAGCAGTAGAAGCATACAAAGATGGCGATGGTGTTTATGACTGCTCTTTTAAAGAAGGTGTAAATAAGCTGGAATTTAATGGTTCTGATTCAGTGATCAAGGGATATGATTCAGAAGGAAAAGAAATCTTTTCCCATACATATCATTATGTTGGAATAGAAGAAGTACGTGGGTTATACGAATTTAAAAGTGACGATGCAGACTCAGGCGAATTTACTTATTTCTGCATAGCACCAGATACAAATGATACAACCTATCATATTGAATTGCGCTACGGCAGCGATTTGGAGGCACTTGGAAAATATGATGAAGGAGACTATGCATACTGGCTTGGCTCAGGTATTTCAACAGACTATGATCAGACAATGGTTGAGAACTGTATAGAACTTTTTTGCAAAGAAAATCTGTCTGAATAGAACAGACTTGTAAAACTGCAGAAAGCATCTGCGGAGTGGAAACTGAATACACGAGGAAAATAAAAAATTGAAACACCAAGACTTGACAAATTCCTGTAATGAGTTAAAATATAACAGTGTTATATAACAGCGTTATATGGAGGGCTGCTAATGAACGCCATCTCCTCCACCACATTGGAAAGTATCCATAAAGCGGCAAAGGCCGAATTCCTCGAAAAAGGATTTCAGTCGGCCTCGCTGCGCCGCATCGTGAAAAGCGTCGGCATGACCACCGGTGCGTTTTATGGCTATTACAAAAGCAAGGAGGAGCTGTTTGAGGCGCTGGTCGGCGAACATTACCGCTTTATGATCCGCCGCTTCAAAGAGGCACAGAGCGAATTTGCCGCTCTCCCTCCCGCGCTGCAGCCTGAGAATCTTAGCAGCATTTCCGGATCGGGTATGTTCGATATGCTGTACTACGCCTATGACCACCTGGAAGAATTCAAGCTGATCCTCTGCTGCTCGCAGGGAACGCAGTTTGCCGGGATGATCGATGAGATGGTGGCAATCGAGACGCAGGCCACGCACGATTATCTGGCGGTCCTGGATAGCCTCGGGCGTCCCGCTCCCCCCCAAAAAAAAAAAAAAAAATTTCTCCCACTTTGGAACACATTTTGATCACCGGCATGTTCAACGCCTTTTTCGAACTAATCCTGCATGAAATGCCGCTGACCGAAGCGGAACACTATTTAACCGACATGCGGGCGTTTTATACCGCCGGCTGGATGAAAATTATGGGGCAGTGATGCTCTATAATTTTTACCCATTAGTTAGCGTATGCTAACTAATGCTGCGGATATACGGGGGCGGCTGCAGCGCTCTCTAGTATAATCACCACATGAAAAAGGAGGAGTTTGTTTGAAAAAGCAATCCAATCTGTCGCGCCTGCTGGGCTATGCGGGAAAGCATCGGTATCTGACCTATGCTTCCTGGGTTTTATCGGCCCTGAGCGCGTTCGTCGCCCTTGTGCCGTTTTGGTACATATGGCAGATTATGCGCGAGGTTTTCGAGGTGATGCCAGCCTTTGACAAAGCCCAAAGTTTAACGCGTAACGGCTGGATGGCCGTGCTGTTTGCCGTGCTGGCGGTGCTTGTTTACATCGCGGGTCTGATGTGCTCGCATATGGGGGCTTTCCGCATTGCCACCAATATGCGCATACAAACCATGCGCCATATTGTCAAGCTGCCACTCAGCTTTGCCGAGCAGTTTGGCAGCGGCAGGCTGCGCAAGATCGTCAACGAAGCCAGCGCCGCGACCGAAACCTATCTGGCGCATCAGCTGCCCGACCGGGCCGGCGCCATCGCCACCCCCATTGGCCTGCTCGTGCTGCTCTTCGTTTTCGACTGGCGCCTGGGACTCCTGAGCCTTGTACCTGTTGTCCTTGGCTTTCTCATTATGATAAGCATGACGGGTGCCAAAATGCAGCAGAAAATGAAGGAATACCAAAATGCCCTGGACGATATGTCCAACGAAGCGGTGGAATATGTCCGCGGCATCCCGGTGGTCAAGACCTTTGGGCAAACGATTTTCTCCTTCAAAAAGTTTAAGGATTCCATTGATCGCTATAAAGTATGGGTGATCGCCTATACCAAGCAGCTGCGCGCCCCCATGATGTTTTACACGGCGGCGATAAACGGCGTGTTCGTATTTCTAATCGCCGGCGGCCTTCTCTTTACGCGGGATGGCGTCACAAACACCTTTCTGCTGAATCTCATCTTTTACATTATCATCACGCCCATCATATCGGTGACGCTGACCAAAATCATGTTTCAGAGCGAAAACGCCATGATCGTCGAGGATGCTCTTCAGCGCGTTGACAGCGTGCTGCAGCTGCCGCCTCTTGCAGAAACCGACCGGCCGCAGTCGCCCCATGACCGTTCGGTGGAGCTTGAGAATGTCTGTTTTCGCTATGACGGGGAGACGGATGTCCTGAAAAACATCTCCCTGACCATTTCCGCCGGCCAGAAAGTGGCCTTTGTCGGTCCGTCCGGCGGCGGCAAGACCACCCTGGCCGGCCTCATTGCCCGCTTTTTTGATCCGCAGAGCGGCCGGGTCAAAATCGGCGGTGTGGACGTGCGGGATATCCCGAAGGAAGAACTGATGAACACCGTTTCCTTCGTCTTTCAGAACAGCCGGCTGATCAAAGCCTCCATTTTGGACAATGTGCGTATGGGCCGCCCGGATGCCACCCGGGAGGAAATCCTGCGTGCGCTGGAAGACGCGCAGTGTACCGATATTCTGGAAAAGCTGCCCAACGGCATCCATACGGTTATCGGAACCAAAGGCGTATATCTTTCCGGCGGCGCCTCGCCATCGCCCGCGTCATGCTGAAAAACGCCCCGATTATCATTCTGGATGAAGCCACCGCTTTTGCCGACCCGGATAACGAAGCCAAGGTGCAGGCGGCGTTTTCCAACCTGTCCGAAGGCAAAACCGTCATCATCATCGCGCACCGGCTGTCCACCATTGCAAATGTGGATCGCATTTATGTGCTCAAGGACGGAAAAATCGCCGAAAGCGGAACGAGCCGCGAACTGCTGGAGCAGAACGGCCTTTTCCGCAGCATGTGGCACAACTATCAGACTTCCGTGCAGTGGAAGGTCACCAGGGAGGCATCTGAAGCATGATACAAAAACTGCAGAAAAAATACGCGCTGTCGGAGCAGGGCGCCAAAGACCTGATCAAAGGCTGCATTGCCTGTGTGTTCCAGAACATTTCCTTTATGTTTCCGGTGGGACTGCTGTATTGTCTTGTCCGCGACCTGATGAACGGCGGCGTTGCCGGAAACAAGGTGGCCTTGTATGGGCTGGGCTGCCTTGCCTGTGTGGGGCTGATTTTGCTGACCACCTGGTTCCAGTATAACGCCACCTATTTCGCCACCTATGTCGAAAGCGGTGTGCGCCGCATCACCCTGGCCGAAAAACTGCGGAAAATCCCGTTGTCCTTTTTCGGAAAAAAGGATCTCGCCGATCTGACAAGCACCATCATGGCGGACTGTACCTTTTTGGAACAGAGCTTCTCGCACTTTATTCCCGAGCTTGCAGGTTCCATTGTTTCCACACTGCTTATTTCGGTCAGTCTGTTCTTTTTCGACTGGCGCATGGCGCTTGCCGCCCTGTGGGTCATACCGGTGTCCTTCGCCATTGTGGGCCTTTCGGCAAAAGTGCAGGAACGGCTGAATCAAAAGGCGATGGACGCCAAGATGGCCTGCGCGGACGGTATTCAGGAATGCATCGAGACCATGCGCGACCTAAAGGCCAACAATGCCGAGGGTGCGTATCTGAAAGGCCTGGAAAAGAAGATTCGCGCCGTGGAGAAGCGGGCAATCGTCAACGAATTCGGCTTGGCGGCCTTCGTGGTGACCGCCTCGCTGATTCTGAAGCTGGGAATCGCCACGGTGGCGCT
>ERZ827478.733-NODE-733-length-29851-cov-67.880957_pt1 | contig 29851 bp, 30 predicted proteins | sample MGYA00519705_ERZ827478 | MGnify/ENA primary metagenome ERZ827478 (study PRJEB31778, sample SAMEA3449318) | human gut metagenome | biome: human gut; feature: human-associated habitat; material: faeces | place: United Kingdom | collected 2010/2012 ... | reverse complement strand
ACTGAAAACTTAATTTACAGGAAATAAGAATTTACACAAGATTCTTGACACTATCTAGGCAATATAAAAAGAATTGTATTTATTTTTTAAGATAGATACAATTCTTTAGTAATTTTATGCAACAACACCTAACGCCATTAAATATTCTGTAGCTAATGGTGCAGTTCCTGGATTAGATAGAAATGCTATTAATCCAATAACAGCTGCAACAGATAGTGCACATTTAGCTAGAGTTATTTTATCCAATTTATAATCCACATCAGGTGTTGGGTTTGGAATAATTTCAAAACTTATTTCAACTGTAATTTCTTGATCTACAGCAGCAGAATCTGGGAAAATATCTTTTGTAGTAATAACAAATGTTAATTTTGGATAAGTTCCATTCAAATTCACTTTCACACCTATTTGTCCTGATGTCACTGATTTAGCAACATCTTTTAAATCATTGATAGTAGAATTAATAATATCAATATTTTTAAAATCTTTAATTTCCATACCTGCAATCATACCTTCTATTTCTGCTTCACAAGATGCTGTTAACTCTCCATCATTATTTAAATCGATTGTAATCGGAGTACTATCAAAATTAGTAGTTAATGTACCAGATACTTTCGCTGTTATTTTTATTGTCAAACCATTTAATAAAATAGTATCTAATAAAAATTCTTTCTTATAAGTAAGACTGCTATTATAAACTTTATCTAAATAACCTAAAGGTTCAAATACATTATAAACATATTGATCTCTTTGAATATCTAAAATAATATTGGAATTCTTTTCTGCTAATTGATCCGGTGACATATAAGGCATTTTATCAAATGTTGTAATACCCTTATCACTACCCGAATAGCCTACCTTATCTAAATCAAATGAAGGACTTGAAGGGAATTGCCCACCTGTTCTCTCATTAAATTCAAAGAACTGATCAAATGCCCAGTTCTTCGGAATACGATAACCTAAATTGCAACTGTATCCGCTTGACATATCAGCTACAAATGAATATTTCGCTAAGCCTTTTTTACTGATATAAGAACAGATATATCTTGGTGCATAAATTCCTACCTTATACTTTTTATTATTTGTTTCACTATTAAATACAAGATTCAGTTTCTTGAAGTATGGAACTATAAATGATTTCATCTGATAATCATAGCAGTCAAAGTCTACTGCAAAATAGATGGTTGTTCCATCAGGAACACCGATTCTCTTAGCTGCTGTAATTGCTGTATGTGCATCTACAATGCCCTGTCTAAGATTCTGAAAATACTGTACTTTATATCCTCCATCCTGATAGATAGGGAATACTCTTAATCCAGCACTTTCAATGTTTTTGATTTCTTCAAATGTGATGAACTTTCTCTTTCCATTTGCTGTTCCTGTCAGATATCTACCTACCACCTGATATCCCGCATTCTTAATATCTAGTGCCTGCTGCTTATTTAATACTGTTGAGCAGTCACATGCCTTTGCTTTTCTTCCTGTATCACCCTTACTTGTTAAAAGTGATTTCATTGTTGCACAGTTTACTTCTCCAGATGTCACTAGTCCAATTCCCGTTAATGCATAGAACTCCTGGAATGCTTCAACCTTGGACTTAGTGCTACTGTCAAAGTTACCATCAAATCTTCCAGCATCATATCCATTCAAGTACAAGCCGTATTGAACAAGCTTATTATACTTTACATAACTTCCATTCTTTCCCTGTTTTAATACACCAGGAAATTTTGCCACTGTCTGATCACCAAAATTTCTTTTGTCGATACTGCCAATAAAGCTTGTATAAATACCTTCAGCAGCCTGTAGTGCTGCAATTAATGCATAAGAAGTAAATCTTGAGACAATACCATCACATGGACCTACACCAATGATATCAGACCAGTCTGCATTCAACTGCTGCTGGATTTTTACAATCATCTTGTCTCCATCATTTGTCTTTTTAAACCAGTTGATTGATACTAGTCCCATCCAAACTTTCCAGTCAATGATGCCTGTTACTGGAAGTCCTGCATCACTCTGGTACTGCTTTACAGCATTCACTCCAGTCGTATAATAAACTCCTGTAATTCCTCCAGCATTATACCCCTTTACAAACAATGCGCACTGCAGAATGCATACATTTGGATTTCCTGGATCATTAGCATTCATTTTTGAAATATCACTTAAAGATCTCATTTTATTTAAAGTGATATTTCCTACTGTTCCTGTTACTGGAGAGATTCCATTTTCAATCTGAAAGGCTCTGATAATCCCCTTACATGTACCTGTACCAGTCATACCGTCCTCATCCAGCTTTACCCATTCGGAACGATGACCATACATACTGTTTAAATATTTCTGTGCCTTTCTAACATTTTCATCTGCCATTATTACTATCCTCCTATTTTGATAACTACTTTACGTAGAATTCATACCGGTATTCGTTCTACATTTTTATCATACATTCATTCAGAAGCACCATTGTGCCTTTCGCATCTCATTAATATAAACTATCTAATGAAATTGCTCCTGTTACTTTACCGTTTACCCCAATTACTACTCTATCACCTTTGATTTGAATTACTTCATATTGATTTTTAAATACACAATTTGCGATTGACTGACCATCATACCACTTTGAACCAGCCTTAACACGCACACTATCTCCAACGTTTAAATTACTAGCTTTGTTTTTTACCTTATAAAAAGTATTAACCAGACCATGATCATAACTACAGTCCAAAAACTTTGAATCTATTCCTTTTATATTTCTTAAAACACCTTTTCTGGCATTCGAAGTGAACTGATGCAATAATACATTTCCAAAAGGATTGTATTGAATCTTATTGTCCCAATTATTATACCCATTGTTAAGCCCATAATTAGCAATCCATAACGTCCATGCAGAAAAGCCATTATTTGTAAGCTTGTTTTTAAACCAGTCCTGATTGGCATATATTCCAGCAGAATAACCTGCTCCTTCAATAACATCACAAAATGCTTTAGCAATCTTATAATACATGTCATTACTCAAACTGCCCTGATAATCAGAATACTCAATATCATAATAAATAACACATACCTGATATTTACTGCATGCCTGCAAAGCTAAATATGCTTCTCTTTTAGCTTCATATTCGTTTCTAGCATAGCAAAAATGATAAGCAAATAATGGAATGCCTAACTCATTTGCTTGTTTCGCATTATTGTTCCACTGCTTGTCAATATTTCTATAACTCCATCCATAAGAGCATCTAGCTACAACACCAGAAATAGATTCCTTTGCTTTGCTTAAATCTACTTTCCCGTTATGATATGAAATATCTATAATATAATTACTCATTGTTTTCTACCATGCTTTCTATGTTTTGAGAAGCTACTTCTAAACCTTTAACAAGAATCTGTGGCACATCAAATCCAGCTTCTACAAGATTTTCTAAAATACTACGATACTCATTAATGATTAACGAAATTAAAACATACCAGCCTAAAAACGTTAATATTGCCAAATCGATGTGAATTATATTTCCTAATTCTTCAAAACATACTGGAATTATAAAAGACAATAAAACTAATATCCATTGAGCTACTTTCTTTGCAATTCCTTTCAATCCTGCCATTGAATTTTCTTTATTATTTATTCTTGATTTTATCCATCCTGTTAATGTATCAAGAACATTTAATAGCAATAGCACCATAAATAAAATCCAATGTTTATCCATAGCAATTGTAAGAATAGATAATACAAGAGAATACACTTTATCTATATTCCTAATAAACTTGTTCATTATTCAGTTTTCTTACTTTATTAATAATACTCTTATATTTTCTTACAATAGAACTATGATTGGCATATGCCACATGAATAGAAATAAGATCAAATGTTTTATTCTCAAAATTACGCAAAGCAATAATTTCAAGTTCATCTGGTAATAATTCTTTTAACCAATAATTAACTTTAGAGACAATATGTGCGTAGAACATATATTCATTCTTTTCGTAATCATTTAATTCTTTAAACTGTAGTGCTTGATTTAAGTTATCTATATGTAATTTAGCAATAGAGTAGAAGTTTAGAGTAAGTTCAATTTCTTCATTAGAATAAACCATTGCCTACTTACTCCTCTTCTTATAAATTGTAAAACGTTTTACAAATATATTATATTATATTTAATCAACACAATTGTGCTTTTATGATTATTATAATAGTTCAAATTAATTGTTCCTGTTTATCACAACTATTAGTTCTGTATATTTAAACATATTATCCAGACAGTTAATCAAAATAGAATTTAGATTTAATACTTCCGTAAAATATAAGTTCAAGTTGATATACCATTGGATGTAAAAAAATATTCTGTATACAAGCACAGCCAAGATCATGAAATGATTATCTTATCAGAATAAATAATCAATCGAAAAAGGAAATCATAATTTGTAATATATATCAGATATACTTGGTGCAATTGTTACTTATCCATGTTAAAATTAATATATTATGAATAGAGAGGTATCAAATAATGGAAATATTAACCGTCAAAAATAATAAAATTGATTATTTAACTCTTAAAAAAGTTGTCTTTTACACATTTCCTACATATTATATACTGTCACTAGTGGCTATGTTTTGTGGTGCATTGATTGCTTTGTTTATAAATCTATATACAGGAGATATTATTGAAATTGCAACATGCATTATTATATTACTAATTGTAGCTACAACACCTCTTATTCAATCAAGAATGACCGCAAAAAAATACATAAATCAACTTAATGATTTGTATCACACTGATGTAATTTTCTATGATCTAGTCTTTGATGAAAGTAAATTAACCTCAACTGAATACTCATCAAAAAATGAAATTCCCATGAAATACAAGAATATTAAAAAAATATTAGAAACCAAAGATGTCGTAATATTCACAAGTAAAGCAGAGTATACAATCTATTTTGAAAAGAAGAATGCCAGCAGTGAAGACATTGAGAGATTACATGCATTTTTTGATAAGCAGAACATCACTTGGAAAAAATCAATTCTATAGTAAAGAAAACCTCTTTGATTCTCATATCAAAGAGGTTTTCTAATGCTTATAATTCTACTTTCTTACCGCCATACTTTCTTACTTTAAGAATATGACAAGAACCTTCACCAAAATACTTTTCAATTTCAGTCTTATATGTTTCTACATAATCATCTTCTACAAAGGCCTGGATCGTACCTGCAAATCCACCACCATGTACTCTACATACACCTTTATCACCTAGAATATCTTCAGATAAGCCTAAGGCAATAGAAACAGCCTGGTTTGTTTCATCATGGTTAGAATAGATATTCTGTAGGTATTTATAAGAACTGTCTCCTGATGATTTGATGACTGACTTGAATGTATCAAAGTCATTGTTCTTTAAGGCTGATACTGCTTTTTCTACTCTTGCATCTTCCTTAAAGAAGTGTAATGCACGGATGACACAGCGGTCACTCATCTTTTCACGTAATTCAGGAATATGTGCTTTAAATTCTTCTTCTGATACTTCTCTTAGGAATTCTTTTCCAAAGAAGTGTGCTACTTCCTTCATTTCTGTAGGAATGGCTGCATAATCATCAGTTAAGTCTGCATGAGATGCATGAACATCTACAATACATAAACTATGATGGAAAGAAGAGAAATCAACATCTACTTTTTCTACAACAGGATGAGCATTGTCTTTAAAATCAATATGAATAAGAGCACCTACTGAACTTGCACACTGGTCCATTAATCCACATGGTTTACCAAAATATACGTTTTCTGTATACTGACCAATCTGTGCAATCAATACTGGACTCACTGTCATATCATTATATAAACCTGATAATACAGTACCAATCATGACTTCAAATGCGGCTGATGAAGAAAGACCAGAACCCTGTAATACTTCACTTGTCATATAAGCTTCAAAACCACCAATATGAAGACCTAATTCCTTAAAGCGTGCAAGAGTACCTCTAATTAATCCTTCTGAAGTACCTTCTTCTTCAGCTTTCTTATCTAAGTCATCTAAAGCTACAGCCTTTAAGTCATAATCATCAGATAATACCTTAATTTCACCATCTCTAGGTGCTGTAATCGCAATAATATCTAAGTTAATTGCAGCAGCTAATACTTCGCCATGCTGGTGGTCTGTATGGTTACCAGATACTTCACTTCTACCTGGTGCTGAGAATACTTCTACTTCCTTATCACCATAAAGTGAGATGAACTTTTCAATAGCAGCAATATATCTTTCTTTCTGAGTATCTAATAAAGACTCATCTACATAAATATCAGTTAATAAAGCATCTGCCTGACCATTTTTAATATCTTCAATAATCTGTGTTGCAAGTTTCATTATTTAATTACCTCTAAACAATAAGATGTCTGTGCATCAAATGTTTCTCCCTTTCTTAAAATAGTGCTTGGATTCTTTTCAATATGAATAGCGTCTGGTAAGTTCTGTGTTTCAATACATACTGCATCTCTCGCATTATAAGGTTCACCATTCTTACCAATACGTCCATCTAGATAGTTTGCTGTATAGATCTGTGCTCCTGGTAAAGTAGTAGATACTTTTAATCTTCTACCACTTTCTTCATCTTCTAATACAACCTGGTTCTTATCTGTAGTAAAGAAGAAATGATGGTCAAAACCATTACCAAGCTTTAATTGTGGATGATCTACTTCTACACGTTCACCAATCTTTGCAGGTATTCTAAAGTCAAATGGAGTACCTTCTACAGCTTCCTTTTCACCTGTAGCAAGACCATCTGCATCTACATGTTCATAATAATCAGCATCAATCTTTAAAGTATGATCATAAATATTATGTTTATGTCCTGATAAGTTGAAATATGAATGGTTAGTAATATTAATTAAAGTGTCCTTATCACTCGTAGCATGATAAGAAATAGTCAATGTAGTACCCTCTAAATGATAAGTAGCACTAAAATCCATATTACCTGGATAACCTTCTTCTCCATCCTTTGCATGATAAGTAAACTTAATAGTATAGTCATCTAAGATTTCATAATCAAAAATCTGATAACTAAATCCTTTAATACCACCATGTAAACTATTAGGACCATTATTAATAGGTAAATGATATGTTTCACCATTTAATTCAAATGTTCCTTTTCCTATTCTATTCGCAACTCTACCTACTAATGCACCTAGATAAGCATCTAGAGTCTGATATTGATTAAAGTCATCATAACCTAATACAACATCACCTTTTACTCCATTCTTATCTTCAACAATCATCTTAATAATAGTACAACCAAATGTTGAGACAACAACTTCCATCTCTTCATTCTTTAATAATAAATTTTCAATATTTCCAATTTTTTCTATTACTTCTATCACATTTATTCACCTCATCTTCGGAAACATAGATAATTCATACCTATTACTTAATATATTTTATCATGTTATGAATAATTATGTATACGCTTTCTAGAAAAAGTGAAGATTTAATAGACTTTTCTATGAGTTGTAAAGAGCGTATGTCTTTTAAGCAGGAAAATATGTCTTTTATGCACAAAATATAGACTATTTAATAATAATATATTATTTAAGTAGTAGAAGAGATTGGATAACCTACAATTCATAGATATATCATAACAATTTAACATAAATACATTTAAACAGATTTTATAATGAAATAATCATAATTTTATAAATATCTTCTGTGAATTAAGGTTTTTCAAAATAAATGTTCAGTAATAATGGACATCATCACATGTATTTCAGTTATCAATATGAAAGGATGATTAGATATGGTTTATTAATTAATAAAATATTAATAGTATAGTTCATTATCATGCATAGCTTTATCACAATTTTAAAGAAAGGAAAAGTATAATTTATTTATATCGATTAAATCTATATGAAAACATTAAAAAAACTAACTGCTCTTATTATTGCCTTTTCTCTCGCTTTACTTTCATCAGTTCCAGCATTCGCACAAGAATTACAAACTCACTCTTACTAAAAAAAATCTTTTGTTAACTTGAACATCAATTCTGAAACAGCAGAAAAGTTAGCGAAAAAGATTGAAGATGGTAAACAGCTAGATAGTATGAATCCTAAATACAATTACATTAAACCATCTAAAATAATCAGAGATGATGGATATTATTACGAAAGAACAGAATATCCAGATGGTTCTGTAAACGTTGTTAGAGTAAGTTCAGGTACATTTAATGGTAAAATTTCTGGTGGTGATTACAATTCTGGTACTTATTGGTATACATGGAATAATGCGAGAGTATTTGCTACATGGGGTGCTGTAACTATGAGTTATAGAGCAAACTTTGAGGGAGGAAAAGGATTTGGCAAAATCCATAAAGTTTATAACGATTCTGTTACAACAATTGGTGGCACATTTAAGAATAAGAGTCTTAAAATAAACAGAGCAAATGCCACACAATCAGCATCAGCTAAAGCTTCACTATATATATACTTTTCAGGTTATCAAGACACAATGGCATCAGATGTTAGACTATGGCTATATGTTCCGTATAATGGAGCAGAGTATGCAAAAATTTCTACATTAGCTTAGTGTAGGTGAATAATTATGAATGTTTCTCAAGTACTTTATGGTAATTTATTAATCAAGGTTCTACCATTATTAGTAGTATCACTGTTACTTACATTCCTATTAGTCAAAGCCAAAATATCTAAGATTTTCTATCTACTCATAGTCATAGAAGTAATCGCAATATTTGCTATCAACTATAGCACTATTTCTATGTCAATGATGTTATATGAGCAAACTAAAGCTTTCAGTGTACTCTCTAATATTGCTATCCTTGTTGGTATATATTTAATAATTCCTATCCTCTCAATCATCCTCTATAGGGTATTAAGAAAAAGAGTATAAGTGGAGCCCATATTAAGGACACTAAATAAAAAAGCACATAATTAGAAATGAAAATATCCTCTAGGTGTAATAAACCAGGAGGATATTTTTACGTACTATGTTTTTAATGAACTTTTTCCAATTCACTACTTGTTTTAGATCCAGTTTGATATAATATCTTTGTTATCGTCCTCCTTAAAAGGGGGGGGTGATGCAGTTTGATTCTTGAATTTTTAATAACCGTCATGGCGGGTGTTCTCACATACTACATCTGCAAATGGTTAGACGAATTTTTCAAACGATAACTAGCCTAGTGTTAAACCACTATAAAAGTTAGAAAAGGTAAGGATTAGCCGATCCTTACCTTTTCGTTTAATGCAGTTTGATTTCTGAATTCATATGAATTCTAACACTTAACCACTTCATAGTCAAGTCGTTACTGCATAGAAACCACAGGAGCAGTTTACTTATTTCGCTTCATATATTTGGTCTAAAAAAGGACTCATAATGAGTCCTCTACATTAACAATCATACTGAGTGAATACGTCACTAACTGGTAAATCGTTTTCGATGTTTTCAATTGTATGTGCAAGTAATCCTGCAACAGATACAGAAACAAGTTTATCAAATTTCTTTTCTTGTGGAATTTCGATAGTGTTAGTAATAACAACTTCTTTTGCAGCACAAGTAGATAATCTTTCAATAGCAGGTCCAGAAAGTACACCATGAGTACATGCAATATATACATCCTTAGCACCTTTCTGTTTTAACATATCAACACCAGCTGTAATAGTACCAGCTGTATCGATCATATCGTCAACTAAGATACAGTTCTTACCTTCAACATTACCGATGATACCCATAACTTCAGCAACGTTTGGTTTAGGTCTTCTCTTATCGATGATAGCGATAGGGCAGTCAAATGCTTCAGACATCTTACGAGCTCTAGTAGCTCCTCCGTGGTCAGGAGATACAACACATAAATCCTGAACCTTCTTTTTACGGAAGTATTTGATTAATAGTGGTAAAGCCTGCATTTCATCAACTGGAATATCAAAGAATCCCTGGATCTGAGCTGCATGTAAGTCAACAGTTACAACACGGTTAACACCAGCTGTAGTTAATAAGTCTGCAACTAGCTTAGAAGTGATTGGCTGTCTAGGTTTAGCTTTACGATCCTGTCTAGCATATCCGAAATATGGAATAACTGCAGTAATTTCACGAGCAGAAGCACGTTTTAAAGCATCAGTTAATACTAAGATTTCCATTAAGTTTTCAGTTACTGGATTAGAAGTAGACTGAACAATGAATACGTCCTTACCACGAACAGATTCACCGATTTCACATAAGATTTCACCATCTGCGAAGTGATGAACTTTGCAGTCTCCAACCTTAGTACCTAAAATGCTTGCGATATCCTGAGCTAATTTCTTGCTTGAAGATAAAGAAAATACTGTAATTTTGTTTTTCATATGTGTCCCCTTTTTTTATTTCTTGTTTCTTTCGTTATAAATCTTCATACGTTTTTCTTCTAAAACTTTTGCATAACCAGGTTTGTTCACCTGTCTAGCACGTGCGATAGACATTGCGCCATCTTCTACAGTTTCTGTTACAGTAGATCCAGCTGCAACAAATGCGCCTTCACCAACAGTCACTGGTGCAACTAGATTTGAATTACATCCAATAAATGCATTGTCTCCAATAACAGTCATTGACTTATTCTTACCGTCATAATTGCTTGTGATAGTACCACAACCAATATTAACGCCATCGCCTACTTTAGCATCACCGATATAAGTAAGATGAGCAGACTTGCTTCCCTTACCAAAATCAGCTTTCTTCATTTCCACAAAGTTACCAATGTGTACATTCTCTCTAATATGACAATTAGTTCTTAGTCTTGCATAAGGACCAATATCAGTACCGCTTTCTACAATAGAATCGCTTAATACTGAGAACTTGATTTCCACATTATCCTTAATATCTACATCTGTAAATTCACAATAAGGACCAATATGACAGTGTGCCCCTATAGTAGTATGTCCCTTGATAATACAACCTGGTTCAATGATTGTATCTTTACCAATCACAACATCAGTACCAATATATGTATTATCAGTATCTACAATAGTTACACCATTTAATAACCAGTTCTTATTTACTCTCTTCTGAAGTAACTTAGTTGCTTCAGCAAGCTGAACACGGTCATTAATGCCACCTACTTCACTGAAATCCTGAATCTTATAGCCATCAACCTTCTTGCCTTCTTCATTCATGATTCCAATTAAATCTGTAATATAATACTCACCCTGAGCATTGTTGTTTGTTACTTTCTTTAAAGCTTCAAACATTGATTTGTTATCAAAACAGTATTCACCTACGTTCATCTCAGTGATATCCATCTGAGATTCCTGTAAGTCTTTGAATTCTACAATTCCTGTTACCTGGCCATCTTCCTTGATAATACGACCAAATGGAAGTGACAAGTCACAATCACATGTCATCACAGTACCACTATTCTTACCATTCATATGATAATCAATAAGTCCCTGTAATGTTTCCGCAGTAATTAAAGGTGCATCTCCATTTAATACAAGAGTCATACCTTCTTTATCTCCTAGAACACTTTCTGCCATCATGACAGCATGTCCAGAGCCTTTCTGCTCTTCCTGTAAGACAGTAGTGACGTCGTTATCTAACAAAGCCTTGACCTGGTCAGCCCCATGTCCAACAACAACGACTGTTTCTGCGATATCTAACTTCTTTAATTCATCCACCACATGATTGATCATTGGTTTATATAAAACTTCATGAACAACCTTAGGTGCATCTGATTTCATACGAGTGCCTTTACCCGCTGCTAAGACAACTGCATAAACTTTCATCGACATATCTCCTTTTTTCCCCTACATTCTAGCAAAATTCAATTCAAAATAAAAGAGAAAAGGCGCAAGTTATCCCTTTTTCCTTTTCTCTGGATAGTAAATCTGTGTTTTTACTGCAAAACTATATTTCTTTTTAAAATATGGAAGCACTTTATCAATTAATTCAGAATCTTGAGTCATACCAAAAACAGATGAACCACTACCTGACATAAGAGCACCATCAAAGCCAAAGTTCATCATATCATCCTTAATAGACTGAATATCCTGTACCATCTTAATAGAGGGCGCTTCTAAAGTATTACCTAAACAGTCTACAACACCCTGATAATCATTCTTTTCAATTGCATGCTTCATTAAGTCAATATCTGGATGAACAGCTGTTTCGATATCTAAATCATCAAAACATTTCTTTGTAGAAACACCTTTCTTAGGTTTTACAATCAATAAATGACAATTAAAACGTGAACGATCAATAAAATGTAGATTTTCACCAATACCACCTACAACCGCAATACTATTCCATACACAAAATGGAATATCTGCACCAATCTCTTTACCCATTTCACACATATCCTGATAAGACATACGTAAATGGAATAAGCTGTTCATTGCACGGAAGATAGCTGCACCATCGGCACTTCCTCCACCCATTCCAGCTTGTGAAGGAATATGCTTATAACAGTGGATTCTTACACCACTTTGGATATCAAACTTCTTGATTAATGCATCAGCCACCTTATACATGATGTTACGTTCATCAGTAGGTACACGGTAAGTGTTTGTAGTAATTTCTATACCTTTTTCAATAGGATCAATAAGAATTAAGTCATGAAGACCAATAGGGGCCATAATCATATTTAATTCATGATATCCATCTTCTCTTTCACTTACTACATCTAATGCAAGGTTTATTTTCGCGTAAGCACGAATCTTCATAGTGTATGACTCCTTTCTAGTATTCTTATATAGTCATCAATGTTTAATTCCTCAGCACGTTTATTGGCAGGAATACCACATGATTCTAATAATTCTTTTGTCTGATCATGATATAAAGGCTTTAAGTTATTATAGAGTGTTTTTCTTTTTGCAGTATAACTTGCTTCAATCAGATCAATCAATTCCTGTGATATAACACGTTCTTTATGAATAGAAATAACAGCACTATCTACATGAGGTGCTGGCATAAATACATGTCTAGGCACATTCAATTCATATTGAACATCTCCTACATAATCAATCATCATCTTTAAAAGACTCTTTTCTTCAGAACAGAGCTTTAGTGCAACTTCCTTTTGTACCATAGCGACTAAACGATTAATAGGTGTAGAAGAAGACACAATCTTTGTGATGATTTTAGATGTAATATAATAGGGAAGATTTGTGACAACACAGATATCCTTATAGTCCTTTAGTTTATTACATGCTTCTTCTAAATCAGCTTTCATGAAGTCCTGGAAGATGATTTCTACATTATCACGTCCTTCTAAAGAGAATGATAATACTTCTTTTAAACGTTCATCTATTTCAAAACATAATACTTTACCAGCTTTATTAGAGAGCTGTTCTGTAAGAGCGCCTATACCAGGTCCTATTTCAATAACTGCTGTCTCCTTATCCAGCGAAGCATGATCTGCGATACTTTGAATAATACCTGGATCTACTAAGAAGTTCTGTCCATATTTCTTAGAAGGCTTTAAGTTAAATGTATTTAATATAAATTCTGTATTTGATTTTTTTGCGATATTTTCCATATCATTTATTATATAGGATATGTAAAGAAAAGACCATTGAGTTCCCTGAAAAATTCTTTTATAATGGTCAAAAAGGTGATGTATATGGATAGAAAAACAAAAATAATAGAAATAATAAGTAGTAGTGATAAACCTGTTTCAGCTAGTAAAATTGCGAAAGAATTAGGTGTTTCTAGACAGATTATTGTAGGAGATGTTGCATTACTAAGAGCATCGGGAGAAGATATTACTGCTACACCTAGAGGATATATATTAGATACAAATAGGAGTAATCATTATACGATTGCAGTAAAGCATAATAACGATCAATTAGAAGAAGAATTAAATACTATTGTAGATTTAGGTGGTAAGGTTGAAGATGTAATAGTAGAACATCCTCTTTATGGAGAAATCAAAGGAAATCTACATATATATTCACGTTATGATGTCTCTAAGTTTATGTCTGCAGTTAAGGATAATGATATTGCGCCTCTTTCTCTATTAACAGATGGTGTTCACTTACATACAATCACAGCACCTGATGAAGAAACATTAGAACGTATTAAAGAAGCATTGGATGAAAAGCACATACTATTAAAATAAGGCTGTGGTGAACAGCCTTTTTATTATATCGTGAAGAAGTTTTTGATTTCATCTTTAAAGAAATAGATGAGTAATAATGTGTTTCCGATAAATGGTAAAACTAAATTAGAACAGAATATTGTAGGTAGTGAAGAAATTGAATATACATAAAAAAGGGTCAGCAGATAATGTCTACTGACTCTTTAATGCTTTAAGTACTTCTTCTTTTGTAATACCCATCATATTCAATCTCTTAAATAATGCTTTCGCATTACCATAACCTAAATGAAAGGCATCATAGACCTGTAGTCTTCTCTTCTTATTTCCTAATACATCTAGATCAATAAATTCATCCCATGAAATAGATTCTTTAGCATCACTAAATGTGACTGCATTCTCTAATGCTTCAATAATTGCATCATGTCTTGCTTCCGCAATACCAAGCTTCTTCACACCCTTGGCATCTTTTTTTGCGACAAAGGCATGCTTTGCATTAGGAACAGCCTGAATGACTTTATTTCTAATCTGTGTACCAGGATAATCAGGGTCTGTTAAGACAATGACACCACGTGTCTTGGCAGCAGTTTTAATGAGAGATAGAATATCTTCGTTGATTCCTGACCCAGATGTTTCAATTGTATCTACATCAAATAACTGTTTAAGTGTTGCTGTATCTGTTTTACCTTCTACTACAACAACTTCTTTAATCTTTCTCACAATAGTCTCCTAACTCAGCAAGTCAATCATACGTTCTATTGTACGCTTGACATCTCCCTGATCATAATAATAATCGAAATCTTTCTCAACCATTACAGTGAGTATAAGGCAGCATGTATCATAATCAGCCTGTGAAAGGGTTATATCCTTCACAGGCTTCTTTTTATACTTGTAGTCGCCTAATTCTTGTAATACACGTCTATATATTACAGGGTTATTCTTACAGGCTAATTTCTTTAATACAGAAATCTTATTATAATTCAGTTTTGATCTTATAAAGCCTAGAATAGCCCTACCTCGCGAGGGCGGGGTGGAATGTCCATCTTCCATATCTTCCTCCACTATTTAGATGATTCCATGTTCTTAAATGCTGTTGATAACATTAATTTAATACGGTTAAGCTGGTTAGTTTCACTAGCTCCTGGATCGTAATCAATCGCAACAATGTTAGATTGTGGATATTTTCTTCTTAATGCCTTAATGACACCCTTACCTGTTACATGGTTAGGTAAGCAGGCAAATGGCTGCATACATACAATATTTGGTGCACCTTCATCAATGAGTTCAATCATTTCACCAGTTAAGAACCATCCTTCACCTGTCTGGTTACCAATAGAAACAACTTCACTTGCTTTCTTTGCAATTTGATCAATAGGATGTGGTGCATCAAAACGATTTGATGCTTCTAATGCCTTAATCATATCTTTTCTTAAGAAGTCTACGAGTTTAATTGCTACATTACATAACTTAGCTGATTTCCAGCTTGCATCATAATGTTCATGTTCATATTGAGTATTGTAGAAACAATACTGGAAGAAGTCAATTAAATCTGGCATAACTGCTTCTGCGCCTTCTTCTTCAATAATCTTTACAATCTCATTATTGGCAGTAGGGTGGAATTTTACAAGGATTTCTCCTACAAGACCTACTCTAGGTTTCTTAATATCTAGAAGTGGTAATTCATCAAATTCCTTTACAATCTGATAAACGTTCTTCTTGAATTCCTTCATAGAACCATTTTCAACGTTTTCTTTACACTTCTCCACCCATGATTCATATAATTCATTAGCTGAACCTTTCACCTTTTCATAAGGTCTTACACGATATAAGACTCTCATGAATAAGTCACCATACATAGCCCCAATAATAACCTTCTTAGCCACCTTATAAGTAATCTTAAAGCCTGGGTTAGATTCTAATCCCTGTAAGTTTGCTGAAATAACAGGTACATAATCCATATGTGCATCCTTTAATGCTTTTCTAATAAACGCAATATAGTTTGTTGCACGACATCCTCCACCTGTCTGTGAGATGATCAATGCCACCTTATGAGGATCATACTTACCTGAATTCAAGGCATTCATCATCTGACCTGTTACTAAGATACTTGGATAACATGCATCATTATTGACATACTTTAATCCCTGTTCTACAGCATCTTTATCTACAGAAGGTAATACGACAAAGTTATAACCTTCTGAATTCATTGCAGTTTCTACAAACTGGAAATGAATAGGAGACATCTGAGGACATAAAATAGTCCATCTATCATCCTTCATTTCTTCTGTGAATGATACTTTTTCAGATTCATATTTATTTTCTAAGTGCACAGTATTGTCTTTCTTCTTTACTGTTGCTTTAAGTGATCTAATACGGATTCTGATTGGTCCTAAGTTAGAGGCTTCATCAATCTTAATAAGTGTATAAATCTTACCTCTTGCCTGTAATAATTCAGCCACCTGGTCACTTGTAACTGCATCTAATCCACATCCAAATGATGTTAACTGGATAAGTTCAAGATCTGGCTGAGTTGTTACGAATTCTGCAGCACGATAGAGTCTAGAATGATATGTCCACTGGTCTACTACACGTAAATCTAAGTTTTCTTTATTTAAATTACATACAGAATCTTCTGTTAATACACAGAAACCTTCACTTGTAATTAAGCTGGCAATACCATGGTTGATTTCTGGATCCACATGATAAGGACGTCCTGCAAGGACAATACCCTTCTTATGGTTTTTATGCATCCATTCCAATGCTTCCTGACCCTTTACTTCAATATCTTTTCTTGCACGTGCTAATTCCTGATAAGCCTTATCAATCGCATTATGCATTTCCTTATCTGAAATATCATATTCAGCTAAAGATTCCTTCATTACCTTAAATAATGTCTTAGGGTTATTTAAAGATAAGAATGGGTTCTTATATTTCACATGTTTTTCTTCTAAGCTGTCTACATTGTTTCTAATAACTTCTGGATAAGAAGCAACAACTGGACAGTTATAGTTATTACCTGCATCTTCATATTCTTTTCTTTCATATGCTACTGATGGATAGAAGATAAAAGGAATACCTCTTTCAATTAGGTTTTCAATATGTCCATGAGAAATCTTTGCTGGATAACAGGCATTTTCTGATGGAATAGATTCAATACCCTTTTCATAGATTTTCTTAGAAGATCTTGCAGATAAGACAACTCTAAAGCCTAACTGAGTAAAGAATGTATGCCAGAATGGATAGTTCTCATACATATTAAGTACTCTAGGAATACCCACTTCTCCTCTTCTTGCATCATCTTTAGAAAGTGATTTATAACCAAAGATACGACCATATTTATAATCATAGAGGTTAGGTAACTTTTTAGATGTCATTGGAAGGTTAGCCCCTCTTTCACATCTATTACCTGAAATATATTCTCTACCATCATTAAATGATGTAATAGTTAACATACAGTTATTTGTACACTTACCACAGTTTCTAATCTTCGTATCATAGTCAAGTGCTTCTATTTCTTCTAATGAAAGAATAGTAGAAGGTTCATTGTCATCATTTTCAATCGCAATACGGGCCATACCATAGGCACCCATTAATCCTGCGATATCAGGTCTTACTACTTCAATACCTGTTTCTTTTTCAAATGCACGTAGTACAGCTTCATTATAGAAAGTACCACCCTGTACAACAACATGCTTACCAATATCTTCTTTACTTCTTAGCTTAATTACTTTATATAATGCATTCTTGATAACTGAATAAGATAAACCAGCACTGATATCTTCTACAGAAGCACCTTCTTTTTGTGCCTGTTTTACCTTTGAGTTCATGAATACTGTACATCTAGAACCTAAATCAATAGGGTGTTTAGACTTTAATGCAAGTTCTGCGAATTCTTCAATCTTATAACCTAATGATTTTGCGAATGTTTCTAAGAATGAACCACATCCTGCAGAACATGCTTCATTTAATGAAATGTTCTGAATGACGTTATCTCTAATAGTAATAGCCTTCATATCCTGACCACCAATATCAAGAATGAAATCTACATCAGGTTCATAGGCTTTTGCGGCAGTATAATGGGCAATTGTTTCTACTTCACCAATATCCACCTTTAAAGCAGCTTTAATAAGAGCTTCACCATAACCAGTAACACCTGCTTTCGCAATATAACATCCTTCTGGAAGCATCTGATAGATTTCCTTCATCAGACTCATAATTAACTGTAATGGATTTCCTTCATTAGAACTATAGAAAGAATATAAGATAGCACCCTGATCATCAGTCATGATGATCTTAGATGTTGTAGAACCAACATCGATACCTAAGAATACTTTACCTTTATATTTCTTAAGTGTTCTTTTCTTAGTGATATGAGTAAAGTGTCTTTCTCTGAATTCTTTTAATTCTGCTTCACCATTAAATAATGGTTCTAAGACATTTGTAAGTTCTGTAGGAGAATCTGAAAGACCTTCTAAGTCTTCAATAATCTTAGAAATGTTTAATGGATTTTCTACTTTTTCTTTCGCATTTAAACATGCTCCCATAGCAACAAATAGCTGTGAATTCTGTGGGAAGATGATTTCATCTTCAGTTAAACCTAATGTTTCAATAAAACGTTCTCTTAACTGATCCATGAAATATAGTGGACCACCTAAGAATGCAACATTCCCTCTAATAGGTTTACCACAGGCAAGACCAGAAATAGTCTGATTGACAACTGCCTGGAAAATAGATACCGCAATATCTTCTTTAGATACACCTTCATTAATTAAAGGCTGAATATCTGTTTTTGCAAAGACACCACAACGTGATGCGATAGGATAGATTGTCTTATAGTTTTTCGCATATTCATTTAAACCAGCAGCATCAGTCTTTAATAAAGTAGCCATCTGGTCAATAAATGCCCCAGTACCTCCTGCACAAGTACCGTTCATACGCTGTTCAAGCTGTCCTTCAAAATAAGTAATCTTGGCATCTTCTCCACCAAGTTCTATAACAACATCAGTTTGTGGAATATATGTTTCTACTGTCTTTGTACACGCAATAACTTCCTGTATAAAAGAAATACCAAGCTTATCTGCAAGAGATAAACCTCCTGAACCAGTCATAACGGGATATAAATCAATATCACCCATCTGGTTCTTTACTTCAATTAATAACTCATAGATTGTTTTTCTAACATCTGAGAAATGTCTTGTGTACTTAGAAAACAAGCATTTATCATTCTCATCTGTCAAATAGAGTTTTACAGTTGTAGATCCTACATCAATTCCTAAATAATATTTCATATTTCCACATCCTTCTCTCTTTTTTTGAGTATTATATCGAACCTATATTAAACGAATTTTAAGAAATAATCTAGTTTTTTGCATAATAAAATTATAAAATATAACGATAAATACACAAAATTTAACTATTTGTAAGGAAAAGTACAATGCTTGTCTAACAAAGTCAAAAAGAGGAAGGAAGGATAAAAATATCATCCTATCTCGTCCTCTTTTGTATGATCTACTATTCAATTATATAAATAATTCACACTCTTTTCTAATTAAACAAACCTTTGCGATTGCTGTTTCTATGACTGCCATCTTCTCTTGATCTAGACTTCTTGCTTGTTTTGGACAAACAGCCACACAAGGCATACATGAAATACATTTATCCTTGTCTGTCACTTGTGGGTTTTCTTTACTAATTGCACCTGTAGGACATTTTACTACGCATAAGCCACACTTTGTACATAAGGTATTTGCTTGAGGAATCGTTCCTCCACCTGCTTTCTTATAAGGTCTATGACCTGGAATATTCGGTTTAGCATTAATCTTATTAGATGCTTTTTCTAGAATCTGATCACCAAATTCCTCTAATTGATGACAATCATTCTCATTCGGTCTTCCTGTCGCAAATTGATGGAAAATAGAATGTTCAGCAATGGCTGATATAGCCCCAATGACATCAAATCCAGCCATACGTGCATAATCTTCCATTTGAACAAGTGTATCTTCATACGCCCTATTTCCATATACCGCAACAATGACACATTTACAGTTATGTGCATTGATTTTCGCAAGTCTATCTAATGCGACTTGTGGTGCTAATCCAGCATAAGAAGGCATGGCAATCACCGCAATGTCATTTTCTGTCAATGATATATCTTGATAGTTCTTATCTACAATTGTAAGATCTATGTCTTCTACATAAGCCCAATTCTTTGTGATTGATTTTGATACCTTTTCAGTTCCTCCTGTTGGACTGAATATAATTCTATACTTATTCATCATATTCTCTAATCCTTTAATAATTTCACTATTCTTTCACTATTTTTACACTAACTATTCATTATCACACTTTTCTATATCCTCAATATCAGGTATTGTACCTAATTCAAATACATCACTATAATACTCTCCATTGCAACATTGAACAGTTCCAGTAAACCCCTTATCAGATAAAGACTTCATTACACTTTGTACCTGTTTTGCATCATCATCACTCATAGAACCATCAAAATACAACATTAACTCAATATTTGTATCCTTATCACTTATAAACTTATGATAACCTTTGATAAATTCTTTACGTTTATTACATTTTACACTCTGTACATCGTATTTTATTGTGCCAGGAATCGTATTACTTATATCTTCCAACAATGTCTCATAATGATATCCTTTTGATGCATCCGTCTCTAATGTCTTATTCTTAATATCATATTCAACACCAAATTCGTACTTCTCATCTTTCACATATACAGTAGCATAAAAAACACCTTCATCAGTCGTACCATAATCAGAACAATACAACTTTTCATTATCAAAGTAACAGCTATACTTCTTATTTATTATTGTTTCTACATATTCGGCCACTTCTTCATCATTCTTAAATTTACCTGAATATTTATCTTTTTTACAACCTGGTATAAGTATTACAGAAACAAGCACTAAGACATTTAATATACGTTTAACCATACCTGTATCCTCCATATTCATATTATAACAGTAGAATATGATGGAGTCGGTAAAATACAATTTTTATAAAATCTTCATCAATCTAACACCTTTCTATTTCTGTTACTATATAATATATCGATACAACGAAAGGAATATAATGCTTATGGACTATCTAGACTTTAGTGAACAAAACGAAGACACAAATCATGAATACTTACTTCTCTTTCAGGAAGATCTTGAAAATGCAGGATTAAAACAAAAAAAACATCTACAATCATCTATCTAATGCAGATTTGTCCATTAATGACTTTTCAGGTAATAGAATGAATATAACTATGGAGGAAGGCGTTACTACGTTAGGTGACTTCCTTGGAGATTATTTCATCCGCAAATGTATGTGGTCTTCTCCTTCAACAGTCAAAACAACTACTGCAAGTTTAAAGAAATTCTATAAGAGTATGGCAAAACATGGAAAGATAGAGAAGAAAGATTATGATTATGTATGTCGTGATATCAAGGAATCTATGGAATACTGGCAGGAATCTTGTAAGTCATATAATAATCCATATTTCCCATTCTAAACACAAATCCCTAGAAACATAAGTTTCTAGGGATGTTTCTAATTATTCATCAAATAATGCATGACCGAGTCTTACCATTGTACTACCTTCTGCAACCGCAATAGGGAAGTCATGTGTCATACCCATTGATAGTTCAGTTAATTGATAGTTAGGATAAGATTCCTGCAGTTTAGTTAATAGGTCTTTAGTTGCTTTAAAGTATTGTCTTGTTTCTTCTACTTCAATATTAGGAGCCATCATCATTAATCCTCTAGGATTTAAATGTGGTTTATCTTTTAAGTAGTCCATCACTTCATTCATTTCTTCTTCATTAAAGCCATGTTTAGATTCTTCTTTCGCAATATTAACCTGTAATAAGATATCCATAACTAAATCATGTTTAGCTGCCTGTTTCTCTATTTCATCAATTAATCTATAGTTTGCGACAGAATGAATCATCTGTACCTTATCAATAATATACTTTACTTTATTGGTTTGTAGTGTGCCAATAAAATGCCATACACCTTTTCCATGGTAGTCTTCATACTTCTTTAAGAAGTCCTGTACTTTATTTTCACCATAGATCATAACACCACATTCTTCTAGCTTTTCTACTTCTTTTTCATCAATATATTTAGTTGCTGCAACAAGCTTCGCTGGTTTAACAGCTTCTAATAATCTTTTGGTTTCTGTTTCATTTACTCTCATCATTTATAACCACCTCGAAAATATTATAATTCATTTAAGGTAAAAGAAAAAGGCTGATTATCAGCCTGATTAAGGATTTGTGACAAAGAATAGCCCTGCTCATAAAGGAGTATGAATTCTTTTTTACAACAGTCAAATTGTTTAAAGAGACTTTCTTTCTCACGTTTATTTTCATATACCTTCCAATAGCCACAACATTGACACTTCTTATGATGTACAAACCCCCATACATCAGCAAGTGGATAACCCAAAAATAACCCTATTTCGTGTGGATATTGACTCATCTCAAGACGTTTCTCTAGATGAGATAGAATATCATGATCAGGATAATCATATTGTTTCAGAAAGGATTGAATGTCTTTGTTAGTCATTAAGTATTTGAGTGAGGATGGCAGATATACATATACTGTATAACGACCATGAGAGAAAAAGAGATTTATTCGTAATCCTTGAAGGTTAAGAATCTGATCATAATATTCTACAAGTTCATGAACATCTGAATATCTATTATCAAGATGAAACATACTACCTAACTTACGCTTGATCAGGGTAGGTGTGCAATGCGTAAGAAGAAGATGTTCAAATTGATGATATCCTAAGGTCATATTAAAGTAACTCTTTGATGGCTTCTACATCTTCATCAGTACCATCATTTTCTACTTTGTAAAGACATGGAGCATGATAGTCTTCACTGATTTTATCACCAGCTAAACAATATGCTTCACCATATCCTGTATCACCAGATGCAATAACACCTTTAATAGATGGATTGTTTTCTAAGAAGTCTGATACTTCATAAGGAACATCTCCAAAGCCATCTGTATAAGTAAATAAGATATAATCTTCAGAGACTTTTTCTGTACCATCTTCAATATGTAATGCGTCTGTAATACCTAGTTTTCCAATTAATGCTTCTACATTTCCAGTTCTTGATGCATAGACTACTTTCATTGTTGACCTCCTAGTTAGTTCTTACTAACTATCTATAGGTTAGCATATCCTAACTGTATAATCAAGCGTTTTTGTAAAATAAAAAGACTGTTGAATTCAACAGCCTACATAAATAGAAATAATAGTGATTGGTCTTTTCCCGTGTATTAATTCTTTTTCTTATGCAAAAGATACATAGTTATTACAACTATAGCACAGGCAGTGTATATGCTAAAAAGCACATTATAAAATTCAAAATCCTGCCATGCATTAAATACATACATGAATATCTCTAAATTAATTAGAGTTAGTATATGACATCCATAGGTTACTAAAAAGAATAAAAATATTATCATCAATAATTTTTTAAATGTATTCATTCTATTTTCTCCTTATAATTCATTAAGATTATGAACAAGTCACAACGCCACCACTTTTTTCAGGATACCCTGTATGGCGAGATCTCTTTGTGAGTACTATTCCTGCAGAAGACATACCTCTAGATATACTAATTCCAAATCCTGTTGGTACTATAGATGATTTATGACTATATAGGTAACGCACATTAAAATATTTTAGTTTTCCACTTACTACTCCTGTCATAGAAAAAGATCCCTTATACAAATACGCAAAGTATTGATCACCTTTTATTCTTAAAGGAAACGACCATCCATATGAACCAATAACACCTTGATCACCTTTCTTAACCGCTGACTTCGTCCATGTTTTTACACTCTTATAGGATTTGAATTCCTTGTATTTTAATAAAGAACTAACAGATGAAACTTCCTTAAAAATATGATTATTATCTACTTCATATGCCATCGCAAAAGCATCATTTCCATAATCTTCAGGTGTTCCATTCCAGCTAAAGCTTACTGTTGCCTTTACAGTAGACAATCCTGTTTTCGCATCATAACTTAATATATTCTTCTTAACGCTAAACTTGATTTTTGAAGAGGCTTTTACAGTCATTTCTTCTGTTCCATCATAATTCTTTATCGCATCAATTTGAGAATTTGTATACTTATATCTTTTCAATACCTCTCTTGATTTACCTTTTAATTCATAAATATGATTTTTAAAACGATCAATATCTTTTCCTGCTTTATTTAACTTCACTGCATTACTATGAGTTTCAGACAGCATGTATCTAGATTTAGTTATATTGTATTCATTTTTTAAAAGAAGATATTGATTAATAACTGTATTATCTAAAGCAGACACTTCAGTATTAGCTAACGATACTGCACAAGCAGCAACTAAAAAAGAAAGCACAATTAATTTTTTCATATCTTAACACTCCATTTTTAGCACAAATGTAAACGTTTACTATAGTTAAATATTATCATGTGGTTATGTATCCGTCAACCACTATATAGTTTTTCTATATATTGTCTAATAAATATATTTATGATACCATTTTTACATGGAGGTAACATTATGCCAAAAAAGAATAATAACTTTTTTAAACTAGAAATGTTGTTTCTTAAGATTCTTTCAATAAGAGATTGTTATGGGTATGAGATCACTCATTCCATTAAAGAACTTACAAATGGTAAGATAGATATCAAAGAAGGAAGTATGTATCCTGTTCTTTATAAGTTTGAAGATCTAGGCTATATATCAAGTGAGAAAAAGCTTGTTGGAAAGAGAATGACAAGAATATATTATCATTTGGAGCCATCTGGAAAAGAGTACCTAGAACGCATATACAAAGAATACAAAGAGATGACAAGTATTATTGATACATTTATGGAGGAAGAGCATGACTTACAATAAAGACGTTAAAAAGTATATTAAACAATGTAAGTATCTATTTGCTTCTTATGGTAAATCTGAAAAAGAATATATAAGAAAGCTCATAGATAATATTGATGATGGTTCTCATGATATGACATATGATGAAGTCGTAGAAAGACTTGGTACACCTAAGGAAGTTATTATTAGTTACTATGAGCAGGAAGATATGGACAGCCTGATTGAAAAAGCAAAAGTAAGAAGATTATTAAAGAATTTCTTATCTGTTGCGCTTGCTGTATTATTAGTATTCTTATGCTACAAAGCATATATCTACCAAAAGACTTTTGAAGAGGTAAGAGATTCAAAAGGTGGGTATTTTGAAGAAACAATAGAAGTCAAAGAAGACTATGAAATCAAATGATCTCACAGTCTTCTTTTTACTTTGAAAGAAATGGGCATCACTATGAGTGATGCCCACTTTGGTTATGATCTTTCTTCTATATACTTTCTAATATTAGACACGTTCACATATTTTGCATAACTCTTATCATTCGCAACGACAAGAGTAGGGGCCTGCATGACAGAAAATCTCTTTGTGAGGTCTACTTGTTCTTCTGCATCTATTAATTCATAGTCTACATGTTCATCTTCTAATATCTTCTTAATAATACGACAGTTAGGACATGTTTTTGTTGTGAATAAATAAAGCTTTTCATTCTGTATAACAGGTTGTGCCTGTTCTTCTTTGATCTTCTTCATATGTCTGCCACTTAGTACTGAGTGACCCATATCATATGTTTTACGTTCCTTGAATTCCTGTGCTTTACCTTCATTCCAGTTCTTAACTGGTCTATAGTAACCTGTAATACGGCTCCATACTTCTGTTGGTTTACCACATACAGGACATATAGGCTGTTCACCTACAAGATAACCATGATCTTCACAAATAGAGTAAGTAGGTGAAATGGTATAATAAGGAAGTTTATAGTTTTCTGCAATCTTTCTTACAAGTGTTGCAGCACCTTTCCAGTCTGGTAGTTTTTCACCTAAGAAAGCATGGAATACAGTACCTGATGTATAGAGAGTCTGTAATTCATCCTGAATATCTAAGGCAGTAAATAAGTCATCTGTATAACCTACTGGTAAATGAGATGAGTTTGTATAATAAGGTGTATTACCCTCTTTAGTGGCAGTAATGATATCTGGATATTTCTTCTTATCATGTTTCGCAAGACGATAAGATGTAGATTCTGCAGGTGTTGCTTCCAGGTTATATAAGTCACCATATTCCTCCTGATAGATCACTAATCTTTCACGCATATGGTTTAATACATCCTTCGCAAATTCCTGTGCATCTGTATGTGTTAAGTCTTCTTTAAGCCAGTTCGCATTGAGTGTAGCTTCATTCATACCTACTAAGCCAATAGTAGAGAAATGATTCTTAAATGAACCTAAATAACGTTTTGTATAAGGATAGAGACCTTCTTCTAATAACTTACTAATCACATCTCTTTTTACCTTTAATGATCTTGCAGCAAGATCCATTAAGTGATCTAATCTTTCATAGAACTCATGCTCATTATGAGATAAATAAGCAATACGTGGAAGGTTAATAGTAACGACACCGACTGATCCTGTTGATTCACCTGAACCAAAGAATCCTCCACTTTTTCTTCTTAATTCTCTTAAGTCAAGTCTTAATCGACAGCACATTGATCTGACATCACTTGGTTCCATATCTGAATTAATATAGTTAGAGAAATAGGGTGTACCAAACTTTGCAGTCATTTCAAATAATAGTTTATTATTTTCTGTTTCAGACCAATCAAAATCCTTTGTGATAGAGTAAGTAGGAATAGGGTACTGGAATCCACGACCATTCGCATCGCCTTCAATCATGACTTCAATAAAGGCTTTATTGATCATGTCCATTTCTTTCTGACAATCCTTATAACGGAAGTCCATTTCTTTTCCACCAACTATCGCATTGAGTTCAGCTAAGTCATTTGGTACTGTCCAATCTAAAGTAATATTAGAGAAAGGAGCCTGTGTTCCCCAGCGTGAAGGTGTATTGACACCATAAATAAATGATTCAATACATTTCTTCACTTGATCATAAGGAAGATTATCTACCTTCACAAATGGTGCTAAGTAAGTATCAAAAGAAGAGAAAGCCTGAGCACCTGCCCATTCATTCTGCATAATACCTAAGAAGTTCACCATCTGGTTACATAATGATGCAAGATGTTTTGCTGGTTTAGATGTAATCTTACCTGGAATACCTCCTAAACCTTCCTGAATTAATTGTTTTAAAGACCATCCTGCGCAATAACCTGTTAACATACTTAAATCATGAATATGGAAATCCCCATCTCTATGTGCATCCGCAATCTCCTGATCATATATTTCAGATAACCAATAATTTGCAGTAATTGCACCACTGTTACTTAGAATCAACCCACCAACAGAATAAGTGACAGTAGAATTCTCTTTTACTCTCCAGTCAGTCGCATTCACATAACTATTCACTAGATCCTTATAATCAAGAATCGTAGACTTCATATTTCTTACTTTCTCTCTCTGTTTACGATATAGAATATAAGACTTCGCCACATCACTATAACCTGCCTGTGATAAGATATCCTCTACACTATCCTGGATATCTTCTACTGCAATCTTATGATCCTTGATCTTCTTTTCAAAATCACTTGTAACCTTTAATGCAAGCATGTCAATCACACTAGGATGATATTCTTTCTTTAATGAAATAAATGCTTTTTCAATCGCACGGGTTATTTTCTTTAAATCAAATTCTGTAATCTTACCATCTCTTTTAATGACCTGGTACATATTATCATATCCTTTCTTCTATCCCTCTGATTTCACATTCATCAACATATTCTTCTAAAATCTTTTTATAACTCTGAAGTGTTTCTAATGAGCATGCATGTAAACCTTCTTGAATCACATTCTCATTATCTTCAAAGTTTTGAAGATAATAACGCTTAGCACCTTTGATCCATTCTCCAATTAGTCTCATATCATTTTCTGTATGAAATTCTTTAATGATTGTCGTTCTGAATTCATAATCTACATAATTCTCTAATAAATACTGGACTGTTGTCTTAATAGAATCAAGACGATACCCTTCTAAACCAATTGTCTTATTGTATTTCTTAGGCGCATTCTTGATATCTACAGCTACATAATCAACAAGACCTTCTTCTACTAATTCTTTTAACTTATTAGGAAAAGATCCATTTGTATCTAATTTAATAGAGTATCCCATATCCTTGATCACTCTTAAGAAATCCACAATACCCGCCTGTAATAAAGGTTCTCCACCTGTAATACATACGCCCTCTAGTATATTCTTTCTCTTTTCTAAGAATTCAAGAACATCTTCCTGTTCAATCTCTACCATATTTTCTGGTAAGAAGACTAAATCAGAATTATGACAGAAAGGACATTTAAAATTACATCCTCCAGTAAATAGAGTACATGCCATTTTTCCTGGATAATCTAGAAGAGTGAGCTTTTGAAAACCAAAGATACGGAAATGATTCTGGTATGTTGGTTCTTCTATTGCTTTCTTAACTAAAAGATGCATTGTCTTTTCTAATTGATCTACTTCTTCTAAAGTCAAATCAGATGTTAAATGAGACCACCAGTCTTTTCTCGCAAGATACATTTCTGTAATCACATCTTTCGCTTTAGGTGTTGTTTTAAGTATCTTAGAACGTTTATCTAGATTATTCTCTTCTATACGAATATAACCTGCATCATGTAATTTAGATACACTCTTTGTGATTGTACCTTTATCTACAGAACCACTAGAAGACAATTCCTTCATAGTAATACCAGGATGTTCATGAATCATCATTAGATTCACAACCTGTCCATAACCTATATCATATTTCTTTAATCTATTATCATAATACTTAATAGCTGCACGATATAGTAATGCATTATCACTCATGAAGTTCTCTTTCTTATCCATCTCTCTCACCTCTTTAGTTGACTATCCAACTATATTAAGTCTAGCACCAAAAGAGAGCGTATGCAATTGTTGTGAAAATGTTTGCACATTATCATCTCCTATATACAGTATATACTAATTAATTAAGTAATGCATTGATGTTATAAGCGATAAAACCTATATAAAGGAGTTAAGAAAAAATATTTGATTATATCTTAGCTAAATGGTTCCATGATATAATTATTATTAAGAAGAAAATCTAAGTAACTGAATATATTGACTGTTGTGTTTGAATGTGCTCATAGGGGAATGTTAAAATGAACACATCAAATATCAAAAATTATAAGCCAAAAGATTTTGCTGAACTTTTAGGTGTTTCTGTTAAGACATTACAACGTTGGGACAGAGAAGGTACTTTAAAGGCAAACCGAACTCTAACTAATAGGCGTTATTACACATATGATCAGTATCTACAATTCAAAGGTATGAATATTGAAAATGATAAACGTCAGATGGTTATTTATGCCAGAGTGTCTACAAAGAATCAAAAAGATGATTTACAAAATCAAGTTGCATTTTTAAGACAGTTTTGTAATGCAAGAGGAATTATTGTAAATCAGTGTATTGAAGATTATGGAAGTGGCCTTAATTACAACCGTAAAAAGTGGAACGAATTATTAGATGAAGTAATGGAACAAAAAATCAAGACAATAGTAGTAACCCATAAAGATAGATTTATCAGATTTGGTTATGACTGGTTTGAGAAATTCTGTAAAAAGTTTAATACAACCATAGTGGTAGTAAACAATGAAGAACTATCGCCACAGGAAGAACTCGTGCAGGATATTGTTTCAATACTCCATGTGTTCTCATGCAGGCTGTATGGGCTTCGTAAGTATAAAAAACTGATAGAAAGGGATGAGGAAATTGCTGAAGA